>JAAHTH010001548.1_pt1 | contig 19581 bp, 34 predicted proteins | sample 6116091 | NCBI WGS metagenome assembly JAAHTH01 (sample SAMN13939990, study PRJNA603662) | sponge metagenome | isolation source: marine sponge | host: Mycale hentscheli | place: New Zealand | collected 2006 | reverse complement strand
AACGCTATGTTGCGTGCTGTTCAGATACAGATGGTTTGTTGCTCCAAGAGAAACAGTTCCCGTGTTAGACAAAGTTCCAGAAGAACTATAGCTACCAGCGGTTAAAGCACCTGTAACACCTAAACCCCCAGTAATAGATCCACCACTACCTTGTATAACCCCAGGATAAGTAGCTGTTTGCCCAGGGACACCTTCTAACCAGTTTTTTAGATATGTCCAGTTAGTGTTGTGTTCGCTAGCAACGATAGCGTTACCTGCTACAGCTACATTTGGCGCAGTAAAAGTTGCCATTAACGCAATCTCCTATGTAAATAAGTAAACGCCATAGCATTCACTTCCCAAGCCTCATCGTTTGTAGGACCATCTATCTTCATCTGTATAGCTTTCGCTGTCCCAAGTGTAGGCAATCTTTCAATTTGGGTAATGGTTGTGTTTGGTTCTCCAGCCCAAACGCCTGTATCCCAAACACCAGTACCACCTACAGGTCCAGGACCAGAAGCCCAAGTCGAAGACACCGCACCACTTGTTTGAACACCAAATGGCATCGATTTCTTAAAATTCGCAGTGTCGTAATCGGTATACAAATTTGCAGTTAAAGCAACAGTCGAATCAGACGACGTAACAATACGAGGTTTACCCCACCGTTTGCGAACAATAGGGTTTTTACCAACAAGCCAACTAGTTGTATAAGAACTTGTTATATGCGAAGTCGTGGTCCCATAGAAATCGCTTTGACGTTCTTGTTCCATTTCTACAACTCGACCAGTATTTGTTAAACAAGAACCAAGAAGAGTTTGTTGATCGTTTGGTGGAGCAAACGTCAACAAAACATTTGCATCAATATCAGTCATTGTCCAAGCTCCACCAGAACCAAGAGTTGGATCATAAACAAGAACACGACGACTAGTTAAAAGCTCAGAAGTCTCAGACCAATCAACAGAAACATGAAGTCTGTTTTTGAACCACGCAAGCTGCGGAGGATTAGTAAATTGCAACCTGCCATCATCAATCGCTGGCTGCAGTTTCTCAAACACCCACACAAATCGTTCCCCGTTGTATACCCAAACACCTTGGCGGTCATACCAAAAGAACACACCATAGGGAGTAGACACAGGAGATGACAGCGAAACAGAACCAACATCTTGACTTAACGGCACTAACTGAAAAGTTTCAGCGCTGTTTCCGTACAAAGCATGCACACTATTTGTTTTGAATATTAATAAACGATCAGCATAAGGAACAAGAGCCGACACTTCGTCGCCTCGTTCTCCTACATTCACATCTATGTAATCGTAATCTTGCCAAGATTCAGGGTCATCAACTTTTGACCAACGAATACGGTTAGCGTGAGCAGTTCCGCCTTCTTTAGTATGAGCAACCCAAGCAAAGTTGTTCCAATGACAGGTGTATTTAGCTATTGGGTAATTACCAGCAGACCCGTTAATATTCGATGCAAGATTAGAAGCCGTAGTTCCGTCATAAACAAATGAAGGTGCATCGCCTGACACTCCATAAAATTTTGAGTTTGTAGTTTGCCCATACATACGGTTACCGTCAGTAACAGCAACACCGTTTAATGTAACAAAATCACCTGATCCGCTAGACGACGACTCAGCAACAGTTGTTCCATAAGAACAAATAACTCGGGCAGTTCCTCCATCAGGAGTGAACTGCCCTAAACCAGTGACATTGCTTCCTAAGGCAGTTTGGTTTCTTTTAACAACTCCAAGACGCATTTTGATGCCACCCCGAGGGTCAACATCAACATTCAACATATCGGGGCTTTCGTTGGGAGCTAAGTTGAATTGGTCTGAACGCAGGTTTAAGCCACCACTGAAATCTTCTAGCATTTCAAGTTTGAAACCAGCACGTTTAGACACTCTTACTCCCAGCTATAACGAAGTCGGTTAGGCATTGCACTTTGTGAACGCCATCTGGAAGCACTTCTGTCATTAAGAACAAGTGGTTGAGGTGCAGGCACATCAAGATGACGTGCCCGCAAATTATCTAACTCTCTAATAAAACTATTCATGTACGAACCAGCCATATCAAGATCTTCTTGCTGTTCGTAAGCCCTGCTAATACCGTAAGTAGCTATAACAATATGAAATGGTTCAGGAAAATCGCTAGGAGAAGTTCCATCTAAAGATCCTGCCCCAAACGGAGAAGGATTTTTGTATCCTCTTACATATATTGTTTGTGCAGCAGATGGAGTTGGATACAACCGAACGTTGTCTGCCCAAAAACTCCAGTAATAGACATCTCCGCTGCTAGATGAATCGAGTGGGTAAACGATGTCTCCGTCATCTCGACCTAAGAATGTGAGCACATGATTGTTTGTGCGTAACGCAGATATTTCTCTTAAACCGTTAGTGATTCCAGCGCCTGCTGTTGCCAGCGTGTAATCGGAAGTAGAACCAACGGTATTAAAAGTTGTAGAAGCTTCGTACCACGGCCAACGTTTTTCGCTGTAAACAATTTGGTCGTAGCCTTCGCCAAGGAAGCGGTTAAGGATATCGTCTGAAATATCGCTACTGTCGATTTCGACAATGCTTCTGATGTAAGAACGCATGTCTTGTATTTCCACAGTTACTCCTTATGGAAGGTACAAAAGCTTTCGCCTTCTGCAGGGCGAGCTTTGCAGGCGTCACCAGCTTTAGTAGTCGCTGAACAAGCCGCTGCTTGCGGCTCTTCAAACGGAATATCAGGGTTTACTGATCTGATATTTCGTCCACCGAAGTAAGCATCACGAGGTGTTGGCTGTGTGTAGCCTTCGCCTGGATCACCGTAAACTCTTCGGTTTGTTCCGTACCCTATTGCTAGTTCTCTACCCATGAATCCTCAGAACTCTTGGGTGGGGCAAGGGACGAACCCTCACCCCACCACCAGCCGAGCTATTGATTTATAGCCCTGTTAGCTTTCCTTGTCGTGCTCGGTTAGAGCAAGTCAAGTTGCCGTAGCAAAGGATCTGTGAGAACACAGCGTCCTGGTTTGTGGGTCGCACGAATGGCGTTGGCTTGAACCAAACATCCGAGTGACGCACAAGCTGTAGGTATTTGGTGTTCAGCATGTACATAGGCTGGGCACCAGCAGCGGCGTTACCTGTTGAGATGGCTGCGTCAAAGGTAATTGGAGCGCCTTTGAACATGAGGTTTTGGAAGCCAGCATCTGCCATGTCAGTGTCCGTGTAACGGATATTCGATGTCAGAAGGCTTTCGTATTTCTCATAGCCCTGTTGTGATGTGATAATGATGGTCGGTTGGTCGTTGCCAACTGAAACATCGTTGTACAAGGTAGCCATTTTGGCTGTGGTTAGCGCAGCGACACCGCCAGAAGCAGTCTCGGTTGAACGCCACCAGTCGTTACCTTGGCCTGCAGCGGAGTTAATTCCGCCAACAGTTCCGAGGCTGTCAACTAAAGCGTCAATGCCTTCCCAGTCTTTACCAGCGTTACCCGCACCGTCAGAGAAGAACATGGTGTTCATGTTTTCGATGATGGTTTCTTGGGTCTGGAAGATTTTGCCTTCGAGAAGGTCAATGATTTGAGCTTCGCCGTTGTTCTTGGCTTCTTCCATGCCGTTAATGGTTACAGTTGCCGCATACTGTTTCCAGTCGTACTCAGCAGCAGAAATGCCTGTCTGAGCAGTTACGGAAATAGCGTCGGTACCTGCATATGATCCAGCGGTACCGTTGGTGCCGTAGATAATTGGGACAACAATTTTTGCGCCGCCAGATACTGTTCTCATGGTTTGACCGTTGGTCAACGCATAGAAGAGCGGACGTGCACTGAAAATATTGTCAGTTAATTTTGGAATGTAGTTGTTTAACGTCGTTGAGAGGATCTCATCGAAGTTGGCGTTTCCAGCCATTTAATTTACTCCTAAAAGGTTAAGTGCTTAATTGTTTTTTAGCTTGTTCAAACGCTTCCCTTATACTGCTAGCCTTGCTTTGAGACTTTGTTTGGGTTCCCGATTGGGTTGACCCTCCTGCAGTAACTACAGCCGCTTCACGTTTTGAATTCGTAATTTCCTGTTCTTTTTGCAGTTTGTCCGCTGTCGTTTTAACTTCGTTAAATTTCCAGTGGGCAAAGGCTGCATCGAGATTAGGTATTTGATTCTTTAACGCATGATTGAGAAGTTCGCGAGAATCAAATTCTCCGTACTTCTCTTGCAACTTTTGGACCTCGTTCTCTATAGCTGTTTGACGTGCTGCTGCTTCTTGCTTTTCGATCTTCTGCTCTAGATGAGCTAATCTTTTTGCTGTGGGGTCATCATCTTCCCACTCGTCGGGTTCCGCTGCTGAAGCAGACGGAGTGTCCAAATCAAAAGATCTAGCTAAAACCTTTAGTGTTTCTTCTGGGTTTGATTCTAAGGCGGATACAATCGCTTCGGCTTGTTGCAAGCGTTCACGTTCTGCAGATATCTCTTGCGTTTTACGGGTGTAATCCGCTTGACGCTGATATCCGTTCAAAAGTTCACTTTCGGGTATCTGCATTTCTTCGCCATCCACCTTGACGGTGTGCAAAGGCTCATCAACTGCAGGTCCTTCATCAACTTCAATATGTTCTGAAGCTTCAAGAGTGTCCACGCTTTCGGTGGATTCCATCATATCTTCTGTTTCTTCGGGCACTAGCCCCTCCTAGGAGTCTTCAACGAGTTGCTCCTATAAGAATATAGCTGTGTCCCACTTACAAAGAGGGGAGTTCCATCCCCATTTGTCCTTGTAATTGAGCTAATAGCTCTGGTGGGACTCCGCCAGTAGGCGCAAAAGCGCCATCTTGTCCAGGTGGTAAGGGCATTCCACCCATTTGTGGAGGCATTCCACCTGCTGCGGGATCTTCTGGCGGTAGTTGTTCTTCTTCTGCCATAGTTTGTGGATCTGGTTGTTGGATCAAGAACTTTTCAGGGTCTTTGATACCAAATCCAGATTCCAGTACATGAACAGCTAACGCTTGAGGATCGATAACAGTTCCTACAAGTGGTCCTACAGCGTTCATCAAACTGATTGCTTGTTGTTTCCTAATAGTTTCGTTCATTGGCTGTGTTGAGCCTGCTTGAACTGAGAAATCGTATTCGCCAACAATGTCTTCACGAGAGTATTCAACAAAAAGGTCTTGGCCTTTGCCGCTAACCCGAGCCATATGCTCACCAGTCATGAACTGTTGCATAAGTTGAATGACTCGTCTGGCTACTGCAGAAATTGTTATTTCTACAATCGCAAGTTTGTCTGCTGAACGAGCATTCTGAGCATCAGCGACAATGCTTGCTTCAGTAGCTGTTCGACGGATCTCTGGCATTGCGCCACGGGCATATTCTGAAATACCTGAAACTGTGTTGATGTCGTTTTCAATGATATTTGAATAGTTGTAAATCTCTGGGCTTACAGGGACTTGAGGCATAGGAACAACAACATCTTGAAGCGGTTTGTTTTCATCTACAACAGGAACTAAACGACCATCGTCGTCAGATTCCAAAGCTTCTCTGCCTTCAGGACCAAATGAACGTTCATGGTAAAGATATTTTCTTGCATACCGTTTCCTGTCGTTCATAAGCTGCGAACGAGTTTTATCTAACTCAAGTTGCAGCGATTCAATCGATTCTAAATCTCCGATTGGATAGAAACGATCAGGAACATCGTAGTTACGGAGCATCACAAATGGCTGCCCGTAAGGGTAAGGCATAGCTAAAGGATCAATAAGGAATTCGTCAGAGTTCTCTGCATAAACTGCCAAAGTGTTGGCAGCTATGTTGTAAAACTCCCAAATAACTACTTGATCTCCAAGAAATTGGTTTCGGTTATCTTCGTAATCGCTTGAGTCGTTGTATCCACCATTAGCTGAAAGACGTTTCCGAGCAGAAGGTTTATATCTTTTATCTTCTTGCGCTTCTTCTAGAGGACGCACAATTCTTTGTGCGATCCATTTAGCGTCTTCCATGCAAGTAGCTGCAGGATCAACAAAAATGTCAAAAGGCGAGATACGTTCCACAAATGGTTGGTCTTCAACGACACGCATAATGGTTGACGGAACGTTCGCCATGAGATCTTCGTCGGTCGGCAAGTCACCTGCTAAATCAGGCGACTCCATCGCAAATTGATCTACTTCATCAATAGCTTGCGAAATTAAATCATCACGTTCAGCTTCACTAACTGACTGTTCTTGTTCAACAAACTTCCAACCAACCTTTACCCATCCATGACCAAAGATAAGAAAATCTTTGACCGCTGAACGGAAAGGGGTACGGAAGTCGTGATGTTTCCAAAGATAGTTAGCTACTGCTTCTACGAACGCTGCTCGATCATTGTCGGCAGGGTCTGTAGCTTGAACCACAATCTTTGGGTAATTAACTGCAACACTTGGCGCTATCACGTTAATCGTGCTGAACGCCAAGTTGACTGCAATCAGGTCTTGGTTTGTTGCTGTAGTAGAAGGCCAGTGTTTGCCACGGTATAAATCAGAAAGCCGTCGCCACGTATGTTCAAAGTTTTCTTGATCTCGCCATCGACGGCATTTGTCGATTTTGTCTACATAGTCTTCGAGTAATTCTTGACGGGTTTTACGAGCCATCTTTAGAACTGTGCTTTCTCTGGCAGCTTCTCTATGTTGCGGCCTTGTGCTTTAGCTTCAGCCACTACTTTGGCTTCTCTTTGACGTTTCGTAAGACCTCGCTCGTCTGGAGCGAGAGTCGATTGAAACCCTTGGCCTGTGGATACAACTATGGACTTTAAGCGCAAACGACGTTCGTAGAGTTCTTTAAGCTCTTTAAGCGGAACAGACCCTCGCCGTTCCAACACATACTCAGTGAACTCTTCAAATGTCGCGCCGTCAGGTATGACGGCCATAGTTCATCCAGCGTCTGAACCACGGAAGTTAGGCTGCACTCCTGCAGGCTCAACTTCGCCAGTAGTTCCGTGTTGGTTTTCTGGTGTGTCACGGACACTGGTGTTTCCGTAATCACCTGTTTGGTTAGCGTACTTACCTGCGTCCATTCGCTGGTCAGGTGACTGTGCACCTCCAGGGGTCCAAATTGGGTTAGCAGAAACACTGGAACCACGTTCCATTTTAGCGTTCTTGCCTGATGCCCCATCTACAGTTTGGGTCCCGCTAGTGTGCGAAACAAATTTAGCCATTACAGCCCTTCCTTGTAGAACATGCTCTATATGAAGATTACCGTGTCCCACGGACTGTATACGATCCTATGTTCATAGGCGAGGATTCTTCGGGTGCTCCTGCTAAACGAGCAAACCAGTCAACAGTCCAATAGTCGTCTACGTCAGGGGCATACTCTGGTTCGTAAGCGTATTTACGCATTTGGTTAGCTAATGCGAGAGCCATAACTCTGTCGTCGTAAGGTGATCCAGACATTGATCCTCGGTCGTTTCGCACGTAAGTGCGTAACTCTCCGACAGTGTTTCGATCATTTATTTGTAGTTCGTTGTTCCGTAATGCGGAACTTAAATCGTCAATCATTAAAGGTTTAGAGGTACGGGTAGTTTTCCAACCGTATTCTTGGCTGATTCTGTTGTTTACGTTGTTTAGTTGACGTTTTCTAAACATATTCTTGTAACCCAAATGACGTAACTCTGTGATTGTGGTTAGCCCGTGGTTGTTGGATTCTACGCAACACAGAGCGTTGCGATACCACATGCCAACAGCCATAACTTCTTCTGCTAACAAGTCTGGGGCTATGTGTCCATGCCAGATAGCTGATTGGTTGCCTGTTCCTACGTTAAGAACTTGGATGACACTGTAGTCACCATGCCCTAACCCCTCAGCGGTATCTACTCCAAGAACATAGGCAGAACGAGGTTCTGGTTCTTCCCAAACTTCGAGACTCATGTTCTAAACTCTATAGCTGACCCAGTGCGGTGTAAGTAACCTGTTTCGCCATAGGTTGTGTGTTTACTCATTTCTTCTAAAATGTCGAGGTCAAAAACAGGATTCCCCGACTTAACAAACGCCTCTTCGGGCGTTGTCGGGTACTCCTGAGCAAGCTGCCACGGCAGCATTGACTCAACCTTTTCTTGATACCAGGAATTGCCTCTATCTTCAGTTGCAGACCAAGGATAGAACATGGGTTCAAATTTGTTGGCTCCTGTTGTCGCCCCGACCCACAACTGGTGATAAAAGTTTCCTGATCCGTTAGCTGTAGAAAGGCCAATAATTCGGCCTCCTACGTCAGCTACGGGTTCTATGGAACTCCATGCATCTTCTGGGTTTGGGAGGAAAGCCCATTCGTCAACCACGATGAGTGTGGCCGATTCACCACGGGCAGGGTCAGATGCCGACGGGAGCGATGTAATCTGCGATCCGTTATCGAAACCCATTCGCTGTTGGTGTTCCACCAAGGACTTAGGTCCACGTTCTACCATCCATTTCGGTAAGTGATTAAATCCGTATTTACTTTTCCGAAGTAACAATACGGATTCCCTCTCAGTTCGAGAGAGATCAATGATGTTCTGGTCTGGATGAAAGAATGCCAGCCAGAACTGGTGGGCAGCGACAAGCGTGCTCCACCCAATTTGTCTCGCTTTTAACGTAAGCGAATATCTATTTGTGGCCCAGTGTTGGATAGCTTCCTCTTGAGCCTGACGTAACCCGAAAAGGATACGACCGTGAGCAGGATGAGCAATGTGCCAGTAATTACGCAAAAAATAGCTTTCATCTCTAACACATTTCCTCCATTCTGCTTCTTGTTTAAGTTCAGCTAGTCTTGTATTCATGTTCACCAACCATTATTGGTACATCCCAGAGGCTTTAACCCCACAGCAGTGCGATGGTATACAACACGCTGCCGCTCAAGCCGAACAGGTCGAAGGATTTCATTTCGGAGAAAACCCTGACCACCGTAAATCCCAAATTTCTTGGATTTACAACGACGAACTAAGCGACACCATTGGTGCTTGGATGAAACAAGCAAACACAGAAGCAGGCTGGTACTACGACCTGCAACTACCTGAAGCCATCCAATATACTCGGTACTCCACTGGCGGATATTACGACTGGCATACTGACGGAAACACAGACCAGCATGCGGCTCGAAGACTTGTCCAAAAGGTTGATCCTCCGATCCCTTTGAACATAACAGTCTTTCCCAAATTCCAAGGAACTGTCCGAAAACTTTCAGCAACAGTGAACCTTTCTCACCCTGACGAATACGAAGGCGGATTCCTCGAAATTCGTTGCTATGACCAACTGCATATCTTTAACGATTGCCCTAGAGGATCGATAATCGTGTTCCCTAGCTTTCTTGAACATCGAGTAGCTCCCCTCGAATCAGGCGAACGTCATAGCGCAGTCATGTGGTACAACGGCTACCCACTCAGGTAACTACCACTTAGTCTTGTCAGCCCAATACGCAGCAGAACACTTGCCTCTGGCAATGTTCTTTGCGTGACGAGCCTTAAAAGACTTTTGACGAGCTTTCTCTTTAGCTGTCTTAGGGTTCTTCCCAGCCCCAGACACACCCTGCTGACCAAAACGGATAGTCTTCCCGTTCTCACAACCCTTTCCTTTAGCCACAACAACATGCGACTTAGTAGGGTGATTAGGTGTTCGTTTAGGCTTGTTGTATCCACTAACACCAGCACGTTTTAATCGAGGATCAGGTTTTTTAGCCATTTAACAGTTCAAATCTTTTCTTAGTCGTTCCCACAAAGACCACTGCTCTTCAGTCCATGTATGCTCAATCGTATTGTAAAGCTGTGAACACTGGGGACCATAACCAGGAACCAGATCAGTTCTAACAACAGGAACAGGTTCCTCATCGTTAGACCACAACATTGAAATACCACTCACAGCCGCAATAAGAGCAACAGCAGCAGCCGTTATAGCTTTAATTATTTTTTTTACAGCCTCAGACCAAACATCTGCTTTCTCTGCGACATCCTCTATCGACATAACTCCCCACCTTTAACGATTACCTTCCCCACGACGACCACGGTTCTTCGCAGAGTTTTCAAACTTGATTGTTCCATTGGGCTGATGCGAAGCATCACGCCCAGTTAGTTGCACCCCTGCACGTTTAGCTCTTCTACGGGCAGCATTTGCTTCTACACGCTTCTGAACCTGCTTAGGACGCCTATTAATTTGTTTATCTGTCTTAGCTTTTTTTATTCGAGCGGCAGGGTTATCTGCGTAATATCGCGCAGATTCCCCTTTTTCGCTATAGGGCTTAGGTCTTGGAGCCATTACTGGCAACTCTCACAAAAATCGGGGTTTTCCAGTCCACACTCCAACGGAGTGTCATCCAAAAACGGGTCAACTAACAGATCAGGCCGCTCTCCCATCTCTTCCATTTGCATCCACATACCGTCGTCATGTAAGTCCTGTAACTCAGTCACCTTGAAGCTCCGCCACAAGACCAGCAAGCTCCTCAGCAAGCTCCTCGTCAGACAAACCAGACGCAGAACGCTCATCATCTACCAGCACACGACGCTTAGGAGTGAACTTGTCGATGTACTGCAAATATAAAGCAGCAGCTTTCACGTCACCGTTTGCAGCCTGTCTGTACAACGCATCAACAACCGACTGTGTACGTTCAGGGTGAACATTAAGTTCAGCCGCCCTACGGTCCCATTCACGGACAAAACGAGAATCAGCTTTCCAACGACGAACAGTTCGATCATTCAACTCCCGTTCAGCACACCACTCTTTCTGAGTAGCAGGCTCACGAACCTCCGACAACAACCAATCTAAAAACTCAATCCACTGCTCAGGCATAACTTTCTCACCTGAATCAGGGTCAGTTTTCCAACCTCGTCCACCACCGTTTTGCGGCATCCTAAACCTCCTACAAGAAAGACCAACTGTCCCACAATAAAGTGGGACACCCCTGTATACCTTAAAAGGGGGGTTGGAGGAAATGCCTTGAAGCATTTCCTCCAACCCCCCCTCCCCCCTTATTGTATCCATAACACAACCCCAAAGGATACAACCCAAGAAACAAAAACAAAAAAGACACACTCTCCCCCGTCCAAGTTCCAAAAAACAGAACGCACTGGATATTGATATCTATACATATGTAACGGCGCAGGCCCCACCCCCCGAGGGGGTGCCCCCCGCACCTCGGATAGTGAAAATGGGTTGCCATGGGCGCAACCATGGTTCTTTTTTTCTGGGTCGCTCTCGGTCGGTCCCCTGTTGTGGGTCGGTCGGTGGTCAGGGGCCATGGTCGGACTATCCGTAACCCTTGGGAGTGGTCGTGCGTCCGTGTGGTGTGTCTTGGGTCGGAAATAATAACGGCGTTATTTTTTTGGTCTGTCCTGATTTGTTGTCCGTAGGTTGTGGACTTAAGGGTCTAACCCGCTAAGATATCGGTATGGCTAATGAAGCTACTAAAACCAAGCGGAACACCCGCACCGACGGCAGCGGAACTGCCCCTACCAAAACAACAGCAGCGCAAGGGCTGAAAGATTGTGTCGATTCAATTCAGAATTGGGACAGGTCCTCATGGGTCAACGCCGTTGAGCTATGGGTAACAATGGCCACGGTCTACCAGTCACTTTCCAAGGCAGCTAAGAAAACTCACGTGGCCAAGGTTGCCAAGGCGACAGGCACCAGTACCTCCTGGGTGGCCAAGCAAAACAGCCAAGGCAACTTCTGCCTGAAGCTCATGGAGCTTGGCGCTACTTATGCTGAGATCGTGGGCCTTGGTCTATCGGTACAAGAATCTTGGGACGCATTCCAACTAAACGCTCTCAAGAAAACTGGACTGGCAGCGCCAGAGGTGCTCACCCAAGCTTGGCTAATCGAGGTTGGCGCATGGTCTACAAAAAAGGTTGCTGACAAAAAGGCACGCAACATTAAGGCCATCGACACGCCGTCAAAAAAGCGTAAACCCTCTAAGGGCCAAGGCCAAAAACCGAATCCTACCGCTAACGCAAAAGAGATCTTTGACGCTCTGAAAAGTGCAGAAGCAAAATCAGACCTCTTAGCTCTGGCGCTCGCATGGGCTACCAACTCGGAATCTTTTGCTACCGACTGGGACGCTGCCAAGTGTGAACGTGTTCGTTCTACTACCACCAAGGTAGGCAACATATTGGCTGAGACTGAAGCGGCATCTAAGGCGGCCAAGGTCTAACCACCAAAAAAGTTTGGGCCAGCGCTTCGGCGCTGGCCCTCTTTTTTTTGTCTTTTTTTTTCTGGTTCAAAAAATTTAATTTATATTTTTTGGTGATAGTGAAAATGATAGTGAGGAGGCGGCTCCGTATGGGGAGCCGTTCCGTATGTGGAGCCGTTCGACCCGTCCCTATCCGTCCGTAGGTCCTTGACTTAGTGGGAGGATGAGGTAAACTGGAGTTTGTCGATAGAGATAAAACCAATCGGCGAACAAAATAATAACGGCGTTATTATTTTGGGATACTTAATAACGGATACAACAAAGGGAGAATCACTGTGTCCTATATAGACTTTGAAAACATTCACCTAGCGAGCAATGCTCAGCTTCAAGCTCAAATAGATAATCACGCTGCAACGTTTGTTGACGTATGGCCTGACCTTAAGCATGACTGGGAAGGGCTTACTCGTGCGTTGGCAATAGTTGACGAACTTCAAGACTTATTGGATGAAGCTAGGAACCGTCATCCGTTGCCTCCTCTTAGAGAGGGTGAAAGAAATAATCCAGACTTTGACGCTCATGCAATGGTTACGAGATTGGTTCGTGCTCAAGAAGCTGCGTTTAGCAGGGCTAGTCATCTGGATGTCGGCTGATGCCTGCTGCACCTATGTATCCTGGCCCGCTGCTAGTTCTGTGCGTAATCATGTTCTGTCGTGGTTGCTATCTGATTAGTCAGTGGTACTGGGCACGAGAGCGTGCCCGTGGTCCTGAGTATTGGCAAGCAATGCTGGACTCTGAACATAGAAAGGGAGCTTGAAATGGTTAAGGCTCGTGCTCGTTGTCGTGGTAAATGCGGTAACGACTATTTCACTTCAGTAACCGAAGATGATGTATGGAACTGGGTTGGTGGTTCTTTAATTCAGGATGTGTGGCCTGATAAGACTGCCGATGAACGGGAGATCATCATGCAGTCTCAGCTTGTGAGGTTGTTGGATCGGCCTGCTGGCTATTCGTTTTATATGTGTCCTCCGTGTGGGGATGAATTGTTTGGAGAAGACAATGATTCTTGAAATGATTATTGAAGATGGTGACGCTCAAATGTGGTGTGACCGTTGTGGTGCAGAAATCCCTATTGGCTGTGACATCCTTACCGATAAGGAAGTGCGTGTCGGTCTTGGTTGTTGGGATGTGAGCGATGGCTGGCAATCTGCTGGCTCGAAGCTTTACCACTTTTTCACTACTCAACATATGTCGTTGGACATGAAGCGAGACGACACAACGACAGGTCGTTTGATGACAGCGCTTGAAGAAGCTATCTGTCATCAGTTCGACATTGTTATTAGCGAACACAATGACTGGTTTAATGAGTTATTGGATCGCAAGATCGACGAACGTCTAAAGATAAGGGAGCAAAACAATGAAATGTCCTAGGTGTCAACTGTCTGACCTTGCCGAGGTGCAAGCTCAGAATGCTTTGAGCCGCTTTGACTCAGGTTTGTATATCTGTAGTCCTTGTGGTGAGGATGAGGCTGTCCGTGATTTCTTCGATGGGTTCCGTCGCATGGAGCCTTGCGAGTGGCCTGTCCGTACTCGTTACACATTCCAATCCCTACTGTCAACGAGTCGTTGACTTAAGCAAGTACAGGGCCTATACTTATGTCGAGGTGCAAATAGGGTCACCTCAAAAATAATAACGGCGTTATTATTTTCACAACAAGTTCTCATACACATCATTAACAGGGAGGTTAAGTATGAGCATCATATCCCCGACTCCATACGGTGGAGGTGAATACGGCATGATCGAGTCCGAGCATAGGTTCGGTGGTCAAATGAATGCTGTGGATGCCGCTATCGATAACGGAGTCCTATTCAAAGTCCACTCGATGCCAATAGAGATAAAGGGTCAAATACCTGAGGTGAAGAGTGGCAAATACAAAGGTGAACCTGAGAGAAAAGTTCTGTACAGGCAGGACAATGATTGGGAAGATCCCATGATTCTCAATGTGGTTCCACCTCAGCATCCTGAGTCCAATCACCAACAGTGGATTGAAACAGTAGAAGCTGCTTTTCCTAACTCATGCACAGCTATGCGCCCGCTGGATAACGGCAAGCGATTCATGGCAACCTTTGAACTAGGAGATGTATACAACGTAGCTAGCCCCGACTATCCAGACTGGTTGCAGTCGAATCTCCTTATAGGTGGTTCTTTGGATGGGACGTGGCCTACGTTTATGTCTTCATATGTTGGGCGGCTCTTCTGTAGCAACCAATGCACAGCAGAGAACACCAAGATAAAGCTGCGTAGAACTACGAATCACGATCAGATTCTGTTGGATCGTAGTCTTGTGCTTGCTAAAGCAGGGCAACATGCGGAGATGTTTAACCGTATGGCTGGCGCTATGCGTCGCATACTCTTTACTTATGCTCAATATCAGAGCTTTCTTCGTACCTTTCTGCCTGAGCCGACTGCACCTGAGGGTGAAGAGGTGAGCACTCGGACCATGAATGCGTGGGAAGAGAAAATGAAAGCTGTGAAGTATTACTGGCAGGTGGAGGACGATGGTCCTGCGGCTGGTACTGCGTGGGCTGCGTGGAATGCTATTCAATCTGCGGAGACACACGACTTCACTCGCTCCTCTAGTACTGATCTGCAGATAAGGAAGCAGGTGGATCAGATTAGGGATAACGACACTCCGCTCACTCATAGGATGCGTGAGCTAGTAGGAGTTTGAGCGCCCCGTCAGGTACAAAGCAACTGTGTCAGTAGCAAGTTGACATAAGTAATGCTTTGTGCTTGACTGATGTTCTCAAACATCAATAGCCAAACAAGGGAGAAACCAATGGCTGAATTTACAATAGAAATAGATGACGATGGGATGTTCGATTGCATCGAACACAAAGTCGATAGCGCAATCGAAGAGTATTGCCAGAACATGGATTTCAGCGATGATATAAGTGACGGCATCGGTAACTACTACTACTGGAACAGTATCTTTGAGCGTCACATTCCTGACCTGCTTACAGAGTGGGGATATGTCAGCGAAGAGAAACTAGAAGCCGTAGTAGAGCGCGAAGTGCAAGAGGCAGTGAAAGCTATGCAGCCTCAAGATCCTCGTACTGATGACATCATGGAAACTCTTAAGAGTATCCATAGTTTGCTCGGAACATTCCTAAATAAAGAACAATCGTGATTGTCAACGTTGGGTTGCCACGCTTAAGTAGTGACCGCAAAGTTGCACCTCTAGTCAAGAAGAAAGGCAAGGGCATTAACGAGGGGACCCCGAAGGTTAAGAACACCTTCGGGCTTCCCGCCCTTGTCTCCTGTCCTGGGCACACGGAGTGGTGCGCTGATGCGTGTTATGCGTTGGCACTTCAGAACTTTCCAGGCGTCCGTAACTTGGTGCAAGAGAACTGGGATGTTGTGTCTCCTCATCTCAACGATGTAGACACACTGCATGCCATGCTCAGTGCCATGCTCAGTGAATGCTCTATCGAGTATGTGCGAGCAGGCATACCTCAAGACGAGTGGGTGTTCCGTCACTTCTGGGATGGTGACATTCCCTCCGCTGCGTTCGCTCAAGCAATCAAACGAGTAGCAGAAGACTTCCCTGAGTTTCAGTTCTGGTTGTATACGAGAACCTTTAAGGCAGTCCCTCTACTTATGGGTGTCAGTAACCTAGCTATTTACTTATCTGTTGATAAGGATAATGTGCTGGATGCGGTTCGGACAGAGAAAGCTTTGCTGTCCGAACCGATGCTGGCGTTCTGTGCTGACACTTGGGAAGAGACTGAACAGTTAGCTGCCAAGTTTCCGCACCGTCGCAAGGGACCTAAGTGTCCTGAGCTAACAGGTAAAACTCCGATGGTCGTCTGGGACGACGACGGAGTGTTCGGTCGTGGCGCATGTGTCGAGTGTGGCATGTGTATCTACGGTCGCAACAATGTCAGGTTTGCTTCCACCAACAGAAAGGGAGAGTGATGAAGCATGTTATTCACGTTCACCAACAGAAAATTAAGAAGGGTGAACCCGCTATTATTGATCGTACTTATAAAGGCTCTACTCATCACCGTAGAATCTTTGTAGATGGCCCTTGTTACATCGTTCAGCCTGATGAGCCTGACCGATGTGGTGCTCGTGTCTGGATAGAGACAGATGCGGAGACATATTATGGGTGACTCTGCATTTACAGATCTAGAACGCTCGGCTTATGCGTTTGCGTTGTTCACTGTCCTGATCTTGGACGAGTTGAAACAACAGTATGTAGAAGACCGAGACAGTTTCTTAGACTTCATCCCAAGCATCGACGTGATAACTGATCGAGCTATTCAGTATCAGTTAGAGATGCTTGTTGAAGATCCTGAGATTGACTTCGATGAGATAGTCGAATGACGGATACAAAGCAGTGCAAGAGATGCGGTAGACCTACACGCTTAGAGTCTGAGATGTTTGGGTTTATCCGTCCTAAGAATGGTGTCCCTGATTGGCCTGTCCATATTTGGAATAAGTCGATTAGCTGCAACAGTTCTCCTAAGCGAATTGAGGTAGAAGGATGAATGTTTGGCTAGAAATTTGGACGATCATAGATCTGGTGAGCGTAAACGTTTCGCCACCTAACGAGGTGGCACCAATCGTCTGTGAATACTTTAGAGATGATTGCGTGCGTGCCTTGTCAGTAAGCTGGTGCGAAAGTTTCCATAACCCATACGCCTATAACCCTGAAGGTTCTTACGGGATCTTTCAGATCTATAAACCAGTGTGGGGTGAAGTGTTTGCTGACTATTGGCATGACCGATACGACGTAGAACAGAACACTCGCTTTGCTAGATGGATCTTTAACAACACGATACTTAAGTGGGATCTTTGGACTTGTGGTAGGTACTGATGCGAAGCAGGGGGGAATGCGGGGCGATACTTCCTGATGGAAGTAAGTGCCAGCGTGAGCGTCGGACGTTGCTTCCGTATCGTGGGCCTGGATCTAAAGACGGTCAGATTCCTTTGTGTCATGGACACAGGAATCATTTACTGAAGTACGGGACACCTCGTACTGATATTCCTATCAGGTTGATGTCAACTCTTACGTTTGAGGAACGGGTTGAAACGTATTTGAATCCTGCGTTTGCTCACGTTCAGCTTGGTCACATCATTCGTAAGGACGGAACTGTTTGCATTCTTTGGCAGGGCTTCACACAGAATGGTGGATACGGAGCGGTCAATAGCAAGGTGGTTGCTGAACGAGTAGGCACAAGACGCAACGCCTTGACACATCGTATGGTATGGGTTTACCATAATGGTTCTATTCCTCAGGGATTGCAGGTGCATCACACATGTCACGAACCAAGATGCTGCAACATCAACCATTTAGAATTAGTAACAGCCGAAGACAACTCGCTTGAAGCAAGTACGCATTCAGTTGTCGTATACCGATTAGAACAAGAAATTGAAGAATTAAAAGCAGAGAACTATGAGTTACGAAGACAGCTTCACAATCAGATGGAATAAAACAGACTTCACTAAGCATGGCTACATAGCTACCTATGCCTTAGGTGGATGCAGATGTAAGAAATGTAAACAGAGATGGGAGGACTGGGACGACAAAGAAACGTCACGTCAAAGAAAAGCAGCAATTAGATCTTTACTAAGAGAAGGGAAACCTCGTGGAAAATATAAACCCAGAGCTTCTACTTGAATTATTAGACGAAGCTCATGATGTAATTCATTCTGACCGTAAACTTGCAGTGTTAATGCTTGAGCGGGCAGAACGACTTGAAGAGAAAATGCACATCTTTTTGCGTACTGCTAATGAAGAAGCAGAAGAACAACAAGATGCCGATGTCATCCCCCTAAGGGATACTGATGGCAACGAATAGAAACAGACGACACGGATACAACTGCAAAGGGAAACCATCAGCTTCTCATTATGGGAACGGATGCAGATGTCTTGGGTGTCGTTCCGCATGGAACCAATACAACAAAGACAAGGCAGATCAGAAACGTGGATCAGGACCAAGACGGGAGAAGCACGCACCGTACCAAGATGCGTTCACCCGAAAACAAATTATGGAGGCTAGAGCCAATGAGTCTCTCTAAGTATGAAATCAAAGGACAAGTTGTCCCATTGGGAGCAGGGTTAAGAACATCAGGATATGTGGTGCTGCAAGATGGTCACTACAAACAGTTCTTTGAGACACTGGCCGAAGCTCAACAAGCAGCCGAAACGTGGGCTGACACAGAGAAAGAAAGGGAGTGCTGCGAATGAGCACGACTAAAGAGCTACACAACACTTTAAGAAAGTTTGTAGACAACACAGACCCTCTGGTTGCCCTCAAACATCTGGACAATATAGACAACCAGTTGAGAGAACAGGCAAAGCTCACCAGTTATATGCGTAGACATGCATTGTTAGATGCTGTCCATTCAGAGGGAAACCAAGCACGAGTTGGACGTAGCATCGGGTTGTCTCGACAAAGAACACATGACATGGTTGAACGTGCACAATTTGAACGTTTGCACAGGGTTGAACCACCTCTGGGAGAAGGGGCTGTTTGACTTAAGTTGTATCCATGTTAAAATGGGGGGAACCCCCAAAGGGTTCCCCCCATTTGAAGCAATGAGGGATAGCACCAAAAAAATAACGCCGTTATTTTTTTGGAGATTAGCCAAGGTTGGGTCGTCCTGTGTCTCCCTGCGGGACGGCCCCACCGATCAGGGAGATAGATGATTGAAATACGTTTACGACAGAGTTGGATTAATACATTTCTTAGATGCCCCGAACAGGCACGACAAGAACGTTTAGGTCTTGTATCCCAAAGAGAGTCAACAGACTTTCTTAGAGGGAACGCTGTTCACGGAGCTATCGAATACGCAGGCCGTCTAATAATGGCTGGCATGCCTCGCCCTAGCTTGGATGATGTACTGGAAGTAGCAGAAGAGTTTGTTGCTACCTACTCATCTGAGGTTGAAGTGTGGCGACATGAGTACGAAGCCATAGTCGATGTGGTCCGAGCGAATCTTGCAGTTTGGTATGAGGAACTGTTCCCTTCTTTAGATCCTGAAGGAGTAGAGGTCCCATTTGAACGAGAGATAGGCAGAAGAGACAACGTTAGGTTGGTTCTGACTGGAACCGTTGACTGGGTAGACAAGTCTGGAGCACTGTGGGATTGGAAGAATCCTGGCAGGGAGTACCAAGCTTGGGAGAAGAAGCGTTGGGATATACAATCCCATGCCTATAGTTGGGCACTCGATGCATCGGAGTTCAACTTCGGTGTGATGGCCAATGGGAAGCTTCAAATAATTGAGATCGAAAGAACAGAACAGCATAAGAAAGCTTTTCTGGAACTGTGCTGGTCGATGGTGCCGACAATCATGTCGGACGCTAAGACCTGGCCACAGAATTGGGAGGGCTGGCATTGCTCTCCTCTATGGTGTCCTGTCTGGCAGGCAGGCAAATGCCGAGGTGAACACCTCGGAGAGAATCCCTGGTAGGGAGAAAGGTAAGAGATGACTGACACAGCAAAGGTGACAGTTA
>JAAHTH010000914.1_pt2 | contig 19591 bp, 18 predicted proteins | sample 6116091 | NCBI WGS metagenome assembly JAAHTH01 (sample SAMN13939990, study PRJNA603662) | sponge metagenome | isolation source: marine sponge | host: Mycale hentscheli | place: New Zealand | collected 2006 | reverse complement strand
ATATTTATTCAAAACTTCTATAATAATCAAGTTGTGCTTCAAGATGTCGGTCAATGCAACTATAGCAATAATATCCATTACCTAATTCACTACATTTCTCAGTATTATTTTCATAGGATTTATCACCACATTTGTGGCATTTATAAACGATCTTCAGTGTTTTGGGCATCGTTTTTACTATCATTATGGTGCTTTTGAGATTTCAATTTTTTTTCTTCATCATTTTTTTCTTTTTCATAAATGGTTTCTTTTTCTCCTTTTCATCTTTACCACCTCTATGGTAGTCTTTATCTCCTCTTTTTGTTGTATAGTCTTTATCCCCAGATCGGGTCTTTGATTTGGCTCCTTTTACGCTTCTGTCGGAAACATTCTTTTTTTCTGGGTTAGTTTTTGGTGTTGCTCTCATTCGTTTATTTCCATATCCTACTTTTTTCGGCATTTTTTATATTTTATAATTATATAAAAATTATGTCCACTTATAAACAAAAATTTAATAAAAAACACGGTCAACCATTAAATGAATCTAATAGTGTAGCAAAAATAGCTAGACTATCAGGCATTTCTAAAAAGGAAGCAGACTCTATTGTGGAGAAGGGCAAAGCGGCATTTTACAACAACCCAAAGAGCGTACGACCACAAGTAAAATCAGCAACTCAATGGGGAATCGCTAGGTTATATTCGGCTGTGATGGGTGGCAAAGCAGCCAAAGTAGACAAAAATGAATTAAAGCGTGGGAGAAAAGCAAAAAAGAAAAAAAATTGATTTTATTTATCTAATGTAAATCTAATAAATGCGTTGTTTAGACTTGTTTTGCGGAACTAAAAGTTTTACAAAAGTAGCTATGGATGCTGGATATGAAGTTGATTCATTAGATATATTAGAAAAGTTTGAACCTACTTTTTGTATAGATTTAATGAATTGGGATTATAAACAATATGAACCGAATAGATATCATATTATATGGGCTTCACCCAATTGCAAAGACTATTCTTCTTTAAATTTTTTAGCAAAAAAAGAAAAGGATTTAACAGAATCTAATAATCTAGTACAAAGAGTATTAGATATAATAGATTATTTTAAACCTAAATATTGGTATTTAGAAAACCCACAAACTGGTAAACTTAAAAATCAAAGTTTTATGGAGTCATTGCCTTTTAACGATGTTGATTATTGTAAATATGGTTTTGATTATCGTAAAAGAACCAGAATATGGAATAATAATCCCAACTGGAATGGTAGAGTACTTTGTAAAAAAAATCATTATTGTAAAAATAAAGAGAAAGAAGGTAAGCATATAAATTTTAGATGGATTACTAGAGGTGGCGGATCATCAAGGTGGGAGAGAAGAATTAGTATCCCAAAAGAATTAATTGAAGAAATAGTAAAAAATTCTATTTGATTATATATTATGGACGAAATAAATCCCCAAAAATATAAAGAAGTAAAAGACTTAATATGTGATATGGTTGAAAATGCAATCAACCATTTTAAGAAGCCAGAGATAATAAATATTCTAATGTATTTAAAAACCCAGATTGAACATCTAGAGCTGGATTTGGAGTAAAAGAAAATGAGACCACAAAAAAAAAAAATCATAAAAATATTCCAATTCCTTATAATTTAGGTGTTAAGATTTTTCCGACACTATATTCTTAATAAAGGTGTACGAAAAATCTTAAGACCTAAAGAAAAGAAAATTAACAAGAATCTTAAACTTTTTATTTTTTGGCTACAGTTTTCTATTTAAAACAGATATCGAACGGATTTGCAGATTGTCCAGCAGACTGTGGGACTGTATTTTTCTGTTTAAACACTGGGTGATTATGCTGTGGTGTAAACCCTCTAAGTGCCTGTAAACCCATATTTTGACTCTGTTTTTTTCTGTGGTTTTGTGCTGCTTGCATAAATAATGTTTTTGATTCATCAAAGGCTTTTTTTCTCTCTTCTTGTCTAATTTGTTCTCTATATTGATTCATTTGTTGTGCCATTTGTGTCTGTTGTTGCTGTTTATTCCATAAACCGTTTATAATTCTGTCATAATCAATATTTGTACTACCTACAGATGCTACAGGTTGCTGTACTGGTGTAGGAGGCTGTCTAGTGTCAATAGAAGGTTCTTCTGGTATGGATTCTAATGGTGCAGATTGTGGAGCAGATTTTTTAGGATTCTTAGCTTCTTTCTCGGCTTTCTTTTTTGCTTTTGACTCGGCTGCTAATTTTCTAATTCTTTCTAAATGGGCTGCCATTTTTGGAGTAACTGCTCGTTTCTGATTAGTTTTTCTTTCTTTTTTACTATCTTCTGGCTTTTGTAAAACCAATTCTTTTTTTTTAAATATCTGTTCTTCTTCAGGTTTGGGAACAGGAGGGGGAGCTTCTAGTACTTCTTCTTCAGCAATAGGTTCAGCGGGATTTTTTAATTCAACATCTAAAAATACATTTCGGTTAGATTTTTCCATTTTGTACTATCTACAGAGATTTTTTTTCTGTTATTCTTCTGTAACTATTGAAGTTCCTATGCCAGATTCCGGTTCAGTCTTTGGAGCTGGGGCTCCACCACCTCTCGGGATTTGAGCAATTGCTTGTCCGATATCTGGATCTATTTGTGCCAAAGCTCCTCCTTCACCTGTAAAGAATTGTTGTTGCAATTCAGGTGGCATATCAGCACCAATTATGGCTTCTCTGTCATCTGGCACCGGAGGCAAAGCACCATGACTTAATCCGATTCTTGCCTGAACTTCAGCAATAATATCTTGTAAAGGATCTAAATCTAATCCGGCTTGTTGATATTGATCAATTATATTTAAATTTTGTTCCATAGACATAATATTTTGAGCTTGAACTAAAAATTGAGAACCTTCTGGAGTTGCAAAGAATTCTTGTCGCTCTGTTGCTGTCATATTTTGGATATCATAGTGTCCTATATATTGAGATAATTGATTTAATATATTACTATTATCACCTTCTGGATCTTGCAATGCCGCTATTCCTAAACCTCTTAAATCAGACACTGTCTTCATTAGATTATTAACTTTTTGTGGTTGTTGAGATTGAGCCATACTTTGTAAAATAGAATATGCCGCTGTTTGTCTTGCCCATATTGGTGCCGGGGGTTGTTCAGGTTTAGGTTGCATATTAGTTATTTCATATATAACAGTACTTTGATTACCTAATGCTGATGGGACACTATAATCATTATTAACTATTTCAGTTGTTATTTCAGTTAAAGTTCTATCTTCTTTAGCATAAAAAGTTAACATTCCCATTGATAAAATAAAATCACCTTGAATGAATGTTTTATTAATAATTGATATGCCGGGTAGTCTACCTTGATTATTCAAAGAGTAATTTGGAGATTGTATTAGATTACTTAATATAACCATATGTCCGTGGTTTAATTTTCTTGGCAATTCAGAAGCTGTGATAAAATCACTTTGAGTTTGAACCGTAAAACTTAAATATAAATTGGCATCAGGGTTTAGTGTAACTGGCACGGTTTGTTGATTAACTAAAGTAGTTGATCCCTGTGTATTTGGTAAACCCATTGATCTACTTGAATTACTTAGTAACAGACCACCTACAGATCCATAAGTGTCTGTAGCATTGTCATATCTAACTTGAGAAGCTTCAGTATTAAATGAATTAGACTGACTATTTAATGAGTATGGATAATATATATAGTCACCCCATCTATTTACAATTTGATTTGAATTACCGTTTGTCGGAGTTATTCTTTGAATATGGGAGTTAATTCCAGCACTGTTTTCTGGCGGAGGGATTGAAGAAAGTATTGCATCAGATGAACTGGTTTCAGCAAAATTTGTGGATAAAAATTTTGTTGTGATTGATGAAAAATTATAATCACTACCGTTATCTAATTTAATTGTATTTTGATATATAGTTTCTGAAACTCCTAAATTACCATATTGTTCAGTTAATTTATATTTTCTATTTTTATATTCTATTCCTAAATCTTGAGAAGTATAGCCAAGTTTTTCAAAAAATCTTCTACCTACCTCGTCAACTGATTTTAATGGATTAATTCCATTTGTAAAATCTACAGTTGTTATATTATCAATTACTTCTTGAAAAGTAAAAGTACCTTGTGGATATTGAGGTCTACACCAATTTGAAACATTATTGCCTCCAAAACTATCATGGTTATGAATTCCTATTTTTCTATTACCGTAAAATATTCTGGCAGATATATCACCTCCAGTATTGTCAATAAATGGAGAAGTATATGGTTGATGAAAATATTGAAAAGTAAAAGCCGATATATCAGTTTGATATGCTAATGTCATATTATCACAACCTACATAGCAACTGGCTTTTGCTCTTCCATAATTATTATCAGCATCATTCTCAATATATCTAACTGGATATTCAGTAGAAGTTGATCCAAAAAAAGCCGGTGTATCGGCAGCCGCTGGATCTGGACTACCTAATTCATATAATTTATAACTCTTTTTATTTGGAGTTGAAGTACTTTCAATATCAATTAAAGTTGTACCATCTAAAGTTTTCTTGCCAGTCACTGGAGGAGTAGCATTACTATCATTTACATTACCAATATTCTGAGCATCAGTTGCAATTGTTTTTAATGGTGATCTATCTGGTTCATTACCAGAATTTTTTAATGGATCATAATTTCTAATAATTGTATAAAAAGTTCTAAAGAAAACATTAAAAAAAGAATAAGTTTGTCCTATTTGATTTATAGGCAAAAGTGACATAACTTCTGTTGCAACATAAGTAGAATTTTGATCTATTCCTAATTTACCTATACAATGTCCAGGTTCTAAACCTCCGCTATTAGGATAAACAGCATTATTTTTTATATATTCTCCACCGGTTCCTATTTGATTATTTGATCCATACACTGGGATAATAAATTCATTTTGAAGTAAACCACATTGATCCGCAGATAATATAGTATTACCAGTGGCTAAATCTCTTGCTCCAGATAATTTATGAGATTCTTTTGTCCACCAAGCTCCAATTGCTGAAGGAACAGAAAAGTTTTGTGGGATTTTAAAAGTTTTTTGAGTTAAGAATTTTTCATATTCCCATACTTTTTGACAACCGGTCACGGTAGAACTAGTAAACCCAGAAGGTCTAAGTATATAATTATTAGCTTCAGAAAAAGTATTTTCAATTAATTCAGTAAAAGCCCATTCATTCATTCCTTGGGCAAAACCTCCATTATTTAAATAATTTGTCTGATCTCTAAAAGTATTATTTTTATCGGCTAACATTTGTGAAGCGTGAGTTAAAAAATAATATCCTCCATTGTTATAGCTTGTCAATGCTTCAGTAGAAACACTTGTACCATTGTAAACTCCTTCCCAATCTTTTGAAGTCAATAAAGTATCTTTATTCGGATCCATATTACCATAAAAATTTTGTGTGGCTGTCATTCCAATTGAACCAGAATAAGTATCAACTATACCAAAACCCCATTTAACTTGAATTAAATCACAGAAAGTAAAATCATTAGGCAACCAATCAAAAGCTATATCAGTATTATTTTTTACATTATAAATAGTCGGATCAGCATTTATTCTGGCAGAGAGTGTAGCATCCCAACCGGCTATATTTGAATAGGTTATCCCGCATTGCATTTGTTGAATGTTTCTACATCGTATAGTACATATATAATTAGTACCATCATCACGCCATTTATTTACATAAATATGTTCTTCAATTGGATTATCATTTGCATTAGTATATTGAAGTTTCATATAAGTCATTGGCAAAGTATTTGCATTTTCTCCTAATCCATTCCATTTAGCTTTTGTTATTTGAAATTCAAGTTGATTATTTGGATCATTAAATTTAGTAAAATCACAATCAGCACCAGCTATTTGTGCTTGAAAAGTCACAGAGCTTTTAGTATTTTTATTATTAATTATTTGTAAATATGCATTTTCAGAATGTAAACTCCAAGTAGCATTTAAATTATTAAATGTATCATAAATAGGATATTGTCCATTTGGTTTAAATAATCCTGAATATGCTGTTGCACTTAATAATTCATTACCTAATGGGATATCATCAGAATTTTCTATGCCTAAATTTTCCCATACTGGTGGATAAACAGCTTCATAGCCTTCAAAGGCTGTATTATTACTATCTCTATCTAAAGAAGTAAGTACACCAACAGCATTATAATTTAATTGAGATCTTGAAGTTCTATTTAATAAATTTCCTATACCAATTATGTACCAAGGATTTTGAGCAATTCTCATTTCAAAATCACCTAAACCTGCAAGTGAAGCTCTTGTTAAAGAAGCACCCATAGGAGCTGATGCTCTCACTCCTCCAATATTATCAACAAGTAGTACTAATATATCTATGCCCGAAGGTGAACCATCAGCATTATTCAACCTTAATTGGTCGCCGACTTTGTATCCAACACCACCGTTTGATGTTGCATAAGATGCCCAACTTGTACCTGATCCATCAATCTCAACATTTACAAAAGCACCTACACCAGTCATAGGATCACCATCTTCTCTAGTTACATTTATTACTGGCAAAGCTTGAATTGAACCTGCCGGATATCCGGTTATAGAACCAGTACCCATAAAAGAATAGGATTCTAAAACCCCTCTATATGGGACAGATCCATCAAAATTAGCATTTGCACCTAAAATCATTTTAACATATCTATCATATTGTACACCATCAATATCAATTCCCGCATCAATATTATATGTAAAACCTACTGTATAAACTCCAGCCCAATTTTTACAAAGATCATCTTGTAAAGTATTAAAAGTAGTTGTATCAGGGATTTCTAAACCGTCTCGCATTCCGAATGTTAAAGATATTGCCATTCCATTTGAGAATTGATTTAATGGATTTTCCATTATTTCTAATTCTTGACCATATGAATCAATAATTGTTTTTGTTTGATAAGGAGCCATTATAACTGTATATCCACCTTCTTGAGATAGCTTAAATGGATATGAAAAAAATTGTTGTTTTGATTTTACTAATTCAAAACTTTGACCTTGTCCAGCCTTGTGAAAAATGCCAGATGCGAATTCATCTTCTTTATTTTGCATTACATCTCCACAACTTAATCTATTATCTTCTTCCATCTCCGGAGGGTTATTATATATAGAAACTACTTGTCCATTATCAGCAGTATAACTTCTATTTTTAAAATTTCTTGCATAGCAAAGGTTATCAGAAACATCAAAAGTTTGTGCCCAACGATATATTGGAGTTCGTTGATAATTATAACCTTGATCAAAAAAACTCTTGTTAAATAATTGTCCATTTGGCCCCACTGCAATTACTTCCCATTCCATATCTTGATCAGATGCACCTCCAGGTGTAGGAATAGTTATAGTATCACCAACAGAATAGTTTTGACCTACCGCTGATATGTGATATGCATTTGGACTACCTCCTATAGATGCGGGGGATGTATAAGAAGAAATAGTACATCCACTCCCTCCACTAGAACCACTTACAGAAAAAGAGACCACAGTTGCAAAACTTATTTGGCCGGGATTATTTATTGTTATAAATCGCACACCTCCTAAATCATCACATATTACATTGCCAATAAATCCCCCGACATTACTAGAAACTTGATCTCCAGTTTTATAATTTTTACCAGAATTAGTTATATTATTAACTTGACTTTCTACTAAACCTATTGTAGTTGCAACAGATGTTATATCAATTTCAAAACCTGTACCTCCTCCTGAGGTTGTCGACGCTACATTATTAGCAACAGCAAAACCAGTACCTCTTTTTAAAGCTCTTAATTGATTACCAAAAGTTGAATGAGCTATATAATCATAAGAAGTAGTTTTACCATTTGTACCATCATTTACAGTATATAATTGAGTTAACATAGTATGAGCATTATCTTGTTGATCTCCTTCTGGGATAAATTGTATAATCTCTGAATCCATACCTCTCATATCAGTAAATGAACTGGCAACTCTGATTTGCGAACCTTTTTTTATATCAATTGGTTCTTTTAAAACTGTTGTCCATTTGTTATTAGATTCATTTTTAAAATCTGCTAATTTACAACTACTTTCTATTATTTGAACATCTGGAGGTTCAGTAAAATTTAAACTAGACATAGCCGATTGAACCGCATTTTGCTGGGTCATTGATGGAGGCATCGGCATATTTTGTGGCAATTGTCTATTTGTTCTACTCATAATTTTTATAAATTATAAGTAGAAAATTAAATCAAAATATAATCACAATTAGGCATCCATTGTGTCAACCATACCATTTCTAATTTGAAGTACCTTAACTGATTCTACAAAACATTCGACTGTATGGGCTGAACCGTCTGGTGTATTGGCGGCTGCACCATCATAAGTTAACTGTAAAACAATAGGGGTTGAACCAACTCTGAAACCGGCATTTTGAGGATTTATGCCTCCCTGTGGCCCATATTTACTTAAGTCAATTCCAAAGTATCCCTGTGTACCAGCAACCATATCTCTTGCTTGAGGTTTTGTTAATATAGCAGGGTCAGAAGGGGTACCACCAATATCTACACTATCGGCATTAAAATCATTTGCTGAAACTGCCTGATTCCATACTTTATTATAATCAAAGGAATTTGGGAAAACATATATAGGATATTGTTTAGCCATAGATAAATAATTATATTGCTGTGATGCGGTGTCAACTGGCTGATCAAAAATGAATAAATCATTTACTAAACAATTCCATTTCATATTTTTACCTCTTTCAGATCTGCATCTGCCATTACCTCTTTCCATAGCAGTTCTATTACCATTTACAACATTAGCAGATCTTAAAGAAAAGTAAATTTTCATTAATAGTTTGCCTTGAAATCCTAAGAAAACATCTGTCAATTTATTTGCATCTGTATAGCCCGGGATTACTTTAATAATCTGGGAAATTTCTCTGTATGGGATTGTTATGCCTTGAGCCATAGCTTCCATAATTCCTGCTTCAACTTGAGGTTCATAAGTTAAATAGTCTAAATACATAAGTGGATTCTTAACAGATATATTTGTATTATTTAAAGCATCAGTATTTTTAATAACAAAAGCAACTTCATTAAAATCGGTTTCAAAATCTACTTCAACTCTAACTTCTTCTTTCAAAAATTTAACTGGGAGCTGGATTCCTCCTTTAAGTGCTGGGAATAAATCAGAAAGTAGTATAGTACCTTCCCAAGCAGCGTTATTAGTACCGGTTGTAGAAAAAGAACCTAAAGCTCTTGTGACTCTGTTAAAAGTTGGTGTGGCTGTTGAAACATCAGATGAAAGTTTGGCTACACCTGTTTGTGGTGCAGTACCTTCAAAAACATAATAACCGTGTTGTCCACCGAGTTTAACATCTTCAACTTCTTCTAAATGGTCAGGATTTGTTGATATTTTATCAATATGAACAACCTGTGCAACATCAGGGTTCTGGAATAATAGTCTACCACCAACATACATTCTGGCTCTTCTTAATGTGTTTAAACAACCTGAGAAGTTCTTTAAACAGACTCTTTGATTGTTTGTTAATTTGGTTGCATCATATCCATCCCAAGAGACAGACCATACAAGAGATGAATTGTAATCTAAAACAGAACCAAGCTTTGGAACTACAAAAGTTACAGTATTATTTGAAAAAGCATTAGGAGTTAATCTAACAGTATTTAAAGAAGTATTCTGGTTCTCATTTTGAGCTTGATTTTGTAAAAGCACACTTGGAATATTTATCTCGGAATTCATAGTTTTATATTATAATAAATTATTTTTTTTTAAACTTTTTAAAAAAAAGTTTTAACAAAAAATTAATAGGAGTTTTGCTACAACTTTTCTTAAAAGTTGATTAAGCACTAGCAATTCCAGCTGGAGTCACTACTAAAGTCTTTTTATCAAGGTAGAAACTATACATGGCATAAGCCTCTGTCTGAGCTGGATTAGCCGTGTCTTCTAATTTGGTTTGAATATCATAAGAAATAGTACCCGCCACATCAATTCCAGTTCCAGTAACTGGGCCATAGTTTACACCGATTGAATAATGTCCTTCATTTTTATTTTTTGCTACACCCTTAAGGTTTTCAGGGATTACTTGTGTATAATGAATATCTTTTTGGTTTCTAAATGAATCTAATGCATCATTAAGAATTTCAGGCTGAGTTGTAGCTCTATTTCTCTGAGGTTGGTTTCTATCTTTTATATCAACAATGCAAGTCTTTTCCATAGGATATTTCTGTCCATTCATTAAATCAGTAAGTTCATATAAACCAGAATCTAATAGAGCAAAATTATTTTTAGTTCTGTCATTGATTGCTTGAGTTGGTTGAAAATTATGAACCGAACTTAATAAACTTCTCATATTGAGTCTGTGTGCAATAGAAGTAAAGGTTGAATCAAGTACAGAGTAGATACTGGTGTAAGCCATATATTCAACAACATTCTGTGGTCTTTGAGAATCCTGCATAATTTGTGGTGCAGATTTATATAAGAGTGGGAGAGTAAGGTTTACATCGAATAAATCATATTTCATTGTTGTTGGGACATCACCTCCATTAAATAAGAAATTAGATTTTTGTAAAAATATTGAAAGTTCCATACCTCCAACAGCATTTAAATCTAAATCTTCAGAGAAAAATAATCCGCAATGAATTGGAATAGAACAGTCAAGTAAATCATAGGATTTACCGGTGGCAGTACCAGAAGTTATAAGCTGTCTTCTCATATAGATAGCTTCAGTGTTGTTTTCTAAATCAGGATCACAACCTTGAACTTTCATTGCATTATATCTACCATATCCTATAGTTCTGTTTTGTAAATTATGGTTTGAGAACATTTGTTTTGGCGAATATAATGAATCATATAATTGAGAATTTAATCTGCCATAGTTATGGATCTGTTCTAAACTTGAGCCATATCTTCTTGAGTTTATTAAAACTTGATCAATAATTCCAGATAATCCAATTCTTTGATCAATGTTAATATCATCACCAATTACAATAGGAGTGTTTGCATCTTTGGTGACTCTTAATCTAAAGTTAAGTCTTGCTTCTTTTAAATTACAAGTAGCTTGAGTATCGGCAACAGAAAATCTGATAATTGGTTGAGAATTTTCAGGGGAATAGCCACTAGAACTATTGTTGCTAGGACTTAATTTCACATATCGCTTTTGTTGTGTAGCAATCGAATTCATTATTTTTTATAATTTATTAAAAGAAAAAAATTTAACTTTTTCACAATTAACTTTTTCAGAAAAAGTTATATCAAAAACTTAAACTTTTTAGGAAAAAGTTTTAACAAAAAATAATTTACAAAAATGGGGTTGATAAGGGGCTAGCCCCTTAATTAGGCTAAAACAGTTAATCCAGCTTCTCCTACAACAATTCTGTTTATATGTCTGACAAAAGAGACAACATCGAGAGGAACATCAGGATCAGCTACATCGTTATATTCTAAATAAATTCTGAGTCCAGCATCTAAGTTAACACTGGCTCCGTGTTTGGCTAAAGCTCTGCCTACAACAAAATTTTGTTTTGTCTTAAGTAAACTTCTAACAGGCAATTGAGATGCATTCAAAGCTTTTTCTAATTCTACTATATGCTGTGCTGAGAAGTGTAAACCACCTAGGAACTGGTCAAGTTCTACCGGCACATTTGGATAATAAGTTTCTCCGATTTGCCATCTATAATTTTTGAGGGATCTGAATTGTCCGTTTAAGTTTCTATCAGTAGCCCCATTATTTGTAAACGCTGGTGCATTCTGAACTCTTGGCACAGATAAACAAGAAGTAGCTCTACTTACAAAAGAAGGGATTTCAACAGTCTGTTGTTTAATTCCACTTTGTACAGTAGCTTGATAAGCTGTGTAAACTGGGACATCAATTTCTAAACCTTCAGCTACAACTTTTCTTGTCATTGCTTCAATATATTGAGGTGGTGGTCTAACAACTCTTAACTGAAGATCGGCTCTTTTTACAACGAATCTAGTATCAGCCTTAACAGCTTCATTACCATCATTACCTTTAGTAATAACAAATAGTTTTGCTGGGTCTTCAGTAGCGTCAGTAGCTGTACCGAAAGTAATAGTGATTTCACCATTATCATTATCTTGAGCAAGAGCAGTAATTAAGTGGTCAGCACCTGTTAATACATCAGGTGTGTTATCAAGGAATCTGATAGTCTGACCAATAGCATAAGGAGAATCCGCAAGACAAGTAAAACCTATAAATTCTTTTGGTTCAACAACTAACTCGGTAGTACCAGTACCTATAGAAGCAGCTTTAATTTTAACAACAGATTTAGTTGATGGGAGTACTTTGAGAGCATCTTCATTCTGTGAAACTAATCTAATTTCAATAAGTAAATCACCAAGTACAATAGATGGCACTAATTCTTTTAAAGCCATAATTCCAATTCCTTCTAAATTTAATTCGAATTTACAATTTTTAGCAGAATCAGCAATGCTTGTTGAAGCATCGGCATTAAGAGACTGTCCATTTAAGCAACCATTGGTTACAGTTTTACCTCCATTATCTGGGGGATTCCATCCTGTACCAACGCCGGGATCGTATTGAACTATATAGTCATTTGAGCCGTCTTGTACAGCCATTCTTTGTTTAATTGAAAGAGATTCAGTATAGTCTTTGATTAATTTATTTAAAGTGGCATAATTAGTGGTTTCTAAAATTGTTGTACCATTTTGTGAAACTCTAATCATATCAATTAAAGAATTAACGGAGTCAACAAAACCCATTTTATAGTTCATATTTTCTACAGCAACCTCAAGTCTTAAATTAGAATTATGAGCATCCCAAAAACCTACACTTCTTGGAACGGTAAATCTAATTACTTGCCCAGCGAGAAAATTGGTCTGGTTATCGGCTGGAGAAATAACCTCATAGTTTTGTAAAGGCATTTGATTGGAGACTTTATACATAGTTTTATATTTAATTGAAAGAAAAAAATTTTAAATATTGTTTTTTTCTTAAAATAAACTTTTAAAAAAGTTTTATCAAAAATATTTAAATGATTTCAATTTTGATTTCACTATTGATAATTGCTGGTATTGGAACCACTATTAAAATACTTTTATAAAAAAAAAATGGGGTTGATAAGGGGCTTGCCCCTTAAAAGTGCATTGATCCACCACCTATACCTTGAGTTGAGAAAACTGGTGCAGCCAATGAACCAAATTTAGGCATATTAGATCCTACTTTTTCAGCGAATTGGTCAGAACTAATTTGAGCTTCTAAACCACCCATCTTTGCTTGACCTTGAGCAATTAATGCTCTAACCTTCGCATAAGGGTCAGTCGGATTTTGGTCTTCTGCAATCCCTTTGGCAGCTTCAAAAAGACCTATACCTCCCATTACTGGCCCTAGAATATCTCCTGCGAGTCCTAAAAATGAACCTAAACCACCAAGTAAATCAGAACCAGTTATTTCTCCAAGCATTCCAGTAGCTTTTTCTCCTAAATCAGTAGCCATTTTACTTGCTTGATCTGTTAAATCACTAATATTATCTTCTACAGCAGATCTTGCACTATTTATAGAATTATCAATTTGAGAGGACATATCATTAACTTGACTGGAAATTTGATTAACATTACCATTAGCTTCAGCTTGAATTTGATCAGATATTTCTCCACCGGCTGGTCTTTCAGCACCCGCTGGGGGTTGAGCAGTTTGTGGTTCAGGTGGTTCAGAAGGTCTTAAATATGGTGGTTGTTCTGTTAAATCTCCTATAGCTCTACCAGATTGATTTTCAGCAGAAAATTCATCAGCTCCAGCATCACCACCTCTTTCTCCAGTTTGTTCTTGCTGTTGAGCAGTTTGTGCTTGTCTTCTTCTCATAAGTTCTTGCCTCATAGGATTTAACGCATCTCCTCCAGTATCAGCTTCTCGTGCATTTTGTGCGTCAATTGTACTTTTTGAAAAAGCTTGAGGTGGTCTAATTGATGCGGGGTCAATAGGTGCTTTAAATTGAAAATCAACATCAGGCAATTCTTGTGTTGCTCTTGGTGGGCCTCGTAAAACGCTAGGGCCATCGCCTCTGAAAATTGCTCCGGGGGCATTAGGATCATCTCCCCTATAGAAAGGAGAAAAGGGGTTTGCACTTGAAGCAGATTCATCTATATAGGATGTTCCTTCAGATATTGATGAAGGAGCTGGAGGCAATCCTGAACCAAAAGCTGGTTCAACAGGTGCTTCAACTTCCCCAGGCCCTCGTAGTCCAGGTTGCTCAGGCGGTTCAATATCTTCGTCTTCTTCAGGTTCAGGGATTGTAGGTTGACTTCTAACAACAGGAGCAGAACTTGGAGAAAATGCATCAACTTCAATTGGTTGTCCAGCATCTAAACTGGCTTGAGTTGTGGGATCAACATCTGGTTCCGCCCCTCTTAAAGCTGGTGGTTCTGTTGCGTCGGGTGCTTCTGGTTCTGGTGCCTGAGGTTCTGCTTCAACTTGTGGAGCGACTGGTTCATCAGCTTCGGCACCTGCGGGGTCAGCTCTTTCAGCAGGTGAGGGTCTTTGTTCTCCAGTGACATCTCGTGGCTCAGCATCCATAAAAGAAGTCTCTCTGATTTGTGCTGGATTATCTTCAGTTGGCACAGCAGGTCTAGCACCCATATCTTCCATTTCTGTTCCTTTAACAGATTCATCTTCAGTTTGTACTGGTTTTTTACTACCAGATTCTCTCATTTTAGTTGCTTTTGCTTTTACTATATCACTTGCCTTTTTTAAGATCGGTTTCCCTAATCCTTGAACTGAGAAATCTAAACCCATTTCATCTGCGAATTTATTTAAATGTTCTTGCAATTTATCCTTTATAGCAGATTCTAAACCAGTTGCTTTTATACCAGTTGTAGCGGTTTGCATTTGTTCTTTGCCCTGAGCTAGAGACTTCATTCCTTCTAACTGTTCTTGAGCAATAGAGTTTTGACCTTGTAAATAACCATTTACAGCAGTAGCAAAATCATTACTTTGCGAATCATAAAAATTAGCCATATTTATAATATAAATAAATAAATTATTCTTCACAACTACAATCATCTTTATTTTTTTTATCTTTATAATTAAAATCTGGTGCATAGTCTCCATTCTCTAAATATTTTTCCCATACCTTTTCTTCGTGATTGTGATAAACACATAAATCCCTATAGTTAAAAAAAGCAAAATGATATGGTTTTTTTGTACAATAAGTAAGTAAATTTTGAACATTAATTTTACTACCAAAAGTACCACCTAAATCATCAGAAAAAGCATTTATTTGTTTCATTGATGGAGATCTAAACATAACAATTCCTTCTAAATTGTTTTTAACCACAGGTGGTATAGAATAATGTCCTTGATAAACTTGAGTTATATATATAATAGATATATCTAAATGTCTCGCATAAGAACTCTGAGTAAATAATCTGGCAACAGGACTCGCACCTAATGCTAATAAATCATCAGCAATTATTAAGGTTTTCGGTCTTTCATCTCCCATATGTTTTTGATGTTCTATTATTTGATCAATATAACCATCGTGATAATCAGTAAGCATATTTTCTTCACCACATATATCTCTTAAGGCTCTTGTCGTTGAATCAAAACCCAAGTTAGGAGAAAAACAGATAATTTTCTCAAAAACAGGAGATATTTTTTTCTTTTTGTCTCCTCCATAATAAGCCGATCGTGCAACTAAATTCATTAAATAATTACTTTTACCAGATTTACTTGAGCCAACAAGTGCCATACGAAATGGTGGGTTTAATAAATTAGGATGTACTGGTCTATAATTTGGTCTATTCGGATCTTCAAGAACCGGATATATAGTTAAGTCATCATAAGTATTATCCATTATATTATTTTATAAGAAAATATATATAATGAATAATCCGACATTCAAAGAAGTAAAACAAAAATTGGTAAAAAAAATAGAAAGGCTATCGCAGAGAGAAAAAGACTGTATTAAAATTTTATGGTGTAGATCTAAACCTATTAAAGGTTTTAATAGATATAATGAGAAGATCACTGTTAATTTTGACTAGTTAATATTAGAAAATCTTTGTCTACTTTTTTACCTAAAATTTGTCTGTCTTCAGGTGTAAAATGGTAGTCAACAAAATTACCCCAACCCATATAATCCGATACAAGTTCACTGAATTCTTGATAAGAAGTAGTATTGCAAAAATGAGTTGCATATGGTTCTTCTACACCACCAATAAAATCTCCCCAATCTAGTTTTTCCAACACTAAAGCATATTTCTTAATATCGTTTACTTTATTCATTTTTGTTTTATATTGATGAAAAATTATAAATCAATTTTTTTTGATAAAATTAACAGCTCCAGAGTACTTTTCTACTCCAGTAGTTAGCTGTATTTTTATTACCACCAGTCTTTTTACCAGATTTGTCGGTTATGCCTCCAGATCTGGCACAATAACTTTTTTTTCTATCTTTGTCCTTGTGTTGAGTAAAATCTTGCATATTAGAATCACCAAAATGTATTAGTCGTTTACCACCAGAACTTGATTTTACATAGACCATTCCTTTTTTACCAGATTTATCTGATTTGTATGGTTTATATAATGGTTTTGTTTCTTTAAACTTTGCTGGAGCTTTTGATAAAGCCATATATAAACTTTTGAAAAAAGTTTTAACAAAATATGGTCAATAATAAAATAAAAAAATATCATATTATAGTATAATGTTGGATTGTAAACTTTGTCACGAATGGAGCTATTCTTCACTATGTCCGGACTGCGAAAAGGTCGAAAACCTTTATAAATTATATGGTAAAGATAAAGTATTAGAAGTTCTGGATAAAGTATTGGTTATATCTAAATTTAAGGATGAAAAGAAAGAAGAAGCCAAAAAATAAAAAATTTAAAATATTCTTAGTTTTCTTTTAATTAAGGAGTTAAGATTTTTCCGACACTATATTCTTAAATAAGGTGTACGAAAAATCTGAATTGTAGTATTTTTTTGTTTTTTTTTACACTTTTAAAAAAAGTGTTAGCAAAAATGGTCTAGAAATGTTGTTGAGAACCAAACCTTGCTTGGTACTGGTCGGATGTATTAAATGAATTTTGTATAGCTGCCTGTTGAGGCATTAGTTGTCCTGTTTGACTACGCGGTTGACCTGGGGCTTGAGGCATCGCCGGAGGCTTTGGGGCATTAGGATCAAAAGGAGGCAATTTTTTTGCCCCTGGGCCATAGATTGCACTTCCGCCTCCTGTTTCAAAAAGAGATTCGACACCGTGGATTAAACCACCAACTGTGTCATCCCATACATCTTTAAAGAATGAACTCGCACCACCACCCATATTTTATATAATATTACATATATTTTTTTTTATTAATTTATTCTAATTCTGGTCTAATATCAAAAGTTATTGTCACTGGATGAAATAGGGATTTAACGATATTATTTTTATAATCTGTAAGTCTAACAGCTAATTCATTATTCATTAATGGCTCTGGATTCTTAAGGTTATGATAAATAATATTGAATAATTCATTATTAAATAATCCTGTGTGGGCATTTGAGTTATCTCCAAGTGGTACCACAGCTACGGTTTTACCGTTAACACCATATTCTCTGGACTCAATACCACCACCTATACTGTCAAGTTGTATATGTAAATTACTGGCGGTTCTATTATTAGTTTGCATGGCACTTGATGATGCTATATCTAATGTTCCGTTTCCTTGATATCTATCTTTACAATTAATTAAATTAGATAAAGTATTCATTCTGGCAGCAATAGAATCATATAAAACTAACGGTCTTTGATTTGGAGGGTTTTCTACTAAATTTGCTTGTAAACCTTTAACAAGAACTAAACTATCAATAACTGCACCGATTGTTACCTGAGCGTTTCCGTCACCTCCAGAAACAGTTAAAACATCAGTAGGAGCATAACCATCACCTGCTTCCGTTATAGTTAATCCAGTAATTCCCCCAGATCCGTCAACAGATACAATAGCACAAGTAGCACCCGATCCCGACCCTCCAGTTAACCCGATTGCTGTTCCAACAGAATAAGTAGCACCTAAAGCAGTAACAGCATAGTTATCTTGAACTGAGTCTATATCTAATTGAAAACCGCCACCAGCACCTCCAGTAAACTGAAGAACATTACCTGGGGCGTGACCTTCACCTGTCGATAATAAAACATAATTTATAATAGCACCCATAGCACCTACTTGAGTTGCTTGGACTTTAACATTTATTCCTGCTCCCGAAGACGAGGATTGAGTTAAAATATCTCCTGCTAAATAATTTCCACCAGCAGCGTTAATGGAAGTATTTAATATTGCATCATTTAATGCTGCGTCATCAAATTGGGATGCTATCCGTCCAAACTCAGAAGCTCCTTCGAATTCATATTTAATTAAGAATTCATCAGATGGTAAAATATTATATCTTCCACCAGTTCCGTCAACAGCAATTTCAACTTCATTGCCACCAGTAGTTAAAAAATATTCAGCGTGATGTGGTGTAGTGCTACTTGAATCTATGGCAGGAAGTCTGATTTGAATTGTGGCATCAGGTGTAAGTTCAGGTGCTGTTCCATTATTAATATGGGTATGAACTCCATTAATTAATTCATAAATAAGAACTTTACCACTAGTATTTATATTAACTCTAATTGGCGAGTTGTTTTTTGCTAAGTCTTCTCTATGGACTAAAAACATATCTTGTTCTATATCAACAGTTTGTGGTCTAACTTCAGCAACTGCATAGAAGTTCTGTCCGATTTTTGAAAGAGATGCTAACCAAAAGTGATTTCCTGCTCCATCACCAGTACATATATAATTATCATTGTTACTTGGTAAATTGGATAAATTAACATATTGTCCTTCATTACCAGCTGCTTTGGTAACATCTTTAATAAAGGCATTTGTATTAGCACCTGCGGTATCTAAAGTATCTAATGCTTTACCATTAGAATCAAAAGTTAAATGAATAGTGATTTCATTTCCCTGTTGATTAGCGGAAACAGTTTGTGAAGTAGCAGGGAAACTAACTTGAACTTCAGTAGACTGGGTTCCTATCCAAGTTTGAAGAGCAGTTTGAATAGCATCAGCGAGGTCATCTCCTGTTTTATAGACACCTTGTGCAACTTGAACTTGTGCATAGTTTGCCATATTTGCAAGTCTTAAACTAAAGGTATCATTGGTGGCATCGACAATGTACCCTTCGTGAAGAACATAGGAGCAATTTACTACACCAATTTTCGCATTCTTTGGTATAATTAAACCTTCAGGGAAATAGTTTACGAATTGAGTGGCATCGTTATCAGAATTTGAAGCAATTGTAACTAACATTTTATATATTAAAAGAATAAAATATTTTCTTAATATATGAAGAAAGAAGAAAAAAATAGACTATCGCAATATCCAGACACTCATATTTTTAGTTTGAAAGCAGTACAAAATAAAATATTAAAGAAGGAGCATAAAGTTGATGAAAACAAAATATTTGATTTTGGATGGTCAGAAGGCAAAAACATAAAAGTTGCTAAAAAGGATAAAAAGAAAGGTAAGTATGAACAATTAGAATATGTTTTTTACAATCCATCTCATAAAAATAAAAGAGTTCAGGATGTTTATTAA
>JAAHTH010000884.1_pt1 | contig 19592 bp, 33 predicted proteins | sample 6116091 | NCBI WGS metagenome assembly JAAHTH01 (sample SAMN13939990, study PRJNA603662) | sponge metagenome | isolation source: marine sponge | host: Mycale hentscheli | place: New Zealand | collected 2006 | reverse complement strand
GAAATACAAACTCTACATACCAAAAAGCAAAGTCAATTACCAATGCTCTATACTCTCCATGATAATTAGTTAGAGTAATTCCGAAAGCTAAGTGTTGGTATATACTACCTGTCCTTATCTTCATCAACCTCCAAGTTATCAAGCTGTTGTTGTAACATTCTAATTGTGTCAAAGTTAGGCTTCTCAGACATCTTCTCTCTGTTGATAGCCTCGACAATCTCTTTCTTCTTATCGTCCATATCGTTAGGTGTAACAATGGTATAGATAACATCTATATCTCCTATTGTAGTATCGGTTATCCAACTCATAATTCCATTAAACAGTTTATAGCTGTATGCCCACCAAGAATTACTCCGCAACCAATAGCTTGTTTCTTGAAGTGTTTAGCGTAAGCTGCAGCGTATGCATTAGCATCAATACCACAACCAACCTGCATTCCAAACACCCTGAAGTTTCTACCAACCATCCATTCTGTGTATGATTGTGTGTGTATGTGACCCTGAACAGTAGACATCATATCATTCTTTGCCCTGGTCCTAGCTGTACCACCTTCTCCGTGTATGTATTGCACACCATCGTAAACAAATCTATCTCCCCATTTCCATTTAGTTCCCAACACTTCATTATAATCTTTGATCCATTCTTTTGGTATAGCTGAAGTAAATGCCTTTCTCATTATCATTCTGTCGTGGTTTCCTATACACACATCAGCTACAGGAAATGCATCTGCCCATCTCTTAACATCATCTATTGCATAAGACAACTCTTCTCCACCACCCATTCCATTAGGATCTGTTTCGTGGTATGACGCATAGTGATTGTCAATTATATCTCCTATAAAAACTACTTGATTACAGTTGTATCTGGCATAAGTTTCTTGACAAAACTCTAGATATCCTTCGAGTTCAAATGGAGCGTGTATGTCTCCAACAACAAGAACTCTTCTTTCTTTTCTCATTAGGTTGTCGTAGGCAATCTTTTTATTACCACTTAACCTTGGTCTAAAATCCTTATAACTCATCCTTACATGACACCTGTAGATCCTTCAAAACATTTATGAGTTCGTCAATATTAGAGTTAACCTCATCAGTTTCCCTGTCCATAAGGGCCTCATATATATTGTCCGTAAGCCCATTTATGGAGTTCATAACTAGGTTTACAAACGCTATCGAATGATTATTTGCTTTGTTTTCAAACACAGGTTTATTTGTTTCCTACTAAGATAGGAATAAATATCTCAAACAAACAAGCGTTTATTTAATTTTTTTTAATCATCCATGTGGAAAATTAAAGACTTGCCAATAGAAGGACTGATTTTATTGACAGCTTTATATATAGCTTTTGACTTTCTTTTAACCGCATCTTTCTCAGCTCTAGTGGATTCAGAACCTAGGTTCGTATACATCCAGCTGTCGATTCTAAAAAGCTCATCAATCTTCTTGCGCCTTTTCCATGTTTTGAATTCAACTATTTTATCTATGTCATCGTAACCGTACATAACTCTATATTTAATACGAAGCCATATTAGCTTGGTAAACCTCGCCATCATAGCCCCTCGGATTAATATCTTTCTTAGCTGCTGAAGTCATAACTTTTAATTTAAAAAGTATCTGCTCCATGGCATCTTCTGGTAGACCATCAATGATTTTATAAACTCTTTTAGTGGCCTTTAGTTGTTTCGTTAACATCTCTACTCGAGACTTTAATATTTTATTCTCAACATAGACGTCTGTTATAGCTCCATTTATACTTACTAAATCAGAGTACTCTTTCAGAATAGAATTGAATGCATCAGAGAATTCTTCATCCTGCTCCATCAAACTATCGAAGCTTCTCTGGGCATGCAAAACTGTTGCGTGATTCTTGCCAAACACCCTGGCCGCTCTTGCTAAAGTAAACTTATGAAAGTCTATGAGTATTTTATATACAATCATTCTTGCATACACAACCTCTCTTTTCCTAGAGTTCTCCATAGGATCTGCCTTACAATATTCTTTAGTTAGATCCAGCAATGCGTCTATATTTGATTTCATTTTTGATTTATTATTTTATTTTCGTTATACAAATCTAAGTAATTATCTGCAGATATTGTGAATATATCGTTAATAATTATAATTGAGTGAGAATCTTTCCATATCTCTACTGCAAAAAAGTTATCTTCGTCTCTATACCTAGCCCTTCCTCCGAAGATCTGAAACTCATCCCTGTCTATAGGGATCTCAGTTCCATTTAGCTTATCTATAGCCGAAGCAATACGCATGCCTAACCTAGTGTCACATGCTCTCATCTTTTCGAGGAACGTCTCTTCTAATTCAAACGTCAACTCCTCTGTAAACCTCTGTTCTAAATCCATAACTTTGTAATTCTTTTAATCTATATTCCTGTAACACCGAAACCTTTCCGCTTGGTTTCTTAACTTCTGAGAACAAAACATCAGTGTCTTTTGGTATAGCTAGTATGTCTGGTATTCCGTTCTTGTTGGTCTTGATTAGCTTGATCACGTAGTAACCTTCAGCCTCAAGTTGTTTAATTCTTTTGGATTGGATTTGCTGCTCGGTCATAATACAAAGTTAACGATTACAATACAAAGTCTTTTTTAAAGTGGTAAAGCGTGTAATCCTTCTTCTTTGTAACCATCTTATATATCTGACTCTCAATACCTTTCTCAGCAAACACCCAATAGATATCATTCTTAAGCCTATCCTTTGTAGTCATACGATCTCGGCTCTGCCAATAAGATGTTGCAGAGAAATCTATATTGTAATACACAAGGGCGTCAGCCTTTCTTAAACTTATACCCTCTCTCCCGCTCACAATCTGTAGAGCAATATGCTTATCTGTACTATTGAATGTGTCAAGATCTGTGCATAAGTTGTCAGCAAACACCTGCTTCAAAGCATCCAGCTCAGCTCTAAACTTATAGAAGATACCTATCTTTTTACCTTTGAATTTATCTCTGATGAACTCAGCTTTTGAAGTATCAATAACCATTGAGTTGCCACTTTCAAACTTAACTGTTCCAGAGTACAGTTGATGGAGTTTATTCATCAGCTTAACTGATGTCTCAGCAAGAATTGTTTCTTCCTCGCCATCAATCACTAGATCCTTCTTAAGTCTCTTTACAAGATCGTATGTTGAATCAGACATCTTAACACTCAACACAGTCTCTTTGGTATCAACAACAAACCCCGCTTGCTTTTGAGTGTAAGAGATTGTGTGTGGTTGCATAGCTTGTATGATTGATTTGTTTCCCCCAGAGTAATCGTTGACTGAATATCCATTAATCATCCTAGCTTTAACAAACACATACTTCCTAGCAAACTTATAGAAATTAGTAAACTCATTGAAAGGATTGCCAGGAATGCCGTACACCTGATGATACATTTGACTGTACGATTCAGGCGTAGGCGTCCCCGACAACAGCACTACCAACGGGCTATGATTATTTATTATATCTTTGATAGTTTTGGCCCTCTTGTTTGGCTTGGGGAACGCACCCATGCTGTGAGCTTCATCACACACAACTGCATCCCACCTAACCCGTGGTATTTTGTGCAGGCTTTCGTAGTTTATTACATGAAGATTGTAGCTAGGTTTGAGCATCTTGTAGTCACTCTCTATAGATCCTATTGCCTTCTTCTTGGTAACAAACAGAACGTTGTCTGCTCCAACCACATCTATTATACCCAAGCTAGTCAAGGTCTTTCCTGTTCTAACCTCCATAGCTAGATACAAGAACCTACTCTTCCTGAGTATATCAGTTCCCTTATCTATAATAGATTCCTGGTAGTCTCTAAATTTAATCATATAACTTTCATTAACTTTATAAGTTCTGAACACCTCTCGTATTCCTCTAACTCTTGCCAATAACTTATCATGTCAGCAAGTTCATCGTTAGTGATCAGGGTACTTATGTCATGAGCAAAGTAGCTTTCGTCCGTTTCTAAAAACAGATCAACATCATCCTTCTTGACAAGGACATCATATGAATTGAGCATAGCGACATGTACTATCTCTTCATCGGTCATACTTTTCTCTTAGCTTCTTCATTAATATAGCTGCTTCGACTCCAGCTTCAGACTGAGACTTGTATACATTCTGTCCCAGCTGTTCTGAGCTGTAGTGTGGCTTGCCGTTATTATCTACATGATAATCTTTACCACAAGAAGATATACCACCTTTACGCACACCTATCTTAGGCCCGCTCAAAGAGGGTACAACATATACTTGCCAATCATTTTCGATACACCATTTTAAATCAGAATGGAATGTCGATGGTATCTGCTTTTTGGTTTTCTTCTTGCGTCTCATCAATAAACATTATAGTTTTACCTTGTGAAGATTTACTTTGTTCAGGGTTTCTTCCAGTCAAGAACAACCCATATGCTATAAGCCACCTATAAAATTTAGTCTTTGATATACTCATCTTACCTCTTGGTCCATAGTCTGTGTTCTCTTGGATGAAGTCTGCATATAAATCTTGGCAAAGTAAATATTGGTTTGTAACCAACCTGTCGTTGTTTTCAGATCCTCTTGTCAATCCACACCACTCGATGAATTCGTGGGATGTTTTAGCTGATAGCTTCCTAATTTTAAGGTTGACAAAATCACTCTTCACTAGACCTGTAGATAAAAAGTTGGATAGGTTTCGTATCATGTAGTTGTCAAACACACACCACTCATCATCATTCCAATCTCCAAACAACAACCTGCCGAACTCATCAAGAGGCGTGTGCTCAGAGCTGTAGTGCTGCTTAAATTCTAACTCCCATTTCCTTCTTTCAAAAGAAGAACCTTCACCCCTGATAGCGTAGTTAGTTGTGATTGCGATCTTCGGTGATTTACTGAATGGGATTTTGATCGCATCTTTATTTTTCTTCTCAAGGGTAAGGCCTTCCGTAACAACAGAAAATAATCTTTCAAAGTCAAAGTGTTTTCTAACATCATCAAACACAAGCACCTGCGTGTCTGCAGATACAAGCTGATAGGCAAACGATTTCTCAAACGTAAACCCTTTACCATCTATCGTGACAACCTTCTTCATTTGAGACAAGGAATTCATAAATATACCCTTACCTGTCCCACCTTCAGGGTTATCAGATATAACCTCGTCATTTAGTATAACTGCAGGAGAATAAGATAGGTTCTTGAATGCGTGCAGCAAATAACCTATGGTACTCTCCATTGACCTTATTCTTTTTTCATCTCCCCCACATACGTTAGATATAAACTTCTGAAAGTCACAATCTGTTATCTCACAACTTTTAAAATCCCTATCTATTACGTGGTCTTTCCATACAAATCCATCTAGATCTATATAGTCAATAGTAGTTACAGCCTTCTTTGTTACCTTGACAGCGCAGTTCTTATAGTACAAATAAGCCGTGTGCTTATCATCAGATATAAAGAACGCGTTGACCGGGTTCAACAAGGATAAAAAGTCCTCCCTAAAAAACCTTGTTTTGTCTGCAAAGAAGTTGTACACTTCTAGGTCCTCTACTTTATTCTCTAAATAATCAAGGACATGGTCTTTGATTTCAGCTTCATTGGTGTGGTCTATAAGATTGTTAGTGACCTTTACAAACACAAAGCTTTTCGCTCCCTCTGGGCAGTACTTAAAAAACCCACTGTCCTCAAGAAACTCTCTGAATAAATAGTGAACGATGTTGATGACCCCCTTATCACTCTTAGTCCAAAACCTTTTAGAAGATTCGTCTTCTTCTATTTGGTTTATGACTGTGTCTGCTACGACGTCCTCAATATTGGAGTCTATTAACTGAGAACGTATCTCTTTTTTTGGCACACCCTTCTTGATCTTTTGACGTATCTGATAAACTCTTTCTTCATCTTCATAGTATTTGCTACCAAACTTAGTTGCGTGCCTGTATGCAGAGTCGATAGTTGTTTTGATTTCAGACATAGGGAAGTCTCTTGTTTGAAACTCCGACATGACATACTCAGCTAAAGATCTATTGACTCCGAAGTCATTGAAGGCTGCAGCTAAAACATACACATTGTTGTTTCGCTCCCCCTCTATAATACCATACTTCTTTTTCCACCAAGACATAAGTCGATCAACAACTTTGTTCTCGTCTGTAATAGGTATGGTTGGCCTCTCCTTGTATTTGTCTATGGGTCTGTACTCGTGCTCAGCAATCTTGTCCCACAAACTAGATGTCTCGTTGATATGAATGAGTGGATCATAAGACTCGTAACAAACACGACTAATATTCTTACATGCTTTGTCAAAGTATTCAGACTGAAAGTATTCTTCCAATGCCCTGAAGTATCCAACATGATTGTCAGGATCCTTTGGTATTTTAATCAAAGCCTTTAGTCCATTTCCAGATGGAGAAACAAAAACAGAATAAACATACTTGTTTTTAGAAAGCTGATCCTTGTCGGACATCAAATCTTTCTTAGTCTTATACCCATCAAAGTCAAGACATATAAGTCCGCTGTGATCCTGAAGTCCTGTGTCCGCTCTCTTTGAGAATGTTCCTGAAAAACAAACGGCAGGTAGATCCTGTTTTAGTTTGTTTCTATTTGATTTATCTTTCTCTTGTCGTATTAACTTTACTCTTTCCTTTGAGCTCCCATTCTTTATTCTATCTAAGACAACCTTTACATCCCTGTAATAAGGAGTGGACGTTTCCTTTATGTTCTTAAATATAGTTATCACTTAGTTAAAATTTAATTAGATTATTTAATTAAGGATAGGGCTGAGGGGGAATTTTAAAAGAACCAAGAAATTTAAACCCCCTCGCACCCTAACACGCGTCTATTTTTATATATGAAAATTAATCAATAATCTATGTTCACCTTCTGTTGAGCGTTAGCATTCTGCTTTTTAGGCTCGAAGGTGTCAAGCTCGATGTAATCTTTACCAGATTGTGAGCGATTGATGTTTAAGTTTACCCACCCATTCTTCGTATGAGATTGAATGAAAGCAACAGCTTTCTCTGCATTCAAAGCGACGTGACCAACCACCCAATCAGGTGCATTTTCTTTTGGTCTCTTGAAGGTAAATCCGTCTGCAAAAATTTTAGGTTTTGACATATTCTATTTATTTAAAATTAATTTTTGTTCCAATATTTTTATTGTTTCAAAGATGATTCTTTCAGAATCCTCTCGGTCTTTGCACTTAAGTGGAACTCTTAACCACAAAAACTTATCCTCTTTCTTTCGAAAGATTTTTTTAAATAACTTCATGTATATAATAATTGGTTATATCTTCAGTCGGATGAGACCCATAGTATTTTCTATAAGCATCTACCGCCTGGCTTACTTTCAGTCTGCCTCTATCATAGGTGTGTTCGGAAACAGCGAACTGACCTAGGCGAGCTGATCGTTTGTCAACCACAAGGAATAGCATTGGCTTACCAAAAATTGCTCTATATATATAAGCCTGGCTATCATAACAATAGCTGCTAACTTTGTTTCTAAAATCCGATATAGAGCTTGTGGTTTTCAAATCAATTATATAGTCGTCGGAAACTACGTCGGCCTTGCCTTTCCATAGTTCACCAAACAACTCCATGATGCCGGGTTCTTCGTATTTATTTTTGGCATCGTAAATGAGATCGTAAAAGTACAAATTAGATTTCATTTTGTATGCAAGCATTTCTAAGTGATCCCTTTCCTTCTCAAGTAAAATGTTTTCACCGAACTCCTCGACCTCAGCATCCCATACCTTACCCCTTCTAACATTAGCTTTTGATATGTGAAATGTATCTAGCTTATCAGGTTCAAGCATGGTGGTGTGAAAGTATCTACCTTCCAATAAAGCTTTGCTCTCCATTTTGTTTTTCCTGAAGTTATCAGGAGACCACAACAAAGAACCTATATCAGAGTTGGATAAAAACTTTCTACCAAAATCTCCGTAGTAATGTTTGTCATCACGGAGCTTATCTATAACATCCTTTGTCATGCTTCGTTATATACTTTTTCTAAAGCATTCTTAGTTGCATTAGTTATTTGATACTTGGTTTTAAATGTGTTGAGTATATCCTCAAACTGTATCTTACTTTTGGTAGCTTGAATATAACCTAACACCTTATCCCAATTATCATCTCCCTTCAACAACTTAATCTTCATCTCAGGTGTTGTTTGCTCAGGCTCTGAGCTCTCAGGAAGATCCTCCCCAGCATATATGTATAGACCCAACCCATGTCTTGCAATAGCTTTGGTTAAGCTACGCTGAATGGACGAGTTAACATTGAATGATGTGATCTCTGCGAGTGGGATAGACTTGTTGTAGTTGTTCATGACAGGAAGATACTCGATGTGTTCAACACCTTCAATAGTAACGCCTGTCTTGACCCAAGCTGTCATACCATCATGGTGATAGTTAAGGCAATCCGGATTCTCATATATAGTATATGTAGAGTTCGGATAGTTCTTCTTAACTTCGCTCCATGCCCACGCCCAAGACAAATAAGTCAGCTGCCGTTGGCCAGCACGTATGGTTTCCGTCTTGTCGTTTACATTGATAGAGTTCAATGTTTCAAAAACTGATTTTGAATTACTCATAAACTTGTGATTTAATTATTTTAGATTTCAATTTAAGAACGTCGTTTATCTTATTCATAAGAAACTCCCTTCTTATCTTAGCTGAGGCTAGTGCTTTTGTGTTTTTCCTCAGACTCATTTCCTCTCGTATAATTCCCTTGACCTTGTCAAGAGACTCACGATAATTATCCATAGCAACTTCTATACATCCAAGTGCGAATCCATGTTGCGCAAAAAAGAAATACTGATCATCAGTAATCTCCTTGTAAAACATTCCACCCTTCTTTGCATTAAGTATTTTTATATTCAGATCTAAATCTCTCTTGATAATAACTCCCTTAATGATATAAGCTTCAGCTGACTCTGTACTTATGTCTGTTGCATAAGAAGAATCTCTAGCTTGTTGCATCAAAAACTCTCTTGAGAAACAATCACTCATATATTAATTGACTTAGCTATATTACGCAGATCTCTGTTGCTTTCAACTTTGTTAACACCTCTGCTTATTGTAGACAGAGACGTTTCACAATTGTAATCTTCCATACACTTTTGTATGTGCTTGAGCTTCAGCAAGTTAGAGTAGCAAACATAGTATAGTAAATCCCTGGCTTCGACATCAGAAAACTTTCTGGAAGAAGACAGTAGCTGCTTTCGATTACAGCCCACGGATTCAGATACAGAATTGACTGCTCTTTTGAATATATCTTCAATCATTAGATTTGATTTTAAACGGAGGGCTATTGAAAATATGATCAATCATATTTGAACTCAATATAACTTTTGATTGACCTCTCTTGTACTTGTCGTAGAAGAACTCGTCATCAATATGATCAAGCAAACTTTCTTCCCTTCTCTTATTAAATAACTCTTTACTCTTTCCCATTTGATTAAAATAAAAAACCCCTCTTTTGTCCTTGAGGTGAGGGGTTAGAACCTCACGTTATGAATACAAATGTTTGCATCAAATATAAATACTTATATTTTAATATGCAAATTTTTTATACACTCTGAACTAAATTATTCCAAAACAAAACAGAATTCTCATGCTCTCTTTGTAGTTGGATCTGCTTCATTGAAGCCACTTCTGAAAGGAAGTTCTTCGAGAAGACACGTGCGTCTATCTTTACCTCATCTCCATTTGAATTACGCAAGTACACATACTCCGTATCGAAGCTACATGTAGTGTACTCATCAAAGTTTGTAGGCTGTGAATTGGTTCGGCTATAAAAGTTAGCTAAACTATTCACGCTAATCTTACGATTAAACTTTCTACGAAACTCTGTCTTCAACTTAGTTGTAGGCATTTCGCTATTTGTGATTAAGAAATCACGTTGTTCCTGTGAGAGTTTTCCTCTCGCTGATTTTAAATTACTCATAATTAATTATTAAATGATATTAAATTGTCTTTGGCTTCCTCTAATGTAGCCCCAAGGTAGCCACCCTCGAGGTCATAATGTTGGTAATATCCTTTTTTGAATTTACCCATATAATTTTCATAGTCTTCAGCTAATAACATAATCTCGTTATCACCCTCAACCATTTCCCATGGCGCAATGTCCCACTCGAAAACATTTGTTACCTTTCCGTTTGTCACATCGAACTCCATACCATACCCCTGCTCTTCTTCCCAAAAGAAAGTGAAGCTTGGTATGTCTTCCATTAGCATGGACAGTATCTCATCGTTAGGAGGAGACCACGCTGTTGTGAATGTGTACAGTCGGTCCTCGGAATTGTTATCATAAGCACCCCACTTTGTACCCCACTCACGATTAGCCCACTCGTACCAATCGGTACAGCTATACTTCTCCATGAGGATATCATATTGTTGCTGAGATATTGTCTCAGGAATACGCTGAGGACTGGTCGTCCCCTGCAAGTCATCAGGCATTGGCTTGTAGTATCTACACAGCCCTACCTTAGCAATCTCTGCTAGCTTCTCGGCATACTCTTCTTCAACCGAGATAGAATTATATACATGATTTGGCATATCTATTTAATTAAACAGTTACATAGTCTTCACAACTCATACAGTACTTCTCGCCTGGGTAGAACGGATCGTCATACAACTTATCCCCACAAAAGCATGCTTCGTGAGATGGTTTAGGTTCATACTTTGCAGTTCCAAAGTCGTCGCCTACCTCATCAATGTCGTCCCAAGAGTTCCACTTATCATATCCAAGATATGCACTTGACCTAACCTCTTGAGTATACGCTTGATGATAGACACCAGTGTCTTCAGTATCGTTGAAGTATATCCAAGCACTGATGTACTGATTGTCACCCAGATCAATCTTGATCTTCTTGCGTTCGTACCAGTTGGGGTGTCCCTCTAGACTATCAACCTTAGATAGGGTGTATGAATCTACAAGGAACACATCAACCTCTACATTGTGACCAACACCTTTCTTGTTTAGCAGGTATGGTAGACCTGTAACTACAAGAGGGTATTTGTCTTTCGTTTCACCCCTGCCTACATAGGCTGAGCCCTCGAGGTAGCCATAATAGTTGGAGTAATCCTTCTTCAGTGTTCCGTACACAGCTATTGCCGTCAAGTCAAGTACATTCTTTTTACTGTAATATATTCCATTACGTTGCACCCAATCTTGCTTGTTGTACACCTCGAATGTTTTAGTCTTTAGGTTTGCTGTTACAAACCTGCAGTCATTCATCTCGAGTACATCTGCCCAATGTTTTTTGGGTATGTCCCTGAGTATCACAGCCATAGCTTCTGTATCTGTTGTGTCTGCATCTCCAAGATTGTAGATAGTTCCGTTCTGAAACAGCACTTCATTCTTGTTGATGTTGAACGGGTGGCAGTTTTCTCTCGACACTTTACCAACCGTTGCGTATCTGAAGTGGGCAATGAATGGTCTCTTCGTTAGCAAGACTCGATAGTCTTCGCTGTTGAAGTATTCAATGTTCCACTTGTCCAACCATAGAACACCTAATCCATGAGGGTTCTTAGTTGCTGAAGCAATCAGGGTATCTTGCCTGATCACTTTGTCGTTGTCTTGTTTTACAATAATTACACACATAATTTAATCTTCATCTGTTGTTTCTAAATATTCTCGTATAGTATCTGGGCACTCATCACTAAGTAGGTACTTCCTGAAGTCGTATGACAGGTTCTTGACTTGATCGACTTTCAACCTGTCTTTGTACATACGCATCAGTATATAGTCAATCTTCTCAAGCAGCTTGTCGTAGGACTGTCTAGTTTGCAGGCTGTGATGCATGATTTTGTATATCAAGTCGTACCTCAACTTGAGTTGTCTTACATTTTTTACAGCACTTGGTATTCGAATCTCAACCCCAAAGGGTTTTACATTCACTGGAGAGTACTTTGTGTTGCCAGACTTCAGTAGCTTTTTGTTGTTACTACAATGCGTTTTCTTTAGTCTCCATCTGTACATTGAGTACAATATCGCCATGTTACCACGCATTCTGTCAAGCATATCGTATGGATTCCAACCCATCACAGATATACATATATGTCCACCACATTTTTTGCTCACTGGCGAATTGATGATACATTCTGCCTCGTCAAAGTATTCAAACACTTCGCTCCTACCTTCACTTCTTGGGCTGTCCAACGGAAGTATGTTTGTGATAGCCTCAACCCCACATGAGCTGTCAGCCTCGTAGCCCTTGAACAAACTGTGAGCTCCTACATGATCACCCTCGTCATCTGCATTATAGCCATTGAACCCCATCAATTCCGTCTTCTCTATCTCGAATCCGATTCTCATATAACTATCCTCTGCATTCAGAATCATCTCTGGATCAGGTGAGCTGTGATACGGACGTATATCTTCATCGTTACAGTTATCCGGCATCTCCCCTTCATCATAGTAGTACTCCCCATCTTCCTCGCAATAGGTTGCATCATTATAATGAACAGGTCCACCTATATCATAGCACCCTCTAGTATCTTCTGAATGCAACCAATACCCTTCTGCTCGACCACGCTCCACATAATCGTACTCATCAGGGTTTTCGCAATGAATATACCCGCCATCATACAGCTCACCTTTGTAATCAGTGTGATAAAAATATTCGCCTGTTACCTCACATATCCAAGCATACTCATGCTCAACATGCACGCCGTCATATTCGCACCATGTCATGTGATCATAGACATCGTCCTGGTGATACCAGCTTCCACTTTCCTCGCACTGATATGCATCTTCCTTTAGTATATACCTCTCTACATAGTCGGCATACACGCACTCGTCTTTATCGTGTTCCCCATCATTAGGGTACACTTGGACCAAGTCCTCAACTAATTCCTCATTCATCTTTCCTTCCTTTTCTGATTGTTATATTACTACTATTGAATGCTAGCATGTACTCGCCACGCAAGTATTCAGCTTCCTGCCTAGTGTCGGCAGTGTCAACTACTTCATTTCCCCATTGGGATCTATAAACTATATCAAACATTTTATTTAAGTTTCACTTTCTCCTCCAAGATTTATGTACAGCTCTGCTTGTAGCTTGGTCTACAATTTGTATTGTGTTGCCTGTCTTATGATATATGATCGGCACATAGCTATACATTTCAGTTGATGAACAACTGACACAATTAAAAAACCCCAAAGCTATTCTGCCCTGGGGTATCTCACTTCCACATCTACAATTACTCATGTGTCCTCGTCTTCAAATTCTGCCCATTCTAAACATGCACCACACAATTCATCACTGAAGTATGATGGTGGTGCACCACAGCAATTACTTATCATAGCACCTCAAATATCCCGAAGGTAGCATTTTCCACTCCTTCTGTTACCAACATGTGTGCTAGCTTTCCTATCCCAAGAATGCACATTACAATCAGGAATAAAGATATGATGTCAAAAAATAAGTCTATAAATTTCATTACTTTTATTTTAATAGTTGTTGTATAATCACGGGATCTACTGTCCCATACTTGTCGTGCACCTTTGTTAGGTGTCGCTCAGCCTCGTCAAAAGCTGCGTCATTAGGTGGATATTTCCACACTCTCAACCACTTTCGTAGTTCTGTTAGTTCCGTTACCATGATGATCTGTAATAGTAGTCTACTGACCAAAAGTCCTCTTCATTTTTGCCGTTGAGTTCTTTGTCAAGTTCTGCCACAGTCTCTGCCAAATCAGAATAGTACCAGTCATCTGCTGTGTTTGACCCAAAGAAAAACCCTTCTGTTGGCGGCAAAAGTTCAGGTTTCTTCTCAAGTATAACCTTCTGACACAAATCCCTGAGTTCTCTCAGCTGCTCTACACTTACATAAGCCATCTGACAGTTGTCTATGCCGTCTTGACAATTATCCACGAACCACCCATGAATGGCGTTCGCCTTTCTCCAATACATAACTTCTTCAACCACTCCAGAAACTCTGTTGGTTTGAATTGTTGGGTGTATTTCTCCACCCCTTTTGACACTCACTTCGTGTCTTTCTTCATCAGTTTGATGTTCCCATTGCTTGACATAAGTTTCCTTTGTCAAATACATATCTAATCCCATAATTTAATCTTGAAATTCATCTTCTATTTCCCATTCAGTCCAATAGTGGACACCCTCCTCATACGACATCTCGACTATCTCTTGGTCGGTCATTCTACTGACTTTCATATCGTACTTGAGTTCTTCTTCACTCCAATCTAATTTCCGTAGTTCTTCCAATAGATCGTGTTCGTACTTAATGTACTTCGTATCATGCAATACAAATCCTTCCCACATGCCTTCGCCTGTGATATCGCATGTTCTTGGAGCTTTCTTGTTCCAGCCCCGATAGCTGTGTTCTTGTTCAACCAGCCAGTTGTCATAATTACTCATTACTCTTTTGTTTATAGAGTTTCTCTAATCTACTATGAGCCCTATACATGAAATCATTTTTAGTATAGACCTCCACTTTATCACTCCCCGATAAGCATGGAGTGTGAACTAAGACAACCCCAGTTGCCAGTCGTTTGTATTTAAAAGTCATTTTTTGTGTCGTTTTTGTACCCATTTCAATTTACCTGCATAGTCCATCGACCCACCTTCTCTGCCGTCATACGCTATACATCTGTCGCCTGTACCCCAAAACTCCATGTCCCTAATTGCGTTTACAATCAGTCTTTCCTCATGGTTTTCTGCGTCCATTGACCAGCCAATAGCTTTGCCGTCTTTGTATTTCAACTCTACTTTCATATCATTGATAGTTGTCGTTCAAGTCTGCTTTGCCTTAACTCATTGTTTAGTAGTTGGCATTCTGCTTTGAATGTCGCAGTCGTAATGTCAAGACCTTTCTCGATCAGTCTTAACTTAACCAATTCACCAAATTTCTTTCGTCTGCTGGTGTATTGATTATGCATGAATGTGCCCACACTTTTAGTGCGAACTCGTTTTCTCTGTTGCATAACTTAAAAATTAGATACGGGGAAAGGTATCGAGCCTCGCCCCGTTGGTAGTGTAGGTTTTTGTCTTTCAATCATTCTCAGACAGCTCAACCTTAGCCATAGATTTATATATATATTTGTCTATTGCATTTCTCTCTGTTCCGTTCTACTGCAATATATCTGTACGTGTTTATCCCTCTGTGTCTGCACTTGCTTGTCGTGTGGTATTTTTTTGGCTGAAAATATATAAACAGCCCCACACTGAAAGGGTAAACCCTACGCTTGTACCTAAGTACCGAAATCTCGTAGGTATGCACAGCGATGTTGGGCTTTGATATACCTGTGTCCTGTCACTACAAGGCAACCCCATGCATGAGTATTTTTGTCAATCGCTTTCATCATGATAATCACACTGTCATCAGTCGCATGATATGGTTGTATGTGTTTGTTCGTAGCGTAGTTCTACGGCTCGTATCGTTGTACGGCACTGCATACACCTGTCCCATGTACCTTTGTCGGTCATCGAGGGGTCTGTCCCCTGTGTTATCAATATGTCCTTTTATCTGGCTTCACTTCAACGAATGGACGTTGCGTCCGTATGGTATTGCACCTCGTTGATGCTACTACTTGTGACTATGTAAGAAAATTCCTACATTTGTCAAACTCAATAAAATTAGTAAATAAAGGGGGATTCGCACCCCCTAAAGATTAAAAAATAACCTTTGCAAACTATGCTATTTTTTCAGCTTGTGCCTTGCTTTGTCGCTTTGCTCTTGCCTTCTGTTTGGCTGACTTGTTAAACTTTTTCAACATCATCAAACCAGCGTAAATTGAAAAAAATTGCTGTCCTTCCTTCGCCTCGTTTTTGAACGCTTTAAAGGTTGGAAATCCTGATTTACCTAAGACTTCCGAAACGGCTTTGGCAATATCCCCACTTGAATTTTTCAACTCATTGTAGACCTTTGATAAAGACCTGTTTTCAATTTTGAATAATTGGTTGGCTAGCCGAACGCTGTCGAACGCTGTACGCTCGTCTTTTGCGTTTAATGTAGTAATCACATTTTGAGCATTAACAAACCATTTTGGCGAGGTGCTACTATTATTCACACTCTCGCGATTTTTCGCTTTTGTATTCATAAAAAAAAGAACGTTTAAAAAACCTGTTTTTTCAGGTTTACAGGGGCTAAATTACAAAACATAAAAATACTATGCAAATTTTTTTTCACTTTTTTTAGTTTATCGAAGGAAAACAGGGGGTTTTTTGTTTCTTTTCTTTTCGTTCGGTGGGGTGGTAATGTGAATGGGGGAAGGGTCAAAGGGTTTGAAACTTTGCACGCATACACGCACGCCCGTACACACACGCACACACATACACGCGTACACGCACGCACACGCACGCAAAAACGCCAAAAAAATACGAACGCCCAAACGAAAAAACGAACCCCCCCACGAAAAAAAAACGACTTCCGAATTGACACACCGAACGCAGAACATATATATTACCCAATCAATACGGGTATCTGAAAAAACCTTATCTTTGTACATGGATTGGATCATTGAACTCCGAAACAGAATACACACAGGTTTTGCTATCGGATGGTCATACTACCATAAGGATGATAAGTACGACTATAGTGAGTTCTCGATCCATTTAGGATTACTAGAAATTAACCTATTATATAAATAAACATGGACGGACTAATTGTAAAAGACGGAAGACTAATCAACCTAAGACCTGATGGAATCTCAGGCATCGAGGAGGCAAGTATGTATCGACGTCAGATGAAGGCTTCTAAAGCCGTAAAAGATATTGCAGACGGAATTGAACTAGCAGAAATGCGTTCTAAAATGCGTAACGATTTACTCTCATAGTAGAGTCTTTCCTTTCCTCTCAACCCTAGGGCTACCATGTGTAGCCCTTTTTTGTGACGATTTTCGTCACTGGAGTGACGATTTTAAATGTGAATCATCACTTTAACTTTAACTACTTAACTCTCTTATTATCAACTACTTAACTATTTACTATTATATTAAAATGACGAAATGACGAAAATAAACCCTATTTATAGAAAAAACTTTTTAGTAGTAGAGAGAAAAATATATTAGTGTGTTTTGAAACCAAAAAAACGTCATTCTGTCATTCTTGTTTAATGGCATTATTTTAGTATATTTGTTTCAAATAAAATTTAATTTATGAACGAATCAGGTTATAGTCCGAAGGAACTTTTCTTCGACGACAAGGGTAGGGAGAATCTTGTTAATGGTATAGAGAAAATAGCTGCAGCTGTAAAGAGCACGCTCGGTCCTCGAGGCAACACAGTTATTATTGAGTCACCTAATCACACGCACGGCATTACGGTTACAAAGGACGGGGTGACGGTAGCCAAGAGTATTGATCTTATTCATCCGGTTGAGAACTTAGCGGTGAAGATGATGAAGGAGGCTGCAGACAAGACAGCCACTCAAGCTGGGGACGGTACTACTACCGCCATCGTGCTCACTGAAGCAATGGTCAAGGCCGGCACAAAGTACATTAAAAACAACAAGGCAGAGACACTACGAGAAATGGCTGACATCACAGACCAAGTGGTATCAGATATAGACTCTAAAGCAAAACGGCTTACTAAAAAGACCATGCTCGATGTAGCCACAATCTCGGCTAATAACGATAAAGAACTGGGAAAAGTGATATCGGACGCTTATCACAGTGTAGGGAAGAATGGGGTTGTGACCGTAGAGAAGTCCCAAACAACGGAGACGTATGCTGAGGTTACAAAGGGTTTGAAGATAGATAGAGGATACTCATCGAATCTTTTTGTAAACAACCAGAGAAAGGACGAGTGTATCTTAGATGACGTTCTGGTTCTAGTTACAGACCAAGAGATAAACAGTATACTTGCGATTGAGAATATACTCAAGCCGATCATTCAAGCCAACAAGAAGTTACTGATCGTAGGTACGTGTACGGGTAATGTGATAAACACCCTTGCTGCCAATGTTGTGAAAAACAATCTGAAGATATGTAATGTTCCTCCGCCAAATTTCGGGTATCGTCAGCATGAGCTTATGCAGGATATAGCTGTGTCGGTTGGAGCAAAGTACTTCTCGGAATCTACAGGTGATAACCTTGAACTGATTAGTATGTCTGATCTAGGGCATGTGGATCGTATTGTTGTTGACAGAGACCAAACGGTTCTTGTCAAGGATCAGGGTGATAACCAAGCTGTGATAGACCAGCGTATTGTTGAGCTGCGTGAAGCGTTGCAGAATACCACTAAGAAAGGTGATCGTGATTTTATCAGTGAACGTATCGCAGGACTGAGCGGTTCGGTAGGTGTGATCTATGTCGGGGGTAACTCGGATGTGGAGCAGAAAGAAAAATTTGACCGCGTTGACGACGCGGTATGCGCGGTTCGCTCTGCACTTGAAGAAGGAATCATACCAGGTGGAGGGATTCCTCTATTGAAGGTTACTTCTTTCTTTGATGATCTAACCGCAAGTGATGCTCAAAAAATTATGTGCGAAGCACTTCGTGCTCCATTTAAAAATATACTTGATAACGCAGGATTAGATTTTGAAAAGTATGAAGAGTCTAGATGTTTTTTCACTCACGGAATAGAGGAGGACTGGGACTCTGAAGGAATCAACGCTAAGACAGGCGAGATAGGTGATATGTACAAGATGGGAATCATAGATCCAGCGAAGGTTACTAAGAACGCACTGAAGAACGCACTCTCTGTAGCCACAACTATTCTTTCTACAAATGCAATTGTAACAATGGCCAGAGCATATGAAACCAATTAATAAATACATTATAGTTGAAAAGATAAAGGAGGAGTTTAAGACTGAGTCCGGACTCCTTCTGTCTGCGGAGGACGAGAAGTCAATAAGATATCAAAAGGGTGTCGTTATTAAACCAGGGACTCTTGTTGACTCAATAAAAGAAAACGATAAGATTTATTTTGACAAGCACGCAGGACACACAGTCCTTATGGAAGACAAACCATACACTGTCATTCTCGAGAAAGACGTCGTTGTTGTCTTATAGCTTTGTTCATCTCAACGATCATGTTCCTGTAAACCCGATCTGAGTAGGAGGCTCCTTTTAAAAACATGGGGTTCTTCTGCTCAGATATTTCCTCACCGTTTAGTTTCTTGTATACTGTAGTGATGAGTCGCTTCCCTTTGTATGATAGTTCGTATAGTGTCTTCTGAGATCCCTGTCTCTTTCTCCATATACCAATCCAACCCTCCCTTACAAGCCTTTTGAATCTTTTGTCGTCCCAAGACATGAGCTCTTCAAACTCATTGAACTTAGTTCTGCTGAATATTTGTTCGCTATATAGAAAGAACATCATCTCTAGATCGGCTGTAGATACTCCATACTTAGCCGTTACCCAGTGCCTAACCACCCTGTAATACTTCATGTAATCATACCCAGGCGGTTTTCTGTCGTAGTTTTTGCGTATCTTCTTGTCAAATTTCATTCGAGTACATTTATTATCTTTGTACAAAAATAAGAATTATGCCACTAGGAGGAAAAATTAAGTACATGAAGAAGTCTAAAGGTAAGTCTTCTAAAGGTTACGCCAAGAAGAAAAAGAAAAGTAATGGCGGGTAGAACCAAAAAGAAAGGTAACAAGATTTGTTCAGCTGGGATTGCGTGGGCCAAAAGAACCTTTGATAGATATCCAAGTGCCTACGCTAATCTCGCTGCAAGCAAGTA
>JAAHTH010001544.1_pt1 | contig 19610 bp, 14 predicted proteins | sample 6116091 | NCBI WGS metagenome assembly JAAHTH01 (sample SAMN13939990, study PRJNA603662) | sponge metagenome | isolation source: marine sponge | host: Mycale hentscheli | place: New Zealand | collected 2006 | reverse complement strand
GACCCTTCTTCGACGTTGGAAATCCTCATCACAAATGCTGGCTGGATCAAGTCGATTCCTAACCCCACAGGACCAAACCGCTTTATCGTCTGCAACGATTTTGTTTCACTTGGTCGCGTTGAGAACAACCCTGGCCCCTCGTAAAAGGAAGCCTCTTGCGCAACAAGACCGCCACCCAACAAGGTCATTGCGATTAAAACAAAAAGTCTCATTTCTTTTTAACTTCAGAATGGGGAGATTTTTTTCTGGGACGCAAACGCAGGATGACCGCAGTCCCAGCTTTGGGTAGGACGCCAGGTTTCACTTGCCACATTAAAGCACTGTTCTGCTGAGTCTGATGCGACGGCAAACACAATACTTCGTCACCAAATGTTGCAATTGAAATGACATTGCCACTCAGATCTGCGAGGTACTGCTTTGGCCCAGCACCCAAGTCTCTTAGTCGCGATCCAGCAAATAGAAATGCCTGTGGAAACTCAGTGGACCTATCAACGCCGTGTTTTATCTTCTGACTTGGGTCCAATCGTACATCTCCACTCACCTCATCTAAACGCCCAGTCGACCGAACGACAAATTCCGAAATGGGTTTTGCAATCGAATTACCGTCTGAGTTTTTGACAACCAGCATCACCTCGATCGGATCACCCGTTGGTGAAAGATTGACCCACCGCTGTCTCTCTTCGTCAACGAGCTTTCGCATTGCTGGACGCCCATCATCTGCGCCCAATAACAAGAGAGCAGTGTGTATATGCAAGGCCTTGCTGGTGACCGCGACGATCGACTCGTGCTCCTTACTGCCGTTTGTGCAGGCAATCAACTCCAGATAACCAGCATCCAGGCAAATCTTTGCCTCCAAGTCCACGCACTGACTTTTAAAATCAACAACGAGCCCCGGCAAGACAACAGGCTTGCGGACCGGTTTCACCACCGCAACATCTTCCGCACTTGCTGCTGCAGCAAAAAACACGAGGGGAACAAATACGAAAATCTTGCAGGAAATGGTCTTCATCCATTCGCCGGTGAACAAAACACCACGGAGACTGCACCACACTGACAGGCGATGCATGAAAAGAACAGTTTACCGAGTATGGATCTCGGTTTTGCGCAAAACCACCCCGTTTATGAGATTGAACAGAGGTTAGACATACCGCAATGAAGTGCCTGCTTCTCCTTGCCCTGACCAGAATCAATCGCAGTAAGTCGGTTCCCTCCTCGGACAACGCATCATCACACACCGTCTGGGTACAGCAAAGTACCAACTGTATTTTGAAAGCGTTAGACTGCAGCATCTGGATCAATAGTATCCAGCTTGCGATCATCGATAAGTATGTGATGTGGATTGCATACTTCCCCACGGATCGCAAACTCAATCGACCAACCGGTGAAATGCCCCGCCCCAATTCCTGCAAAGGTGCTTTTCGAAAAGGGATGGAGACATTGATCACCAACCTTCCTGCTTTGTGGATATGGGATCACCAAATCCATTACACAGCCGAGACCACATTCATGAAAACCCCGACTTTCGCTGCTCTACTATTCAAGTTTGCGTTTGCCTCATTTCTTAGCCTGCCAACAACTGAACTGGCCGCTGACGACGCAACAATCGTAATTGATTACCCAACAACCATCGACTTGAACGACCAGGCTCACCGGCAGGTAATAGTCGATCGCGAACCCGGCCAATACCTTGGTCATCCGACCACCTGTCTGCTGGAGGATGGCAAAACAATGCTCTGCGTCTATCCCAAAGGGCATGGACGCGGTGCCATCATGTACAAACGAAGCGACGACGGAGGCCTGACTTGGAGCAATCGATTACCCACACCAGACAACTGGTCCACCTCGCAGGAAGTTCCGACCCTGCATCGCGTGGTTGATGCAAAAGGCAAGAAGCGGATCATCATGTGGTCAGGTTTGTACCCGGCACGCTTGGCTGTTACTGAAGACGACGGTGCCAACTGGAGTGAACTGCGATCTGCCGGAGATTGGGGTGGTATCGTGGTGATGGGATTTGTCGAGCCATTAAAGACTGGCAAAGGTCACTACATGGCAATGTTCCATGACGACGGCAGATTTTTCTCCAAAAACGCAAAGCGGACAGGAACTTTCACACTCTACAAAACCCTTTCCGTGGATGGTGGGCTTACATGGTCGAAACCTGACGCGGTCTACAAGTCTTCGGAAATCCATCTTTGTGAACCAGGCTGCATTCGCTCTCCAGATGGAACTAAATTAGCGGTCCTTCTGCGCGAAAATTCACGAAGCAAAAACTCGCACGTTATCTTCTCAGAAGACGAAGGCAAGACATGGACGGTGCCACGTGAACTGCCGCTTTCCCTAACGGGTGACCGTCATACTGGTAAGTACTCGGCAGACGGGAGATTACTTATCAGCTTTCGCTGCAACTCACCAACAGCCAGTCGCAAAGGCCGTCCTTATGAAGGTGACTGGGTCGCGTGGGTGGGCACGTGGGACGACATCGTTCATGGTCGTAACGGGCAGTATTCGGTTCGCTTCAAAGACAACACAAAAGGTTATGACACTACGTATCCGGGTGTTGAGGTTTTGCCAGACGATACGTTCGTCGTCACCACGTATGGTCATTGGATTCAAGGCGAAGCTCCTTACATCCTCAGCGTGCGGTTAAAACTTAGTGACCTCGATGAAATCGGCGGTGATCCAGATGCAAAACAGGGGTCAGGGGAGGGCGTGGGGGGGGGGCCCCCCCAACAACAATAGCCCCTTCTATTTCTCCGCAACATGAATACCTGCGGTATAATGAAATCCTCAAATGCTTAAAACATCAGAAGAAACTTGGACCATGATCACTAGAATAGCCGTTTTCATCCTCAGCCTTACCAGCCTCTCGCTTCACGCCGCAGAGACTGAAAAAGCACCCAATGTCATATTCGTCATGGCTGATGATCTTGGGATAGGTGATCTGCAACCCACTAATCCTGACTGCAAGATTAAAACGCCTCACTTGCTAAAGATGGCGCAGGAGGGAATCACTTTTCTGGATGCACATTCACCCAGTTCCGTGTGCACTCCGACCCGATATGGGGTACTAACCGGACGGTACAATTGGCGATCCCGCCTGGCGAGGGGAGTACTCAGTGGCACAAGTGAGCATCTGATCCCCGCCGATCGCGCCACCGTCGCACACTTGATGCGTCATGCTGGCTACCACACCCAGATGATTGGCAAGTGGCATCTGGGTTGGGATTGGACCAAAGTCCCTTCTGAAAACGGCAAAGGCAAGAAAATCGACTTCACACAACCCGTAAAGAATGGACCTGACATCAATGGCTTTGATGGATACTACGGGCACTGTGGATCTCTTGATATGCCACCTTATGTATGGGTTGATACTGGCAAGATTACGGCTGTCCCCGAGCGTGAAGAAGGAGTCACCAGCAAAGAGGACGCCTACGGCTGGTATCGAAAGGGCCCGATCGGCCCCGACTTCAACATCGATGATGTCCTACCTCATCTATTTCAAAAAAGCCTGACCCACATCAAGGCCCAAGCCAAAAGCGACAAGCCTTTCTTTTTGTACTTACCCCTGCCCGCACCCCACACCCCCATTGTTCCTGTCCCACCCTTCAAAGATGCAAGCGGGATGAATCCCTATGCAGATTTCGTGATGCAAGTTGACCACCACATGGGTGAACTTCTGGCAGCATTGAAAGAGGCTGGCATTGATGACAACACCATGGTTTTTTTCACGAGCGATAATGGTTGCTCGCCACAAGGGAACTTCAAGGTTCTAGCAGACTACGGTCATGATCCCAGCGCAGGTTACCGAGGACACAAAGCTGACATCTACGAAGGTGGTCATCGAGTCCCATTCATTGTGCGTTGGCCTGCGGGCATTGAAGCAGGCCAAACGACAAATACCCTTACTTGCCTGACAGATCTCTATGCCACGATGCGAGAACTCACCAATCAAGCAACCATTGATCAAGGCGGCGAGGACTCCTTCAGCCTCATGCCAGTTTTCAAGGGAAAGTCCAATGGAAGGAACAGCCTGATCAGCCATTCCATTGGCGGATCTTTCTCCATCCGTGAGGGCGACTGGAAACTCTGCCTCGCTGCAGGAAGTGGTGGCTGGAGTGCTCCACGGGAACCGGATGCCAAGAAACAGGGTCTGCCCCCCATGCAACTCTTCAATTTAAAAACCGACCGCGGCGAACGGCAGAACTTGGTGCAGCAAGAACCAGAGCGAGTTTCGGCGTTGATTCGATTATTGAATGAACAGGTTGCGCAGGGCCGATGCACACCCGGCAAAGCCGTCACGAATGATCGCGAAGTCTCTTTTCTTCCGAAGGGTGTCTCGAGACCGGAATCAACCGGTAACACAAAGTAGGATTGTCGAACAAACCGACCTGCAGTACATCCCCTGAAATCCGTTTGCTAATACTGTTCTGACGCTCTATGAAACAGACGTTTCGATCATCCGGGTGCCACTGTCTATTCGCACTTTTTTGTGTTGCACAGTTCCTTCCCACTCAAGCACAGGAAGCTGGCCATTTAGGCCCAGTGCCAGCTGAAACATGCTTGGCAGAGCGTGGCAATCTTATTCTGGATGACGATGGCTCCTTGGAACGCGGTGGAAAAATCACCGCCAAATTCCCGGATTCATTAAGACTAAGAGCCGCAGCGGGGCGGTGGGAGAGATCTGAACAAGCTAACGCATGGCGGTCAACGTGGAATCCCAAAATGGGTCACACACCTGTTGCATCCTACCAAGGCATCACCGCGAATGACTTGATCATCGAGGTCACGTTTCGCTTTGGAGAGTTAACCGAACCATGGCACCACCAATGTTTTCGCATCGCAATCGATGACCGACCCTTAATTACGGGGCACATCATTTCTGCATGGGCAAACCCAAACAATGAATTCATCGAGCAAGGCTTTCTACTGCAACACATTCGAAAACAGAAAGACAAAACCATTATCGAAGACCTCATGCTAGACCACCAGCCACTCACGACCCAAGCACATCAATGGCACACCGCCATACTTGAAGTTGTGGGCGATGAAGCTCTCTTCCGCATGGGACGTCATGTTGCCTATGCCAGGGCAAAGCAGATCGAAATGCCCAAGAACCTTGTTTCTCTGACGATGGGCACCACCTGGCATGAAATCAAACGCGTGCGTATCTGGAACGCAACTGCGAACCCAGCGTGGCCCGCCCACAAAGACAAGACTCTCGAATCGCGAATAGAATTCAAGCCACATATTCATGATTACAACCGCGTGAGAAAACCTGCACATTGACGACGACTGACACGAATCCCACACATACATTTCTGAATGAACGCACAAATCAACCTGCCACCAACCGCTCGTATCATCCACAGTGAACCTTTCTTGACTCGTGTGATGATGCTCAAAATCATTCTTTTACTGGCCTCAGCAACGGCAGCCGCCGCTGAAAAACCGAACATCTTGATCATCTTCACCGACGACCAGGGCTACGGAGACTTGAGCTGCTATGGAAGTGAGCAGAACAAAACGCCGCGACTGGACCAGCTTGCAGCAGAAGGAACACGGTTCACTTCGTTTTATTCACAGACGGTTTGTGGCCCATCCCGTTCAGCTCTGCTGACTGGCCGGCATCCAATCCGTAGTAAAGGCTGGGGGATGCCTGCCAGTGAAATCACCTTCGCTGAAAAACTGCGAGGTGCAGGTTACCAAACAGCTTGCATTGGAAAGTGGGATGTTTCGAATCGAAAACCGATCATTGAACGGATGCCCAATGCCCAAGGTTTTGAATATTACTTTGGTACTCTTGGTGCAAACGATGGCGGCGGAGTGACATTTCACGAAAACAATGAGAAGGTGGGATCTACTCGGGACATGGGAAGCCTGACCACTCTGTATACAAACAAAGCGATTGACTACCTCGAAAATCGCCGTGACCCCGAGAAACCATTTGTGCTGTATGTAGCTCATACGATGATGCACACCATCATCGATGCCTCGCAGCGATTCCGTGGCAAATCAGATGGCGATCTGTATGGTGATGTCGTCGAAGAATTTGATTATGAAACAGGACGGCTACTTGACACCATTGATCAACTTAAGCTTCGTGACAATACGCTTGTTATCTACACAAGTGACAATGGACCGTGGAATCAGGACAAGTACACCAAGAAGAAGAAGGGTCATCCGGCAGGTTCCGTTTTCTGGGGTGACGCTGGGCCACTACGCAACGGGAAAGGTTCGCCGTACGAAGGTGGTTATCGACTGCCTTGCATCGTTCGCTGGCCAGACAAAGTCCCTGCCGGAAGAACTTCGGATGCCATCTTTTCCACGATTGACTTCATGCCCACGTTTGCAGAACTGACCGGCTACACAATACCAAGCGACCGCCACATTGACGGGATCGATCAAACAAATCTGCTGTTGGGAAAGCAGGAATCAGGGCGTGATCATTTTTATTTTCAGGGTGCGGGCATCCGTTTGGGGAAATGGAAATACTTAAAACCTTCTGCTTTCTTCCATAACTACGCGGTAGAGGATGATCGCGAGAAAGTTGATGAACTGTACGATCTCGAAAACGACCTTGGGGAAAGAACCAATCTTGCATCAAAGCATCCTGAGAAAGTCGCGGAACTTAAAGATTTGATGTCCGCAGTAGAGCAATCTGACCGCCTTCGCCCCGAAGACAGCAAACGATAAATCCGACATCCGCAGAACTGCGGAAATCAAGAGCAGGAAACGAGAGCCATGACACAGCAAGCTGACCCAACGAAACAACGCCGCTACGGTATCGAACGCCGCAATTTCATTCAGTACATGGCAGCTGTATCGACTATTCCCTCCGTCGCAGCGGCGGCTGATGAAATCACTGGCAAGAGCCACGAATTCAAAGATTATGCGTTCACCTTGGGCGTAGCATCTGGTGATCCTGAACCAGACGGAGTTGTCATTTGGACACGACTTGCACCCTCACCCCTTAGTGGCGACGGCCTGCCCAATGTACCCATCACGACCACATGGGAGATTGCCACCGATGAATCCTTCACCAACATCGTGCGTAGCGGCAACACAAATGCCATGCCGCAACTCGGGCACTCAGTTCACGTTGAGGTAACCGGACTCAAGCCTTACCGATGGTACTTCTATCGATTTCACGTGGGCAAACAAACCAGCCCAACTGGACGAACCCGCACCGCACCAGATCTGCAAGCAACACCAGATCAATTCCGTTTTGCATTCACGAGTTGTCAACACTATGAGAGTGGATACTTCAACGGTTATCCGCACATGCAGAAGGAAGACCTCGATCTCGTTGTGCATTTAGGAGACTACATTTACGAATACGGTGGGCAAGACAATCGCCCTCGAAAACACATTGGTAATGAAATTCAGACCTTGCAGGATTATCGCACTCGGTACTCGCAGTACCGACTCGATATGATGCTGCAGGAAACGCATCGTCTGTTTCCTTGGATCGTAACTTGGGACGACCACGAATTCGACAACAACTATGCCAACTTAGTATCCGAAGAGCAGGGGGTGTCTCCCGAATCATTTTTGATGCGTCGCAAGAACGCGTATCAAGCCTACTATGAATTCATGCCGCTGCGACGGCGATCATTTCCACAGGGTCCTAACATGACTTTGTACCGTGGTTGCCAATATGGAAAGCTGGCAAATTTCCACGTGCTCGATACCAGGCAGTATCGAACGGACCAACCGAATGGTGATCACCAAAAACCGATGACAGGAAAGGTCTTTGATTCCAACGCAACCATCCTGGGCAAAACCCAGGAGAACTGGTTAATGTCCAACCTTGCAGAATCACGGGCGACATGGAATGTGCTGGCCCAGCAGGTAATGATGGCTCCACTGAATCGCGGCGAAGGGAATGATCGGCGTTACAGCATGGACCAATGGCCGGGCTACGAAATCAGTCGTCGCCGACTTCTAAAATTTTTCCATGACCAGAAAATCTCGAATCCGGTTGTTCTGACAGGTGACATCCACGTGAATTGGGTCAATGACCTGCAACTCGATTTTGAAAAGGCTGACTCGCCCATCGTAGGGACTGAACTGGTTGGCACATCGATGACTTCGGGAGGAAACGGTGGCAAGCCAATTCGAGAATATGAGCGAGCAGCATCACAGAATGACTTTGTGCAATGGCACAATACAAATCGCGGGTATGTATCTTGTGAAGTCACACCAGAAGCATGGACGACCCATTTCCGAGCAACGCCTCAAGTTGAAAAACCTGACTCTCCGATCACAACCGCTGCTTCTTTCGTGATTGAAGCAGGAGAACCGGGTGCAAAGCCTGCGTGAGTTGAATCACGTCATGATCGTGATGACGAGCAACAACTCTCTCAATCCATGCGAACGCCAATCTGCAACAAAATATTTGCGTACCGCTGCTGATCGGCAGTCTGAATGGTCAAGACATGATCGGGCGTACTGACCGCATCGTAAAATTTCCACTTATCAATGGGCTCCAAATCCAAGTCGATACCTGCATCCTTGATCGTTTTACGATAGTCATCCCACACAGGAGGATCACCATCCAGGGCATATGGCCCGCTTTTTTCGGTCTCCATGGTCTGGATGGTTTCCACGGGCACAGCTGACAGAACAGCTTCCAGAACCTGATTGCAAGTCGGAACACCTGGCATCAAATTCAGGCTGATCAATTCGGCGCGTGGCCCCCGTTTGCTGGCTGCGGGATAATTCCCATCAGCGATCAGCACAGTACTGTGGTGTCCGGAGGCAGCCAAAATGGCGTTGATTTGTGGATGAATCAGCTTGTGACGTAACATTCCTGGCACACTCTTCGTGAAAGTAGGTAAGGACGGTAAACGACCGCATCTCGTCTCATCGGATGTTTCCGCTACGATAGTAGCGACTAGCGTCCCTTCACGGTTACGGATCGTAAGGCAGCATTGTTACGGAGACGCGTTTTATCGGAAAGTGTGTTGAATCGAAGACTAAAACTTGGCACGTTCCTCGGGATCGGACTCTACATCCATTGGTCCTTCGGGCTCATGATCGCCTACATCGCCCTGAGTGCATCTGGTGATGGAATGGTAGGCGTCCTGTATTCTGTCGCACAACTACTTGGTGTGTATTTTTGCGTCACCTTGCATGAGTATGGGCATGTCTTAGCAGCCCGACGGTTCGGCATCGGAGCGGTCGACATCACGTTGCTGCCCATTGGTGGGGTTGCTCGACTCAAATCCATGCCCCGAATTCCGTGGCAGGAACTCGTCGTGGCGGTCGCTGGCCCCGCGGTGAACGTGGTGATTGTCACATTGCTTCTGGGTGGATTCATCGCTTTTTCCAATGAAGCACTTCTCTACGCTTTCAAAGGTGCCTTAACCTCAGCAATCTCGGGGCAGGGCATGGATGAACAGACAATTCAGACGATGGAAGCTGTCTTGATGCATCCATCCTTTACGGGGTACGCAATGATGTTGGTCGGCGTCAATTCGATGCTCGTCCTGTTCAACATGCTTCCAGCATTTCCGATGGATGGTGGGCGTGTTTTTCGCAGCCTCTTGGCAATGTTTCTGAGCTACCGACGGGCGACCTGGATTGCATCGCGAGTAGGCCTTCTTTGCGCTGCGGCGATGGCGTTTTTCGCATTGAATTCCACTCCGGTCCTGTGGATCCCGGTCTTGATCGCCGTTTTCATTGGATACGCTGGATTGGCGGAAGCGAAACAGGTTGACACGATGGAATCGGTACGTGGTTTGACTGTTCGACAGGCCATGGTACCCACCAATGCCAGCATCCCAATGGATACACCTCTGACCGAGATTTTTCGCCTTTGGCAATCTCATCCGATGCAGGCCCTACCCGTCGTTAGCGATCATGGCGTAGTCGTCGGCATGCTTCATCTTCGAGATATCAAACTCGCCATCACAACCAAGCAGGATGGACGTACCCGAGCTACCGAATTGGTTGATCGCAAAAACTACTTGGGTCCGGCACGGATCGATGAACCACTTGAAACCGCTATCCAGCGTGGCAACCGACAGACACGGCAAATTCCTGTGGTTGATTCTGATGGTTATCTGATGGGAATTCTTGACTTGGATTCGATGCTGATGCGAGCCGAATTGGCAACTGACGATCTACTCCGTCGCGAAAATGAATCTTCGATAGAATCGGATGATCTGATCAACGCCAAATTGCTAACACCACGCAACTTGCCGGATCGCCCAAGTGATTTCAGTCACTTTGACCAAACGAACTGACTATCAAAAAAATTCACTGCTGGTCTGATGCATCGCTGGCGACAAGTGGACGGCCTTTTCTATCTAAGCTGAAACTCGTTTCTACAGTGTTCCTTCTTCAGCCTGTCTACAATCCGCATCGCTGACCGATCTTTCAATCTGGATCGTAGTGTGATCGATATTGAATTGTGAATACAACATATCGCTAGCATCTTTTAACAACTGGTCATCATTCTCCAAATTCGGCCGCACCAGGTGCGCCGTCATGGCAACTTCAGTTGTGCTCACCGCCCACACATGCAGATCATGCACCTCAGTGACATTGGGCAATTCTGCCAACGCGTCATGTACTTCTTCGAAATCGATATCGGGTGGCACAGCCTGAAGTGCCAGATGAACGGAGTCTTTGAGCAGGCCCCAGGTACCTAGAAAAATAACAGCAGCAATCACAAGACTCGAAACAGGATCCACCCACGACCATTGCGTCCACATGATCACAACACCCGCTAACACGACGCCAAGTGAGAGTAGAGCATCGGCAGCCATATGCAAATAAGCTCCACGAAGATTCAAATCCGTTTTGCTTCCCCGGACAAAAAGTAATGCTGTACCTGTATTGATTACGACACCGATCGTGGCCACGGCAATCACCATACCAGCAGGGACCTGCGTGGGCTCGGCAAGACGCCCGAGTGCTTCCCACGCGATTCCACCCACTGCGACAAGTAAGAGCAAACCGTTGAATACAGCACCCAAGATAGTCGAACCACGCCAACCATAGGTACGTTGGGGACTGGGTGGCAATTTGGCCAGTGCATACCCCCCCCAAGCAACCAACAAGCCAAGCACATCGCTCAAGTTATGACCTGCATCGGCCAACAAGGCGAGTGATCCGCTGTACCATCCAAAAAACGCCTCCACAACGACAAACCCAAGATTCAAACTGACGCCGGTAGCAAATGCCCATCCATAAGAATCACTTGGCGGGTGATGATGAGCACATTGATGCATGAGCGTCTGCCTGAAAAATAGCTGAATCACAACATGAGTAATTATTCAATCAACCATGCCAAGGAAGTGGTGGCATCGTGCTAGGCTCGATTTGATTAAAAAAAGCCCATCGAAATATTTCCTGCAGCTGTACTCAAGAAATGCCACCAATTTTAAATGGGTTCGAATGCCTGTTCATAGAATCCAAACACCACCGACATGATTCGGAAGATCGCGTACAGCAAAAGAAATGCTACTGAAACGAGGATCACTCCCGAGATTGTTCGAGAGATGACCTTCATGGCTCTTTGCGCCCGCTCATCATACTCAGCGGCAAGAAAGGCAATGGACTCGGAATCTGTTCCTGAATGTTCTGCGATCTCGATCTTACCGATAAACTCATCAGGAAAAATTCTGATCTTATCTAAGGCGGTCGAGAGCGTCGCGCCCTCCAAAATTGACTTTTCCGTGTCGTCCCGCGCAGCTCGATAATAATCGCTATCAGTTGCATCGAGTGCTAATGCGATCGAAGCTGTTGGCTCAAGCCCTGCTCCTAACGCAATGGACAATGCTCGACAAAATCGAGCGATTGTGATCGTCTGAATCGACTGGCCCAGCTTAGGAATCATGTAAATCAATGGCACCATATTCTGTACACCAGCTACATTCTTGAAGAAACAATAAATCGCACCTCCAAAAATCCCAAAGAAGAGCGATAAATATCCCCAAAAGATCAAAACCCCCGTTCCCCCACGCAGCCCCCAACCAAGCAGATCAGTCATTTGACCGCCACTAGGTGGTGTGAGAATACCCATCAGATAAATCAGGAGCGAGATGATGCTAATACCAGCCGTAAGCATGAAGGTGGGATAGGCGATCGATGCCAGAAATCCACGTCGCAATTGTTGCTGTCGCTGGTAATGCTCACTGAGCAGGGAAAGCAGGTATTCCAACTTGCCCGTTAATTCCCCAACCCTGACCATGGTCGTCATTAACGCGGGAAAAAATTTGTCCTCACCCATGAGCACATGCAACTGCTCACCCTGTTTCACTCCAACGATGAGTTGCTTGACTGCAGCCTGCTGTCGCGCAGAGCCAATCCTGCTTTCGCTTTCCAACAAAACAAGAATGTCAGCACCTGCGTGCAACCCAGTACCAAATCGATAGCAGAAGGCGGCATCGTCGGGGAAGGACATACGGTTAAAAAACACGCTGAAGACGCCTCACACGACCAGAGTAGCTGAAACACTGACCCCATTGTGGCCACAATGGCTGGTCAAATGGTAGAGGCTACCTGTTTCACGCCGCTCGTTTCCCAAGATCTTCGGCATGATTTCGCTCTCGGCCTCTGCAACCTTCAAAAGCACTCAGAGTTTCCTCGACCTGCTGAAGTTGCTCGGATGCCGTTTGTGACAAATCGACAAACAGAGTGAGTACGCCTGAAATGACACACCACGAGGCCTGCTCGTCATCAAGCACTTCCATACGGACCTTGAAACCTGTTGCCCGGGCATCATGAAGGCGTTGCCTCAGCCTTGAAACCACGTTATCCGCGGCCAAATCGCCATTTTGCGATCCAACGGCGGCAAATTTTCCTTTTGCAATCATTGGGGGTCCTGTGGTTTGAAGGGCCAAGCAGCGCAGCCACTGCAAGCGAAACAAATTACCCACCCACCGAGGTCAAACACCGAAGTGGCAAACTGTGCGGGATCGATTTTTCGGTCTGTAGCAAATGCACCGGCTTCGACGATAGATCAGGTCAGGGACAAGGCGAGTACGTGCCATTGTCAAATTTCATTTATTCCGGGCCGGCCAAGTCAACATGCAGTCTCAGCACTCCAGCAATACAAATCACTTGCCAGCCAGCCTCGTCACCCCGGAAGCGACGACCGATGACGTCATCGACTCACAGCATCAGATCCAGTATCTGAAAAACGAACTGAAGAAAACTCAGGCGCTCGCGGCACTCGGCGAATTGACCAGCACTGCGACGCATGAATTCAACAATGTGTTGATGACCATCATCAACTACGCGCGACTTGGTATCCGAAATCGAGATGACGCCAGCCGCGATAAAGCTCTTAGCAAGATTCTGGGAGCTTCAGAGCGGGCAGCGAAAATTACAGCAACGATATTGGCACAGGCCAAGAATCGAAGCGAGAGCATGGAACCAACAGACTTGGCGGCCATTGTCAGTGATTCGCTGGTATTGCTGGAACGAGAAATGCGAAAGTACCGCATCGCAATCGAGACTCAACTTGCCCCGGATGTCCCCAAGGTCATGGCTAGTGGAAATCAGATTCAACGCGTGCTGCTGAACCTCCTGATTAACGGGCGTCAGTCGATGCCAGATGGGGGTACGATCCTGATCCGCTTGAATTTAAGCAGCGATGGTAAATTTGTAGAATTGGTCATTCGTGATTCTGGATCCGGCATCCCACGCGAGGCGCTGCCACAAATCTTTAACGCCTTCTACACAACGAAAGATGGTCCTGATGAGTCTGGTAAGGGTGGCACAGGTCTAGGGTTAGCTGCCTGCAAAGAGATCATCGATAGTCATCAGGGCCGGATTCGCGTAGAGAGCAGCGTAGGACGTGGCACGGCCTTCATCATCCGTCTCCCTATGAGCAAGGATGCCAAAGCTGCGGGGTGAATGTCAACGAGGCACTGCTCCTGCGACTCCGCAAGTTCAGGTAGACATCTCGAAAATTCCTGAGCTCATCTCCATCGGCAGATATTCAAACGAGCCTGCGGCATTCACTGGGCGAATCGAAAGATCCGCCCTCCGCCCGACATCGTGCTCATCAGGACTTCTCCATCGTCGGTTTGACCGAATGTAAAAACGGGGAGATTATCCCAGACGATTGGACGATTCTCGGTCACGGTAGACGTGGCGGAATCGTACTTCAATGCCCACATTCGTCCGCTAATGTAATCACCGTACAAATAGTAACCATCCAGAATCGGTGTCTTACTACCCCGATAAACAGCGCCACCGGTGATTGACTTACCCCAAGCCTCCGTGTGAGGGTACTCGACAATAGGATCGCTCAACTCAGCACTTGGACCTGAACCCGGCCCACCTGCAAGCGTAAAGGCATGTGCAGCCTCTCTCAGATTCCAACCATAGTTCCCACCTGCACGAATCAGATTGATTTCTTCCCAATCGTTCTGCCCCACATCTGCTGCCCACAAATCACCGGTCATTGTGTCGAACGCCATCCGCCAGATGTTCCGGATTCCAAAAGCATAAATTTCAGGACGAGTTTCGGGGTTCCCCACCAATGGATTATCACTCGGAATGGCATACGGTAATTCGTCCGAAGTTTTGTTCACATCAATTCGCAGAACTGATCCAAGTAACGTACTGACATCCTGACCACTACCCAGAGGATCATTTGCTTTTCCCCCATCACCCAAAGCAACATACAGGTATCCATCAGGCCCGAAAACAATCGTTCCCCCATTATGATTCCAAAACGGTTGTTGAATCTCGAGTAATTTCACTTCACTACCCAAATCAACTGTTTTTCCGGCGACTGCGGAAAAGCGGCTGATCACTGACGTGTGAGGTCGCTCTCGGGTTGTGTAGTAAACAAAGAGATAGCCATTTGTTTTGAATTGTGGATGAAAAGTCAGCCCCAGAAGTCCTTCCTCATTTTCGCGATCTTTATACGATACGCGTTTCGATAAATCACCGAACAAGGTCGGTCGCTCGACGTCCTGATCAGATGCATCAATGAAGAAAACTTTTCCTCGTTGTCCGGCAATGAAAAGGCGTCCACTACCATCACCCGCACCAGTGAGAACTATCGGACGGTCCACTCGCAGACGAGGGTAAGCGTCAACCACCTTCACGGGCATCGGATTCGTGTTCAGCGTCGCCGGAGGTTCTGCAAGATTGACTGTCGACTGCCCAAGCAAAACCGGACTTTGAATGATAGCCAGGCCAACCAACAGAAGGCAAAAACGAAATTTCATTATGAAGCTTGTAGATCAAGGGAACTAAACTAAGACAATATCCCGTGGAGCAGCGTGAAAACATTCACGGTTGCTTGGTCATCCGCAAGTTGTCACTTCGCAGCAACCGCTGGAATGAGGGTGGGTAATTGGCGGACAATGAATCTTGGCAATAACATCAACGCACGATCACTGGTGTCATCAACTGCAAATCGAGATTGAAGCGGCGACAAACCCGCCATGACTTTGTTCATTCTCGCTACAAAATCAGCTCGCGCCTGCCCCAAAGGTGGCGTCCAAACAAAAATTGGCAAACGATCATAGGTAGCTTCCGTCCCAACCCACCAATGTTTTGAATCCACCTGTCGCACTTGCAAACCCAAAGGAGCCAATGTGTTTTGGAGAGTACTTCCCGCATCCCGTTCTTTATGGGGCATCAATAAATGCTCGGGTGGAGCACCGCGACGAACAGCATCCTGCCAATTAAAAATGCACGTGGCCTGGTTTCGTTTCGCGGTCCGACGCATTAAGCCGGCAACGCTGATAGGTGAATCCAGCTGAGGCCCAAAATCACCGCCGGACAACACCGTCCACTCTGCCTGTGAATTGTTAATCTCACGGCCCCAACGGCGAAATCTAGCTTCCTCCATCTGAGGTGCGATTCCTCGCATGCGTCGTAAGGATTCAGCCGCAAAACAGGCCAGTTGGCTGACTTCTCGCGGATTGGCATTACCATTCTGTTCGGCAAGAAATCCCTGCAAAAAATCCTGAGCTGATGCACTGCCTACACCAAAATCTTCCACTGACTTCAAACGACTAGCAGCTTCATCAAAAACGTTATCTTTCAGTGTTAGCAGTAACAAAGTCTGCTGTTCACGAAATTCCGAATTCAAAACATCTGCAGCTTCATCAAGTAATTCTCTGGCGGAACGCCAAGCTTTGGTGGTAGGTACTTGCTGCTGAATATCTGCTCCGGCTAAATCAAATGATGGCCAGTCCATTTGAATGGGTACCCCTGTGACCTGGCTGACCAACAGCATTAAATCACTGGCGGGATATCCGTCCGATGCAAGCGCAAGCCGAATTGCAAGATCGGCTCTCAAGTCGAGTTCCTTAGGAAGGATCGGAATACGCAAATCCTCATCCTCTTCCTCTGCAGCTGCTTCCAGCTTGACCTCTTCCATGGTCGGTGGAGCTTGCAAGGTCGGTTTTGCCTGAGCGCCATCTTCCAGCAGAAATTGGGTGTATTGAGCAAGTTCCGGAGGTAACTCCTGCATCCCGGGCACAGGATCAGAATCTTCAGTGTTCTCAGCAGTTGCCAGACCAACACTCCCTGGATCCCCAGTTGAAGCAACTGCATCTGGATTAGTTGGTGGATTGATTACCGATGGTGGCAACAAATCATCTGGTATTGACTGTAATGCATCCTCATTCGACGTTGCGTCATCACTGGTCGTCACACCCGGTGCCATCATGGTCACACTGTCTGGTTTGCCTGGTACATCATTCTCACCAGCGCCGCTGAGTGGGTCAGGTTCAGTACCAGTGACAACCGGCTCCCCTGGGTTTGCCGGATTTGGAGGTGGCGACGGCGTCTGATCCTGCTCATTTCCTGTCTCATTAGATGGAGTGTGTTCATCCTCTTGATCGTTTCCGTCCATGCCATGGGGCTGTGCTCGCTCAACAGCATCAGTGGACGAAGAGCCAACACTTTCATCGGGTTGAGTCCCGACCTTAGAGATTTGCTGAGCCTCCTGTTGTCCCCAGGAAGTAACGAACCAACCAAAGAACATGACTGCTGCAATCAACCCTGTTGCGGAAAGAGCAATGACGAGGGCAATCTGACGAGATTTCCGGGTCTTCGCACTCTGCCAATCTGGGTGCATTGCTCCCGAGAGACCGTCGCCACTTTCTGGAAGAACCGAATCTGACCCCGCGAAACCTTCTTCATTAATGGATTGTACCGAGCCAGTGGCAAGTCCAGAATCAGCAGCGATCGCCTCCTCAGTAATGGCCTGACTATCAACTCCTGAATGTCCAATTTCAACCTGGCTATCCGGGCGGTTGATTTCCACCATCGAGCCACACTTTGGACAAGCAGCAATCGTGCCAACGACTGCCGGATCAGAGACCCGAAGTTGGCTTGCACAGGTCAGACACTGGACTGCAAATGGCTTAAAGGACAATGGAATCGCTCAAGAAAGAGTTCCGAAACGTAATCAAATACAATCCAATACTTGGCAACCTCAAAAACGCCCCACCCGAGAAATGCGGTTTGCAGTCGGTTACCGCAGACATCCGCCCTGAACCAGGCAGAAATCATTCTACGGGGCGGTGAGCTGCGTTGCATCACTATCTGTCAGAGACACTGCGAGGAAACCACGAAAGCAGTCGCTAGGTTTAACCAAGTTAACAAGACCAGCAAGTTATCAAAAAATGTTTGCATGCAAAAAAAATCGGACTGACCCGAAAGGGTCAGTCCGTTAAAGATTCAATCGTTACTGACGAAAAGGACCTTAGCCCCAAATTTGATCGATGTCACCTGCCAACAGATCGAGCAAGCTGTTCTCTTCCTCGTCGTCTCGCACATCACCAGAAAGAGCCGACTCGGCTGGATCCAGAACCTCTGGTGCCTTTGGACAATCCGTGATTGCAATTTTCTCCACAGAATCCATGTCGCCATTTCCTAAATCAGCAAAGACGTTGTCGATAGGATTCGCCGCCACCGCATCATCATTCAGCTGACGAACTAGTTGCTCACCTTCTCCATCGTAGGAATTCTCCATCATGGCAATCAGCACCAGATTCGCATCCCCGGAGGTGACCCGTCCGTCACCGTTCACATCAGGATAAATCTTCGACGAAGAATCATCTCCGCTACTCTCACCCTCTCCCACGAGGGATAACCGGTTGATGACGAGAAGAGCATCGATTGGAGAAATAAATCCATCATTATTCACATCCGCATTATTGCCTTGGTTCTGTTGTCCAGAGCCTGCGGAGCTGATTGTGATTGACAGCACATCATGCCGAATTTTATCGATCGCAATCGGATCGTCGTTCAGGAAAACGAGCGTATCGTGTTGTGGCAACAGGTCAGCTGGTGAACCCTTGAACTGTACTGTTCCCGGTGCTGTCGCCTCAAAATAAATCGTGACAAGTTCGGCTGGATCATCGAACGTATAAGGGAAATCGAAGCTGGTGCCAGTACGAAGGCTACCAACCTCATCGATGATCCCCGGCGTTGCTGCAGTACCGGAGCCCGTAGCCGCGTTGAAGGCCGACCCAAAGTCAAGATCGAAGTTGTAATCACCACCAGTCGGTGCCACTGTGGAAAGATGGTCAGCTGAGTACAGAAGATCGAGGTATCCGGCATAAACCAAGGTGTTTGCAAAATTCTGTCGAAGATCGTCCACAATGATTCGCACACCAATCTCATCTCCGACAGTAACCTGAGATGGATCCAATGATTCGCCAGCTCTATTGACAAGCAAGAAATCAAACGCGACTGCTGCATCGTTGTTCTGACTACCCAGAGCGATGGTAACATTCGCTGTCGTGACAACGCCCTCGCTGGTCACGATGAAGTAGCTAAACTCCTCTAAGCCGCTCGCATTTGTGTTGGGCTGATAACTCAAGTAGTCATCTCCCAAATCATTGGGTGTATCATTATCTTCCACCAGGACAATGCCCTTGGAAGGACCATCCTGCAAACCAAACTCTGTGATGGTACCTGTGATGCCCAGATTATCGTTCTCGAGTACGTTCAAAACACTGCGTTCTGATGACAGACTACCGCTGTTGACGATGACGTTTCCGTTGGAATCAAGTCCATCGGGAAATGAATCATCAACCGCCGCCGTGACAAAATCCGATGAGGGCAGGATCGTCAACTGGGTCGAATTGAAACGCAACTCCTGAATGGTCAACGCTTCATCTTCTTCGAGAAGAACACTTTCGGCTTGTGGTGTGTTAGCAGGATCACCCATGAATTGTGCGATGCCAGATGCATTGGCACGCATGGTCGCTTCAAAGAGGACCACTGGGCCAGGATGCTGCTGAAGATTGCCAAAGTCTTGAGTGCTACCCACCTCATTCAACACTCCGGGAACTGAGGCATCACCCAATCGGAATGCCCCCGAACCACTGAAATAAGAGCCGAAAGTCACATCGAAATCGAAACCGTCATTCGGATTGCTGTCTACCGTCGAAACCAAGGCCGAGGTGTACAGCAAATCCAGAAAGGCAGAAGCAACTCCGTTCGGTGAACCCGTTCGCAAATCGTCAACGGTGACGCGGACGGTGAACTCGTCACCAACAGACACATGATCAATCAAGTTTCCATTGGTGGCGTCCAGAATCTCAACATCAAATTCAAGCAAGTCATCAGCGGTCGCACCAGGCAACATGTTGACCGTTACGGTTGCTTGG
>JAAHTH010000615.1_pt2 | contig 19610 bp, 11 predicted proteins | sample 6116091 | NCBI WGS metagenome assembly JAAHTH01 (sample SAMN13939990, study PRJNA603662) | sponge metagenome | isolation source: marine sponge | host: Mycale hentscheli | place: New Zealand | collected 2006 | reverse complement strand
GTGGGAGCAGCGTTAATCACGTTGGTGGTTGGGATTTATATCTACTTTGCGATCTAACTAAATCGATGCGCTCAACTGATACACATATTGAAAAGGGCAAACCTAGGTGCAAAAAAAATGCCATTTGGAATCAAACGGCAGGGTTGGCAACCAGATTGTTAATCCTGGGCGACCTTTGTTTGGCTAGATCAATAGAGTGGATGGAGATCAGTTAATCCGCCCGGTAAAGCTGCGATTGATCATCCAGGGGAACAACCCAAACGTTTCTAAATTTTACAGCGTTATTGTGATCCTGAAGAAAGACAGGGCCGGTCATTGTCATTTTTTGCCGCTTGCCGATTTTTTTAAGATAGCTTGTTACCCCGTGGCGATAGGGGTGAAATGTTGAGCGAGCTTCTTCAAATTTCGTCTCATCTTGAACCTTCTGGCCATTGAGAAAGGCAGTGACTGATCCCGGCTTGGTGATCTTGCCTTTGTTATCTCGTCGCGGTGCTCGATAGCGTATGTCATAAACTTGCCATTCGCCGGGTGGACGAGCGGCATTAACGAGTGCCTTGCTGAACCCGTACAGTGCGCCCATGTCATTCATGGTGATTTCGTCTTTGTCGTGCGTGTTGAGAATCTGCAGTTCATAATTGCCGTGAATGTAAATACCACTGTTTCCAGATCCTTTGGGAGGAAGCATGAATTCAACATGGATGTCAGCATCTCGGAAATGGTACTGGGAAACGAGGTGGTTCATATTTGAACCCCCGCGTGTTGAGGTCACTACGCCGTTTTCATTCGGCCAATCTGATTTGGTTCCCTCGCGGCCGAGAAACAGGTTCTCGGTCGGGCTTAGGAGCACGACCGCATCTTTGGGAGGAGCCACGGGTAAGCTGGTTTGATCCGGTAAAAATGAAAAGTCATTTTTTGCTCCCGCTAAAGCGCGATCAATTGCAAAATCCACGAGTGGTTGGCAATGAAAAAAACCTTGCCACAGATTGTGTCCTTGCCCTTCGACGACAATCAGATTGACTAATTTTCCTTGACCTAGCTTCTTATACCGATTGGCTAGTTCAGCGGAATTTTCTTTGAGGGGTACAACCTTGTCGATATCCCCATGGATAATAAAAACGGGGATGTCAGCTTTAGCAAGCTCATCAATTTTCGCAATTGGGTTGTACTTATTTAACGCAGCATTCAACTCGGATTCGGTAAGGCCATAGGCAGGCGCAGCTCGTTTGAGACCTGGGTAGGTGGTAAGATCAAAAACAGGATAGATTCCGGCGAGTCCGGAAACCCGTTCCGGATAGCTAATCGCCCAGCTACTCGACCACAGCCCTCCGCGGCTCCTTCCCAGAAGGCATGCGCGTTTTGCAAAACCTCGGTTTTCGGTAAGTTCTTTATAAAGGGCTGAAAAATGTTTTTGGCCCTCAGGACTTCCATAAGCTTCGCCAACATCGATTCCAGCAACCGCTACTCCGGCATTCAGGAATTGTTCGTGGATCCATTTTTCATTTTGATCGGGATAGCGTGGCAGGGTGGGGGAGTACAAAACCCATGGTTGGGGAGTTTGACGTTTCGACTCATCCGGCCACATGATAAACGCGGGTCGTTGATCAACTAAAAACGATTCACCCGGCAATATTAATTGCTTGACCGGTTTTGAGGTTGAAGGTTGTTTCTTGGAATCCTGCGCGACAACTTTGGATTGGGGGGCGGCAAAAAAAACAAGGCAGCCAGTAAGAAATATCTTTGGCAACGTTGATGACAGGAGCATGATGGCCAATTCCAAAAAATTCGATGGTTCAATTGCCGCAAGATTGCGACAACGTAAACTGACGATTTTAGTTTTAATTAAAGACAATTAAAACAGTGAACTGGAGAATTGGTTCGCGTTCGTTGGTATTCTCAAACAAGCAATGATGAATTATTTGCGAATGAGATTTTTAATTTTCGCCGGAACGCCAAGTATCGAAGATTTTGTCAATTCCGCCCAGCTATTGGCTTGAGGGCTGACAGGATGTGGGCGGAGCCCAAGTTTTCGTAGCATGCGGTTCATTCGATAAACGCGGTCGCGACGAATGGAGCTTGGGGTGCGAAAATTGATGCTAACGGAAATGGAAATTTCATCGAGTGTTCGTACCCAGTGAGGTGCTGTTACTGGAACGTAAACTCCGTCTCCCGGATTCATTTCAAAAAGTCGATGTTGCTCGTACAGTGACTCACTACAGTTCGTGATTCGTTGTCCCTCGTTGTAAAATTTCTCCAATGCCTCCTCTGGCAAAATATTACGGTCGCTGACATCGTAAATCGCCATCTGCTTTTTACCGCGAATTTGCATAAAGAAATTTTGCTCAGGATCATAGTGATAAGGGGTGTAGGCTTGTGGAGGGCTAACGAAAATAAAACTCTCACGCCCGCTGATTTTGCCCGTTACCGGCTCAACAAATTGACTAAGCGAGTCAAGACATTCATTTACAAACTGGCCATAAACCGGATCGGATTCAACATTTCTAAGAACAATGACGATGTTTTGGTGCTCGATTGCCTTGATCAGTTCGTCTGTTGAAAGTTCGTCATTATCTGCGGCATGCTTATAGTGTTCGAGGTCTTCGTGGGTTCCAAACTCTTGTTTACTGAATACATATTCCCGCTGTTTACGGGGAAGTCGTTTTGACAATTCGACAAGGTTTTCCAGCTGAAACAGAGGATGTTGTTGAAGTTTGTGTTGAATCGCAAAGGGTTGGGTGTCAACGTGACTCTCAAATGTATTCGGATCGATCTGAACCATGTCAGATTGAAATGTCGCTTCTCTGGGGCTGATAATCTTCTTAATCATGTCGTGATTTCTGCTGTCTGGAGGTTGGGTAATCTGGGTTTGATGGCGGCTATTTTTTTGATCGCATGTTTTTAATTTTGCTGGCGAGAGCTTGCAGACTTGGCATGATCTGCGTGGCCCAATTTGAAACGCCCGGCCGTAATCCAATAACAAGACTTTGAAACTCCAGGCGCTGTCCCCAAATACGATTGATTGTTGAATTGTCGGGTGCTGTGCAGGAGTCTGCTAGTTGAATTCCATCCTGGTGCATCGATTCAATATTGCCTATTTCAATCTGCAAGCCGGGTGAAAATGAGGAGTAGTTCTCATCGAAAGCGGTCTTGAAGGAATAGATGTTTTGCCCCGAACGCAGATCGGAAAGCATGGCGATTGGTTTGCCATCGAGTGTGAGTGATAAAAATCGAACCTTCCCATCGACGGCGGAAGATTGGATGAGTTCTCGATAAAAATCCTGTGTCGCTGGTTGGCAGGCGAGGGCAGTACCAGCTTCAACCTTCCAGCCAGAAGCCTCCATCTCAAGAAACTGTTGAGTCAATTGATCGTAATTCGAGAATTCATCGGATTGAACAAGTTGGACTTCTCCTAATTCAGACAGACGCCGGTTGAGTCGGCCATAGTTCTTTTTGACGCTTTTGGAAACGAATTGTTTTTTATAATCCTCTAACGCCGTGACCGGGCGAAAGGCAGCACGGGAGAATTGATCGCGTTGAAATCGGGATCTGCCCGGACGTTGAATTAAACTCTCAATGATTGACTGAAACTCTGGTTCCCTGGAAACGGTATCAAGACTGAGTAGGCCAATCCTCTCTTGCGCCAGAAAATTCAACATCGCTTCCAATGTTTTTGCGGCGTGAACCTTGCAAAGCAGTGGCGTATGATCGAAGCTCTGATCGTGTGACCATATTTCCAGACACTTGACCGGCAAATGGTAAAACGATTTTTTGACCAGAGGCATCAATCCATAGATTCTTGTGGAATTGTTTTCGTGCGAGCTGCCCGAACCTTCGACAATTAAAACCTTGACGTTTGAATTGCCAAAATATCGTAGTGCAGGGATCAAAAAGTTGGGCTCGAATGACGCGTTGGTATACAGTGATCGCTCAGCAAGGCGGTTCCACGGTTGTTTCAGCGACTCCAGTTCTTCGATGGAATCAACCCAGCGCACGGTCAATTCTTCCGCTTGATCTGGTTGAAGGCGCGGGGCAATCGAATCGTGATTTAACGTTGTAATCGAGGGCGGGGAGGACGTAGTCGGCATTTTAAAATTTCCTAAAAATGGCATGTAGAACCGTAGCTTATCTCTCGTAACATGCGCATTTTTTAGGGTAAAACCGACGAAATGAGATTTCTTTCCGTTAGCGGGTGCGAGCGACGGCCCAAATGATGCAAAATAGCAACGTCGACGATGCGGCGGATGGGGGTGAGATGGAATGCCCTGTTGAGCGCAGGTCTAACGAATCAAATTATCAACCAAGAGTGGGACAGGCCGGTAAGTTTCGGAAAATAAAAGCGGACACTTTAAGATGGGTTCGCTATCGGAAGTTAGCAAATTGGATAAACAATGAGTTCAATGAAATTTTCAAGGAGGCAGGTGATCAAAGCCTCTGCGGCCAGTTTTTTACCCGGGTTGCCCGGCGGTCGCTGTTTTACTGCCCCTCAAAATGGAGGCAATTATCCTCCCGTTCGCACGATCACTCACGGCCCCGCCCATCATTGGTTCGGTTATTACGACAAACTTGAATTTGATCAATCCAACCGTTTTGTACTTTCCAATCAAGTCAATTTTGAGCATCGAACACCAAGGGCGACCGATGCAATTCAAGTAGGGATGGTGGATACAGCGGATGAGGACCGGTGGATTCGATTGGGAGAAAGTCGAGCTTGGGGATGGCAGCAGGGGTGCATGCTTCAGTGGAGGCCAAATTCAAAATCCGAAGTCGTTTGGAATGATCGCGATAGTGACCGGTATGTTTGCCGAGTGATGGACGTCAAGACAAAAAAGGTACGCACATTGCCGCGCCCGATTTACTCACTAAGTCAAGATGGTCGGTGGGCGATTACAACTGACTTCTCAAGAGTTCAGCGCATGCGTCCGGGGTATGGTTATGTCGGGTCAACTGATCCAGCCGCGCTGGAGCGTGCTCCCGAAAGCTCAGGTGTCTGGCGAATGGATATGGACACCGGAGAGTCGGAACTTATTTTTTCACTTGCAGACGCAGCGAAAATTGAACATCAGGGGAAACCGCTGACAGACCATTGGAACTATTTCAATCACCTTTTGGTTAGCCCTGACAGCTCCCGCTTTATCGTGCTTCACCGGTGGAAAAAAGATAATGGCGATACAAAAAATCCACAGCCAACAGGAGGTTTTACAACGCGAATGTTTACCGTTGCGATGGATGGATCCGACCGCTGCAATCTTGATCCTTCGGGGAATACCTCTCATTTTATTTGGAAAGATCCAGAATTTATTTGTGCGTGGACTCGGCCAAAAAATAAATCAGCTGGATTTTATCTGATGCGAGATAAGACGGAGGATATTTCGCTGGTGGGCGAAGGTGCGATGACACAAAATGGCCATAATACTTATGTTCCTAATACTGAGCAGGCGTGGATTCTAAACGATACGTACCCTAGTCGTGGAAAACGGGAGCAAGTGCCCTATCTTTATCATGTTCCTTCAGGGCGCCGGGTCGATTTAGGAGCATTTCACTCTCCAGAAGAATATCGGGGGGAGTGGCGATGCGATACTCATCCACGATGCAGCAACGACGGCAAGACTGTCGCCATCGACTCGCCTCACGCTGGCAGTGGTCGTCAAATTCATTTGATTGATATCAGCGGAATTATTGCAGAGTAGGGGCGCCCTTGGCTCCGGGTTTTTACCTATCGGACGACTAGAATAGACCTCCAGACAAGACGTGAGCGTTTTCTTGGGTTATCATACCCGAAGTGCCCATCAAACTGACCTCAGGAATCATTTCAGGAACTAAGACTATGAGATGTTGTTCGTGTTTTGTTGCGATTGTATTTTCGGTAGTTTTGACCTTGCCGGTGTTTTCCCAGGAAAAAGTACAACCAGTTCGGATGGGCTGTGGGATGATGACTTTTGATACTGTTCCGGGATGGGGTTTGCGTCCCGATGGCGCCTCCGCACTGGGATCTACCCATGGCGGTGTGGTGGTTGATCAGGCCGGGAACATTTATACCTCCGCGAAAAAAGGCGTGGTTGTTTTTTCGCCAGACGGGAAAGTGATCCACTCTTATCTCGGCAAAGACTATTCCAATCTGCACGATATGGAAATTCGAGTTGAGGGTGAAAATGAATTCATCTACGGCGCTCGTAACAATGACGCCGAAGGAATCAAATTTGATGTAAAGACCGGTGAAATTGTGATGCGCTTACCTTTTCCAAAAGCGTCGGGTTTGGGCTTGAAACGATTCAGCCCAACGGCAATTACCGTGGCACCCAATGGGGATATTTTCCTTTCCAATGGCTATGCAAGTAATCATATCTTCAAGTTTGACAAGACTGGAAAATACTTGACGCACTTTGGCGAAAAGGGCAACGGAATGAAGCAGTTCAATACCGCCCACGGAATGACGCTCGATACGCGTTACGAACCGCCACGGCTCTTAATTTGTGATAGAAATCATCAACCGAAAGGACGATTGCTCCACTACGACCTCGATGGGAATTTCCTTGAGGAAGTGATAACTGGTCTTGGAATGCCGACATCGGTTTCGATTCAGGGAGATTACGTTTCAGTACCCGATCTTCATGGCAGATTAGTTATTCTCGATAAAAGCAACACAATTATGGCGGTGCTTGGACATAACCCTGATCCAAAAACTCGTGTTAATTTCAATGTCCCGCAAGATAAGTGGATCGAAGGTGTATTTAACGGAACCCATGGATCTTATTGGGATGCAGAAGGAAATCTATACGTCCAAGACTGGAACGTAGCTGGTCGGATCATGAAATTGGTCCGCGTAAACAATGCGGAGTAGAGAGTCGGAAGGTAAGTCGATCAGCAATTCGATTGGCGTCATCGTGGGTTACCAAGAGCGTTCCCGAACTCTCTGTTAATGTGGAGTGAACGCACGAACTGAGTACTGATTACGCTAGAACGTCTTTGACGACATGGCCATGGACATTAGTTAGTCGTCGTTCCAGCCCGTTGTGATAAAACGTGAGGCGTTCGTGATCGAGCCCCATTAAATGTAGTAGGGTTGCGTTAAAATCATAAACGCTGGTTTTGTTGACGGCGGCTTTAAATCCAAACTCGTCACTTTCACCATAACTGAACCCCTGTTTGACTCCTGCGCCAGTCATGAAGCAGGTAAATGCACCGGGATTATGATCCCGTCCCGAACCATTGGCTTGAAGAAATGGCATTCGGCCAAATTCAGTGGCCCACACGATTAACGTATGTTCCAGCATTCCTCGCTGTTTTAGATCTGCAATCAGTGCCGCAGTCGGTTGATCCATGATTTCGGCTTGCATGGCGTGCGTGTTTGCAATGTTGGAGTGGGAATCCCAATTGGTGATTCCGTTGCCTCCAGCCGGATCACTTCCATTAAACAGTTGGACAACCCGAACTCCTTTTTCTAAAAGTCGGCGGGCGAGTAGACAATTTTTAGCATATTCACCACGTAATTGGCTTCCTCCTTCGACGCCATAGGCTTCCAAGGTTGATTTGGTTTCACCGGCAAGGTCCATAACGTCGGGTACTGAAGTTTGCATTCTTCCCGCCAATTCATAACTGGCAATTCTTCCTGCAAGATCGGCATCGCCGGGATACTTTTCGAGATGGCGCGCGTTTAATCGTTGAAGCAAATTAATCGTACCTGCATCGGCTTGAGGAGAGATACCGGCAGGACGCTGTAAATTATAAGGAGGATTTTTTGCGGTGAAGTCCGTCCCCTGAAATGCAGCTGGTAAAAATCCATTGCCAAAATTGTTTTTTCCGCTACGGGCGAGTCCCCGCGGATCATTGATCGCGACAAATGCCGGAAGTTCTTGGTTTTCTGTACCCAAGGCGTAAGTAATCCACGCGCCCGAAGATGGGAACCCTTCCATCGTGAAACCAGTGTTCATGAAATTCTCTCCCTGAGGGTGAGCACTGGTATCGGTTGAAAGTGCATGGAAAAAACAAAAATCGTCGACCTGTTCCGCGAGGTTGGGGAGTAAATCGGAGACCATTTTTCCGGTTTCGCCGCGAGGTTTAAAATCCCAAAAAGGTTTAGCGATGTTACCACTTGGCCCCTCGAAAGTAACCGCGGGAAGCCCGGGTGGTTTTTGGCCATGTAGTTTTATAAGTGCTGGCTTGTAATCAAAAGTATCGAGATGACTGACCGCGCCGGGACAATAAATGACCAGTACTTGTTTCGCGGGCATTTCGAAGTGTGCGGCGCGTGCGGCGTACGGATTGTTCGGATCGATCTTCGGACGAATTGGCACCTTGCCACCAGCGGTAAGCGGTTTGTCGTCAGCGAGTAAACCGTCAGCAGCCAGCATGCTGGTTAACGCAATACCGGCGGTCGAAAGTCCCGCGGTATGGAGAAAGTTTCGACGGTCAAGTAGCTTGCGACCATGGAAAGACAGTTTTTCTGGATTGCTCATGATAGACCTGAGGTTGGTGCTTAAAGCGAGGAATAAATTCCAATGAACACGTGGCAGACGGTTAATAAATAATTACGGTAAAAAGGCGAACTCGTTCGAATTTAACAAAGCGCGACAAACGAGCGCCAAGCTTTGTTCTTCGGCAAGCACTATGCATGCTTTCTTCTCGGCAGCACCGGGAGCCCGGCCCAGCAGTAACTCAAAGCACCGATTCACTGCTTCCGGCGTTTGGTTGTTAGTGTCGCTCATGGCTCGTGAAGCAATCAGATTTGATTGTTCGATGACAAAATGACTATTCAGGAGATTGAGTGCCTGAAGGGGTGTCGTGGACACCGGCCGCTTGGGTCGAACCTGGCCGCAGTCTGGAAAATCAAATGCGGTGAACATTCGATCGTCGACCCGCCGCATGCGTTCCTGATAAATCATTCGCCGCCACGTTTTTTCACTATGGTTGTCGGTGACTTCCCATTGGGCGTAACGTTTTTTTACATTGTGAATCCTGTAGCTCTTTCCGCCAATTGCGGGGTTGAGCGAACCGGATGCTTGAACGATGGAATCCCGGATTGCCTCTGCAGTCATGCGCCGCGGTGGGAAACGCCACAATAACGCGGAGCCTGCATCTCGGGCCAGTCCTTCTGTTCGGGGAGCACTGGATTGCCGGAACGCCTCTGACATGACCAGCATGCGAATCATCCGTTTCATAGACCAGGGTTGTTCCGAGGATTCCCGCAGTGCCTGTCCGGAAGCGTTTACAGATGGTTGAACTAATTCACTGGCTAGCCAGTCGAGTAATTCGGGGTGAGTCGGTCTTGCCCCTGCGGCTCCAAAGTCACTGGTGGTGGCGACAATGCCCGCACCAAAAATGTGATGCCACATGCGATTAACGGCCACGCGAGCAGATAATGGTTGATCGGCAGAGGTTAGCCAGTTGGCAAACGCCTGCCGGCGCTGTTTCCCTGTTGACTCCGGGGGGAGATTTAAGTCGCCATTGATTTCAGTCAAGCCGGACGCAAATACTTCGTCACGAGGATTTTCGGGGCTGCCACGAGACAGCACGAATGTTTTTTGAGGTTGGACAAGCTTCGCAACGAAGCTTGGCTTAGGACCCTCGTCATTCAAATCGAGAATGAGTTGTTTGATGCGATTCACGGTCGCGACATGGGTTTTGTCATTGTTCAGCTGTTTGACTTTGTTGGCAAGATAAACCTTCTCCCATTTACCTTCCTCATTCAGGACTTCGACATCGAAAGGGCCAAGATTAAATTTATTAATATTTACCAAATAGTCGGTCTGCATGAAGTCCTGTCGATTGGAGCTAACTCGAACGCGATTCACAAACTGAGGTTTGTCAAAGGTAAACTGAACCCAGGGTTTTTCCTTACTCCCTTTTGGAGCTTTCGCAGCCCATCCCTCGGTACCGTATTTTCCATCGTTGATTTTCCAGAGTTCACCACGAGGTTGCGCGAATTTTTCTGGGGCGTTTGTTTTTGTGCCGGCAGACGCCAGTGCGAGGTTCTTACTCCATTGAACTGGCCCTAGGATTTCGAGTTCATCCAGTCTCGCACCTCCCCATTGAAATGAAATTCTAACGGATTGAGTTTTTGTAGACGGAAAATGCATTTCCCGATAACCAATCCAATCCTCTTCCCAGAATTTCGTTTCTTTGAGTTTTTTTCGTTGTTCCCGGATTAGCTGATAAATTTCTTCACCACGTTTCCGCCGCGGGTGATTTGTGCCGAGTTCGGGAAAGCGACTTCCGAATTCAATATCCTGAAAAACCGCCGTCATCGCGTAATAGTCGGTGATGGAAATCGGATCAAACTTATGGTTATGACATCTCGCGCAGCCAATTGTCATGCCAAGTGCGGAGGCGCCTACCGTTTGTAGAATCTCATCCATGCGATCGGCGCGGGCCTGACGCCGCGCCGAAGGTTCCTGGCCAACGGTGGCGACGGGGACATGAGGGCCGGAAACCAGATATCCAGTGGCTTCGCCCACGCCAAGAGTGTCTCCGGCGATTTGTTCGCGAAGAAATTGATCGTATGGTTTGTTTTCATTGAAAGAACGGATCACGTAGTCTCGATAAATCCAGGCGTTCTTTCGATAGAGATTGCTCTCAGATCCATTCGTTTCAGCCCAGCGAATTACGTCAAGCCAGTGTTGAGCCCAGCGTTCTCCAAAATGAGGAGAAGCCAACAAGCGGTCGACAAGATTTTCATAGGCAGCGTTGGGATTCGATTTAAATTCTTTCGTAAAACTGGAGACTTGTTCAGGAGTCGGGGCGATCCCCGTTAATATGATTGAGGCACGGCGAATTAAAGAAACGGCATCCGCAGGTTGAGAAAATTTGAGATTTTTGGTTGCCAGTTTTTTAACTAGAAAAGCGTCGACAGGATTTGCGAACTTGGTTTTCGGAACCGGCGGTCGGACGACTGATTGAAATGACCAATGATCGGATTTGACGGTTTCGACGGCTTGCATCTGCCCAGGCCAGTTTGCCCCTTCGGAAATCCAGCGAGTTAGCAACTCGATTTCTGCGGCTGGAATTTTATCTTCGTCGGGCGGCATCTCCATGCCTTCGTCGGTGTGGTTCACCACCTCGAGCAAATAACTTTTTTCGGGCTTTCCAGGGACGATTGTGGGTTGGCCATAATCTCCCCCTTTGAGCATTTGCCCGCGGCGGTCGAGTCTCAATCCAGACTCTTGATCATCTTCTCCATGGCAGTGAGCGCAGTGCTCAGCAAAAATCGGCGCGATTTGTTTCTCGAAATCTATTTCCTGACCATCAAGGAAAAGACCGCCCGAAAGGAACGAAAGCGCTGCGAAGGCAGTCGGTAAAATGAAAAACGACTTCATGGGAATTCCAAGCAAGTTAAAAGTTGGTTTGCTTACGCGTTATTTATCGTGGTCACTGTTTTCAGTTTCAATCTTATTCTTATGAACTTTAAACTCTTGCCAAGACAATGTACCGTCACCATTAGTGTCGGCATTTGGAAAACGTTCAAAAAACTTATTTTTCCAATACTCACCGCTTTGTTCTGTGACCGAATTTTTGGGCAGGGGAGTATTTGTTTGAGCGGGGGGTAACATTTTGGTCGATTGGTTTTTCACGGGTGCTGGCTGGTCTGTCGGCGAGACCTTTCGTGGCGGTGCAATGAGTTCCCCGAGGATGGTTAGACGGTTCGCATTATTGTCAGTTCGGGCTTGATACATCTGCTGGGTTGCATGGGCAACCGAGTGAACGAATTCCGGGTAGGATCGCCCCGTTACATCGACAAATCCGCATTGGTGGTTCTCACGATCTTTTCTTCCAGCTGCCGATTGATCAATCCACTGAAACCAGTGAACTCCCACAAACCGAGGATCGGCAAGTGCGGTCGAGAGATAATTGCTGAAGGCGAGCCCACGCTGTCGTTGATTCCAGGCCGACGCAAGCCCCGGACTGGGCACGCCTCGGTCGACGGAACCGATGTGGAATTCTCCAGCGAGAATAGGCATATCGACATTTGCGGGAACCTGCCAGGCGCGAACCGTGGAATCATAGACGTTGACTGAAAATACGTCGGCATGGCCGGCCGCGGCTCGCCCGAGGACGTTGGGACCACGGTGGCAACGACAGCCCAGAAATAACTTATTCGGCAGCACTTCATTCATTACTTTTTTGGATTTGGCAAAGAATGCGTTGGCAAAATCATAGTAGTAAGGTTCGATGTCGTTTCTTGCGGCGGCAGGAATCTTAGTGGATTCAGATTTGAGAACCGTGTCCCATTGCGCATGATCTGTTTCCCAGGCCAGATTGAGTTCTTCGAGAGATGGATATTTTTCCTTAAGTTGTTTTAGTACCCACTGTTTAGTCGACTCATCATCCGGCATTTCAAAAATAACGGGAGTCAGTCGATCTGGCCACTCGAATTCATTACCCAAAAACAATCCCAGGCAATAAGGGTCATCTTTTGCCGTGGCGAATTTTTCAAGACATTTCCGCAAATCGGATTCATAATCGTCGCGAAACGGCGAAGGGAGTTTTTTTCCTGCCTGCCACCAAATGGAGGCAATCAATGTGTAGGCGGTTTTGGCATCCTCTTGAAGAGGTTTGCTGCTCCAAGAGCCGAGGGTGTTGATCCCCCACGTCCGCATTCGATCGTGGATTCCATCTCGGCTAATTTTCTTCCAGTTAGGACCTAACGCCCTGGCGTAATTCATGGCTGGAAAGTTAACGAATTCTCGCCCTTGATTCTTTTTGAGACCGGTCCAGCGGAGGTTGTGACCCTCATCTGGTAGCCATTCGAAAAAACCAGAATCTCGCCGGGTTTGGGTCAGAGGAGTTGCCGATTCATCTCCAGCAAGACAGACGCCGACAGAAAAGAAAAGATAGCCTTCCGGATCGATCAGCCACCAGCGTCCAGCAACTTTTTCAGTCCGAAAATGACCGGTCGCATTCTGTTTGGGTCCGTCTTTCCAGCCACCGAAGCGAGTCCAATTTTTGGAATTAGCAGTTAGTTTTGCAGATGCTAATTCCTCAAGAAGAGTTGCCTTGAGATCAGAGACCTGTTTAATTTTACCTGGCCAGTCGAGAGAATTGACTTGCCCTAATTCATCTAAATAGGGCATTGCGTGGAGGGCTTTGTCGCGCTCTTGGGTGGCTTCCCAGCAAACGACAGGGTCGCTAATTTGAAGGTCTACTTTGCCTGTAGAGGATTGGATGTCCAGTTTTAGAGTCCGCACATCCGCCGGATAAAATCGTCGCCAGTGCATCCTGTGCCCGTCGGGTTTAGACAATTGATCGCGGAAGACAGCCGGACCTTGATAGGTAGATTCTTCTTGAGGAAACACAAATCCCAACATCGAAGCTTCTTTGGAAGGTGCGACACCGAACCCAACACAATGCCGCGACCAGCCTGTCACATCACTATTGTTTAACTTGCCATCGACGATCGTTACTCCGGATTCGCGATTCAACAGCGGGACGCCGACGAGTCGGAATTTTGAAACATCCCACCTCTCTCCGTCGTCAGGAACAAATTCGATAGACAGCGGTGAGGTACCCTGAACGATCCAATGATCTCCAGTTCGTTTGATGTTCCCCGCAGATTGATCGCTGATTCTTAACTTCAACGTTTGTGCTGGTTGGAATAATTCATCGGTATGAACTTGATTGGCTGAATCAGAATGTATCTTTGAGTCAGTGGCTGAAACCGTCGGCTTAAAAATGGAGACAGGTAACGGTTCGGTGCTGCGAGCGGTTTCCACAATCCGTTTTAATTCCGCTCGCATTTGATTGACTCTGGTCTGTTGTTTTTCGTCGTTCAACAGGTCGTTTGTTTCTGTTAAATCAGAGGCTAGATTAAATAAATGAAGTGGCTCCTGCTCACGGGAAGTCACGAGTTTCCAGTCACCCATTCGCACCATTTTTGCGAGTTGCTGCCCATAGCGTGGTTCGGCGTTGGCCTGAACAAAGAGTGATTTTCGAATGGAACCGAGGTGGTCGCCATTGAGTACGGGAAGAAAAGATTCGCTATCGAGACCTTGCTTGGAATCGACCGCCTGGCCTGTCAAATTAGCAAAAGTTGCATAAATGTCCTGGAGCCCAACTAAGGCATCCGAACGACTTCCAGGAGCGATGATTGACCCCGTGGGTGTGCCATCACCCCAGCGGACGATCATGGGGATGCGATGCCCGCCCTCCCAAATCGAAGCCTTGCTGCCGCGCAGTCCACCGCACGAATCGTGTCCGAGTTTTTGGGCTCCCGGTTTGCCTCTCGAAAGTCCACCGTTATCACTCACAAAAAGAATCAGGGTATTGTCTAGTTCACCGTGGTGCCGAAGTCGCTCGATCATCTTTCCAAGCGTTACATCTGCCTCGAAGAGCATGTCGAGGTGAGCATCTCCCGCCGCACCCTTGATTTTTACGCCATCGAGTTCTTGCGGAGGCGTGTGTGGTTTATGACAGGATTCGGTGCAATAATGCATAAAGAAAGGTTTGCGCCGGCCGGAAGTCTGATTATTAGAAATGTGTCGATCGATGAACTGAATTGCTTTGTCGGTAAGGATCGGCCCAATTTGGGAGGAGTCCCAGTCCGGGGTTCCAAATCCAGTTTTTAAGATGACGGAATTGCCATGGGTTCCTTCCTCCCAAATTTTCAACTCCTGGGGTTTCCCGTCGAGAAGGCCATTTTCAAAGGCGATATAGGGCGGTCCCTGAATTCCCTGTGGCAATTCGTAGGCATAGTCGAACCCAAAACTGAATGGACTGTCTTTAATATGTCGAGAAAAATCAATGTCCCTGAAATCGTATTTCCACGAGATAGGTTCACCAGTGGTCTTGCTGTACATCTGCCCACCGAGGTGCACTTTTCCTAAAAATGCGGTGTGGTAGCCCGCATTTTTCATTAGATGGCCAATTGTTCGCTGGCCGTCGAGGACCTGCGAGGGCTGATGGAAAATCCATGTGCCATTTTCTAATCTGCCACGATAAGGGTAGTTGCCTGTTAGAACACTGTATCTAGTTGGTGCGCAAACGGACGAAGGAGAGTGGGCATCGGTGAAAAGCATGCCGTCGGTGGCGAGCTGTTCGAGGTTGGGAAGAGCGACCTTGCTGTCTGCATTATAAGCCCGGCAATCGCCATATCCCATGTCATCCATTAGAAATAAAATGACGTTGGGAGGTTCGTTGGCCAGCACGGTCGATGTGCTAACACCGCTGAGCGCAACAAAGATTGTAAAGCAGAGAGATGCGACTGCGGAGTTCATTTTCAATGGTTGCATAAGTAAACGTCAGTTAAAATTTTGAGTGTTGATTTGAAGTTCGGGAACCATTTCGTTCAATCGAACGCGCATGGATTGCAACATCGATTGGTAATCTTGATGGGTTGCTAAATTATTCCATTCGTGTGGATCGTTGTGATGGTCGTAAAGTTCTTCACTTCCGTTGCGGTAAAGGATGTATCGCCAGTTCGCTGAGCGGATAGACCAGTTTTGATTTTTGAGATTGAACTTTTGATTCTTGTCGAGTTTCAAATACTCTCCAACAAAAATCATTGAGAGTGCGGAGTCAGGTCCTTCCCAATTTCCCTGTTCAGGATTTTCAATCAGTGGGCGGATGCTGTGGCCGTCCAGTTTTGCCCCTTGCTTGTTTTTACGTGTATCTCCCTCAAGCGCACATAAATCAATTAGTGTTGGATACAAATCGATCAATGAAATTGGTTGTTGGCAGCGCAAACCTGGTTCTTTCAAACCAGGTACGCGAATAATGAAGGGGACGCGGGTGCTCTCCTCCCATGGTGAATTTTTAAACAGGTAATCTTTTTCACCCATGTTCCATCCGTGGTCACTGGTTACCACGATAATTGTGTTGTCGCGGATTGAAGGATCGGGGGAGGAATCAATCGCGTCGACAATTTCTCCAATGCATTCATCAACTGCGGCGACTCCCGCAAGGTAAGCTTGAGTGAATGCCTTGAGAGCATCCTCTCGCGAGGGGTAGGAGTCTAACAATGTTTGATAATAGCGCAGGCCTTTTTGCTCGGGAGCATAGACGTCTGCGTAATAGGTGTCTTCGGCATCTCCGGGGCGAATAACAGGCAGTTGGATATTCTCGATTGGAAATAAATCAAAAAACTTTTTCGGGACGTGAATGGGCGTGTGAGGACGGATTAATCCAACGCCTAAAAAAAATGGAGACTTGAATTCTGGATCTGCAAAATTACGAATTTGGTCCGCCGCCCATTTGGCGTTTCGTTCGTCAGGGGTCAGATCCCGATCGTCTTCTGAAACGTAACGAAACGGTTGCCGTTTTTTCCAGTTGCCATAAATCCATCCACTTTCCGGATTGCCGTCATCGGCATAGGGCACTCTGGAAAGCGGTGCGAACGAGCCATCTACAGGACCGATCGCTCGGAATGGCATTGGCACGTCAGGGTGGGCGACTCGCTGGTTCCCGTCATAAATAGAGGGTCCGTAATCTGCGCGGTATTTGAAATCACTCCATTCGTCAGGCTTGCCATGGTGCATTAATTTTCCAGATCCAGCCACGTGATAGCCGTTGTCCCGAAAATGTTCCATGATTGTTTTTGAGTTTTTTAAGACAGGGTTTTCAAACCATTTGCCCCAAAACAAATTGCCGGAAGTGTGTGGATAGATGCCGGTTAAAAAACTCGACCGCGAGGGTGCGCAAACAGGATTGTTGCTGTAAGCGCAATCGAAAGAGACTCCGGATTTCGCCAAAGCCTTCATCGAAGGTGTGTGGGCCTGAGGATGTCCATTGAAGCCTTCGACATAATCGTTGAGATCATCGCACACAATGAGGACAACGTTGGGACGTTCATCGGCAGCAATATATTGGTTGATGGTGCAGAGGATCGTGAACGTGCTGATGAGGAACAGTTTCATTTTTTTTGCCCCGTTTTTTCAGGTGTTTTGCGAGTCTGCTTTTTCTGAAAGGACGGCAAATGGATAAGCCCTAAAAAAATTGGGTCGATCAATTCCGCAGACCAGGTTTTTCGTAACGCTTCCAGCTCCGCAAGAGTATCCGGTTCCTGAAGAGCTAGATTTTTAGTTTCCCCAATATCGTTTTTTAAATTGTAAAGTTGAGATTTGCCGCCTTTAACAGGAACGACGTGCTTGTAGTCACCACGTCTTATGGCATAGCGCTGCTGATCAAATTTTCGAAGGTAAATCGCATTGTGAGGTGGAGTTTGAATTTCCCCACGGACGTAAGGCACGAGATTGACGCCATCGAGTGGTCGCTGTTCATCAAGCTTGACACTGCTTAAGGCTGCGATAGTGGCAAAAATATCAAGCGAGCTGACCGGAAGGTCATAAACGCTGCCTTTCGGGAACTTGGCAGGCCAGCGTGCGGCAAAGGGGACGCGAAAACCGCCCTCCCATACGTCACCTTTATTGCCGCGAAGTGGATTGTTTCGAGATGCGTTTTTTGTCGTTGGCCCACCATTGTCGGACAGAAAAAAGAGAAGCGTGTCTTGTTCCAGGTTGTTCTCTTTTAGAGTTTCAAGTAGTTGCCCGACTCCATCGTCTACAGCGCTGACCATCGCGGCATAAGTTTTTCGTTTCGGATTCTTTATCTCGTTGAATCGTTCTAAGTATTTTGGTGTTGCCTGCAGAGGCAGGTGCGGCGCGTTGTACGAAAGAAATAAGAAGAACGACTGTTCTTTGTTTTTTTCTACAAATCGGACGGCTGCATCCGAAAATTCGTCCGTTAAATACTTGCTCGTTTTGACTGGTGTGCGATCATTTAATATTAAAGTCCGGTAACTTTCATTCTCACTACTTGCTGCGGCACTATCCTCAAGAGTGAGATCCTCTGGAAGGTAACGATGGCCCCCGCCGAGGTGCCCGTAAAATTCATGAAACCCTCGATTGAGTGGATGGTGGTTTTGATGGGCGCCAAGATGCCACTTGCCAACGACTCCGCACCGATAACCCGTTTTTCCAAGGGCTTCGGCAAGAGTCGTTTCGCTCAACGGAAGCCCCATGTTGGGGTCGCTCGGCAAATACTGCGGGTTGCGCTCGAATCCAAATCTCTGCGAATATCGACCGGTGATGAAACCGGCGCGACTGGGGCCGCAAACCGAGTACGAGACGTAAGCGTTGGTGAACTTCACGCCGGAGTTTGCGATCGAGTCAATGTGGGGTGTGGGGATGTCAACGCAACCGTTAAAGCCCACGTCGGCGTATCCAAGGTCATCGGTCATTATGACGATTAAATTCGGTGGCTTTACCGCTTGGTTTTGGGCAACCACATTTACTGAGGTTGCCAACAGTAAATTGGTAAATGAAAGTGTGAGAATCAAAAATTGCAGAGGTCTCATTGGTATCCATGGAGGCAAATAAGTAGATGGTTTACGTATCTTTTTAGATAAGAAAATGCATTCAAAACAGGTTGGCCGACCGAAAATGTTCTGTGCTTTTGAAGAGAGGCGGTTTCTCTTAATTATTTTTTTCGTCCAGTTCGGCTTTGAATTTTTTATATTCAGGCCAGCTTAAAGCACCATCCTGATTGGTGTCTGATTCGGGATGTAGTTTGAAGAAATTATCTTTCCATTGCAGGTCCGACATTTGTTTTTCTTGTTGTGGAGAATCAAATTTCTTATCTGTTGCTTTTGGAATTTTTGCATTCGGTGCAGGCTTGGAATCTGTGGCAGGCTTATGAGCTTTGCGTTCCGGCCACGTGAGGATTCCGTCTCCATTCGTATCAGCGTCTGGGTGCTTTTTGAAATATTCAGCTTTCCAGTATTCAGCGGTTTTTTTTTCGACTGTCGGTTTATCGCTAACCGGAGCCTTGGATTGAGCTGGTTTCTTGGGTTTGAAAATTGGTTGATTAGGAATCGAATCTTCTTCTGTAGGAATTCGTTTGATTAACTCGCTTCGAAGAGCAGTTAGTGATCCGGCGTGGCTTGGGTCGGTGGCTAGATTGTTCCACTCATGCGGATCTGACTTGGTTTGATAAAGCTCTTCTTTTCCATTTTCATAGCGGATGTAACGATAGTTGTCTGACCGGAGGGAATAATTTTCTTTGGCTGGATTGTACTTGGTGCGCCATTTATAAAGCGCGGTAAGTACAGATTCAGGCCCTTCCCAGGTTTTGGTTTTGGCGTTTTCTAAAATTGGTTTAAGACTGAATCCATCAAGTGGCCGGCCCTTTGTGTTTTTCATTGTTTCACCGGTGAGGTCACACAACTCAACCAATGTTGGATAAATATCAATCAGTGAAACAGGATGCTCGGAAACGCTTCCCGCTTGTGAGATTCCGGGAGCGCGAATGACAAGTGGGACTCGCGTACTTTCCTGCCATAGAGAGTTCTTGTAGAGATAGTCTTTTTCACCCATACCCCATCCGTGATCACTGGTTACGATGACGATGGTGTTGTCGGCGAGAGAAGTTTGTTCAACGACATCCATAATATTTCCGATCAACTCATCTACCGAAGCAACACTGGCAAGATAGGCCTGGATGAATCGTTTGAGTGCTTCTTCCCGGGTTTCATAGGACGCGACGAGGTCCTGATACAACCGGCTGCCCATGTCCATGGTGCGTTGTGAATTCGGTTCTTTCGTAGCGACGTTTCCGCGGATGGAAAGGGCGAACGTATCGTCGATATCTCCTTCCTTGATTTCTGGCAACTCAATGGAATCGAGGGGAAA
>JAAHTH010001106.1_pt2 | contig 19623 bp, 16 predicted proteins | sample 6116091 | NCBI WGS metagenome assembly JAAHTH01 (sample SAMN13939990, study PRJNA603662) | sponge metagenome | isolation source: marine sponge | host: Mycale hentscheli | place: New Zealand | collected 2006 | reverse complement strand
CCCCAGCTTTCCCTGCCCCCCCCCCCCCCCCCCCCTCACCGTACCGGAACCCGAAGAAGTGAGTCCTGAGCGTAAGCCACCGATGATATCTGCAATAATCACTTCTTGGTTATCACGATAAGGCACTTCAGCAGAAACGCCTTCAGCTGTTTTCCATTCATGCATATGGCCGAGGAAGCCCTCTTGTGCTTCACGAGACGCCATGCCGCGGTAGCGTTTAATTTTTGTGCCATCGTCTTTGGTAATGACTTCGCCGGGTGTGGGTGCTGTGCCGGCTAACATACCACCAATCATGACAAAGTCCGCACCAAAAGCGAGTGCTTTCACAATATCCCCTGAGGTACGTAGGCCGCCGTCTGCAACAATAGAGCGATCGGTGCGTGCACAGTCTTGAATACAGGTTAGCATTGGAATACCAAACCCTGTCTTGATACGCGTACTACAAACAGAACCACCACCGATACCTGCTTTAATAATATCAGCACCACATGAGGCAAGGTAATCCGCGCCTGCGTAAGTGGCAACGTTACCCGCCATGATGCAGCGTGAACCCAGCAATGATCTTAATTTTTTAAGCGTTTTTCCGACATACTTGGCATGTGCATGTGCAACATCAACACAAAAGAAAGTTGCGCCTGCGTCACGTAATGCTTCGGCACGTTCGAGTTCTGCTGTGGTACAGCCAATAGAGACAAACACTTGTCCGTTGCAGGCTTGAAATTGTTTGATATTGTCTTCAACGCTTAGAAAGCGGTGTAGTACACCGATGCCTCCTTTTTCGTGCATGAAATTGGCCATGCCACTTTCGGTCACGGTATCCATGTTTGAACTCATAATGGGCAGTTCAAGCGTTAATTTTTTTAGTCGGTCAGTGTTACTGGTGTCAACAACACGGCGTGATTCATGGTGGTTATATGAAGGCACGAGTAAGACATCATCATAGGTGAGAGCGAGTGTAGACATAATTTACCTTACGTTAAAACATCGTACTATAAATGTTCTGCGGCATAATGTGCAAGCCTTGAGCGTTCTCCTCGGGTTAAAGTAACGTGTGCACTGTGCGCCCAATGTTTAAAATGATCGACTGCAAACGTAAGCCCTGAGGTTGTTTCTGATAAATAAGGCGTGTCAATTTGTTTAATATCACCGAGACAAATAATTTTACTGCCGGGGCCTGCACGCGTGATGAGTGTTTTGATTTGTTTGGATGTTAAATTCTGAGCTTCGTCGATAATAATAAAGCGATTTAAGAAAGTTCGGCCGCGCATATAATTCAGAGAGCGAACTTTAATACGATTTTGCAGTAAGTCATGCGTTGCATTTTGCCCAAATTTACCGCCTTCTTGTTCACCATGTAAGACTTCAAGGTTATCCATGAGCGCCCCCATCCAGGGGGTCATTTTTTCTTCTTCTGTGCCTGGTAAAAACCCAATGTCTTCACCCACAGGAATGGTGACACGTGTCATGATGATTTCAGAGTAGCGGCTTTGGTCGAGTACTTGGGTCAATCCTGCAGCAATGGTTAATAAGGTTTTACCCGTGCCTGCTGAGCCTTGTAGGGTGACAAAGTCGATGTCTGGGTCCAGTAATAAATTAAGCGCAAAGTTTTGTTCTTGATTCCGTGCGGTAATCCCCCAAACGGTATGTTTGGGTTGTGTATAATCACGTGCCATTTCGATAATGGCCGTGTTTTTTTCTTGTTGTCGAACCACGGCTTGGAACTGTGCATCATCGGTCACCAAACAATCGTTTGGATGCCATTGTTCGGTGAGTGGTCCTTCGATTTGATAAAATGTTCGTCCGTCTTCTTTCCAGGCATTCATGCCTTTGGCATGTGTTTCCCAAAAATCATTGGACAGCTTGTGTAGGCCGCTATGCAGTAAGTCGGCATCATCAAGTACTTGGTCGTTATAATAATCTTCAGCTGGAATACCAAGAATGCCGGCTTTAATACGAAGATTAATATCTTTGGAAACAATAGTAATTTGTTGATCCGTATGTTTTTTTTGTAGGCCAAGTGCGATACCCAATAAGGTATTATCAACGTTATGTCCAGGCAGTGATTTAGGTAAGCTTTGTTCTAAATCATCGGTTTGAAAAAAGAGGCGCCCCGCGCGTTTATCAGAATCAGCGCTTAATGCCCCATTCAGCAATAAGCCTTCACTGAGGGTTTCGTGTGAAGCGTTGTTCATGAGTTCAACGAGCATACGATTGGTTTGGCGGACGTTACGGGCCACTTCGGAAAGGCCCGTTTTATGGCGATCTAACTCTTCAAGGACCACCATGGCAAGATAAACATTGTGTTCATCAAAGTGATAAATAGCCGATGGGTCGTGCATTAAAATGTTTGTATCGAGGATAAAAAGTTTGTTTTGTTTTGTTTCAGCGGTCATATCTTCGTCTCACTGATGTTGATTAAGCGCCGTAAGCTTATTGTGCGGGGGTGAGTTTGTGGCGTCAACCCTCTTCACATGCTATTGTTTGTTGAATTTTTGTGTTCCAAGGGTTAAGCGAGAGAAACAATGGCGGGGTCGGAAAAAAACAGTGCAACGATTGTAAACAATCGTAAAGCACGGTTTGAATATTTTATTGAAGATGATTTTGAGGCAGGCTTGGTGTTAGAAGGCTGGGAAGTGAAGAGTTTGCGCGCAGGCAAAGTCAATTTATCCGATGCACATGTGATTTTAAAGCGGGGTGAAGCTTGGCTTTTAGGCATGCAAATTCAGCCTTTGCCGACGGCATCGCAACATACGCATCCTGATATTACAAGAACACGTAAAATATTATTGCATCGTCGTGAACTGGGAAAACTGTTAGGACATATTGAGCGTAAGGGCTATACCGTTGTGCCTTTGTCTTTATATTGGAAGCGAAATAAAGTGAAAGTTAAAATTGCGCTTGCCAAGGGAAAAAAAGGACAAGACAAACGAGAAACATCAAAAGATAGAGATTGGCAGCGAACGCATTCGCGTTTAATGAAAAACAGGAATTAGCATATAGCATATAGGATATTGAGGAGAAAAGTATGTGTGGCATTATTGGAGCAACCTCTCAACGGGATATTGCGCAAGTATTACTGGAGGGCCTAAGGCGATTAGAATACCGTGGATATGATTCAGCAGGTATGGCAGTGCTGCAAGAGGGGGATGCTTTAGCACGTGTTCGTGCGTTGGGTAAAGTGCAAGTATTAGCGGATGCGATGCAAGATGTTGCATTAAAAGGCACCACAGGCATTGCACATACGCGCTGGGCAACGCATGGAAGGCCTTCTGAAACCAATGCTCATCCACATTTTTCATCCAATGAAGTGGCTGTTGTACATAATGGGATTATTGAAAACCATGATGCATTGCGGACCGAGTTACGTGAAGCAGGTTATGTTTTTGATTCAGACACTGATACAGAAGTGACGGCACATTTAATTCATTATCATTATGCAAAGAACCCTTCGTTGTTGCATGCGGTTCAAGCCGCAGCCTTTCAAATGAAAGGCGCTTTTTCATTGGCGGTATTACATCAGGCGCATCCTGATGCATTAATTGTTTTTCGAAAAGGCAGCCCACTCGTCATTGGTCTCGGTGTGGATGAGCAGTTTGTTGCATCAGATGCATTGGCGTTACGCGGTTTTGCGCAGAGCATTATTTATCTTGAAGAAGGTGATAGTGCCTGTATTACCCCTTCTAAAGTGGCGTTATTTGATGTAAACAATGAGCCGGTTGCACGTGAGGCACAGCCCATGGTGGACGAAATGCATGCGGTTTCTAAAGGCACTTACCGGCACTTTATGCAAAAAGAAATTTTTGAGCAGCCGGAGATGTTAGCGAATACGCTTGAGGGGCGTTTGGCAAGTTTGAATATATTGCGTGCAAGTTTTGGGGAAAACGCGGTGGAGATGTTTCCACACATCAAACAAATACAAATTGTTGCGTGTGGTACAAGCTATCATGCAGGGTTTGTCGCTAAATATTGGCTGGAATCTTTGGCAAAAGTGCCAACACAAATTGAAATTGCGAGTGAGTATCGTTACCGTGATGTTGTGGTCCAAGAGAACACCTTGTTTGTTACTATTTCACAGTCAGGTGAAACGGCAGATACGTTAGCTGCGTTATATAAAGCAAAATCATTGAATTATTTGGCCACGCTTGCCATCTGCAATGTGGCTTCAAGTGAGTTGGTTCGTGCGTCTGATTATGTGTGTTTAACGCGTGCAGGACGAGAAGTAGGTGTTGCATCAACCAAAGCATTTACCACACAATTAGCCGCTTTTTTGATGCTTGCAACGGCATTGTGTCAGGATGAAATACAAGCAAAAGCAGTACTTGAAGAATTAAGGCAGTTGCCGAAGCAATGTGAAGACGTTTTGTTGCTGGATACCGACGTGAAGCAGTTAACCCCTTTGTTTGTGAATAAAGAGCATGCTTTGTTTTTAGGGCGAGGGGTACAGTTTCCCATTGCACTTGAAGGGGCACTCAAGCTTAAAGAGATTTCATATATTCATGCAGAAGCGTATCCTGCAGGCGAGTTAAAGCATGGTCCACTTGCGTTGGTTGATGAAGAAATGCCAGTGGTGGCTGTGGCCCCAAATGATGCTTTACTTGAAAAAGTAAAATCTAATTTGCATGAAGTGAGTGCGCGTGGTGGGCAGTTGATTGTTTTTGCTGATACTTCAGGGAAGTGGGTTGAAAATGGTGCGAAACGCGTGGCGGTTCCGTCTTGTGGGGATTGGATAGCGCCTATTATTTACACGATTCCGTTACAACTGTTGGCGTATCATGTATCGGTGGCGAAAGGCACGGATGTTGATCAGCCCCGAAATTTAGCAAAATCAGTGACCGTTGAATAATAAACGGTGAATAATAAACAATGTAAGTAAAATACAGATTTTTTGAGGCATGTTATGACAGATGAGATGGGGCGTGTTGCAGCTGAAGTCGCTGCACGTTTTCGCCTGAGTGAAGCGCAAGTGAATACGGCTGTGACATTGTTGACGGCAGGAGAAAGTGTGCCGTTTATTATGCGCTACCGAAAGCTTGAAACAGGAGGAATCAAAACAGCACCTTTGAGGTTGTTGTCTCGACAGTTAATTTCAGATACAAAACGGCTTGCTCGTGAAGCACGACGGCAAGCACACAATGCGACCCAAGCCACGCAAAAAAAAGAACGGATGCCGGTTAATCCTTCAGCTGGGGATTCAGCTGGGGATTCAGCGGGTAATTTACCGGGTAATTTGATGGGTAAGATACAGGACGATCTATCTATTTTAGATCATCTTAGGTGCAATTTGTGGGAAGATGGCGTTATTTCGTCTACGCTTCTGACCAGCAAGAAAAACAAGAAAAAGAGTAAGAATAAACCTAAATGGGCCGATTTTGTTTTTGAAAAAATAGCGATTCAGAGCATCCCTGCTCGTCGGTTACATTATTTATTGCGCGGACGCCGTGAGCAAGCTTTATCGATTCAGCTTGCCTTTAAAGAGGCTTGTTATGGCGAGACTTATTTGGCATCTCAATTTAAAGATGAACCTAAAGAGAACATAAAAAAATGCTGGGAGAAAAAATGCTTGCCTGCGCTTGAGGGGGATGTATTAGCGCGTCTTCGAGCCCGTGCAGATGACGAAATGATTTATGGCATTGAAAAGCAATTACAAGGTCTATTATTGGCTCCTAAGGTGTCATCTGGCGTTACGATAGGGCTTTATGCTGAACGTCGTATGAACCTTGGCGTTGCGGTGGTGGATGAAGCAGGCATATTGCTAGACGGCTGTACTTTATTTCCTATGGCCCCTGATTTTCTCTGGCATGAAGCCATTACAACCCTTGCGCGATATATTTCAAAATATGGTGTCACGTGGGTGGGCCTTGGGAATGGTCCATTTTTACAAACCATGAAACAGCTGATGGCAGGGTTTGTAGCACGTTATCCTGATATCACATTAACCGCTTCTGCGGTTGCTGTGGATGAGGTGGGTATGTCGCGTGATATATCGGCCTTTAAAGGTGCGTTATCTGTTGCGAGACGCCTTCAAAACCCATTGATTGAATTACTTCAAACACCGGTTGAACAAATGCAGTTTGGTGACATACAAGATGAAGTTAATCCGAAGCGTCTAACCACGGCCTTAATTGGTGTGATAGAAGATACGGTAAATCGGATAGGCGTTGATGTAAACACGGCCCCTGTTCAGTTGCTGCGTTATGTGTCTGGTTTGAATCTTGCCTTGGCGAAAGCCGTGGTTGCTTTTCGGGAGACAGAGGGTGCATTTAAAACACGAGAAGATTTAAAAAAAGTGCCGGGGATGGAAGCAATGCAGTTTGAGCAATCAGCTGGATTTTTGCGAATTCTAAATGGAGAGAATGCACTGGATGCCACTCGTCTTCACCCGACTCATTATCAGGACGTAGACAAATTAGATGCATTATCAAAGGATGCGCGCCAACAGATAGAAAGCTTACGTGTGCCATGGCGCGATCCAAGAACAGCGTTTAAACCTGTGCAATTTGATACGCGTGTGAAAGCACTAGACGATTTAAAAATAGACATGATGTTAGAAGGTGTTGTGACGCGCATTGCTTCGTATGGCGCTTTTATTGACATTGGCTTGCCAGTGCTTGGATTATTACATATTTCAGCGCTTGCGAAGCGTTTTGTTCGGGACCCACATGAATTGCTGCGTGTTGGTGATGTTATTTCTGTACATGTCTTGCAGGTTGATATACAAAAGCAACAAATTGCATTGGGTATGAAATCAGAGGAAAAGCCTGCTGTATCGCTTGAGATATCTAAGAAAAAACGTGAGAATAAGACAGAGAAAGCACATAGAGCGATTAAAAAAGAACGTACAACCGCGATGCCATTTAACACGGCAATGGCTGATGCACTGACTAAATTAAAGCGAGGATCATCATGACAGAAAAGCCACAAGGTGAACTGGCCATCCAAACATTGGCAATGCCAATGAATACCAATCCAAATGGTGATGTTTTTGGCGGTTGGCTGGTTTCACAAATGGACTTGGCGGCTTCTATTTTGGCGAAACAGCTTTCAAGGGGACGCACGGCAACGGTTGCGATTGATTCCATGAGTTTTTTGCATCCGGTACATGTGGGTGATGTAGTGAGTTGTTACGTTAATTTGTTGCATAAGGGCAAAACGTCTATGACGATTAAAGTGGAAGTATGGAAAGAAGTCTGTGCGACTGCTAAAAAATCACAAGTCACGGAAGGCACATTTACGTTTGTTGCGATTAATGACAATGGACGTCCAAGAGCATTTGAGACACAAGCCGTATGAGTAATGCGAATATGACGGCGTCAGTGCAAGCATTAAGTCAGTGGATTGTTGATGCAGCCGCTTTAATTGCATCGGGTAGTGAGCCGCTGTCGCATGAACCCCCTCAGTTCTTAGAAGATGCAAGTCTCGTGCCAGCGTTAGTACAAATGATAGCGGCCATCGATGAAGCAACACTGACGGATAACCAGCCACTGTACTCAGCCTGTTTATTTGCCCTAGATGTTTGTGTATCGCAGCTGCATTTTGCATCAGATAATGGAAATAAACGTGCAACCCGTGCCATGGATATTTTAATGAAAGATTTAACCACGGCTATCCAAAAAGGCACGCAGAGTATTAATTTTTGGTTGCCGATGATGAGTGCGTTTTATGAGGCGCAAGTGCCTTTATCTCCTGAATTGCAAGAAATGTATATGTTACTCGCAGAAGAGGAGAGTGAGGTCTTTCAAGGTGAGGGGTTTGATCATCTGCAGTCTATGCGAGATTTAATTGCAGAGCTTTCAGATTTAAGTACGTTTGAATTAGCGACACATTTTTTTGCACAAAGCCATGCCATGCCTGCTGATTTTTTTAGTGATTTGGTGACCGATTTATGTCGGATTGAAGAAGGGCAAGATGCGGCGTTGCTGACGCTATTGCATCCACAAGAAGAGGTTCGTGAAGTGGTGATGATGGCCTTAGATCATGCGATGCCGGCATTGACTTTGAGTGCTATATCACTGTCACGTTTGCAAGCCATTCAGGCATGGTTGCCTCAAAATTGTCAGAACACAATCACAGTGTGGTTACGTGAGCAGCGTAAAAAAGGGGTTGTATTCGCAAAGCCGACGCCTTCAAAACTCGTTAAATCGCAAGCGAGTGAAATTGATGGTGGTGGTGCGGAAGGACTTTTTTTACAGTTAAAAAAAGGGCGTTCAACACGATTAGCAGGCCTATTGTTTAAAAATGGTTTTGGTATTAAAGATGCTTGGATAACACCAGGTATTACGGTCGGTGAGGTCACGCAATATTGTCGCGATGTATTAGATGATGGGGTCATGTTGCGACGCGTTGATTTAGATTATATCACGCGCATGACCAATCATTTTTTAGCCGTCACACTTCAGAAAGGAGATATCCCAGGGTTACATTTTTTAGAGTTGCAAGAAGCGCTCGGGGTGCATTTTATGCCTGAGTTTTTAGATGTACCTCGTTTGATTTCAGAGCTCAGTGTTCAAATTGAGCCATTTGCCCAGGCATGTTTCGATGCGGCTTTTAAGCGTTCTAGCCGTTGGCTTGAAACGAAGACATTTGCCGTATCTTGGTATGTTGAAAACGAGCGCATTGACAAATTAGTGAATAAAAACTGCTATTTTTCTGATGGCACCAAAATATGTAAATTTGAAGAAGCCATGGCAAACGTATTGCAAGATGAAATAGAAAGCATGCGTGCGCACTGGGCGTTTCATTTTTTATGGGTGGCATTATGGCTGAAAGCGGGCGCACGAAAAAACGAAAAAACCTGGCAAGATAGTGTGTTGATTGCACATGCCATTCAGTCAGGTACGCCTTTGCAAGATATTCCTATCATGCAAAAAATATGTCATCAATCAGTCTTAAATAGCGTTGAAACCATGCGCGATCGTCGTACGCATTTAAGTTAAATGCTTATTTAAAGATTAAAGACGAAACTAAAATAATGATAATAGAAAGGATGTAGCGTTTATGACACGATTGGGTTTTATTGGATTTAAGCGAATGGGGCAAGCCATTGGTCAAGGATTGCTTCATGAAGGAGAGTTTAAGTTAGATGATTTTTTAGTGTGTAGCCCAAGCCTCATGCGAGGTGAGAGAACCACAAAGTTTCCGGTTGCAAAAAATAATGCAGCAGTTGCTGCCGCAGTAGATATACTGATACTGGCGACGAAGCCTTATCAAATCAAGTCTGTATGCCAAGAAATTGCGACAGCAGTACAAGCACGTGCGCAAAAACCCGTTATTCTATCCGTTGCAGCAGGAACATTGATTCAAACGATAGAAAATAATTTGAATGCTCATGGTGTTCCGGTTGTTCGCGCGATGACGAATACGCCCTCTCTTATTGGGCAAGGCATGACGCCCTGGGTTGCGAATTCACATGTTAATCAAGCGCAGCTGTTGATGGTACAAACGATTTTTCAATCGATTGGTTTAGAAAAGCAATTGGATTCAGAAGATAAACTTAATGCAGCTACTGCTATTTCGGGGAGTGGCCCTGCTTATTTTCTTTATATGCAAGCCTGTATGGTAGAAGAAGCTGTGCGCCTTGGCTTTAGTCGAGCTGAAGCGGCGTTATTGGTTAATCAAACGGCTTTAGGGACAGCAGCACTTGCTGAGACAAGTGAATTAACATTGACGGAACTACGTAAACAAGTGACCTCTCCTGGTGGCACGACGGAAGCAGGACTCAGTGCATTAATGGACGGGCGTTTTCATCAAGGGATGCGTGATTGTATTGAAAAAGCATATATGCGGTCGAAAGCATTAGGTGAGGAGGAAATATCACCTGTAAAAAAGCCTGAGCGGATGAGCCAAAATCCACATGCTTATTGGACATCACTGGGCTTAACCCAAGCCGAGTACGATGCTATTGGCTCAGAGAACGCACCCAAAATATAAGAGGTTGATGTAAGCTTATGACGGTACCTTTAGAGATAGCAAGCCCTGAAAATAATAGGGGCTTGGGGTTTGATGGCACATTTATTTTAAAAAATAATTCCAAATCAGATATTATTCCAGAGTGTTTTAAAGAGCATCAAGACGTAATTGAGGCTATCAAAGGCACGCCAGCCAGTCATTTCTTAGGGGCCTTATCTGGATACGCCCTTGGGTTTGGTCCTTTTGTTTTAGGGGGAGTACTGGCGAGAGAGTTGACAAACATCACGCCTTTTCAACGGATGATACTTGCAGCAGCACCCACGGCTCTCGGGGGAGTTTTGCGGCTGTGGGCGGCACAAAAAACAGATGAAGGCAAAGGGAAAGAAGCTATTTTAAGCTTATTAAGCACCAGTGTGGTTGGACTGTTAGGTATTTTTTATTTTGTTGAACAGTCGGATGTCACACAAATTCAAGCGACAGATTTAGAGTATTGGGGGCTGATGCTCTCGAATGCGCTTTCAGGGGCTGGTATTGCGACCTTTTCAGCGGCCATGCCGATGGTTGCGCGTAGTGCACCGAACGATACTATTGAAATAAGTAATGCAAGAATTCATCGATTGACGGGGGTGCAGCCAGAAGTCACATGGATGCGGCGTTTTTTACGTAAAGGGCCTGCTGATCATATGGGGATGGTGGCAGGTGTGGGTGGGTTGATGCCACCGATTGCCATTACAACAGCCACTTTTTCTGTGTCAGCTTTTGGGTTAGGTGAAACCTATGCGCTTGTTGCTGGCATGACGGTACTCGGGGAACTTGGGCTACATTTTTTTTGGCAGAATTTGCCACTTGATCAGTTACGTGCAGCAGGTGTGCCTTTAGCACGAGCAAAACAGATTGCGGCCTGGATGGGGCAAACAGAGCAGGTTGATCCAACTGTTACGTTTTTTCAAAAATTAGAACGCCTAAATTCTCGTGAAATAAAAGCTTTAACGGTGATGTGTTCGTCTTATATTGCAACGTTTGGTGTGCTGATGGCCTTTACATCAACAGGCACACTGATGTTTGAGCGACGTGGTGAAAGTAAAGAAATGGCGGCAGGACTTGTGGCAGGTGTTTCAGCCGTGTCAACGTTAGTGCGTTCTGGCATGGCTATTCCAAATCAATTGCCGCTTAGCGCCAGTACGCTCACAGACATGTCTTTAGCGGCTATGGCGGCAAGTTTATTATTATTTGCAATTTCGGAGCAAGAAACAGATTGGCTGTTATGTTTGCCAATATTCGCAATAGTGAATGGCGTGGGGCTTTACGCTGTATTTAAGCAAATCGCAGAAGACTTGCCTGATCATATGGGATTGGCGAGTGGGCTTGCAGGAGGAGCAGGTGCATTTTCTGCCATTTTTATTAATATTGCTTTTGCAGCATTTGCTTCGGCAAATCATATGACAGGCACATCAGCAGCAGGTATTCCACAAACTGATACAGCCAAAGAATATTTATTAGGTGTTCTGATTTGTACTGTATGCTGCTTGATGAATGTCGCCTATGTGTGTACAAAAGAGGAAAGGCAGCGTACGGCGCCTAGTGAGCGGACGACACTTGGCTTTTTTGGTGGTTCTAATGCGACAAGACAGCAGTATGCTAGCCTATCTCACAACACACTAGTGGACAATACAGCCCAAGATGAAGGGCAAAAGCGCAGGATAACGGTAGCCGTCTAAGGAATAGCGAGCATGATAAAACACAAATGGATGTGTGTGGTTGTATTGGCTAGCATTTTTAATGCACAGACAGTGCTTGCAATGCGAATCAGTGGTACGGTGCAGTCAGGAGTGGGGGCATTAGCCGTACCACTTGCTGATACGCGTGTGGATGTTTACCAGGCACATGTAGGGATGCCAATTGCTTTAGGGCATGCAAGAACAAATCATGCGGGAAAATTTGAGCTTCAGCTAGAGAGGCCAAAAAATACAAATAAAAAAAATATTTTTTATGCCATTGCACATCAGGGTGAGCAGATAAAACTGGTCTCCATCATGGGGGAAACCCTTCCATCACGCATGACAATCAATGAGCTTACAACCATTGGTGCGGCTTTCAGCATGGCACAATTTTTTCATGAAGATAGCATGCATGAAGCAGTGATAAGCGGTGATTTTTTAGGGCTCAGTATTGCAGCATCGATGAACGAGAACTTAGTGTCTCCAGTTGATGGGGTGTTATCAGCGGTGATTCAAACATCACCGAATGCAGATGAAACGAATTCGATGCGTTCTATTAATGCCTTAGCGAATGGATTGGCTGCATGTGTTCAAGATATATCGGGCGCTTGTACGGCGTTATTTGAGGCAACGAGCATTGCGGATAACCAGCCCCAAAATACCTTTCAGGCAGTCTTGAATATTGCTCACTATCCGGCTCATCAAGTATTAAAAATATTTGAATTAACACAACGATTACCGGTGTATATGCCTAATTTAATCGATGCGCCTGATGCTTGGGTGTTGGCGATTAAATTTAATGATTCAGGCAGTGAAGACTGTCCTTTTGGTGGGCCTGCAAAATTAGTATTTGATGATAAAGGGTTTGTTTGGATTAATAATAATGTGATTCAGGGCACTCCTGATTCAGCGCATTGTATGGTTGTCTTGAAGCCGAATGGTCAGCCTGCAGATGGTGCACATCATACGCCTCGCTCTCCCATTTATGGTGGTGGCTTACTTGGGCCTGGATTTGGCATCACAATAGATAGAAAAGGTAGTATCTGGGTTGGAGATTTTGGTTGGGGAAAATGCGACGGATGTGTGCCAAAGGAAGGCCTTGCTTCACAATTTACGGCACAAGGTGAGCCGATTTCAGGGCCGAATGGCTATACTGGATTTGTTGAACGTGCACAGGGATTATTAGCTGATCAATCTAATAATATTTGGATTGCAAGCTCGGCAAATGATCGCGTGGTTGTTTTTCCTCATGGCGATTCTAATGCCGCATTTTATTATCAAGAGCCCAATCAAAGCGGTCCATTTGATATTGCCATTGGGGACGATGGCGTCGTATGGGTGAGCAATTCAACATCCAGTATTGTCAGTCGGTATATGCTGATAGGCAGCACGATTGTTCATTTGTCAGATACGTCGGTTGGCCAGTCATTAAAGCAAATTTCACTAGATGCAACAGGACATGCTTGGGTTGCTTCTATGCGTGACTCAACTGTGTATGAGCTAAGTCCATCGGGTGATATATTAAATGCTTACACAGGGATTGCGGGTATTTCTCATCCGTGGGGGGTGTCTGTAGACAGTGATCAAAATATTTGGGTGGCTAATCTTCAGTCGCTAATAACTAGACCCACATAATTTTCTGTCGCAAAGCTCTGTGGTCATGCTGAAAAAAATTGTCCTCCAGGTGTTAAGGCAGGCGATGCGATTTCACCCGAAACAGGGTATACCTTGCCAACAGGAGGTAGTCAGGTTCGCTTACACAATGGCACGCCGCTGTACGGCACAGCAGCTTTTCCGTCGTTTAACCCACTGATGCGCTTGGTTTACATTGGATTTGACAGGGCTGGCAATGCCTGGGCATCAAATAACTGGAAACCCAGCGCTTTAAATGACCTAACGGTGAATCCTGGCGGAGATGGCGTGGTCGTATTTATCGGCCTTGCCGGTGCTGCTAATTAAGCTGCAGTAGCTTCATGCTCAAGCAGCAATGCCCGAGCATGTTTTCGGGTTTCTTCTGTAATGTGTACACCGCCGAGCATTCTTGCAATTTCAGTTATTTTTTCTTCAGGCAGCAGTGTAACCACTTCAGAAAAAGTATGGGTTTGATTCGCATGTTTTTTGACGACGAGATGATGATGCGCTTTAGCGGCAACTTGTGGCTGATGGGTCACACAAAATACCTGTAAGCGCTCTCCCAATGCTCTTAAAAGCTGGCCGACGCGGGCCGCAGTTGCACCACCAATGCCGACATCCACTTCATCAAAAAACAAAGTGGGGGTGGACGCGCGTTTCGCCGTAATAACTTGAATGGCAAGGCTAATGCGGGATAGCTCTCCACCTGATGCAATTTTTGCAAGTGCGTCGGTGGGTACGCCAGGATTTGTACTGACATAATATTCTATTTTATCTAAACCGTGTGGTTGCATGCTTTCAAGCGGCGTAAACTTAATTTCAATGACACCATGGCCAATATCTAATTGCTTGAGCATGCCTGTAATATCGGTCTCGAGCTTTTTAGCGTGCTTTTGCCTGGGTGTCTTGAGTGCTGCTGCGTCAGCGTGGTAATTGAGTACAGCATTATCAAGTGCTGCTTGTAAACGTTGTTGCGTCGCTTCTGCTGCTTCGAGCGCCTCTGTTTCAAGCATTAAAGCATCTAACTTCTTGAGTAATGCATCAGGCTCCACATGATATTTTCGAGCCATATCATGTAATAGGCTTAATCTGGCTTCAACGACTTGTAGGCGTTCAGGGTCAAGTTGTACTAACCGTGCAAAACTTTCGAGCTCATGAAATGCCTCGCCGCACTGAATACTTGCTGAGTCCATGAGTTCACGTGCGGTGTTTAAGTGCGCATTGTCTTCTGGGAGGGCGTTCAAATGCTGAGTCACACGATAGAGCTGTTCTTGAATGTTTGAATCATGAATGGCATTAATATCTTCAAGATAGCTTTTGGCATGATGCAGGCATTGATGCTCTTGATTGAGCTGCGTCATTTCATCAGGCAGCAGATTGAGTGCTGTGAGCTCGTTGATTTGATAATTTAAAAAATCAGCGTGTGCTGCATCTGTAGGTTGGGATTCGGCGGCTAGTTGCTCTTGTTTTAGTGCATGACAGGTTTGATAGGCTTGCTGAACGGTATCGAGTAATTTGGGATGATTTGCGTATTGGTCGAGTTGCGTGCGATGCGTGGCAGGCTTTAATAAACGCTGGTGCTGATGTTGACCATGGATATCAAGTAATAACTCACTGAGCGCTTTAATTTTTTGTAAAGGAAAAAGCTGGCCGTTAATATAAGCTTTTGAGCGGCCTTCTGCTGTAATCACGCGGTTGAGATAAATTTCATCTGAGATATCTTCATATAAATCATGTGATTGAAGCCAGAGGGCAGGTTCAGAATTTGGTTCAAAGCTAAATAAGGCTGAAACACGGCACTTTGATTCACCTGAACGCACAATGGATGCATCGGTTCGTCCTCCCATGGCAAGCAGCAGGGCGTCAATCATAATAGACTTTCCGGCCCCTGTTTCGCCTGTGAATGCTGTCATGCCTTCAGAGAAATCTAATTCTAAGTGCTTAACAATCGCTAAATTTTCAATCACAAGTGAACGAAGCATGCTATATCCCTATTTTATTTTATCCTTCGGGTTTGGAGCCCCAGCCTAGTTTCAGGCGTAAGGTATCATAGTAAAGATAATCTTTTGGATGCAAGAGTTCGAGCGTGTTTGGATTTTTCTCTATCATCACCGAGGTCCCTGGTTTGATAGGGTAAGAATCATGTCCATCGCAACTGATGCGAAGCGGCGATTCGTTGGCCTCACTGATTTCAAGGCGAATGCTCGCATTCATATCAACGACGAGTGGCCTGACACTTAAGCTATGAGGAAACATCGGTACCATAACCAACGCAGCGAGATCTGGATGCATAATGGGACCACCAGCAGATAAAGCATAAGCGGTGGAGCCTGTTGGGGTTGAAAAAATCAAACCATCCGCACGATAATGACTAACAAATTGCTCGTTGATATACACATCAAAGCGCACCAAGTGCGTTTCGTTCCCGCGGCTCAAAACAATATCGTTTAAGGCATCACCTAAAATTAAATTTTTATTGCTATCAGAAAAACGAAGTTGTAATAAAGCTCGTTTTTCCTGAATATAGTTCCCAGCCAAAACATCCCCAAGCGATGCCTCAAAGGCTTGGGGGGGGATATCAGTTAGAAAACCTAAGTGCCCGCGATTAATACCAATCACAGGCACACCAGCGTGAACCGCCATACGGGCAGCAGACAGTAAACTACCGTCGCCGCCGACGACGACAATGAGCGTGCCCGATTTTTTCATTTGGTCACGAGGTAAAACAGGACAGTCGAATGAAAAATGAGCCGCCGTATCCACATCAAGAAAAACGCTTATTTTTTCAGCCGTTAAATAGCTGATTAAGCGTTCTAGCGTCTCAAGGACGTTTTGATTGGCTCGATGTTGGCGCGCGTATAAGACCACGCATGAAAAGGCGGCTTTCTTACTCACGAGTTTTGATCTCCTCCACGTGCTGCACGTTTACGTTCATGCTCAAGGAGTGCTTTCTTACGAAGGCGGATAGATTCAGGCGTGACTTCAACCAATTCATCATTGTCAATAAATTCTAACGCTTGCTCCAGTGAGAGCCTAATCGGAGGCGTTAAAACAATATTTTCATCTGTTCCAGAAGCACGAACATTGGTGAGCTGTTTTTCTTTGGTGACATTGACCACTAAATCATTATCACGCGCATGAATACCGACAATCATGCCTTCATAACAGGGCGTTTGTGGCACAATGAACATTTTACCGCGTTCTTGTAAATTAAACAGTGCAAAACCACGTGCGGTCCCTTGACAGTTTGCAATGAGCACACCTTGAGCACGTTTGCCAATGTGTCCTTCAACATAGGGGCCGTAATGATCATACACATGATAAATTAAGCCTGTGCCTGAAGTGGCTGAAAGAAATTCGGTATGAAAACCAATTAAACCTCGTGTTGGGATAATATAATCTAACCGGACACGGCCCTTGCCATCAGGGACCAAATTTTTTAATTCGCCTCGTCGCTCACCTAAACGCTCCATCATTGTGCCTTGATGCTGTTCTTCAACGTCTACCGTGAGTTGCTCATAAGGTTCTTCACGTACGCCATCCACTTCATGAATAATTACTTCAGGTTTACAAATCGCAAGCTCATAGCCTTCGCGTCGCATGGTTTCAATGAGGATGGATAAATGGAGCTCACCCCGACCTGACACTCTAAATTTATCAGGATCTTCAGTATCTTCCACTTTCAGTGCAACATTATGTAACAGTTCGGTATGCAAGCGTTCACGAATTTTTCGGCTGGTTACAAATTTACCTTCTTTACCCGAAAAAGGTGAGTCGTTGACCTGAAAGGTCATGCTAATCGTCGGTTCATCAACGGTGAGAGCAGGAAGCGCTTCAACGGTTGCAGGATCACAAATCGTGTCTGAGATGTGTAGGCCTTCCATGCCAGAAACAGCAATAATATCACCGGCTTCTGCATCGGGTACTTCAACACGGTCAAGGCCATCAAAGCCTAAAATTTGTAAGACGCGTCCGGTACGTATTTTGCCTTCGGCATCTATAATTTTAACAGGGTTTTTAACAGCAATTTTTCCGCGCGCAACACGGCCAATGCCAATGGTGCCAACGTAAGATGAATAATCAAGTGCGCTGATTTGCATTTGAAAGGGGCCATTGGGGTCAACGTCAGGCGCATGTACTTGATCAACAATCGTGCGAAGAATGGCATCCATGTTGTCTGTTTTTTCAGCCAAATCCATCATGGCGTAGCCTTCAAGTGCTGAGGCATACACAATAGGAAAATCGAGCTGTTCGTCAGTTGCGCCTAAGTTATCAAATAAATCAAACACTTGATCAACCACCCAGTCAGGTCTTGCGCCAGGTCGGTCTACTTTATTGATAACAACAATAGGATTTAAACCTTGGGCAAATGCTTTTTGGGTGACAAAGCGTGTTTGAGGCATCGGTCCATCAACAGCGTCAACCAATAACAGTACGCCATCCACCATAGATAAAATACGTTCAACCTCGCCACCAAAATCAGCATGTCCTGGGGTGTCAACAATATTAATTTTGTGGTCTTTCCAAGAGATACCGGTATTTTTAGCAAGAATTGTAATGCCTCGTTCTTTTTCGAGTGCATTGGAGTCCATGACACGCTCAACGACTGCTGCGCGTTCGTTTAATGTCCCGGTTTGCTGGAGTAATTTATCCACCAAAGTTGTCTTACCATGATCAACGTGTGCGATGATGGCGATGTTGCGAATTTTTCTTGTCATGTCTGTTCCAATAAGAATTTGCCGTAATTGGCTTTTTAATTATACAACAAACTTGAAGAAGTTTGCTAAACTGAAAGTAAGCCACAGATTTAGGCGGGGTTATTATGAGTCAATTAATATTACATCCTACAGATATTAGTCAATGGCATGCGTTGGTTAATGAGGCACAAGCATCAACGCGGCTTATTCTACCAGAAAACACAGAAAGTTACTTGGTTTTTTTATTAATGCGCTTTTCTCAGTCGCCAGAGCTCGCAGAATCGGTGCTTGCGGTTGATTTTTTGAACTCCATGCAAGCGGCTGGCACGCGCCAAATTGAGCTGTTAAAAGAGGTGGGAGACAAAAGCTTATTGCTTGGCGGGCTTTTTCCAGGTCTTGCAGAAAAACGTCATGTGCAGTTGCGTTATTTCTCAGACATGGGGCAAGCGGCTTATCTCACTGCAAGTGAATTGGAAGCGGATGAAATCTCAGCTTTATATCAGGCACTGAGCCATCAATTTACACAGTTGATGGCGATTCTGAAGGCGTTGGGTCTTCCTGATTGGAGCGTGTTGCCGGCGCAGAGCTAGCTTGGAAGCGAGAGGGGTCAAATAGCCGAAATCCTTGTGAACGGTCGGTTGATGCTGATACGGATGATGCTGGGCACTCACACTGATTCGCTCGGGTCGTTGTACGGCGTCCGACAGGCGGATTGATAGTTGGGGTGTTAGGTGTGGGAGGTATCGGTACTGGCTGGCGTGAGTCGTCCGCGGGGTTGGTTGTATTGAGTAGCCCAAAGACATGGTTCCAAGCGCGGCTCAGGTAATCAAAAGGCAGTGCAATGGCTTCAATCAGACGCAAGGGTAAGTTTTTTTCATGGGTATGCCCTTGTGACTCGCCTAAGCGCTTCTTTCTGAGTGCTCTTAAATCGTCTGGATGGTCATGACCGAAAAAATAAGGGACATCTTCAAAACATTCACTGACGCCGCCAATGCATGCCGAGACATATTTAGAAAGACCTGGAATTCGGTCTGCTGTGACTCCAATACTAAATAAATGCCCGATGAAAAAAACATACTCCATAGGTAAAATAACAAATCGGTGAATGATGCGAAATGGATTCGTCCACTGCAGAACGTTTTCGTTATCCCATAAATATTTGATGCCAGTCGTAAAATCATCCCAGTATTGATGAAAATTAAAGCCGTTGGCGTTGTCTAAGTCTTCGAGGGTTTCACTGGTATTTTCGAAATTAAAAACAACAGAGGATAAGCCAAGTATAATTGGATTAATCACACCCATCACAAAGGTCGGGAGACGTTTCATCCATTGAAATAATGGCGGCACTTCTTTGGCAATAGTCCACCAGGTGCCGGCTGTACAAATCGTTAAAGTCAGTGCCATGGCAAACAGACAAACGGCTGTAATGGCCATGCCAATGTTTTTGAGTGAAAAAGGATCGTCTAAGAGGGCATCTCGAAGCTTTTTATACCAAAATACAAGGGTATTGTTTGCCATGAAATTCGTCATGGAGTTATAGGTTAAAAGTCCGTAAGCAATGACTGCAATGACGGCCATCGGCGTAAACAGACTGGGCCACATGGTGGATGGAAGGGAAGGAGGGGGGGGGGGGGGGGGGGGTGGGGGGGTGGGGTGAGTTGGTGTGGGTT
>JAAHTH010000888.1_pt1 | contig 19660 bp, 27 predicted proteins | sample 6116091 | NCBI WGS metagenome assembly JAAHTH01 (sample SAMN13939990, study PRJNA603662) | sponge metagenome | isolation source: marine sponge | host: Mycale hentscheli | place: New Zealand | collected 2006 | reverse complement strand
ATCAACGAGATCCGCTCGATGCACGGATTTGCGCCGGTCGATGATGGAGACAAGTTGCCACATCAAATTGCGATGGACATCTCGGAGGCTACTCAGCCTGCGGAAGAAGAAGACTCAAACGAAGACCAAGACTTGGAGGATGACGATGAAGTTAGAGAGTAACCCAGAAAAACAAGAGATCACCATGAGAGGGTTCATCGGTGATTACGAAGACGGCATCTCGGCTGATCAGTTTAGGGATGCTTTAGCCGAACACGCTGGCCAAGACGTTACGATTTATCTCAATAGCGAGGGAGGAAGCGTAACGGACGGCTTGAGCATGTTTAACGCCATCGCAAATCACGATGGAGCGGTGACAGTCCATATTGATGCGCTGGCGGCATCGATCGCCACTGTGCTCGCGGTAGCAGCTTCTAGCGTGAAAATCAACTCTAACGGAAAGTTCATGATACACCGTTGTTGGACGGCAGCGGTGGGAAATTGCTCTGACTTTAGGTCGATGGCCGAGGTCATGGAGCTTCTCGATCACGACATCGCGATGAGCTACTCGGAGAAAACAGGAAAGCCTGAAGAGGAGATGCTTGCCATGATGGAAGCAGAAACTTGGATGGATGCTGAAACGGCTTTAGCTAATGGATTTGTCGATGAAATCGTCGAGGTCAAGTCGAAGAGTGCTAAGGCTTCGGTTGAGCCAGAAAAGATCATTGCGGTGTGCAATCCAGCATTCCACGCGGCACTCAGAGCTAAGTGTTCTATGCGTCGAATCAAATTAAATATGTGACGCTGTAAAATTAAATGTCAATCCCGAAGGAGTCGGGACTTTACTAAAGAAGGGAAGCTATGAAAAAGATTCAAGAAATCAATGCCCGACTCGAAAAGATTGCTGACGAGTTACAGGCACTGAGTGATCTGTCACAAGAAAACGAACTGGATCAGAACCAGATCGACTTGGTTAATGAACTCGATGCTGAGTTCAAAACGCTTGAAGAGAAAAGGATGTCTCTTCAGGCGGTTCAAGACAAGCTTGACGCTGCTAAGGCAGCTAAAGCAATTCCAGAGAAAAGCTCGATGGTAGAGCCTGCTCAAATCGAAGACTCAGTCAAGGAAGACGATGTGATCCCAGCACGAGTAAAAAACCAAAGATCCAAGCACTTCGCTAGTTCCGAGGATGCGTTTAAGTCAGGAATGTGGCTTGCGGCACTCGGCGGAAATCGTCGTGCAAAAGAGTTTGTTGCGGCACAAAACATTGGCACTGCTGCCGATGGTGGAAATCTTGTGCCGGATCCATTGTCCGACGCCTTAATTAACCTCATGGAACAGCGGGGAGCGGCTCGTCAAGCATGTCAACGTGTTGTCATGTCTGCCGACACTTGGACTGTGCCAAAGGTCACTGCTCACGCAACTGTTTACTACCCTGCCGAAGCAGCCGCAATCACCGAAAGCGACTTGGCTTTCAGTCAAGTTCAGTTGACAGCGAAAAAGCTTGCAGCACTCGTTAAGATGTCTACCGAAGTTACTGAAGACTCTATCGTAGACATCATGAATGTTGTTGTCGAATCGATTGCTTACAGCATTGCCCTTGAGGAAGATAAAAACCTCTTTAACGGCGTATCAGGTGGTGTTAATGCCAACGGTATTGCTGGCGATGCAAGTGTTGATGACACAAATGTTGCATCGGCTGGAGCTTTGGCTCTTACTGATCTGACTGCATGTGCATCGGGAATCGGCAATCCAATCATCGGTGCGCAAAACGCCTGGTGGATGTCTCCCGTTATTTTCAATAGCGTCGTCCGCGATCTTGTCAATGCGGCAGGAGGAAACACGATTGCCGACCTTGAAGGTGGACAGCGACCATTGCTGCTTGGTTACCCAGTAAACTTTGTCAGTGCATTGCCATCTGCACCAGCTTCTGGCGAACTTGTTGCAGTTTTTGGTGACTTGCGACTCGGTGCTTACTTTGGTGATCGTCGTGCGTTGAACTTCAAGACCCTGAGCGAGCTTTATATGGAGAACGACCAATTGGGCGTTGTCGCGACCGAGCGGATCGATATCGCTGTATCTTGCCCAGAGGTTCTCTCAAAGATCACGATTACCTAATGAATAGGTATCGATTCAAAACGACTCGTCTCGGCTTTGAGGCGGGTCGTGTGATTGATGACAGCACGCTAAAGCCTGGTGTCATAAAGACTCTATTACACTTTAACGCAATCGAGCCTGTGCCTGATGAAGTGGACTCTAAAAAGAACGTCAAGCCCTCAGTTTCTAGCAGTAACGCTAGAAGAGGCAAAGGCGCATCTAAGAGTAAGCGGAACAGCACAAAACGATCTGATAACGAGGTTAATTGAGTCGGCCACCGAACAGCTTGAGCGGGACATTGAGAGATGCCTCGTTCAAGCAACGTGGCAGCAAAGTCAGTACGGATTTGCTGAAGATGGCAAATCCATATTGCTTAACATGAGTAGCACCACCGCCATTAGTTCGATCACTTATATCGACGGTGATGGTGTTGAACAAACATTACCAACCGACAAATACTCTCTTGACGCTGGAAGAAATGCGGTTACTTGCTTGGATGATGATGAAGGTTGGCCTGAAACGCTAGTTACACCTAGCGAGCGAGACACGGTCTTCATTAACTTCACTTGCGGTGTAACAAACGCCGACTGCCTTCCACGCTTGTATAAGCAAGCGATACTGCTTGAGGTTGGTCGTTATTACTACGATCCGGCTCAGGAAGCTGGCGTTAATACAAATGATGGCCGTAGCTACGAGAACCTGGTTAAAAAGCTTATCAGGAGTAGTTACCCCTAATGCCAAAAGTTACTGGATTCAATCGAAAAAGGATTGGCCATAGAAACTATTTGGCCACGATAGAAAATCCTCCAACCGCTGAAGACGAGTATGGGCAGACGACCTACTCAAGCGGAACTTGGACAGCAGCACTGTCATCATGGCCTTGCGAACTAGTAGATGTCTCAGGCGGTGAAATCATCGATGGAATGATGACCAAGTCGGCAACTGAAAAAGTTGCTATAGGTGACAAGGCGCAAATCGACGCAGCGAACATTACATCGCAAAGTCGCTGTATTATTGATGGCAAGACCTACGGAATCACTGCCATTCGGGATGTCTCTGGTGATGGATACACCATGCGTGTTGAGCTAAGGAGCACGAAATGACAACCGAAAAGGAAAGGGTCAACAAGAAGGTCGATAACTTTGTTAAGTCGATGCAAGGTCGAGGAGGCAAAGGAACCAGGGTGCGAGTTAACGCTACGGACTTGGTTAAAGACTTAGAAAAAGTCAGCGATGAGTTTCTCAAAAAAGTGATTCCGACTGCTGTTGGTTATGCAGGTTCGATCATAAGAAAGCAGGCGGTAGACGACATTAGAAATGGTGGGTCAAAAAGCACCATAGGGATGTCGAGAAAAACCGGAACCAGAAATAAATGGTCAAAGAAGGTTGCTGACAAGCGTGGCAGAAACAGTCCATCGCTTGGTGACAAAGGAACGATTATCAAGAAGAACATCAGCAGGAAAGCTGGTGGATTGTTGTCGAGTCAAATTGTCGGGCCTAGGTACAACAGTGGCTCGGATAAAGACAAGAACTTTGCGCACACGCATGAACCTAGAGATGGTCGATCTTCGGGTGCTCCTAATCACAAGTGGTGGCCAAAGCAGTCAAACCTTTCTTCTTTGCTCCGTTACTCTCAGGAAGGTGGTCGAACAACAGGTCTTAGGGGTGCTCCACTGAAGCCACGCCCTTTTATGGCTCCAGCTTCCAACAAAACGATGTCACAGCAGCGAGACGCAGTCATCAAAGCGTTAAAGCGTTGGGAAGTAAATATGGATGAGGTTAACGGCACAACCGGAGAGTTCGGATGAGGCCAGTACCACAAGTTATTTCCTTGCTGAGATCCGAACCGTCTGTTACTGCAATCGTGAACCAGAGGATCTACGCTGACAACCCACCACAAGATGATGACCTTCCGTTTGTGGTCATGACAATCGAAAACACAACTGCAAGAGCAACTATTGATAACTGCCAAGTAAAGCTTTACGAGTCACGCCTTAAAATAGATATCGTTTGTGACTCCAGAGGTGCAGCAGAAGATGCACAGGAAGCCATCGAGGACACAATCGTTGGCTACACATCAAACGACAACACGCACCCAATACAAGGCATTACTGTCGATTCTGGGACATCGTGGGAAATAATCGTACCCAGGGACGGGTCGGATCAAAGAGGGTATTGGTGTACCCAAGACTACATCATTAACTACGCAAGGGATTAAAGGTATTAAAGATGGCTATCGAAGGATTTCACGCACAAGGAACCACCGTTACTTTAACTACCGGCGGATCAATCGGATGTGTCCGATCTGTGTCATTGCCGGAGTTTACAGTTGAAGCAATCGACGCTAGTTGCCTTTCGGATGCAGCGGGCAGCTTTATGAAAAAACTTTCTGGTGGACTCATCGATGGGGGAGAAGTTCAGGTTACTGCCGTAAGCACTGGCTCTCCGATAGATCCAGATGGGTCGCAGGATACGATTACGATTGTTGTGCCAGCAGCAGTAGCAGGAAGCTCGAATGGTACGCACACCGGTTACACACTAAGTGGAACTGGTTTCGTTTCTTCGTCCTCTGGTGGATCTTTAGAAATCAATGGATTGATGGAAAACAGTTTTACTTTTGTTTTCGACGGAGAAACCGGCCCCACAATTAGTTAGTAAATGATCTTATCACCACCAAGGAGAAATCATGTCTCAACATATCGAACTCGAAACCCATGTCGGAATTTTAGTAGGCACAAAAAAAGAAGTAGTTCATGAACAGTACTGGGTCTTTTTTTGTGACGGCGATGAACGCCAAAAGATCGGTCTGATTGGATGGAAAGAGAATAGCAAGCTAATTTTTTTCCAAAAGGTCGATCCCGAAACAGCTAAATGGATTGAAGCAGAGGTTGCAAAGCTGATGGAGCGTGATCGCGTTTCATCGGTAGAGCCGCCTGAATTACCACCCGAGATGCTCGAAGACGGAGACGATGATGAGCTTGACGAAGAAGCAATTATTGGATGAGCTAGTTTGCTCGAAACCAGAAAAGCTGCCTAAGAGAGTGTTTGGCCAAGATGCGTGGGTAAAACCTGTATCAGAGTTCCAGAGATCACGGCGACTAGCTGCCTTGTATGGCAAGGACGGAAATGTTTCTAGGGAGGCACTTCGCAAGGCTAGGCTGTACACAATCATCGACCACTTATGTGATGAAAACGGCGATGGCTTGTTTGAAGAGTCTGATTTAAAAGAACTCATGCAGTTCGATGCACTAAAGATCGATGTGATCGTCAGTGTTATTGAAGACTGGGTTAGTGCTCGCGAGGGAAAGATCCTCGGCGTATCGAAAAAATAGCGAAGCAATTCGATAAAAATCATCGACTAGCTTGGGCGTTTTCGATATGCCAAGACCTCGGGATTGACGACCCAATTTCTTGGATGAATGCATGTCCAACCTTGCTTGATTGGTGGATAGGATTTCGTGTGCATAAAAGCGAGATCGAAAGGCAAGCACATGAAAAAGCATCTGGCAAATCTAAGACTAGGCTCAGTGGAGAAAACTTGCACGAACACTTGGGGAAGTTGACAAATGGCATCCAACCGAATCGGGGCGTTGTACGCAGAGGTGATCCTCGACCCTAGAGGGTATTCTCGTGGCGTTTCTAAAGTCCAATCTGAGCAGAAGATCCTAGCTGCTGCTATCAGGGACACGACGACCCCGATTGAGCGTTTGCAAGCCGAGATAGATGCAATCGACGGGTTGTTTGACAAGATTGCGGCTAAGGAGCCATTTGAAGGCCAAGACGTTGCGTTAGATGCGTTGATAAATAAAACGCAGATGTTGGCCGACGAGATGCAGCGACTCGAAGACCTGCCAGCAAAAAAGGCAGAAGCTGACGCTTCAAAGGCTGCCGAGTCAGAGCATAAAGACAATCTCAAGCGAGAAGAGGAACTACGAAGAAAACAGCAGGAAACATTAGATTTCATGCTTGCGGGTGCTAATCGCAGAAAGAAACAAGCTCAAGATAGAGCCGATGAAGAGATAAGCACTATTAAAGAAATAGAAGCTGCGCAGGCTGCCGCTGATTCTAGGGAAATGCGTGAAGCAGACAATCTTTTCAAGCAAATCAAATCAAAAAATGATTGGGTAGAAAGAGCCAGAAAGAAAGCTAATGCAAACAGAAAACGCACTGAGCAGGAGGAGTTAGCTCATCAAAAAAGAATGGCTAGGCTTCAGCAAAGCCGGTCGGCAATGCGACTCAAAAACTGGACTCAATACATCGGTTCGGTTCAAGGACGGAAGATCCTTTTTGCTGACTTGTCCAAAAGCGTAGGCAGCGTAAATGGTGGCCTTTCCAAAATGGCCGGTAACATGGCTCAGGCAGTTGGATTCGATCCGAGAATCCAAGGACTGGCTAGGGCTTTTGGCGGTCTAGGATTAAAGGCTTTAGCGGCAGTCGCAGCTATCTATGCTATCGGGAAAGCATTGTTTTCTGCTGCGTTAGCGGCGGACAAGTTTGATCAAAGGCAAATCAAAATTGCCGCTGCGATGGGTGGTAACAAGGTGAGAGCAAAAGTTCTGACCGATCAGATGCGTGACTTTGCTGCAAGGACTTCTTATAGCACTGAGCAGATGCAAGACTTCGCAGCTAAAATGCTGACGCTTGGGGTATCTGCCGGAAAGATCCCTGACATTGCCGAGAAACTAGGCGGCATTGCAATGGGCGATCCCGAACGCCTAAAAGCGATCGGCAAGGCTTATGCAGATGTCATGACTAAAGGACGCTTGCAGGCTCAAGAGGCAAACCAATTTGCTAACGCAAACGTGCCTATCTACCAGGCTCTTTCTGACATCATGGGCAAGAGCGTTGGAACCGTCCGAGAGATGTCAGAGAGAGGAGAAATATCCGCTGAAAAAGTTAACGAAGCGTTGGACAGAATCAGAGAAACCACTGGTGCTGACCAAGCAATGGCGGAACGCAGCGAAACAATCGCCGGTCAATGGGACGAAATAAAATCCTCTGCTGGGGAAATATGGAGGATCGTCGGTGGCCCTGTACAAGATGCCATCGTTCGGCTTCTAAAGATTGTCAACTTCGTCATCAAAGGCATCGAGTACATGGCTCACGCTATAGAGCCATTCATAGAAAACGTGGGTAAGGGCTGGGGCTGGATGTCTCAGATGGCAATCCTGGCAAACAATATTTGGATGATATTGACCGGCCAAGCTGCGGAGCTTCAGCGTCAAGCAAAGCTAGAAGGCGAATTAGCTGACCTCAAAAAAGAACAGGCAAGAGCAGAGCTAGAGGCTCAAGAACTAGCCGACAAGCGAAACAAGACTTTCGAGGAGATGCAGCAGCAATTAGCTGACGAACTCCAAGGGTATTACGACAGGCACAACGAAGAAGAACGTCTAGCAGACATACAGTTTGAACGTTTGCTTAACGAAAAGGATATCACTGAAGAACAAAAGCAACAGCTTCGCAACCAGCGAGAGTTCAATAATCGCGAACGAGATCGTATGAAAGCTGAGAAGAAGGCCGAGGAAGAAGCTAAGAAGATGGCAGAGGATGAAAAGAAAGAGCAAAGAAAGATAGATGACGAGTACCGAAAAGAGCTAGAGGAAATAGACAAAGAAGCAAAGCGACGAGAAGACGAACTGTATAAGGAAGCAGAGCGTCGAGAAAAAGAAGCCGGAGCTAAGATGAAAGAAAAGCAGCAGATAGCAGAAACTGCCGATGCTGCTTCCGGTGCTTCTTTCGAGGCTGGATCTGTTGAGGAATACAACATGATTAGGCAAATGGAACTGCAAGCAAGGCGAGATGCACAGCAGGTCATTTTCGAGCAAGAAGCTGCTAAAGATCGCAGGGAAAGTAATCGCATTTTGAGCCTAATGCTTAAGAACCAGCAAGCAGAAACACAACAGCAAAAAGACGATGCAAAATGGAACTATTATGGAGAATAGTTTGTGTATATTGAAATAAACGAAACACTTGAGACATCGTTCTCCATTAAGGGAAGCACAAACTCTAATGGCAAGGATCTTGTAAACCACACTGCAACCAAGGGTTATCGAGCAGTTGTCAAAAAAAGCTATAGCTTTGAAACAATAACTTTTGATCAAGTCACCGAAGCTAATATTGCCTGCGATCCTAGATTGCCGGTCGTTAATCGTTCGACCTGGTTTTCGGCTCGCACTGGCGTATCGATGCCTTTTGCTGTTTGCAGAAGCAAAGACGTTACGCGAGACAGTAGCAACGGGAACATTTTCTACGTTACATGCAATTTTGAAACTGGGCCTATCGAGACGGAGCAGTGTACTGCTACGCCACCGTCATCGCCTGAAGACCTCACGCCAGAAGTTTCCATAGAGGTCGGATCTTATGATCGCGTTATGTTCTCCGATAAGGACGGAGAGCAATGCTGGCAGCTTCCAACTGGAAGTCCATTCCAAAATCCAGTCACAGAAACGATACCAACCTTACGATTGACGATAACACAGTTTGAAAGCTTCGTTTCCTTTGAAGACATATTAGAGCGATCTTTCAAGACCAACAGCTCTACCTATCGCAGCAAAGATGCAGGCTTATGGTTGATTGGCGCAGTCAAAGCAACGGAGCAGGATGTCACGCTTTCTGATAACAGCGTTGCAACGTGGGCTAAGGTCACATACCCCATCATGCTTTCCGAAAGGTACTTCTACCCTCCTGGCGTTAATGCAACGGAACCCAACAGGACGATCTACGGTCATGATCATGTCCAACCGCTCGTTGATACATATAAGTTGAATGCAGCGGGTGATCCTGAGCCAATAGTCAAAGGGGGAAATGTGACAACAGGCTACATCAATACAAATGGCACACAGAGAGAACCAGCCGCTCCTAATGAAGAGCGACCTGACTACCTGCGATTTAGGACACAAGACGAAATAGACTTCGACACGTTCTTGCAGGCCTAAAATGAAGTACTACATTGACAGACGACAATCAAACTACTTACGAAAAGCTGAGAGAACTCAGTCTGCCGGACTAACGCCAGATCCTAAGCAAATCGGCGGCATCCCCGCATTAGTTTGCAAAACTTCAACAGCAGGTATCCCTGCCAGGTCTGGTGCAGTAGCGGGCATAGCTGAGGATGTAGTGGTTCAGACCATTGAGCCAAACGGTACGCTTACGGATACAGACAGGGAAATAAAAGTCTATAACCCCTTTGCTTTGCCAGTAGGCGCAGAGGTCTACATTACCTGCAAATTCGTGAACAATGGCTATTGGGTCGTTGATGCGGAGGATTGTGGCTAATGCCAATATTGCGATCCCCTGGCTGCAACTGTTCTTGCGGTTGTTTGCGAATCGAAGAGCTAGATTACAACACAGCCGTAGCAGCAAACACAGAGCACTACATACCCCATACGGTTCCGCTCAACTGTACTGTCGATCTTACTAAAATTATCGACACGAACTATTTTACTGAATTAACAAATCAGTTTCAGATAAAAATAAAGGACATCTCTGGAACTACTACGCATGAAACATTGACCTTTGACGCACGCCGTGACACGGCTGTGTATGACCAAGATCATGCGGAAATAAGAAAGTTCCCCTATGACCCTGTCAGAAGGGATCGGTTTTTTTATGCAATACCCCATTACAGGCAGAGAGGGTATAAGCGATACATCAACATAAATGTATCGAGCTTGGATGAAGATTTTGAGTCAAATGCTTTTTTCAAAATACTTGAAGTAGGCGACAAGCTATTTAGAATTAAGTCTGTGTCTGCTGGAACTTACAATCCTAAAGAAGGAATAGCACACGCAAGGCTCGAAGACTTCAATCAAATCTTTGAGGCTGCTCACTGCTCTGGGCTAGGCACGCCATCTCCCGCGATAATCAAACTAGAGAAAGACAGATACGTCTTTTCGGAAAGCGACACTTCGCGAGTGTTCAATCTTTTTAGATTTCACCGCAATGACTTTCCGCTAGGAGTCCTTAAATCGAATGTGTCATTCATCGATGAGCAGATTGTTTCTTGGTCGGATGGCGAGTATCAAAAAACACTGTCATACACAACGAGTTCTTCTAACGCTATCAGCGTCCTGACTCCGACAAATGACTTTCAATTTAAAAACAAGTACAACAATCCTTGGCACTATTATTTAAGTGCGACTGAGAAGGATGACGCAGCTTCTCTTTTGATAGTTCCTGAAGCACCGCAAACCGGTGATGGTCACTTTGAGCTAGAGACATACAAGATAAATGGACTATCTGGATCATCTACTACGGTAAAAGTATTTAGAACTGGAGGCAATTCGACCGCTGTAGATGTAGTCGTCGCAGTTGGCAACTCGGATGTCACATTAAACTTTGGTGTCGGTGAAGTCGTGAAAACATTCGTGATAAATCACGACACGCATGATGGCGAAACATTCGTCGCATCAATGACCCCGACAAACGACCTTTTTCCGAAGCGAGACGTAGGTGGTTTCGATAGTGAAATAGGTGGATTTGACAATCCACTAGATTTGGTTTTTAGAAAAAACACATACGAAATCGGGCATATTCCATCAGGCTTTCTAGGAAAGACTAGGCCAATAAAAAAGAAGTCGGGGATTGAGTTTTGGATTGACAAAATTCCACTCCAGCGAACTGGCTGGGAAAACACATCGGTAAGGGTTTATGTCGAATCAAATGTAGGTGAGACATTAGAGGCTTACAAGCTATATGAAATTAGTCATGACCCCACATGCCAAGCGGCAGGAGACAATGTCGATTGCACTGACTATCCTCGTTGCAGCGTCATTTCAGAGTACCATTCGCAGCAATTCGATATTGATGTCGGATTAAACTTGCCTCCCAGCAAGCTGCCACCGATTTCGTACATGAAAAATGATGAGTGCGAAACGCAACATATTCATCTAAACGAGCCTATCGACATTGACATGGTATCTCATGGTCGCTGGTCGTTCGGCATGAACGCGAAAGAGTATGAAATTGCTAGCTACACATACATCGTTAACGACTACGAGTGGCCTGCTAATACTTCTGACACTTACGAAAGTTTTTGCGGGGATCTTACATCCATTGTCATTTATGACCAAATGCCAGTTGGATGCGCTTTTTTCGACTCTATAGATTTCTGCATCAGCGTGGAGTGCGATGCAAGTAGTTATGTCGAAGGCACTCTGACTAGCACAATGTATCCGATTACCGACCAAACGACGATAAATGATTTCGAGCTAGAGATCGTAGGGACTGGATCATACTTGGGTGCCTGCCACGAAATCACTACTTGTCGAGAGCTTGATTTTTCAACAAATGATGCGTTGCAGGTTGTGGACGTAAAAGCAATTGCTAAAAAAGCTAAACCAGTACCTACTCCGGTAGAATCGCTTGAAACACCGTGCGTGTTTAACCACCTAAAAAACGACAGGGTTAGGATTGTCGCTAACCCACAATTTTTGCAGTACAACACAATTTGGTCTTTCGACGGCTTTCGCGTAACGACGGACTCGTGCGCTCAGTTTATAGGTGACAGTTGCGATCTTACTTACAAAGGTCAATCTGAACCGTACCTGCATGATTCTGCTGCGATTAGGCAAACTATTTACACTCCGTCAGAGATAGCCACAGAAGTGTCGAGCTATCTTTACGCAAATGGGCCAGACTATTGGTTCAACTACATTAACGCATCAGATCCAGCGGATGACGGTTATTACCGAGTAACGCACCCAAGTACACTTTCCGGCCCATTTTCCACTGCGAGCGATGGAGCAGGAAATGACTTTTACGACATTGATGAAGAAGTAGGCATCTCGGTAGAGCTTACCTTAGAGTGGTATGAGGCAGTGGGAATACGAGAGTTGGATTGGTCAGGGCCAAACTCGACAAAAACTTTTACAGATGTAGGTAATGTAAACACGCTTGAGTACAAGGTCGAGCATTTCACTAAAATTGCTGGGCCAATAGAAAACTGTTTGCCTAGTTATTTCAAGCAGGATGGCTATTTTGTCACAAGTCCTCCTGCTAGGGGCAGCGCAGTAGAAAACATTTACATAGGCGGTGGAAGATTTACGCCCACCTCTGACCCAGGGTTTGCATCTCATGAAACATTTTCGGGATGCGCTCCTCCGGGGGACATCCCTGAATCAGCATGTGTGGATGACGGGTATGGCCCACCGGATGGTAAATGCTGGATAGTAGATAGGCCAGATTTAATCTCTGGTTCATGCACGACTGTCACCAATGGAATGGACACTTTAGACGCTTCGCAAAGAATCTGTTGCGACGAGGAAGAACCTGTATATGAATTGCTAAATTGGTCATATTTTGATTTCAACAAAACGCCTTGGTCTGGACAGATTACCCCAACAGGTTATGGAAACTACTATCAAGTTGCATTTGAATTCACGACTGGATTTGTAGAGTTGAATTATGGCGTTACCTGCGTGCATGATGCAGACGACAACTGCGCAATACTACCTGACTTCGACGACATCAGTGCGGGGGATGGGCCGTCAACATTAGTTTACAAAACAGCAACATTCTACTTTCCAGTCAAATGGGGTGACTGCTGGACTGGGATGGACGCTAGGACGGCGGAGTGGGATGGCTCAATAGATGAAATTGTTTCTTGCGAAGACAAGGTGTACCTAACCAACAGCATGACATCGGGAACGCCGTACATTGAAGCGACAGATGATGTTTTTGGATCAGGAGAACTGGATACAAATTCCATGTTTACCGATGTGACAATAATCTCAGACGTTATTACCGCAAACGACATCACCATTACGGCTAAAGCGTACAATCCAACATGGCAAAATTTTTAAGTGTCTTCTGTAATCACTGCGGAAAGCCTACAAGAATAGAGAATTCCTCGTCTTTTTCGCCATGCATTTGGTGCAAAGAAATAGTTGAGAAAGGGTGCCGCGTACTACCACTTTTAAATAAGTGTGAGAAATGCGGCATCGCGATAGGTGACAACTCCTGTGATCGCTGTGCAGAAAATGGAACAGCACTTAAACTGCGAACGGAAGGCAAATCTAAAACGGAATTCAAAAAAAAATCGCTCCTCATTGGCCCATACATATCATGGCAGCAGTTCAATCAGGACATCCTCGACTTTAGTGATTCGCTAAAAGGCAAGGGGTACGATGCGGTGATTGGGGTGCCTCGATCAGGAATGGTCGTGGCATCGCAGATGTCGATAAGACTCGGAGTCCCCCTTTACTCTCTCGGTGAATATGGCCCAATTTATCTGGGAGGAGGTCTGCGGGTGAGAAAACGACAAAATTTTGGAGATCCGAAGAACGCATTGCTAGTAGAAGACTCAACTGCAAGTGGATATAGCATTAGAGAGGCAGTTAAATGGATGGGGGATGCGATGCAAGAATGGAAAGTCAATACGGCAGCCGTCTACACCACCGACTCCCAGAAGGCCAATCTCAGCATATATCATCGAGTAATCAATCTTCCACATTGGTTTGAATGGAATCTAATTTGGAACAGGTTTTTAATGGATCAGTTAAATGTCGGCGTAGACTTTGATGGAATTTTATGCCCGGACTTTACTACGGAGCAAGATGATGATGGGTGGCGATACTTAGAAGCAATGAAAAATGCAAAGTGCCTAGTTCCTGCTGGTACACATATACACGCAATCATCACGGCTAGGCTAGAAAAATACAGACCATGGACACAGGAATGGCTCAAGAAACATGGCATTACCTACAATCACTTAGTCATGGGCAACTGGCAAACTAAAGACGAAAGAAGCACTCAATGCATAGGAAATTACAAAGCCGAAAAAGCAACCCAACTCGATGCTAAAATGTTTGTCGAATCCTGCCCGTTACAAGCAAAGATTATTAAGTCAAAATCGGATGTTGCAGTCCTCTGTCCTGCACTCGGGGGGAGTATTGCAAGATGAGCTACACCAACAAGCCAGGATCAGCATTGGAGTCTTTGATACCTAAATGGGCAGTGCAGTTCGAGAAAGGATGTAAGTGCCGTGACATGCGCGACAAGATGGACAAGTGGGGAACCGAAAGCTGTGAAGCCCGGAAAGACACAATCGTTGCACATCTCATGTCTCAGTCGGATCTTTTGATTCCTATCTTCAGAGGCATCCCCACAGCCCTCAGGAAGGCTGCTGCAACGCGATTAGTCAATAAAGCGATTGAGATGTCGAGGGAGTAGGAGAGCGGCTCACAGGGGGCGAGGAGAGCGTCCCTATGAGCTACACTGTTCCGATTGGAATTACTTGCTGTAGGTCTTCTACTTTGAACGCGATAAGCTCTAACCCCATTTCAGCTAGATCGTCAGAGATGTCGCTAATGCAAACGGACTCCTGAACCAGCTTGACAAGGTCATCAAAGTCATGGCTTGATGCTAAATCACAAAGATGGCTCCTAGCAATCATCGAGGCAGCTTCCTCGTATTCTTCATCGACCTTGTCTCTAGCGAGGATCGCGTCTGAGATGATGACTCGACAAGTAGCGTTGATAACAATGCTTTTGCCATCAGCGGTCGTTACTCTTTGGATTCCGCAATCGATGGGTATTTCGCAAGAGGGGAAGTAAGCAACATGCGTCACAATCGGAAAATAAAGAAAGGGTCGGTATCGTATCCGTACACCGCGAACCCAACCATCGACGATCATCCATTCATTGCTTGCTGGCCTTCTCGCGATCCTCGGAATTAGGTCGAAGATTGGCTCCAAGAATGCTGCAAGAAGGTCTAGGAGGCTCATAGGATCATTGGCTCCACGATGGCTGTACGACCTTCAAGCACTACCGCACAAGACACAACAGGCTTTGCTGTAAATGGTATTGAGTAGTTCATCTGGCTATTGGTGTAGTCGATTCCGCAACCGACTTGGCATCCGAATATTCTTTTCTCTTTATTGCAGTAAAACTCAACGCCACTTTTTGAATGATAGTGTCCTTGCACGCAGGACTTAAATTCTGCCTTGGCGTTCAAAATAGCTGAGTTTCTTCCTCGATCCCCATGCTGATAGATCACATTGTCAATTACAAGTTGGTGATAACGAGGCCAGACCTTCCATGTTTTTGGCAGCTTCCAAATATCTGCCGGTGATCTCATCCACTCTTCTGGGATTCCAACTTCCTTGCACCACCGGTACGGGTTTACGCAATGATTGCCTAGCAAGTAATCAACTTTATCAGGAAAGAAGTCAATAAGCTTCTTTACTTCTTTCATCGCTTTGTTGTATTCAGCGATTGGGTCTTTATGCGTTGGATCTTTTAAGTGAAAGTTTAAGGCTGCATTATCCACCAAATCACCAATCATTACTGTTCTGTTGCAGCCCCATCTCTCGTAAATGTCGTGACAGAACTTTGCGTAATTTTTGAGGTTTGCTGGAGCATGATAATCACCTATCACAAGAACATTGTTACGCTTCGGCATCGTATGAGCTTCCTTTCATTGCGTTGCACCTTGGACATGAAACAACGATATTGTGAGGTCTATTTGATCCTCCTTTAGATAGCGGCTTTATGTGATCAAGCTGGATGTTTTCCGATAGCTTGCCGCAGTGATAACAGGCATGTCCACTGTTTTCAATGATCATACGAACCTCAGAATAGGTCAATTTTTCATATGTCCCGAAGCTCATAGACCTGTTGTTTGCACTTGCCGCTCTCTGGGTAAATGTAGTGTTAGCACGAGACTTCCTTGCTGATCTGTAATGCTCCGGCTTTTTGTTATAGCTTTTCCTGTTTGCAGCGTTCACTTTCTCTGGGTTTTCTTTTCTGTACCTGCCTCTCGTTTTTCTAACGCAGCACTTGCAGTCCGTCCGGTGCTTTTGATTGTCTTTCCTGAAGTAAAAGTCGGATTCATTTTTTTCCTGATTACATGTTCGGCAGACGATCATTGCTTCCATACCTCGATTTCAGTAAATGGCCCGATTTCTCTACGATCAGCATCCTGATCACCCATGACCCATGGAATAAACTTCATGTTGTCATCCCTGGCTAGTCCAGCCTCGATCAACCCGTCTATGCATTCTTTGGCATTGCCGCGGAGCACAGAATCTGCATCGTAGTACTTCTGCTTAGCACCAAGGACTCTTCGAACTATAAGTCCCTGCTGATAGCTAGGAGGGGTTGCTACATGAGAGTAGAACGCAGAAGTGACCCCATCTGGCATGATGACTACAGCGGAGTCAAGAGATTTTCTCCACGCTTGTCTTTCGCGATGAGCAGATGACCAGTGCTTTGATCGACCGACGTTTCCGTTGTTCAATTCACGATAAATTTGAATCGTGAAATCCTTTCTGAAGCCAAACACATTATTCCTTTAAGATGGTGTTTAAGCTATTTCCTGCTCTTTTGCTTTTGGCCGTTTTCGTGCTAAAAAGCGAAAGCCAAGCAAGGCAGATAGCTTAACATCTGGCGGTCTTAAAAGTCAAGCAAAAATGAAAATATTCTGAAAATTTTCTTGACATTGACCAAACGTGTCATATGACTTTGTGAGGATTCAACGAAAGGAGACAACATGAATCAAGATTACAACGATGGATATTTACAGGCCACCAGCGATATCATGGCATCCATCGAAGCAAAAATAGAAAGGCAAAAAAACTGCTCTTGCCCCACGCAAGCAGATTTGAATACATATAGAACGCTGCTTGATATTTATTCGAGCGTGGCAAGCAACTACCCGAACATGTTGAAAGGAATAGCAAAGAATGGATAGTAAGATTTTGATGAATCGGAAAGAGTTCCTAGAGCACCTTAGATACATGGCCGCGAATGGCCCGACTAATAAGTTCTTTAAAAAAAGGATTAAAAAGGTGGCGGCTGAAGGATTGAAGCACTTTGCTTACGACTACACGAATTGCGCTGCCTCTTATGAGATGAACAGCAAAGTTGTCGATATTCTTGCTAGTCTTCACCACATCGTCGATACTGCGTGGGTAAGGCGAGGAAAAAGCACTGTTCAAATTACCTGCCATGTGATATTCGACAACGGCGAAAGCCTTTCCTCGGAAGAAGCGATAGGTGGACTTGGCGATATTGCCCCTAGATATTTGAAGCAACGGATTGAAAAGGTAAGAAATGCAAAACTCTGGGCTGTACAGAATCGGGTGGTCGGAACGAGAAGCTATTTGCATTCTCAGGATTAAAGCAGTTCAGCTTCGAGAACGTGCTGAGTTTCTTGCCTCGATGGGTGATAGCCCATCTGCGGACAAGCTTGAGAAAACCGCAACCGTATGCACCGAAAAGATACTCGACATCGTTTTGGAGTCGATGTTCAGACATGATGCGAAAAGAACGGAAAAGGCGTTGGATCACTTCAGTGAGATGTATGATCACGAAGAGTGCGACACTTTGAGGAAAACGATTCTTACATTCTGTGTTGACTGGGGTCTTGGGAAAGATCCTGACATGCTTGAAAGAGTCGATTATTTGGAAGAGGAAATTGCAATTTGTTACGAGGAAGTAAAAGAGGAAGAAGAAGATGAGTTATCTTGATCATTTACAGTCTGGAATTAAGCAGACAAAGCGTAGAACGCTAATCTACGGCTTGCATGGTGTCGGTAAGACAACATGGGCGTCCGAGTGGCCGAAACCTATTCTGTTGCCAACGGAGGACGGGTTCAGTCATGTCGATGTCACGAGTGGCCCTATACTTACAAACGCCACTAACTTGATCACGGCAATCAATCAAGTTGCTGAATCTGACTTCGAGACTGTTATCGTTGATTCGATTGACTGGACGGAGCAGATAATTCAAGAAGAGTTGGATAGCACTGGTTTCGACCAAAGTTGGGGTAAGGGTCAGCTTGAGGTTGCTAAACGGATGAGGGCAATATTAAAGGCACTTGACGCTTGTAGAGCGAACGGAAAGCATGTGATCCTGATAGGTCATGCCGAAGCTAAGACAGTCGATCGACCGGATGGACTAAGCTACCAAACTTACGCGGTGAAGTTAGGGAAACATTCTTCTAGAGTCGTGTCAGAATGGTGCGATGAGATGCTGTTTTGCCAGCGTGACTATCTAGTCAGATCCCAAGAGAACGGTAGAGTGGGCGTAGGTGTGGATAAAGGCACTCGGAGTATTTATACGGTCGGGACTCCTAGCTTTGAAGCCAAGAATCGTATCCCCGGCCTGCCAGAAAGATTTGATTTAAGTGATGTAGAATCGTATCTTTCTCAAATATGAAACCACTGAGTCGAGAGTATTTAATAGCACGGGGGAAATGTTGCGGCAACGGTTGCCTCAACTGCCCCTATCCCATTTCTGAGGAAAACGAAATGTCGATGAATTTGAGAATTGATGCGATTGAAGATTTAGAACCGCGTCAAAACGAACCGATCCCAGCGGGCAAGTATGTAGCGATCTGTGAAAAAGCGGTTGATGAGTCAAACAAAGTCTCGAAAGCCGGTGATACCTACAGCAGTTTGAATCTACAGTTCAGAATTTTGGAAGGTGACTACGCTAATAAGTGTGTGTTCCATAATTCTATTTGGGAGCACTCAAAGGCTGCTGTAGACGAGAGAAAGCAAACTGCTGTCAAGATTGGTTGTGCTTTCCTGAAGAACCTTCACATCGCGGCTAAATGCGAGGGGGAAAACATTACCCCAGAAGTGCTTCAAAGCGGCTCGCCTGTCGAGATCCAAGTCCAAGTCAAAGCGGACGAGGGTTACGCTGCTCGAAATATAATCAAGTCGATTTCAGCGTTAAACAACACGGCTCCGGCCACGAAGCCACAAGGTCAGCCTTGGTAGCTATTCCTCGGCTCGCGGGGCTGCTGCTCTCCTACTTCGGGGTTGGATTCCCTGACGCGGGCTTCATGGATGTTCTCAGCTTTTTCCTATGGGTTCGGAAATAAGCTGAGGTTCAAGTTCCCTCGTTGGCATTGTGCGTAAAAGGTGTCAGCGGGGGATTTTTTATAAAGGATTGGAATTGAAATGAAACAACCTGAGACAATAAGATTGTGGAAACAAATGAGTGGCCGCGATCTTTTCTGGTGGGAACCAGTTGGTGATGCTGGGATGTATCGCGTAGAGGATACAGATGGAAAACAATGGTTCGTCATGGGCGACAAGCAAGACGTTATCGAGTGGGAGATAGTAGATGTTAGGACTCATACAAAAAGCGACACAGGAAGCTAATTTGTGCTTCTATTATGTCGCGGCGACAGGCGATTGTATGATCGTCACCGACAGCGGCGGTAACAAACGGTACGTTATCGGATATTTAGATGATGGCGAAGTATTCTGGGTGAGATGTAAAGATTTGGAAGGAGAGGAAAATGAAGGAACTAATAGTATTCCTAGCGTCAATCTGGGGAACCGCGACAACCGATCAACAGCGTTGTCAAGCTGAAGCGGATTTTATGGCCAAGCATCGCTGGTTCGCACACGCTGGCCCTACAATCGGAAGGTACGAAGGTGTCGGCTGGGGACGATGCGATAAACCGTCCACGTGCACTCCATGCAACAAGAGTCTTAAGTTGACAGGTGATGCAACTGCTTTAACTAAAGATGGAATCACAATTAGAGTAAGGAGTTGGAGATGAGCGTTAATTATGAGGTGATAGCGTGAACGAATACACATTGGGTTTTTTTGCCGTCACAACAGTT
>JAAHTH010001538.1_pt1 | contig 19675 bp, 11 predicted proteins | sample 6116091 | NCBI WGS metagenome assembly JAAHTH01 (sample SAMN13939990, study PRJNA603662) | sponge metagenome | isolation source: marine sponge | host: Mycale hentscheli | place: New Zealand | collected 2006 | reverse complement strand
CCCCCCCCCCCCCCCCCCGCCCCCCCCCCCCCCCCCCCCCCCCCCCCCCTCCCGATCTCGGGGGGGGAGATAGGGATGGTCGGCAAAAAGGCGAAGTAACCGTCGGAGAGCTATCGCATCGTTAGCATGTCTGTTGAACTGTGTTGGCGATTCTGCGGTTAAACAAGCCGAAGGACGTTGAGCTGAGAAGTTCTTATTTGATTACGGAGAGGCCACGCGTGTTTCGAAATGTTTTGATAGTTGCCGCCATCCTGACCGGAATGTGCTGGCAAACAATTCTCACCGCGCAGACGGAGTCGCCAACGCCGGAGTCGCCAACGCCGGAGACGTTGACTGTAAAGCTCAAACGTGAACTGGCGACTGCGTTGGCGAAGGATGCCAGAGAGAAGGGGAACTCGGTTCAAGGTGCGATTCTGTTTTCACAGAAAAAGTTCAATTGTGTTGGCTGCCATGCACAGGGAGCAACCAATTTGCTGGGGCCTGATTTGACGCGAGTCGGGACTGAGGTGCCTGATGCTCATTTTGTGGAATCAATCCTGCTGCCTTCCAAGGCGATCAAGAAGGGGTACGAAACTGTCAGTATTCTTGACGTTGACGGACGCGTTTTTAAGGGACGCATCGTGGATGAGTCGCCAACGCAGTATGTGATACGCGATACGTCTCCTGAGCAGCGATTGGTCGCCGTCCCACGCGACAGCGTTGACGAATTGAAAATGGATGCCAAGTCGTCCATGCCTGAGGGTTTGGCCGATCAATTGGAAAGTCGTCAAGAGTTTTTGGATTTGGTCAAGTATCTGATGGATATCGCAGCCAGTGGTCCATCTGGTACCAAGGTGGCCGGAAATTATGAGAAGAGTGGGCTCGATGCTCGGATTCAGGGTGTCGCTTTGCTGCAGCAATTCCACTGCACGAATTGCCATGCGTCAGACTCACTTGCTCTTGTCGCTAAGCCTGCCCCAGATCTTTCCTCAGTGGTCTCCAGAGTTGATCCTCGCTACATCACCAAATTTATCCTTGATCCGCATGAAACGAAGCCGGGCACAAATATGCCGCACCTGTTGGGACGACTTGCTCCTGCGGAGCGGCAGCAGGCCGCCGTTGCAATCACACACTACTTGGCGTCGTTAAGTAGTGAGAAGTTTCAGAGGGATGCGTTGGATGGTGACGCGACGGAACGTGGACAAAAACTGTTCCACTCGGTGGGCTGTGTTGCGTGCCACTCGCCGTTCAGGCAGGACGGCAGTGAAGAATTGCCGGCAGGTTCCGTGCCCTTGGGGGACCCTGCCGAAAAATACAGTCTTGTTGGACCAACCCGATTTCTAGAAAACCCACACGCCGGCAGGGCGGCGGGACGCATGCCAAATATGAAGTTGGGTCACTGGGAAGCTCGGGAGATCGCTTCCTATTTGTTGAGTATTCCAGTGCGGGAAAATCTGGAACGGGAGGATGCGGATTTTGAGTTCGACCCCTCGTTGGTTGAAGTGGGAAGAACACGTTTTCGCGATCTTGGATGCAGCCAGTGTCACGAATTAGATGGCGCAGAGAGATTGCCCGCTGCTACCCCCATGAGTTCGTTGAGACCGGGCAAAGGTTGCCTGTCGGGGAGTGTTGCCCAGTTGCCGAAGTATGTGTTGTCGGCTGACCAGAAGCAGGCAATGCAGGCCGCAATCAAACAATCAGGCGATGAACTGACAAAGTCGCAGCAGATCAGTGTGACACTTCAAACTTTGCGGTGTTATGCTTGCCATGAGCGTGATGGAATCGGAGGGGTCAGTGGTGACCGTGATCCGCATTTTCTGACCACCAACGAAAACCTCGGGCCACAGGGAAGGATTCCTCCGCCGCTGACGGGGGTCGGTGCGAAGCTGAAACGGAAGTGGATGCGGCAAGTTCTTGTCAGTGGGCGGGCCATCAGACCCTATGTCGAAACTCGAATGCCACAATATGGAGCAGATCATGTTTCACATTTGGTAGAGCTTTTTCAGCAGGTTGACGAGTTGCCTCAGGTGGTAATGCATGAGTTTGACGACCCCAAAGAAATTCGGAAGGTTGGTACCGAACTTGTGGGCAGTGGAGGCTTGAACTGTATCGCGTGTCACACGTTCCAGCAGAAGCCTGCCTTGACCATGCCGGGTGTTGATCTAACCGAAATGGCTGAGCGTTTGCACAAAGAATGGTTTTTTCAGTACATGAAGTCTCCTCAAGCGAGTAGTCCCAACACGGTGATGCCATCGTTCTGGCCCGGTGGCAAAGCGATTCGCAAAGAAATTCTTGATGGAGATACGAACCAGCAGATCGGAGCGGTGTGGGAGTATCTGCAAGACGGCAGGCAGGCAAGGGTGCCGCGTGGCTTGAGGCGTGAACCGATTGAACTGCTTGCCGGTGATGACCGTGCGGCAATGTTGAGACGCAGCTATCAAGGGATTGGGAAACGGGGCATCGGGGTCGGCTACCCAGGAGGCGTCAACCTTGCATTTGATGCAGAGCAGTTGAGGCTGGCGATGATCTGGAAAGGAAAGTTTGCGGATCCTGCGGGAGTCTGGCGGAGCCAGGGGCATGGAACTGTTCGCCCGCTTGGTGCCCAGTTGATCCGTTTCGAAGCAGGTCCTGAACTGGACAGTAGCCAATCCCCTTGGGTCGTGGATGACGGACGCCCCCCCAGGCATCGTTTTACCGGTTACTTTTTGGATGACATGGATCGTCCAACCTTCACGTACCAATTAGACGATGTTGGTGTGGAAGATTTCTCCAGTGGCGGGGAAAGTGAAAACCCGGACTTGTCGCAGCTGAAACGAAAAATCGTGTTTCAGACTGAACAGCCACGGAGCGATCTCGCATTCCGTCTGCGAACCAAGGGAACGATTCATAAGGAATCGGATTATCAATTTCGATTGGGGAATGCTTTGTTGATTGAAGTTGATCCAGATCATGTGGCCAGGATCGTGACCGATGCTACTGGCAGTCATTTGCACATTCCGCTGGATTTGAAAAGCGGGAAATCACAACTCACCCTTAAATACACCTGGTAGGAAACTATCGATGTTCATACGCATTGCAAATCTGCTTGCTCTTGTGCCCATTTTTTCCTCAGGCTTTTTGGCCCTGCTCGCTGGTTCGGCGTGGGGAGAGACATTGGGTGAATATTGGGATACAGCCGAGGAGGAGTCGAAGTATTACAGGATTGTTGAAATTCCCATGCCATCGGGGGTGGCAATCGAAGCAGGGTGCTTTGAAGTGATGCCGGACAATCAGTTGGCTATCGGTACGCGACGTGGCGATATATTCCTCGTCAAAGGGGCCTTCGATAAGAACCCTCGACCCACCTACAAGCGTTTTGCACATGGTTTGGATGAGGTCATGGGGATGGCGTATCGTGACAACGCCTTTGTAATCACCCAACAAACCGAGGTTACCCGTATCACCGATGAGGACGCTGATGGTCGAGCTGATCACTTCCGTACCCTGAGCGACACTTGGGGATTTCGTAACTATCACGAATTCGCTTTCGGTTCGAAACCTGATTCTGAAGGGAATGTTTGGGTTGCGCTGTGCCTTTCCAAGTCATGTCACTCGAACGTTCCGTTTCGAGGCTGGTGTTTGAAGGTGACGCCCGATGGAAAAACATTGCCGGTTTGCAGTGGGATTCGTAGTCCCTGCGGCATTGGCCCGAACGAACATGGGGTGATGTTTTACGCAGAAAGTCAGGGGCCATGGAATGGTTCCTGCAGTCTGAAAGTCCTTGAGCAAGGTGGGTTCATGGGGCATCCGGTCAGCTTTAACTGGTATGACTTGGCCAAGGAGATGGGGGATAAGCCAGTTGTGCCTGAGAGCCGGTCCCGGCTGATGATCGAGCGAAAGCGTGTCAAGGAGTTAGTGCCCTACGCCGTGGTCTTCCCTTACATTCGGATGGGGCGATCCATTTCTGGATTCATGGTTGATCAGACTGGTGGAAAGTTTGGTCCCTTTGAGAACCAACTGTTTGTCACAGACTTCAGTCTTAGCGTGGTCATGCGTGCGACGACTGAGAAAGTCAACGGAGTCTGGCAGGGTGCCTGCTATCCGTTCCGCGAAGGTTTGGCTACCGGTTTGTTGGCCTGCCAATTCACTCCGCGCGGTGATCTGATTGTTGGAGGAACCAATCGAGGTTGGCCGGTGAGGGGACCCCGTGAGTTTGCAATTCAGCGTTTGGATTGGACGGGAATCGTCCCGTTTGAAATCAGAACGATCAATGCTCGATCCGATGGGTTCAGAATGACCTTTACCAAGCCAGTTGATCCAGCAGTTGCGTCCGATCCAGCGACCTATTCGCTGTCCACTTTCACGCATGTCTATCAACAAGGTTACGGCAGTCCCGAAGTTGACCAAACCACACCTCGGGTTGTGCAAGCCACCGTTTCAGAAGATCGACTGCAAGTCGACATCAAGGTAGAGGGACTAGTGCAGGGACATGTACATGAGTTCGATCTTGAGCCGATGCGTGAGTCGGGCGGTGGGAAACTTGTGCACCAGAATGCGTACTACACCCTCAATGAAATCCCGCGCGACTGAGTTGCGGAATGTGACTCATGTGCTGGGGGAGGTCAATCTTGGGGCATCGTCTGAAAAGCAGGCACGCTGGCTCCGTTTGGGCTGGGAAAGTGATGGCGTTCTGACAATCAATCACAAAGGAAGAGAAATCGCGATTGATGGTGCCACACTTCACGCGGTGTTCAGTGAGGTCGTCGTGAGGCGATCGTCGTGGTTCACAAAAACGGTGTCACGTTGTTTGTCTCTTTGCTTTCGACAGCTGACGGTTCTTCCGGCACGATTTTGCTGGGAGGAGCGAGAATGCTGCGAGTTGGCGATGGCACATTTCGGGCGATTGCAAATGATATCACGACAACGATCATGCAGACTGAGAAGACTGTCCAGCTTGCCTCACCCTGATCTTGGCGTTTGAGTTTGATTGCAATAACCGCGGCGATGATAGGGCCACCAAGAATCAACAGTGGGTTGTATCGTATCGCATCACCAAGGCGACCTGCGGCCAATGCACCCACGGCTCGTGTTGCCCCGCAGCCAGGGCAATGCAAACCGGTGGCCTGATACAGTGTGCACTTGGGGTAGAACGAGTATTCCGCCGGATCGAATCTTCTTAGCAGCAAAATCGCAGCTATGAAAAAAATTATCAGTAGCGCGACAGCAGCAAGCTTGCGTGAAGATAGTCGTCGTCCCGTGCGGTTATTCATGGGCCGCTAAATACCGCCGGCCTGTCCCGCTGCAGCAGCTCCTCCCGCTGCGGCAGCACCGACAAGAAAAACGAATAGAACGACATAGGCGATAATGAGAAGAAGCGTCAACGCAAGCGATATATAGCCCATGATCATGCCTGCCATCGCCATGGTTCGTCCCGAGGCTTCGCCCTTGTCGGCTTGCTTGACGCCGATGTGGCCACAAATGATTGCAGGAATCGCGGTAAAGATCCCACAAAGTGTCAGAGAAAGAATGCCCGTGACCAGTGCCGCGATTGCCATCCCCTGCGGGAGCTCCTGCGGAAAATTCGCTCCTGGTTGATTTTGATAGGGATTGTTACTCAAAGGATCGCCTTTGTCCGGAAATGCGAAAATTTATTGGGTTAGGTTTAATTCGCAACGCTAGCAACAATGGATGTGGCGTTGTGCTTTTGCATTATCATTTTGCATTATCATACAGACATAGCGTTTCCATGGCGTGGGACCTCGTGAAAATGTCAGTTTTTTACCGTTTTCAAGTACTGACGTCGCGCTGGGACAGTCTAAGTGGAAAAGATGACGACGAGCATAACGGTGGTGGAGCGGGCAAAATGAGTGCACAACAGAGTCAAAGCTGCTTTCCGAAATACTAATGTTTAAGGGGCGTCCCGTCGTAACGCGTTATCACCCACCGAAGTTTCGAAAGTTGAGATACCTCAATGCTCGTGAAAAAATTTAAGCACGGCGAATGCTGCCCCGTCTTTGCGATTGAAATGTTTGTCGCATAGGAAACTCCTTGTCAGAGGATGAGCGAGAATTTAGGTCACCCCAAGTAAAAAAGACGATGCTCAAAATACTTAAAGCCACGATTGGTCTGGAGCTTTTTTCCTTAATTCTTGTACTCGCGTTGAACACCGTTTCACAAGCATTCGTTCAAACAAAGCCCAATATTCTTTTCATTGCTATCGATGACCTTAGGCCCGAGTTGGGCTGTTATGGTTCACCGATTGCCCGAAGCCCACATATCGATCGCCTCGCCGCTGAGGGGTTGAAATTCAACCGTGCCTATTGCCAGCAAGCGATCTGTAGTCCATCACGAGCAAGCCTGATGACCGGTGCAAGACCGGACACGATCGGGGTCATCGAAAACACGGCTTACTTCCGTGAATTGAATCCGAATATTGTCACGTTGCCGCAGCATTTGATTGCCAATGGTTACGAAACAGCGTACTGTGGAAAAATTTATCATGCCAGAATGACCGATAATGATCGGTCGTGGAGTCGTTCGCCCGCGTGGAAGACCTGTCAGTACAAACGTCCAAAACTTCCGGGCAGTTACGCCCTTCCAGAGAATCAAAAAACGTGGTTGGAAAACAAACAGGCCATGTTGGCCAAGTACGGTCCCAGCGGCTCGGGTGGCCTTGTCCATGGTCCAGCTTACGAGGCAGCTGACGTTGAGGATCACGTGTATGGTGATGGTTTCAACACACAGTTGGCGATCGCAACACTGAAGGACCATCTCAAGCATAAGCCCGAGCAACCTTTGTGTTTGGCGTTGGGGCTCGTCAAACCCCATCTCGATTTCATCGCACCCAAGAAATATTGGGACCTGTATGATCGCAGTGAGATACAGACTGCGTCTCAGAAATCACCGCCTGCAGGTGGGGCTGCTACCGGTCTGCACGCCTCATTCGAATTGCGTACCCGGCATGGCATTCCCAAGTCTGGACCCATCAGCGAAGAGTTGGCTCGTACGTTGCTGCACGGCTACTACGCGTGCGTCAGTTATGTTGATGCTCAGGTTGGAATGATGCTGAAGGCCTTGGAAGATGCAGGTGTTCGGGACAACACCATTGTGATTGTTTGGGGAGATCACGGTTGGCATCTCGGAGACATGGGGATCTGGGGCAAAGCAACCAACTATGAAATTGCCACACGTGTGCCGATGGTGATCTGGACTCCTGACATGAAACAGCATGGTGCAACGACGAATGCATTGGTGGAGTTGGTCGACATCTATCCCACGCTTTGCGAACTAAGTGGAGTGCCGTTGCCTGACCATCTCGAGGGGCTCAGTTTTGCTCCTTTGCTGATGGAGCCGAATCGACCGTGGAAGAAAGCAGCGTTTAGTCAATTTCCAAATCCGGCACTGCGTGAATGGGCCGCCAATCCTTTATCAGCCGGCATGAGGCAGACTTTCTTTGGTCCGCTGATTCGGGACGTGGAGAATCGCATCATTAAGCAGCAAGGTGATCATTGGGATAGAGATCTTTTTGAAAATCACCTGATGGGTTACACGATGCGGACCGACAGATATCGGCTTGTGTTGTGGCGTGACTATCGAGACCCTGATCGTAGACCGGTTTTTGTTGAACTGTATGACCACCAGAATGATCCCAGCGAAACCCGAAATGTGGCAACCGAAAATGAGCAGGTCGTCCAGCGTTTAACCAAGCAGTTCAATCAGGGCTGGCAGGCGACGCATTAAGACTTCTGCTCAAGAAGCTTGGCAGTCGCGTTCCCCGTGTTCGGCTCACTTGTCCAAGTTGTTTTGATTCTGCTCGTCACTGGTTTGTGGTGATGGACAGCCCTTTTCTGGGACTTCGACATTAGCCGTCCACAGAATTGCATTGAGCATGACTTTGCGAAAGTTGTCATCCTGCCAACTACTGTGGTTGTGAGCACCCGTGAATCCGAAGCCGCGACCACCCCCGGGGCGTTCATAGGCCCATGCAACATGCTGCTTTTCACCTGATTCGACGGCTTTTCGAACTGCTGGGTTACCACTCCTGGCCCCATCTTGCCGCTTGAGCGTTTCAAGTGGGGGAAGATCAGAAAGAATAGGTGTGACACCTTTCATGTCATCCACAAAACGCATGTGATAGTACCACTCATCATTGATTTTAAACGGTTTGACGCCATTGCTGATGGGATGATCAGGAAAGGCCTCGAAGTTGGGAGCCCAATGCGGATTGACAGACCAATTGAGATCACAGAAACCTCCCATCCAAGCCAGAAATTTCTGTCCAGGATCACCCTTTTCCGCTTCAGTGGCCCAGTGAATCATAACGACCCCGGTGCCCTTCTTCATCAGAGCGTCAAACTCGTCCAGATGTGGATTGAGTACGTGCCCCCGGTGGCCTGTGCAGAAAATCACGACCGTATCGGCATCGTCAAGAATTGATGTGTCTTTGGGGTATCCGTAGTGCGGCACCAGTTCCGCCTCAACATCAAGGCCTGAATCGTTTAAGGCTTTTGCCAGAATCATATTCCCGGCACGATGCTCGTGATGCATGCGTCCATGACTGGGAGTGCCAGAGATGAAAACGACCTTGGCTCTTTCGGCAGCGGTCAAATCACTCGAGGTGCCAATGAATGACCCTGTGAAAAGAACAACAACAAGAACGATTTTGAGATTCATGGGTCACTCGCTGATGATGGCAACTTTGTTCCAGTAAGCCCACTCGTTCATCCAGTTGTTGGGATGATTTTCGATGGACAGACGTATTTTTTTGCCTGCGTAGGGGGTCAAGTCAACAGACAATTCCATCCATTCGTCATCGCCGACGGACTTTGAGCTTACCAACTGGTTCTCAATCATCTTGCCGTCAGCAAGAACACGCAGCTGCCAATCACCATGCGGGTGATGGCTGACTCGCATCTGCAGGGTCGTTTTCTTACCTTCTGGTATCTCAGCCGTGCGATGCAGGCTGCTTGCTTTATTTTTGTTGAGAGGATGCGTTTGGACCGCCTTCGCATTGCGAAACGCTTTGTGTTCCACGACGCCGCCTTCACCTACGTTTCGAACATTAAAACCGGGCGCAAATTTCTGGATGGTCGTTTGCCATTCCGGTTTGGGTTTTGGCTTTTTGGGAGCACTAAGATCGACCACCGTTTCTCCGCTCAACATGCGGCGAGCCACGAACTCCTGCAGTTTCGGAATCTTTCCAGACACTGCAAGGGTCAACGCTTTGTCTGTGTGTTTGGGAACCATGGGTTCTAACGCGAACCAGTACATCCGCGGCAGGTTGTTGTCATCCACATCTTCCTCATGAGAAACCAGGCCCTCAAGAATCGCCCAACGATCCGCAAACGGCAGTCGCCCCAAGGCTGATGCCAAGTACAAGCGGACGATGGGCGAAGAGTCTTGGCGTGCCATCTCAGCAAACTTGGCATGGATTTCGCGGCTGACAACAGGGGTTTCGGTGGTGGCAGCTGTTTGAAAAGAATGAATGCTGCTTTTGTCGCAAAGAAACTGAATGCTCCAGGCACGAACATATTCATCTTCATGGTCCAGTAATGCTTGCAGTCGGTCGGTGCTGAGGCCGTCAGTGACTTGCAAAGCCCACAAGGCACGCAAGCGTTGGGGGCCGGTAGTGTCCGAACCGTTGAATAGCTGGTTCAGCTTCTCATGTACCAGCTGGCTGTCCAGTTTTCCAGCCGCGGTCCGCGAGTGCAGCAGCAATCTCGCTTGCCGTACATACCAGTCGTTTGTGTTCGTTTGTAGATCGACCAGTTGGGAATCGGTCATGGCCCTCAGGTTTGGCCGCTCGATAGGCTTGGCGTCCTTCGGCACGATTCGATAGATCCGACCACTATTGGCAAAGTTGATGGTGTTGCCACAGACATCGGTATCGTGCCAATCGAGAAGATAGACACCTCCCTCGGGGCCGGTTTCCACGCTGAACCCAACCCAGGCAAGGTCGTTCGTTGGCATGAAGTCATCACCGTGGCTACCAATGAAGCTTGAACCTTTCGGCGTCAGGATATCTGTCAGCACGGCGTGCTCGTGAATATTGCACATGAACAATCGATTGCGATATTCGGGGGGGAACGCATCGGCCAAGTAGATTCTCGCGCCGCCGTGTGCTGACAGGTGTGAATGGTCACGAATCGTTTTGATATCGTCGTAGATATGTGGATTCACGTGAGGTCGGCTTTGTTTGGTGTAGACCCCACCCTGCACGACATGAAACAGGTGAGGAATCACGCAGCAGGTTGCGAATCCCTGACCTTGGTCATTGAAGTCGAATCCCCACGGATTAGATAACCCTCGGGCATACACCTCAAATTTTTTCTGCGTGGGGTGATAACGCCAGATTCCACCATCGATGAACTGTCGTGCATCCTCGTTGTCGCCAGGTTTCCCAACACGTGATTGTGTGAACACACCATGACATCCATACAGCCAGCCATCAGGACCCCAAATGAAACTGTTCAGCGTTTCGTGGCGGTCGTTGATTCCCCAACCATCGAGTAGGACTTGAGGCGGACCATCAGGTACATCATCACCATCTGCATCAGGAATGAAGGTGAGGTTGGGAGGTGAGCCTACAAAAACACCGCCAAAACCGGGAGCCAACCCGGAGGTAAAGGTGAGTGTGTCTGTGAAGGTTTTCTTCTTGTCAAAGATACCGTCACTATTGGTGTCCTCGAGGATCTGAATCCGGCTTACCGGATCATCCGTATGATTGCGCCGGGTTCGGTAGTTAAAGTTTTCTGCCACCCACATCCGGCCGCGGTCATCGAAACAAAAGGCAATTGGCTCAGCAATGTCTGGTTCCGATGCATAGACCGATACCTCGAACCCCTCGGGGATTGCCATCTTCTTGACGGCTTGTTCCGGTGTCAGGAAGGGGGCATCACTGGTTCGATGCTGCTTTTTTGGCAGTTCATTGCGGGGGTCGACAGCATACGCCACTGATGCTGTGATGATGCATAAGGCCGTACAAGACCATTTCAACTTGACGAAACTGTGTTGCTTCACTTTGTCATCTCCACCTGGGCGGTTGTTCTGAGGTACTTGATCAGATCAAGCATTTCCTGTGGTTTCATCTGTTCCAGCTGCCCATCGGGCATCATCGATTTGGTTGATATTTTCCTTGCCTCAATGTCGTCTTTTGCGATCACAACTCGAGGTTGCTCCACCGTCTTCAGTATGACCCTCCGGGCATCTTCTTCAGCAACCACTCCATTTAGCAGCCGGCCATCAACCGTTTGGATCAGCACCATCTTGTAGCCTTCAGGAACATCATAGCTTGGATCAACACTGTTTAGCAGGATGTAGTCGAGGTTTGCACGATTCGAACCTGTCAGATCAGGTCCGATTTTACCACCTTCACCATACATCAGATGACATGAAGCACAGGTTTTTGCAAACACGGCACGTCCTCGCGAAGCATCCGCTTTTTCCATCGCTGCGGGGCTGCACATCGCCTTGTACTTCGCCATTAACTTTGCCCGGTCTGCGGACAGATCCTGAACCTCTCCGAAAACCTTGGTGAATCGGTCACCCAGCAGAACATCAAGCGAACGCGCCACGTGTGCAGGGATGTCTTCTCGGGCAATCTTACCCGACTCAATCGCGGTCAATAAACCAGATGCATATCCCTGTCGTGTCGCGAGTGTTTCGATGATGGCTCGCTGCAGAGGTGCGTCGAGGCTTGCGTAGCGGCTTACCAATATCTTGGGGGCAGACGGATTTTCAACCGAGGCGTAGCCACGTATCGCATCGAGACAAATGGCAGGGTCATCGAGTAGACTTTCCAGTTTCAAAGACACCTGCTTGTCCTGCTGGGCCAGCAACGAACGCAACGCAATTCGTCTCGTTTCCGTCTTTGCCTCGGTGTCCAAGACAGTCGCCAACGCTTGCTGCATGGCTGCCGTGTCACCAAAAATCTGGGACAACTGTTGCAATAATGCTCGCTCTTCTGCGTGTTGGCTCGATGCCAGTTTGTTACTGAGTTCTTCCCAGCCCTGTGGAGCGTCGACGTTGCGGCGTCCCGCCAGTCCACTCAGCATGCCCCGCATCAGAATGGTGCGGACCTGCGGGTTGTCAGTCGAGTTGAGTGTTTTTACCAAGAGGTCGAGTGAAGCAGCGTCACCTGCTGCCTCGGCTGGTGCGAGATTGCAGATACTGAATCCCATGAGCAAAATAAAGAAGTAATGTTTCATGATTGGATCGGGGCAGTCATGGCCCAATGTGCCAGCCAAAGCTTGGTAGTAGGGGGCGGCGGTGGAAACGTGAAATATCAGCAATGTGAGGCCCAACAGTTGTCTTCTCGGTCAGCAGCATCGGCGGTTATTGCCTGACGTGAAGCTTGTCGGAACGAGCGAACTGTGGTGAGATCGCTGCGGATCGGGCCTTTGGGGTTGAAAAGGAATGCGTGCGGAAACCGCTGGTTCGTTTGTTCAATTAGCAAATTTTAGGGCTTCGCTACCCGGATTCCCATGAAGTAAAACGCAGAACATATGAGTTATTTTACCGCCCACACGGCACCTAGCTTTGTTACAGATTGTACCTTGTCGAGGCGCTTTTTCGTGCGATTGCGGGCCGGAACCGTGAGATCACGCGTGAAATCGTCAATCTTTCCGGCCGTTATTTCCCGCAGGCTGCCGGTGGACGCAACTTCATGCTCTGACCAGATCACCAACGACGCAGGGCAATTTTGATGTTGAGTGAAACATCGTTTACCTGTTCCGTGAAACTGTGACTTAGCGAAACTGTCACTTACCTCTGCTGCAGCGTTTCCGCCCGTGTCAGAAACAGCGACGCGGTTGTCGCGGACAAGATATGCCGATTAAGTAATAAATACTAACGGTGAGGGTTATAAGGAAACGATAGATTCGAATGGTGTAATCCGGTATCGCTGCGCAGGCATTTCGGATTCCAGCGTGGTTCTACCCACCTCACGAGACCCATTCATGCGTCGGATTCTAGCCAAGCCCCACCTGATCATTGTCACTGCATTGATGACAATTGTGCTGGGTGGTTACGCCTACACGCGCATTCCAGCAGATCTGCTGCCGCAATTTGATACACCTGCTGTTCAGATTGTCTGTTTCTATCCCGGGATGCCACCAGAGGTGATGGAAAAAGACATCATGAGTCGCTTGCAGCGTTGGACTGCCCAGTCAGTCGGCATTGAGCATCAGGAAGCCAAGGCGATGCAAGGTGTCTGTGTGGTGAAGGACTTCTTCACTGAGGGCATCAGTAACGCGGAAGCGATGGCGCAGGTCTCGTCCTATGCGATGAGTGACATGTTCTACTTACCACCGGGTACGATTCCGCCGATGGTGATGCCGTTTGATCCAACTGCCAGTGTTCCACTTTGTCTGGTTGTGGTTAGCAATCCTGAGATGGACGAACAGGAACTCTATGACATTGCTTACTACGAACTACGCAATAAGCTGCAGTCGATCAGTGGTGTCATCGCACCTGCGGTCTATGGTGGGAAGTTACGGCGCATTCTTGCCTATGTGGATGCTGAGAAACTTGAGGCCTACGGTCTTACTCTGATGGATGTGCAGGAGTCGCTGCGGAAACAGAATGTGTTGATCCCAGCAGGCAGCATCAAGATAGGACAACAGGATCTTCAGATATTCACAAACGCAATCCCCGAGAAAATTGACGAACTCAATAGCACTCCCATCCGAGTTGTGAACGGGGTGCCGGTGCTGATGAGTGATGTGGGCGAGGTGAAGAACGCCTCGCAGATCCAGTCGAATATCGTTCGCATCAATGGTTCCAGGCAGGTTTATATACCAATTTATCGCCAGCCCGGTGCCAACACGATCGAAATTGTTGATCGCATAAACAAGCAACTTTCGACCATTTTGGTGAGACTGAAAAACGAGCGTGCAGAAGATCCCAAGATGAAGTCGTTGGTGCTCAGTGTTGCGATGGATCAGTCCGTTGGAGTCCGTTCTTCGATCGCAAGTTTGCAATTGGCGGGTGCCTTGGGAGCCTTGCTGGCAGGCTTGGTTGTGCTAGTTTTCCTTCGAAATTTCCGTCTGACTGCGATCGTGTTGGTTGCCATCCCAATTGCGATCATCGCATCGTTTCTGGTCATGTTTTTTACCGGTGACTCAATCAATGCCATGACGCTTGGTGGTCTAGCATTGGCCATTGGGATTCTGGTCGACCAATCGATTGTGGTGATCGAAAATATTGTTCGGCACGCACAGATGGGCAAGAAACCATTCGACGCAGCGGCTGATGGGACCTCGGAGGTTCTCGGACCAATTCTTGTTTCAACCTTGACGTTTGCTGTGGTGTTTCTGCCAGTCGTCTTTCTTTCGGGACTGACGCGATTCTTGTTTGCACCGTTGGCGATTTCCGCGGTGGTTGCCATTTTTGCCTCGTTTCTTCTGTCCATTACGCTCGTCCCCGCCTACTGCGCTTACTTGTTGCCCAGGCAGGAATCGGTTGACGAGCACGAGGCCGAGCAAAATGCGGGCTGGTTTACTGATCTGTTACGAAGGGCAATCGTGGCGAGATGGCTGGTGGTCGGCGGTTCGATGGCGGCGTTTGTGCTCGCTGTTTTGTTGAGTATGAAGCAGGGTCAGGAGTTGTTCCCTTCGGTTGATAGTGGCCAAATCACCATGTATGTGAGGCTGCCATCGGGAACACGGATCGAGGAAACTGAAAAGGTAATGAAGGAGATCGAAGCCACCATTATCGATCAGATTGGCGAACCTGATCCTGCCTTTGCACTGGATCCAAACAATCAAGACCATCCTGATTCAGCATTGCAGTTGTTGATTTCGAATATTGGGGTCTTGATGGATTGGCCGGCTGCTTATACGCCCAACACTGGGCCCATGGACGCTTTCATGTTGGTTCAATTGAAAGATCGCATCGAAACGCGTGACGCAGACAGCTATGTCGTTGATCTCAGAAAGCTTTTGTCAAAGAAGTTCCCAAACGTCGAAATCTCATTCGATACTGGTGGAATGCTGACCGCGGCGTTGAATATGGGTGAGCCTGCCCCAATTCACTTTCAAGTGCAGTGCAGTGATCTGGAGAAGGCACAAAAAATAGCAGCTATTATTCGCGACACAGCTGGTAAGGTGCCGGGAGCGACTGATGTTCGAATCGCACAACGTATCGATTATCCGGCTTTGGAAGTCGAGATGAATCGTGAACTGGCGGCCCGAATGCAAATCACTCCCAAGGACGTGATGACGAACCTTGTTGCAGCTACCAACAGTACGATCAACTTTGAGCCAACCTTCTGGATTGATAAGAACAAGGGCAACCACTACTTCTTTGGCGTGCAATATCGTGAAGAAGACCTCAACAGCGAACAAACGATTCGTGATATCCCGGTGATGGGTGGTGACCATGCGATGCGACGTCTCGGCAGCGTCGCAGAGATCAAGCATACGGAGGGGCCAGCAGTCGTGCATCACCGGAATATCTCGCGTGTTACGGATGTCTATGCAGGAGTCCTGCCCGGTTATGACGTCGGACGCGTTGTCACAGAAATTGAACGCCGCCTTGAGGCTGATGATCAATTAGGGGTGACTCTGGGCGTTGATGATCGTGGTCCGATTGCCAATTTGAATGCAGAGGAATTTGCCGGTACAAGCTACCGAATGATGGGTGAAGTCAAATTGATGCGTGACTCGTTTTCTCAGTTGAGCTTCGGGTTGGTGATTGCAACCTTGTTGGTCTATTTGGTGATGGTCGTCCAATTCCGAAGTTTTGCAGATCCTCTCATTGTTTTGCTGACAGTTCCGCTTGGGTACGTGGGCGTTGTAATGTTGCTGTTCGCGACCAATACGCACCTCTCGGTTCCTGCTTTGATGGGAATTGTGATGATGATTGGAATCGTTGTGGAGTATTCAATCGTTTTAGTTGACTTCGCGAATCGGCGTCTTGCCGATGGCAAGTCACCCACCGATGCCGTGATCGATGCCGCTCGTATTCGCTTGCGACCCATTTTGATGACTTCATTAACAACGTGGCTTGCTTTGTTGCCCATGGCCATTGGTTTTGGTGGTAGTGGTACCAATGCACCTTTGGCGAGAGCGATCATTGGTGGTGTGATCGGAGCTACGGTGCTGTCGTTGGTTGTTGTGCCCTGCTTATATGTTTTGATGAAAAGAAAAACTGTTGTATTGACGGATGGATCTCCTGTGGCGACTGCGGCCTGAAATGCCTATTTGGAAAAATATTGAGATGAAATTTATCATTCGATTTTCGCGTGTCATGCTCGTCAGCCTGTTGTGGTTTTGTCTGCTTGTGTCTGTTCTTACTGCGCAGGAATCGGAGAACATAAAAGTTCGCTTGCCGATCATTGTTGAGGGTGACCTGAAAACCGAAATTCAAGCTCGCATCGCGGGATATGTTGCATTGGTGCATGGTGACATCGGTGATCGCGTGATGCAGGGGAAAGTGCTCGTTACATTGGACGCACCCGAGTTGGAAGCGACTGTGCTGCGGAGACAACGTATGCTTCAACAGGCGCAGGCCAAGGTGAGTGTCAGTGAAGGCATGATTGAGATTGCTAAAGCGAAGCTGAGTCAGGCTCAATCTGCATGGCAGGAACAGCAGGCATTATTGAAACTGAAAATGAGTGTTCGAGACCGTTACAGCACTTTGGTCAATGGTGGTGCGGTGCAAAGGGAAATGCTTGATGAAGCAGTCTTTGCTGTCAGTGCGGTGACTGCGGCAATCGCAAAGGTTGACGCTGATATTGCAGCGGCGAAAGCTGATGTTGGTGCTGCTGTCAACGAGGCCGAGTATGCCAAATCTGGTGTTGATGTTGCCAAAGCAGAACTCCGTCATGCGGTTGCTCAAGACCAATTTCGACAAATCAAAGCGCCCTTCGATGGGATCATCACAGAGCGTGCTGTCGATCAGGGGCAATTGGTCAGTCCTGGGAATGTTGATGGCAAGCCTTTACTTGTGATTGAACACGTCGATGTCATGCGTGGAGTTCTGACCGTTCCCGCTGTTGATGCAGCCATGGTTCAGGTTGGTGATCCTGTCAAGCTGATCGGTTTTTCTGAGGCGGCCAAGGTAACCGCACCGGGAGGTGGGCCGTTGCAAGTCAGTCGCATCAGCCAAACCCTCGATATGACCACCCGAACGATGAGGGTCGAAATCGATCTGAAAAATGTGTTTGATGAAAAGACGGGGCGATATCAATTTCTGAGTGGCCAGTACGGTTCCGCCAGCGTCATCGCGCGTGACGACAATTGATCATACAAAAATTGGTCGTAAACGGACCTACACAGAAGTGCAAGGAGGCAAAGGTGCCAGGTAAATATCGAGCGAAGCGTAGTGGCCTCTGGCATCGCCGCCATCTGCTCTCGCTGTGCCTTTTGCCAACCGTGGGATGTGCGGTTACAGCAAACTCAGGTGAGAAGGTAACGTGGTTCTCTAAGTTAGATCCGCGAAACAGCATGTCGCAAGTGGAGACCGATGCGACGAAAGCGCAGTTGGCGGTATTCAAAGATCGCTCGCAAAGTGACTTGATGGGTCTTGCTGCTGCGCGGGATCAACTAAATAAAGTCAATCCTGAAATTCACCAGGCTCAAGTTTCCGCGTCAATGCTTCCGGGCGATGCTGAATCACTCACTGATTTGATGGATGTTTCGCCTGTTGTCGCGTCGCCGACCCACACGACGATCAGTGACAGGGGTGTGGAACGATCGATGCTCGAATCGCGGACAAAGGAAACTGTGGGTGGAACGGGGGCGGATGGGCTGATTGATTCTGCTCGCGAAATGGATTCTGCTCAGGGAATTGACTTGGCATCCGCGTTGGGTATGGCCGGGGGAAATGCATGGACTATACAATTGGCACGGCAGAAAACCGTCGAGGCCCATGCCAACCTGCAACAGGCCGAAGCCTTGTGGTTGCCTACGCTTCAGTTTGGTGTGGGTTGGAATCATCATAGTGGCAGGATTCAGGCGACCGACGGAAATGTGATTGAGGCCTCCCGGGATTCTCTGTTTTTCGGAGGTGGCGCGACGCTTGGTACCGCTCCGACCGCCGGTGGAAGTGGTGGCCCGCTTCGCTTGTTTGCAGATCTCGCACTGGTTGATGCGTACTTCAATCCGAAAATTGCAACGCGGCAATTGTCGGCTAGTCGAGCTCGTGTATCGGTTGCAAGCAACGACGCTCTGCTGAATGCCGGATTGGCTTATTTCGAGCTTGTTCAGGCCGCGGGGAAAATCGCGGATACTGAGGCTGAGATTGCTGCGGTTCAGCAGTTGCTTGAGCTTACCGAAACATTTGCCGCGGCAGGCGCCGGTGCACAGTCTGACGTGGATCGGGCCGCGACCGCCAAAGCACGTCTGGAGCAAAAGTTGCAAAATGCTCAAAGGCTCTTCCGCACACGTTCGGCATTGCTTGCTCGTCGCTTGAGACTTGATCCGAGATTCGAATTGTACCCTGCCGATCATATGATCGTTCCGCTCGAACTGTTAGCTGATTCGAGTGATCAGGAAATACTGATTCAGGCAGCCCTTTCAAAGCGTCCGGAAGTAAGTGAATTGGGACATGAGATTGCTAGCCTCTGTCTTGAAGTCAAAAAGCAGCAACTGGCACCTTGGATTCCACTCGTTGCAGTCACAAGCAGTGGCGGGAGCTTTGGCGGAGGTAAAGGATCTGAGATCAACAATCAGGCGGGAAGAACTGACTTGGATGTGCAGGCACTATGGCAACTCGACAGCCTTGGGTTGGGGCTTGCTGCAAAACGCAACCGCGCTGCCAGTCGTTTGAGCCAGTGTCAGACTGAACTGTCAGACCTGCGTGATGCAATCACGGCGGAAGTTATATTGCAGCAGGAGAATGTACTGAATTATCGGATGCAGATTGAGTCAGCCAATGAGTCTTTGGCGATGGCGGAATCAAGTTATGATCGTAATCTGCTTCGTGTTCGTGCTGATGAGGGCCTTCCGATTGAGTTGTTGCAGGCTATTCAGGCCCGTGCGTCCTGTCTTGAAGATCGAACCACCGCGGTTGCAGGTTACAACCGGTCTCAGTTGCGTTTGCTGTACGCGACGGGACAGATAGGGCATTAGGCAAGAATTTTGAATCACCTAAGCGGATTAGGACTTCAGAATTTCCGTCAAATCGTTGGTGCTGTCAGAAAAAGATTCCTGCTCAGAGCCGACACGATGCAGCATGGTCAGCAACAGGTTTGACATCGGGATTTTTTCGTCGAATCGCAGGTATTGGCCGTGTTGCAGTCCCAGGTTCCCACCTCCAGCCAGTACCAAAGGGTAATTTCGATTGTTGTGTGTGGTGCTGTTGCTACTGCCATAAAGGACCACGGTGTTGTCCAGCAGAGACGCTTCATTCTCTTTTGAATCAGACATGCGGTCGAGGAAATACGAGAGCTGTTCGGCCATGAACTGATCCCAGCGGCTGAGAGCCTCGGCACCACCAGGTTTATTCCAGTCGTGGGCGAGTGAATGAAGCGAAGATTTGAAACCTTCCAATTGAGGAAACTTGGCCGCTTTGGACGAGCAGTCTGCCATGTTGGTGATTTGGTAAGTCGCTACGCGTGTTGAATCGGTCCGGAATGCCAGGTAGATCAGGTCGTACATGGTGCGAATGAAATTCCTGGGAGCTTCGTCATCTGCTTCCAGATGCAGTATTTCGCGATCCTGATCACTCAATTCGGGACGAGGCACTTCAAGCCACTGCTGGGATCGTTGCACGC
>JAAHTH010001533.1_pt1 | contig 19713 bp, 24 predicted proteins | sample 6116091 | NCBI WGS metagenome assembly JAAHTH01 (sample SAMN13939990, study PRJNA603662) | sponge metagenome | isolation source: marine sponge | host: Mycale hentscheli | place: New Zealand | collected 2006 | reverse complement strand
AAAATATAAAATGGTGTAATGAAAATATTATAATTTAAAATATTATTTTTTATTTATTTTTAGTGAGATTGTAAATATTTAAAAAACCCTTTTATACCACCAAAATATAAAGGTTCATGAACCATTAATATTTCATCTACTACTTCTTCAAAAATATTTTTCCAATATTCTTTCTTTTCTTCCTCAACTTTCATTTTTATTATTTTTATAATTAAATCATTTGGTAAAAATTTAAATATTTTATTTTCCATTTATATAAATATATAATATTATTTTTTTATATACATTTGAATATAAAAAAATATATTAATTTATTTAAAGAATATTATATATATTTATATTGTATAGTATTATACAAAATCTTTGATGTATTTCCTATTCCCATTTTCTCTTACATCATAATTTCTGGCATTTAATCCGTATAATACTATATAATATATATCCATGCTATATATTATTTTTTACTTTTTTTTACTTTATCTGCTAAATCCTTATCTGCTTTTCCCCAAGTTCCGGGTTGTTTCATTACAAAACTGTAAATTCTTGCGAAACTCCATTGTTCCTTGGTTAATCTTGCTGAACGTGGATATTTTTTAACATTAGGATTTTTAGAAAAATCTTTTTTTAATCTTACTGATGAAATATTGGTCTTCCATGCACCAATTCCACGTCGCTTCACTTCCTCTAAAATACTTTTTTTAATTCCGCTTATTTTCGCAATCTCACTTAATGAATGACTTTCATTTGATTTAAAACCATATTTTTTGTTGAAACGTTGTTTATTTGACATTTATATTTTTTTATTAGAAAAAAAATATTTATTAAAAATATATGAATTCCAATATTTATTGGATTTACTCAAATTTTCATGATGAAAATACAAAAAGATTATTTGAAATTATACCAGACCATTTAAAAGATCATTTGTATAATCTTGTTTTACTTGCTGACGAAGGTTTAAAAGATATCTATGAATTATCAAGTGAATCAGAAATGGAAGATGAACCAGATGAACCATTTATTATGGATTATGAAAATTAAATATTATATAATATATGATTACACCATTTTATAAATTCTATAATATATAAAAATACTAAAATGGTGTAATCTTTATATCCCCCAATTATATTTTTTTATATACATTATGAATTAAATATATGATTACACCATTTTAGTTTTTATTATATATATAAAAAATATGAAATGGTGTAATCTTTATATCCCCCAATTATCGTTCTTTAATATAAATATTATTTATTGTATTTATTGATGTTCCACGTTGTTTAGACATTTCTTCTTGTTTTTTCTTTAATTCTCCTAAATGATGAGACATTACGATTTTTGCTAAAATAGTTGTACTTAATTGTGCTTTATCATTTAAATATAGTTTTGAATATCTAATCATTAATTGCGATAATTCATTACGTGATAACTTCTTACCAGTTGCTGATAAAAATAAATATTCACTATCATTAAATACACTTATTCTTTTCCAAAATCTTATTACCTTTTGTAATTCTTTTGGTATTTCAATAATTTTTGTTGAATATGTTTTATCTGTTTTATATTTTCCAATACTAAAAAACATATTATTATTTTCAAAAACTATATAATTATTTACCTTCTTGTCATCGTCTGTTTTTTTGTTAAATTCTCTTTTTGTAATTTTTATTAAATCGACAACATCATTTCGTAGTGGTATATGTAAATAAATATTAAATATTACAAATATTTGTAATAATGTTCTTTCTTTTACTCCAATATCCTTTTTTTGTTTAATTTTTAATATTCTTAGATCATCCGCCATTTTATTTAACATCTCAACAACTTCATTATAAGTAATAAAATTTTGTTTTTGTTTTGATGATATTTTATTAGATTCTGTATTTTCATCAAAATATTTTTTATTTAATTCATCTCTCATTACCGTATATTCATCTACCAATTCATTATCAAAACCATTTAATGCCGTTATTAAAACAATAATAGAATTGTAATAATTTCTAACCGTTAAATATGATAAATTTTCTAATATCTTTTCTACATCTTCATAATTTTCTAAAAATTTATAATCATTTTCATTAAATATTTTTTTTAATTTATGTAAATTTTTAACATATATATTTATTGATGAATCTTTTAAATTCGGTCTTGTTTTTTTAATTAAGTCATATTCATTTTCAGTTTCCAAAATATTCATTATATATATTATAAATATTTTTTTTTTTAAATTTAAATTTATTAGTTCAAATAATTTAATTTATTTTCTTTTCTATATTATATATGAATACAATAAAACAAAATGATTTAATTGTAGGTGAAAAATCAGAAAATGAAATGATTACATATTTTAGTGAGTATTTTGGTAAATTAAATTTTACTAGTAAATATGATAATTTTGATTTTTATAATGATAAATTTTATATAGAATTAAAAACAAGAAATATTAAACATAATCAATATCCAACGCTTATATTTAGTGAAAGTAAATTCTATAAGGGTTTACATTTAGTTGAAAAACATAATAAAAGAATTGTTTTTATTTGGCGATGTAATGATGGTTGTTATTTTTGGGAGTTAACCAAAGATAATTATGAAAAAGAAGGGTTCATGGCACTTGGTGGAAGAACCGATAGGGGAAAGAATGAAATATATAATTTATTTAATGTTAAAAGTGAATTTATAAAACCATTAGAAGATTTTAATTAATCTTTTTCTTTATAAATTAATATTCTATTTTTCTTGTTATATCACTTGGTATATTATTATAACATTCATCATTATTTAAATATTGATTTTTAAATTCTTCTACTTCTTCACTATTTAATATATTTGTTTTAATATTATTATAATGATATTTTATTTTTTCTACATTTTTTCGTTCGTTTGACTTTTTTTCTTGTATTTGTCTTCTTTTTTCTTTTGAACCACAACCATAACAATAATGTGTACCATTAATTGATTTAAAATAATTCATATAAAATGCTTCTAAATTATTTGGTAATTTGGCATTATATTTTGCGGTTTCTGTATCATATGTAAAATAGTCAGAAGATGACATATAATAACAACAATCTACTTCATCAATTATTTCAATTGTAAAATTATTATTTAATAGAACTTCATGTGAATAGCAATAATCACAACCACAAAATTTATTAAATGTTGATATGTGATTACCTATACGATTTTTTACTTTATTTCTTGTTTGACCTATATATATTTTACCAGTTGTTAAACATTCTATTTTATATATTTTATAAATCATTATATATTATATATTATATATATTATTTTTTTATATACATTATGAATAGTAATTAAAGATAAAATTCTACTACACCATTTCAGTTTTTTTATATATTATAGAAAATATAAAATGGTGTAATCTTTATATGGGGGATATAAAGATTACACCATTTCAGTTTTTTTATATATTATAGAAAATATAAAATGGTGTAATGATAAAAATAAAATATAAATATAAAATATATGATAATTATTCATAAAACTTTTTCAAAAAAAGAAATTATAAACTTTATGTCAGATTGTGGAATTTATATTGAAGAAGATTTTAATAAACAAGAATTAAAAATATATTTAAATAATTTATTTAAAAAAAATATTAAAATTAAAAATAATAAATATAATTATTATAAAAAAATTGATTTATTATTACATTTAAAAAAGAAAAATAATGAAAAAGAGTTAAAACCAAATGATAAAAAAAGAGTAATAAAAATTGCAAGAAAAATAATACATTTAGCAAAACACCATTATTTGTTTAATTTTTCTGAATATAATAATTTTGAAGAAGTTAAATATGATTGTTTACAAATTTATAAATATGGTTATTTATCAAGTGTAAGAAAAGCAATAAAATATTATAATTATTTAGATTTAGATCATATAAATTTTATTAATTATAATAATTTAAATAATAATAAAAAAGATATTAAATTTAATTTTAAAAAAGGAAATTATATTGTAAAATTAGATTAATTTTTTTCTCAAAGAACTATATAAAATGAATAATTTTAATTGTATTTTACAGATTGGTTCTCATATTGGTAATACACCTAATGACCCAATATATAGATTAGTAAATGAAAATACTAAATTAATATTAGTTGAACCAGTGCCATATTTATTTAATGAATTAAAAAAGAATTATGAAAATAAAAATATTAAAGATATTACATTTATTAATAAGGCGGTTTCAGATTCAATAAAAGAAATAGATTTATATGTACCATCATTAAAAAATAATTTTAATAATTTTCCCTCTTATGCTACACAACTTTCTAGTATAAATAAAGACCATATAAATATACATTTACCAAATTTAATTATTGAAAAAATAAAAGTTAAAACAACAACAATAAATAATATTATTGAAACATATAATATTAAAAATATTGATTTACTACATACTGATACAGAAGGTCATGATTATGACATTTTAATGTCATATGACTTTAAAATAAAACCAAAATATATTATGTTTGAATACAAACATATTGATGGTTGTTTTAAAGTTGGTAAAAAATTAGATTTATTATTAGATAAATTATTTTCATTAAATTATAAAATAATAAAAAAAGATCAAGAAGATATCACATTAGTACTTAATTAGGCGAAAAACGTCGAGAATTGACCGTTTACAAGCTGTGCCGTCTTTCTTAATTCAGTCCATACGTATAAACTGTAATTACCCGCGGTGAGTGTATTTTTGTATGTTAGTTCAATTCCTTTATTATTAACTCTTTCATCACGATTTAGTCTTATAGAAGTCCAGTTAAAAGCACCTTCTAAACCGGCTTTTTGGTCGTGTAATTGGAATGTCTTATCCGTAATCATTGCTTGACCTTCATTTGAATATTCACCACGCATAACAAACGGCACCATACCTTCACTCTCTTTGACAGTGTGGAAAAGTAAAGCGGGGTTGTCCCTATCAATACTAAATACAAATCTATCATTGTATCTTAGATTGAGTGTTAATTTGTTTCCAGCACTTGGGGCATTGGATACGTAACCGTTTAATATAGATTCATCATTGCCACGTGTAGAATTTACTACACCGACAATAACTTTATTTACAAGACGACCATTTCCACCAACTTGGAATACTTGGTCACTGAATGCAGCTTGGTCACCGGTAAAAGTTGATAAACGATAATCTACATACGAAAAGGAAATACCCCCAGCATTCTGCTGTCTGTATCGTTCCATTACATCGCCATCATAGTAAATTGTATCATAAATCATTTTAAGTTCGGTAGTATCAATTAAGTAAGGTAAACCGGAATCACCACCATTGGTAATACACGCACGCTGCATAACACTATTTGAGAAAGTGAGTTCTACGTGTATTTCTTGGTCTACTCCAAACATATATGCGGGTAATTGATTGGATTTAAGGAAGGGGAAAAGGTCAGAAAGGAAAAGCGAATAAATCGGTGATTCTTTGGGGCGTCCTCCATCCATTTTAGCATAATTTAATAGATCTAAATTATCGGTTTTGTATGATTTACCATTAGATAAACCAAATGTAGCGGATCGGGAATCATCATTGGTAGTAAAAATAGATTCATGCGAAATACAACGACCATTTACAAACTGTTCACGTTCTTTATTGCTTTCATTAGTGGTAAATAATGACTGATAACTAGCCAATAAATTGACACCTTGGGTTTCACAAACAGTGGTCTGACCTATTTTTAAAGTGGCGTTTTTAATACATGAAAAAATGCCCACACCTAATGGTACGAATGCTTCATCATTGTTAGTGTTTGGAATTAATGAAAAAGTGAGCTTAGACATTGACGATAAAAAACCTTTTCTTTGAAGACTGAATCGTGCGAACGTATCAGAACTTACAACCGGTTCAAGTATATCAGTTTCAATTCGCATTGCGTAATTCGCCGGAATTTCTCCAACTTCAATTAAATTTGGTATATCATCTTGAACATCCATAGTTTCTTGTGATGGCATATCTTGTTTATCCATTTTATATAATTATATATAATATATTTTTAAATTTTTATTTTTTTTAAATTTTTTTTTGAATAAAAAATAAATAAAAAAATAATAAAAAATTATATATAATATATTTTTAAATTTTTATTTTTTTTAAATTTTTATTTTTTTTAAATTTTTATTTTTTTTAAATTTTTTTTTGAATAAAATATTTTTGTTAAAACTTTTTTCTAAAAAGTTTACTGGATTATCTGAATACCTTGTGCATTAAATAGCATAGTCTGGCGAGACTTAACAAATAGATAAGCACTTGTCGGGTTGGAATCTGTAACCGTAGTAATCATTTGGACACCGAACTGTTCATTTTTAAAATTTTCTCCGCTTGAATCTAACATATCATATAGTACACCGACACCGATAGTAGGTCCCATGTTTGGCATATCACCATAAGAATTATTAGCACTAGATACAATATAATTTCTGTTACTAGTTGCTGGACTAACATTACTTCTTACATGGTCGCTTTCTGGCATAATAGCACTTAAAAATGTTTTCTGTATCTGTGGGTCTGAAACTGTTACACCGCTTTGATTTTTAGTATTTGCGTTAATATCAAAGTTGTATGGGTGGCGTTCACCATTTTTAAGGAAAATTACTTGGTCTACATCTCCAATAGTTCCAGCAGTTTTAAAACTTGGGTAATATGTTAAGTAACCATCTTGTGCTAAATTATTAATAAAGGAACTTGGAACAAAATTAATAAATGCACTAATAACATTAGATAAACCAAGATTGTATGAAATAATAGCATTGGAAGACTGAATCGTAGAATAAAGCGATACAATACTATTAAATGTGTAAGTTCCTTCAGTTCGTGACATCATCTGTGACAACTGATCGGGAGGTGGGATGTGAACTTCGCAAACAATTTTAAGGTTGGTGAATTCATAAAATGCATTTTGAATGTAAGAACGTGTGGTGTCCGCATCATCAGAATAAAAAAACTGACTATCTGGAACTAATGAGATTTCACACTCAACGCCACCGAAGGAATTTTCAAACAATTCGAGTGGTTCACCTCCAAGGGTCATTCCGCACGGTAACGGAATAGAAAATGAGTTAGCAACGGTGGAACGAATAACATTTGTTTTGAAACTATCGCCAGAATTATGAATCAAAGCGGTTTCAGATAAATGACCTATGGCATCCTCTTTCGAACTCATAACCGGAAGGAATGAAGAAAGCATACGTCCATATGAACGTATTGACTCCGTGATCTGTTTTGTCTTGGAATTTCTCCACGTTAATTGTTCTATCGCACCATATACTCCCAGTTTGTGGGAAGCAGTTAACGAAGAAGCATTAGTACTTAATGGTCGTATGGTTCCTTCCGAATTAATCCAGAAGTTCATTTCACCAACAAGGCGAATACTTGACATATCAAGTAAAGCATTTTGCGAACCAATAGTAAAACTAATTACTGGTAAACCATTACGATGACTAATTCCACCATTTCGCGCCGATGGAACATTATTTGGTCTAATTTCTAAAAATTTAGAAGACATATTTTATAAACTAATAAAAGAAAATAAATTAATATTAAAAAATTAAAAAATTTATTGATTATAAAAAAATATTTTGGGGATATAAAGATTACACCATTTCAACTTTTTTATATATTATAGAAAATATAAAATGGTGTAATTAAACTTTTTAGAAAAAGTATTTTTGTTAAAACTTTTTTCTAAAAAGTTTATATATATGTTTTTTTTAATTATTACTTATTTTATAATTTTTTATATTTTATTATTATTATTTTATATTTATTTAGAAAATAAATTTTTAAAAGAAAATATAAAAATTGAATTAATATGTAAATCATTTGATTAAAACTTTTTATGTAAGTTCTTTTTTGAAAATCCTTTTATAATTGAACATTAATCGAAGCACCCGATATTTGAATAGTTCTAATATGGTAAACAAAACACATTAACATTTTATTTACTGTTGGTGAGGTGGTTTCATTATATACTAATTGTAATTGATTTGTCATATTTCTTAAATCCATTACACCATCTTGTAGAACGTAACTTCTAGGAATTACAAAATTTCTGTTGTATTCTTGGAATGAACGGGGAACGATTCTTGATTGATTTAAAAATTTATCAAGTTCAGTTAGTTGCTGTGCTGAGATACTACGTCCAAGATTAATTCGTGAAACATCCACGGGCCTTGAAGGGGTTAATTTATCTTGTATCAGCATTTGAAATGTGGATAGGTGGTCTATACATCCAGTTAGTTTAGTACTATTACTTCTTAAAATAGTATCTTGTCCGTATGTGTCATAATCTACATCTTCTTCTTGAACATATGTTCCAATTGACCCAATTGTCTGTGCCGATGAGTAAACTGTACTGTCTGTTGCCACCACTCCAAGTGTTTTTGCCTTTGAGTTATTAAGTGGAAGATTGACAGTGGCTTGTCTATTTTCTTTTAATAATGAATGTTTATAATTAGTACATGATAAAATATCGAATTCAATCATTCCACCTTGTCTAATATTACTTAACATTGTATTTTCATCTTGTGGTGATAGTTCAACTTGCTGTAATACAAATTCAACGTTAGAAATAGTATAAGAAGCATCATAAGAATCGGTAGCGGTCAATGTGGTTGCTGCTATACTATTTGCCGTATCAATGGCAGCCGAATATGCTATGAATTCACCTTGTTTAATATCACGACCGAATGCATTCGCCGCAGACCCATTATAAACACTTGCCGAGAATCCAACTTTAACGTAACCGCCTTCAATATTAATACTATCAATAACCGGATTAATGGCGGTAGTTGAAGCACCAGCCGACGCATTAGACAACCAAGCATTTTGCGAAACATCAGAACCATTACAAAAAGCGAGTCGCTCACCAATACAAAATGGAAGATTCTTAATACTGGTTAGATTATTATCTTTTGTGAAAAATACTTCTGTAGTTTCAGTGGTCCCATTAGCTGCCCAATCTCCTCCGGCAGAAGTAATACCGTGGAAAACTGGATTATGATACGCACGACGAGTTCTAATCGCACTATCTAACTGATGGACGCAATATTTTGATTCTTCTGTGTCAATTTCTATATATAACCCACCAGTTAATAGACAAGGGAAAATCTGATTTGATTTTGTAAAAATTCCAGAATGTAAATTGATACAACATTTAGCACTTAAATATGAATCGTCGTCCCATGTATCCGTGGAAGCTTGGGCCCCTTCTACTTTCTTAAAATATGGGTTAGTATTAGTATCTACACAATTAGAAGTCGTACAACCAAGAGTACAGCGATTTTCTGGATTGGCAGTTAATGAACCTTCTTTTACAGCACGAAGACCACGTAGTGAATCATCCGAATTATAATCATATTCCATTCTTAGTTTAGTATTGTAGTCTACTATTTCTTCTAATAATACACGTCCACCATTTTTATTATTTGAATATATACGTAGATTTTTGATTAAACAATTTCCACCTAATACCGGATCTAAAACAAGTTTAGTTGGATTTCCTCCACTAGGTAATGATAATTTAACATCAAAATTAATATAACAATTTTTACCATCAATGTATTTTACATTAGAAGGTATTTCAAAATCAATTCTTTGTCCGGGACTATAAGATAGACCATTAACCGAACTTACGGAAGTTTGAAATTGATTAATTTGTGTTTGTTCTTCATTTCTCCAATAAGACATTTTATAATTTATTTATAGATAAAAAATTTAATAAAAAAAAATAAAAAAAATATTAGTAATATTTTAAAAAACTTACATAAACAATTTTTATATTATTAAATTATTTAATATTTTAATTATTTTAAAAATTGATTTTATATTTTTTTTTATTCAAAAAGTATATAAAAAAAATATTTGTATAATATATAAATATGAATAGGGAAAATTTAAAATCTGGGAAAAATGCCAAGAATATAAAATATATTAATAAATATATGGAAGATATAACTACAATTGAACTTATAGAAAATTCAAAAAATCCATTAAATAAATGGACAGATAAAAAGAACCATTTTAAAACTAATATATATGAATATAAATCAAAATATAATAATTTAGGAATACCGACCGGTAAAATAAATAATATTACCGTTGTTGATTTAGATTTTTATAATAAAAAAGATAATATATTTGATTTAAAAAATTCATCTTTTATTAAAAAATTTGGTAAAGATTATATAAATTATTTTGATACATTTTCCGTAAAAACACCGAGTGGTGGTATTCATTTATATTTTAAATTTGATGAAGATATAAGACAAACACAAAATGAAATACATAAAGTAGATATAAGAAATAATGGTGGTTATGTAGTATCTCCAAATTCTAGAATTAATAATAATGATTATGAAATTATTAATGATAAACAATTTAAACATATACCAGAAGATTTAAAAGAATATTTATTAAATGTAATTTTAGTAAAAAATAATAAACCAAAAAAAACAAAAAAGAAAAGAAAAGAAATTAATAAAAATAAAAATAAAAATAATGAAATAATTGAAGAAGAAGGATATTATGATTTATCTAAATTTACTTATAATTTTAATGATAAATTATTACATGATATATTAGATGGATTACCAAAAGAATATTTTAATAATTATCAACAATGGTTAATATTTACAACAGCAATGAAACAAATTAATCGTAAAGATTTATGGATTGAATATTCTAAAAAATCATCTAAATATAATGAAATTGAAAATAACAAACAATGGGAAGGAATAAAAAAACATACACAATATAATTGTTTTTCTAATTTATTATTAAATACAAAAGTAAAAAATGCTAGAACAATGCTTGAATATTATATGTATATAGATTATAATATACATACTACAAAACCAGATGTAATAATTAATCAATCAAAATTAACAGATAAAAACTATTCAAACTTTTTAAATAATGGTAATGATTTATTAATTATGAAATCAGATACCGGAACTGGTAAAACAACAAGTTTTAAAAAATATTATTTAAATGAATATGAAAATAATTCAAATATTAAATTTTTATCAATTGTATCACGTATATCATTAGCACAAGAACAATATATGACATTTTCAAAATTTGGTATAGATTGCCATTTATATAAAAATGTAAATAAAATGTATATAAATAATAATTATATTATTACAATTGATAGTATTGTAAAATTGGCAGAATGGGATTTAAGATTGTTTAAAAATTATGTAATTTATTTAGATGAATTTAATTCAATGATTGAATATTTAATTTGTTCAGATACATTAAATAATAGACGTGTAGTTGTATTTAAACAATTATTAGATATTTTAAATAATTGTAAAAAAATTATTTGTACTGATGCAGATATTAATGATATATCATTATCATATTTAAGATTAATTGATAAAAATAAAATTTATATTCAAAATGATTTTTTACATAATAAAAATATTAAATGTCAAGAGTTATTCAGTTATGGTGATTTTTGCGATAAATTACATTTAGAAAATAAATTTTTATGTTGTTGTGATAGTAAAACACAAGCGGAGATGATACATCAACAATTAATAGATTTTGGAGTAAGAGATGTAAAATTAATTACATCAGATAATGATGAATATATTAATTTAGATGATCATGATAAAATTATATATTCACCAAAAATTATATATGGTTTAGATAGTTCAATAAAACGTCCAGTATATTGTTATTATAAAGAAAGAACAATTCCGCCAACCGCTATGATTCAACAAATTGCGAGATGTAGAAATATTAAATATTTAAGATATACATTTGAAATGAAAAAAGTTAAAATAGAAGATGAAGATTTTTCATTAGATTTTATAAAAAAAGAATTAAATGAATTAGATTCATTCGGTTTTGAATTTTGTTCATTTCAAATGTTTGAAAATAGTTTTAATAAAAGTGGTATGAGTCAATTTTATTTAGAATTATATACAAAATATAAATATTTAAATAGATGTTATGAAACAAATAAATTTGGTCATTTTCTTAATTTATTAGAAAAACGAGGATTTAAAAATGATAGTATTAAATTTTATAATACAAATTTAGATGGTACAAAAATGATGAGAGAAAAAGTAAAAGAACTTAAATTAGAAAACTTTTCAATTGACCATCCATCAGTAATTAAAATAAATGAATATTTAAATTTAGATGTTCAAAGTATAGAAGAATATAAAGATTATTTTTTGAATCAATCAAAATTAAATAATCATTTTAATATTTCAACATATTTTTTTAAAAAAGATAAAGAAGATATAAAAAAAGAATTAGAAGAAAAATTAGAATTTGATGTAAAAAAAGTTTCATCAAATTTAGCAAAAATGAAATTTTTACAAGAAATAAAAGATTTATCGGGATGTCCAGATAATAATGATATTATTGTAAAAAATCCATTAAGTGTTGATGAATCAGAATATTGGGGACAACAATATAATAAAGTATGGAATGCTTCAATAAAAAAAACAGATATTGACTTTACAAATGAAGATGTAATAAAACAATATTTATATAAAATGTATAAAAATTTATTTGGTAATGAATTAGTAATAAATGAAAAAAAAATGGAAAATAAAAAACGTATAACTAAATATAATTTTAATAATGATATATTAAAACAAGAAGAAAAATTATACAATTTTCGCAAACGACCAGACACTAAAAACGACAAGACACCCCAAAATGACAAGAAATAATGATTTATCTAATTGTTTTTTTATATTCATTATGTATAAGTAAATTTTTCCTTATCGTTACACCATTTTATATTTTGTATAATATAAATATTTACTAAAATGGTGTAATCTCTCACGTAACCCAATTTTTTCTATTCAACAGCAATTTTTTTGAACTAAAAAAAATTAATATTTTTTTTTCTTTTCACTTTTTTTAGATTTATTAGACTTTTTAGGTTTAGTAGTATCCGTATAATTTTCAAAAATTTCTTTTGGTTTAATCTTTTTATCTCTTTTTACAGTCTCCATGGGTTTATGTTGTAAATCCATATGATTATTACTTTTAATAGGTTTTAATAACATTTTTATAAATTACATTAATATTTTAATTTTTTTTCAAAAAAAATATTTTATTTATAATTAATATAAAATGTCGTTAATTATAACTTCAAATGTTAATCTTGAAGATGTAAATACTCAAAGTAATATATTTAAACCATATTCTTATACAAATTCATTAAATAATAATACTTTAAAAATTCCACCAAATAGTGAAATTGCATTACAAAGTTGTAAAATCAATAAATCTGGTGTATATACATTAAGTAGACTAAATAATGTTTTTGGTATTTATTTTGGTAAAAAATTAGTTGATGGAACTTATGAACTTGAGGATTCTACGGTATCACCTATGATTGGTAATATAGGCGATTTAAACCAAGGAGATTACATAGAAACTAATATAAGAGATTTAGCAGACCAAATAGAAATAGGTATGAAGAATGTTATTTCTCATCCTTCTATTATAAAAGGTATAGACTCACAAGGAAATGTAAAAGCTGGTTTAGTTTGTAATGCTTCTTATGATACTAATTTAGATTTTCAAGGCTACAACTGGGTATTAACTGAACATACCGCTACCGAAGAAGCAAGTGACCAATTAGATGTAGATATAGAGGTAACTAATCTTACTGGTCCAGATGATGACGGTTCACTCGGATTATATACATTAGATGAAGGTTTATTTACTAATTTAAGAAAACAAAATATACAAGTTCGTTGTGATGCTTACCCCCTAACCAATTATGGATTTAAAGGAACAGCCGGAGCCAATGCTGGAAATCATAAAGGTATAATATTTGATATTCAATCAGCTAATAACGTGAAAGCATCACGATGGATTGTAGGATTAGTAAGACCAAATATTCCAAGTAATTTTAACTCTAATGATGAAGGTATAGAATATTTACCAACATATTTTGAACCTAAAAACCAAGCATCATTCCAACCAAACCAATTTTACGATTATTGCGTAAGACGTGTAGGAAGTAAATTAAGAATATTTCAAAGTTGTATTAAAAGTAATAGAACTTCTGGTAATTCACAAGATTTAGTAATGGAACCAATAATATATTATGGTTACGGTGGAAATTTTGATGAAGAATATGATTTAGCCACAAATGCTTCTGGTTATAGATATATTAAATTTGCTTTATCTAATGAAAAAATAGTAATTCAAATTAGTGCAGATAGTACAAATTGGCTTGATTTAATAAACCAAGACCAAAGAACCACACCCGCGAAAAATACTATTGCTACACCAATTAATTGTACACAATGGCATTTATTCCCCGCTATGTCATTATCAAAAGCAACAAGTATTGAAATAACCGAATTTTATATATATTCAGCATTACAACCAGATTATGCGATTTATAACGAAAAATTGAATTGGTGGGTAAAATTATGTAATGATGGTATTTCTAATATTTTTGGAAGAGATGTTGAAACAAGACCATGGAACGATTACGCAGTAGCAGCAGTAAGAGACCCACTAGGAATTGATAGTCACGGAATACTAGATCAATCACAATTAATATTTACATTAGCACCTAGTACAGATTATGGACCAGAAATCACAGCGCCTTGCAATTCACAATTTACATTAGGATTTGTAGGACGTTCAATTGTAGATACACTTAGTGATTCAGATAATACAACACAAACAATAAATAGTGATAATACACCTAAATTAATTTCTAATGTATCGTTATTTATTAGATTAAATAATTTTACACAGAATAGCACAAATGCACGTAGGGGAACATCTACAAGTAAAATTGTAGCACACTTACCACGATTTGACAATTCCGGTAATGAAACGGGTGGTTTATATTTTGAACCACAAGAACGTGTATATTTAAAACTTAATAATACAAACGAACTGACATTAAATCAGCTTGATGTAGATATAGTCTATGATAACGAACAATTATGTAACGCAATTACGGGTAAAACAATAATTGTTTTCCATATTAGAGATAGCAAATAAACATTAAATAATTAAATTTATATCTTTTTGTTAAAACTTTTTCTTAAAAAGTTAATATTAATAAATTTAATATTATAAAAAATAAAATATTAATAAATTTAATTATTTTTAATATTTTTTTATAAAAACTTTTTTCTAAAAAACTTATATAAGATGTCTTTTATACCAAAAGTAAAAATGGACTTTGTACCGGAAGAACCGGAAGAAAACGAGGATGAAGAATTAATACCAGAGGTAATGTCAACAACGGAAGAAATAAACCCCGATGATATATTTGAAGATACAAAATCAAAAAAAGAAATAAAAAAAGAAGAAATAAAAAAAGAAGAAATAAAAGAAGAAAACATCATAGATGAAGAACCACCAAAGGAACCAGTAAAAAAACCACGTAAGAAAAGAGAATATACCGAAGAACAAAAAAAAGCAATGAGAGAAAGAATGGCAAAAGTTCGAGAAGCAAGAAAGATTAAAGGAAAAACAAAAAAACAAGAAGAAGAACCAAAACAAGAACCAAAAGAAGAACCAAAACAAGAACCAATAAAACAACCAATAAAACAACCAGAACAACCAAAATTTATACAACCACAAGTAAATCAACAACAAGCACAAGAAGCAATAGAAAAAATGATATTTGCCGGTATTCAATCATACGAAGTATTACGAAAAGAACGTAAAGCAAAAAAAAAGGAAGCACAAAAGAAAGAAAAAGAACATGAAGATTTCAAGAATACTTTAAAACGTGCTATGAATAGAAAGAATACTAACCCTTATGGTAATGGATTTTTTTAAAGTTTTTAGAAAAAAAGTTTTAACAAAAAACAATTTTATATATTTTATATTTTTTTATTTTTTTATTTTTTTTTATTTAATATTATTATAGAATATGGAAAATAAAAAAGAAGAACCAAAAAAAGAAGAAGAAAATGTACCACCACCACCAAAGGTATTTAAGGTCAAAGACCCCCCACCATCTAAAATGTTTAAGGGCTTACATGCGCACTTACCACAACCACCAAGTTTATTATTAATTATAGGAAGTGTAAGAAGTGGTAAAAGTAATTTATTATGTAATTTACTTTGTAATCCTTCAATGTTTAAAGATAGATTTGATGTCGTTCATCTTATTAGTAATACATTGAATGCAGACCCGAAAATGAAAATGATGAAAAAATATTTTGCATGTCAAGATCATTACGAAGATTCAATGATAGAAAATATTATAGAAAGTCAAAAAGCATTAGGGGAGGATGACCGATTAAACCTTGCAGTTTGTCTAGATGATATATTAACGAAAGACTTTAGCAAAAACAACTACGTATCATTTTTAGCAACTCGTTTTCGTCATTATGGTATTAATTTACTTTGTTTCACTACTCAATCGTTTCGTGCAGTTAGTGGTTTAATACGTAATAATAGTACTAATGTAATTATATGTAAACAGCAGAACGCAAAAGAACTTGATAAAATCGCTGAAGAATATGGAGATTTATTCGGAAGTCCAGATAATTTTATTAAACTATATAATATAGCACATAAAGATAGATACTCATTTTTACATCTTGATTTACAAACCAACCCCGCAACGGCATATTACCAATTTGAAAGAATTATAGGACGTGGAAGTGAAATTCTAGAATAGTTCTTTTAGAAAAAGAACTTACAGAAAAAATATAATAATATTTTTTATTTTTTTTTGTTAAAACTTTTTTTAAAAGTTTATTATATAAAATATGGGTTTATCGTTATATTCCGTAGATGGTGGAATGAGTCAAGCAAATAGTATGGCACAAGGGATTCAAAATGCAAATTTACAAATTCAAGCACAAAACGATTTAGCAGCTGAAAATTATAATGAACAAAGAGAAGTAGATAAAGAACAAGCTACTAATGATTTAATAAGTGGAGCAATTAGTAGTATGAAAATGGGTTCTGGTGTAAAAGACGCATTAAATCCATCAGTTAGAAAAACACTTGCCGGGGGAAAAGCAGTAGGGGGAGGTTTTGAAGGTGTCCAGTCTTCCGCAGATGTAAAAGGTTTAAGAGGGTTTATTGGTAGTGGTGCTGATGTATTAGAGAAAGGCACAAAGGTTGCCGGAACGATTGGGGCCGCAGTTTCAGCGGGTCAAGATATATTCGATGATATTAAAAGCGGACACGTTGCCGGTGATAATTGGGAAGAACAAACCGCTAATATAGGAAATATAGTTGGTGGTGTAATGGATGTTGCGGGTTTAGTACCGGGCTTACAAATTCTTGGAGCAGTAGGGGGGATTATAAGTGCGGGAAGTGCAGCATTACAAGGTGTAGGCGATTCTATCGATGCCGCCAAAGATACCGCTAATAAACCAGTAGAACAAGCAGAAGAGGCGGTGGCACCCAGCGCCCAAGTCGCAATCGCAAGAACCGAATAAACTTTTTAAAAAAAGTTTTAACAAAAAAAAATATTCTAAAAATCTGTATTACACCATTTCATATTTTATATATATTATAAAAAAACTAAAATGGTGTAATTAATTAAATTTTATTACAAATTCTTTTTTATTTATTTTAAAAATATTTTTATCTTTATTTTTTATTTTACCATATAAATTTTTTTTCCAATAAATATTTTTATAATATTCTTTTATTTTTTCTTTATTATGAAAATAATAATTACGATAATAAATTTTTCTATTAAACATATATAAATTTTTTAGATATTTTTTATTAAACTTTTTCTTAAAAAATTATTTTTTATTTTTCAAAAAGTATATAAAAAAAATATTATATATATTATATAGATGGAATTTACCGAAGATGATTTTAAAAGAATTATTGAAAAATATCAAAATAATAAAAAAACACAACGTGAATATTACCATAATGTAAGAAAACATAATCAAGATTTTCAAAATAAAAATAAAGAAAGAGCAAATAAATATTATAATAATAATAAAGAAAAATATAAAGAAAATTATATGAAAAAACAAGATTATGTAAAATCTAAAAATTTATATAATTATTATAAAAAAAAAGATAATTTAGATGTATTTAAAGAAAAACATAAAGAAAAATATGATTTACTTGTAGAACGTAAGGTAATTATGCCCAAGAAGGCTTAGTATCACTCCAAAGTCGTACGCTCCAATAATTCGAAGTATTTTTATCTTTATAAGTTAATTGACCTTTTTTATTTTTAATACCTTTTGCACGTGCTAAATAACTTTTTTGTCTTTGTTTATCTTTATGTTGATAAAAAACGGTATATCTACTATCACCAAAATGAATTAATTTAGTTTTTCCATTATCACCCTTTACATAAACTGAATATCGTTTATTTTTTGCTTTACTTTTAAAAGGTTTATAAAGTTGTTTTGTTTCTGACATTATATAGTTCTTTCAGAAAAAAAATAATAAAAATTATTATTTTTTGTTTTAATAAAAAAATATCTAAAAAGTTTATAATGGAAGAACTCAAAACACCCAGAAAAATTATTGATGAAGATAATATAGATTGTTGGAGTAATGAAATAGAAGAAATGTTGTCAGAATGGGGCGAAATTGCCATGTGTTATGCTTGGTTACATAATTTTAGTGAACGTAAATATAAGAAGAAATATCATCATATGAGTATCCCTATAATAGTTTTATCTACCTTAACTGGAACAGCAAATTTTGCGGACTCATACGTGCCAACTGGATTTAAACAAGGATTCAGTGCCATTGTAGGTGGTTTTAATATATTATGTGGTATATTAGGAACTTTAATGTCATTTTTAAAATATGCCGAAATATATGAAGCTTCAAGAATTGCGAGTGTGGCATGGTCTAAATTTGGTAGGAATATACAAATTGAATTAGCATTAAAAGATGATAAAAGAAAGAATGCACGGGACTTTTTGAAAGTATCACGTGCAGAATATGACAGATTATTGGAAAGTTCACCAAATGTTGACCAAGATATAATAAATATATTTAATAAAAAATTTGAAGATAAATATAAACATATTTCTAAACCAATTATATGTAATGGATTAAAAGAAGTAAAAATTTATAAAGAACATAAATTGCCAAAAATACATACAGATAAAATACAACAAGTAGTTTAACAACTTAATATTTTAATATGATCATTTAAACGTTCATTTTCATTTCTTAAAGATTCAATCCATTTTACTATTCTTCCTTTTTGTTTGACCTCTTCTTCCGCAAATTCTTTTAATTGTTTAATTTGTAATTTTAAATTTTCATTTTCATTTTCTAATTTTTCAATTTTTTCATTAAATTTTTCAATATCATAAAATATATTATTCATTATATAATATAACATATATATTTTTATATACATTTTTTTATATACATATGAAAATAAATTAAATATAAACTTTTAATAAAAAAGTTTTAACAAAAAAAAATATTAAAAAAGTTTATATATGGAAAAAAATTTGGCGAAACAAAATAAAGAACTTTTAGATAATATTATTAAAACATTAAATGAAATAAATAAAACAATTACTAATCTAGAAAAAGATGTCAAAGAAATAAAAACTAAAATAAAACCACCAGAAGAATATATAGAAGTCAATAAATCGTGGTTTTTCTAAAAATAAAATATAATATATATTAAATGGAAAAGATAAGTATTTTAATACCAACATATAATAGAAGTAAATTTATTCAAT
>JAAHTH010000545.1_pt2 | contig 19735 bp, 25 predicted proteins | sample 6116091 | NCBI WGS metagenome assembly JAAHTH01 (sample SAMN13939990, study PRJNA603662) | sponge metagenome | isolation source: marine sponge | host: Mycale hentscheli | place: New Zealand | collected 2006 | reverse complement strand
TATAAGGATGGAGAGATGTTATGCCCAGAATTATTAAGCTATGAGGATTATGCTGATAAGAAGAGTAAAACATCTCCAGCTATCTTTGGTGCTAACTATATGCAAGAGCCAGTTGATGAGATGGGAAGGATGTATAAAGACTTCAAAACATATTCAGAATTACCAGAAGGCCAAAGATTTAACTATACAGATACAGCAGATACTGGATCAGATTACCTTTGTAGCATCAATTATCTGATTAATAATTATCAAATTTATATCTTAGATGTGCTATATACCAAGAAATCTATGGAATATACTGAGCCAGCAGTTGCTAAAATGCTTGAAAAGGATGGTATTCAGAGGGCAAAGATAGAAGCAAATAATGGAGGAAGAGGCTTTGCAAGGAATGTAAAAAGGCTTTTAAGCAATAATTTTACGGTTATTAAGACCTTTACGCAAACTAAAAACAAGAAATCTCGTATATGGTCAAATAGTTATTGGATTGAAGAGAATGTATTTTATCCAGAAGGATGGGGGAATATGTGGGGTGAGTTTTACGCTTCAATGAAGAATTATAAAAGGGAAGGAACAAATAATCATGATGATGCACAAGATTGTATTACTGGATGTGCTGAACAAGTTAACAAGCCTAAAAGAATATTCAAATAAATTTGTAAATTAGTGCAATGAATCTAATACAGAAAGCAATACAATTCTTCCAAACAGATACCAATAGGAAGATAAATTGGAATGAATTCTTTGGCTTTGATAAGGATAATCCAACAGCAAACTTTACTGAGTTTATTAATCAAGGGTACTCAAGAAGCCCAGATTTAAAACCAATAGTAGATAAAATTGCTAATACTACATCATCAGTTAAGTGGTGTGTATATGAAGAAAGGAATGGAGAGTTAATCAAGGATGAAAGCAGTAAGCTGAATGATTTACTTTATTCTCCTAATCCTAATCAGACATGGAATGAATTTCAATATGGTTTAGTTGTTAATTTAGCATTAACTGGTAATGCATTAGCAAGAGGTATTGATTCTATTGGGCTTGGTGCAGAAGGTGCATTTAGGCAATTGGAAGTATTATATACTCAAGGAATTACACCAAATTTAGATAGCAATTATAATATAATTAGTTACGATTATGTGATTGATAGAATAGATACTACCTATTCAGCAGAAGAAATTATCCACATGAAGTATTTTAATCCTACAGAGAAAGGATTAATGAGTGGAATGGGATTATCTCCATTACAATCTGCTGTATATCCATATAGAACTTCATTGAATCAATGGGAAGCCAGTAGTAATTTATTAAAGAATAAAGGTGCAATTGGATTTATCTCCAATGAATCTGATGATGTATTAGATGATCAAGAATTAGAATCAGCACAATCTGCATTCAATAAAATGGTTGGTGGGCCAAAGCAATTTGGTAAGGTAACCGTTACACCATCTAAGATGAAGTATAATCCAATGGGAATGACTGCTGCTGATATGCAGATCATTGAGATGGGTGTTAAGACATTGAGAGCAATCTGTAATGTATATGGAATTGATTCATCTTTATTCAATGATCCAGCTAATAAAACATTCAATAATAGAAGGGAAGCAGAGAAGGCATTGTGGACTAATGTTAATATTCCAATCCTTAGAATGATGGAGGCATCTTATAACAGATCATTTGTTGAAAGCTATTCTAAAGAGGAAGGTAAAAACTTATACCTTAAATTTGACGTATCAGATGTTGAGGTTCTGCATGAGGACAAGGATAAAAAGGTAGATAGAGTAATTAAGTTATTGCAGAGTGGAGTTATAACAATAGAACAAGCACAAGAAATGATTGATATAACTGATTAAGATGAGAATAGAAGATAAGTTAAGCATTAGATATGCTTGTAAGAATTTAGCTTTAGAGATAAAGGATATAGATGATAAAGAAGGTATAGTATCTGGATATTATGCAGCTTTTGATTCTATTGATGCAGATAATGATGTAATTAGAAAGGGTGCATTCAAGAAATCCATCCAAGAAAGAGGGCCTTTATCTGCTGGTAATAGAAGAATAGCACATTTAAGAAACCATGATTGGGATAGACAAATCGGTAAGATCCTGGAATTAGATGAGGATGAATACGGATTAAAGTTTACTTCCAAGATGGGCAGAAGCACAGAAGGAAAGGATGCATTATTGGATTACCAGGATGGTATCCTTAGAGAGCATTCTATTGGCTTTAATTACATTGGCGATAAAGTTAAATATGTAGAGGATTCTGAATTCTCTGATAAAGGCCACTTTGAAATTACAGAAGTGAAACTATGGGAAGGCTCTGGGGTTACCTTTGGTAGCAATAGTCTTACACCAGTTATTGATGCTGCTAAATCAAGTGGCAATTACAATGATCTAATAAGCAAAATACACATATTGGAAGAATCTTTTATGATGGCCCTAAAGAATGGTAAGGGTACTGATGAGAGATTAGAGAATATTGAAATGAGATTCAAACAAATTCAACAGCTTAGAGATTCACTTATCATTGAGAAGCCGGATATTAAATCCACTTTAAAAGATGAAAAGCCGAATAATGAGCAAAACAAAAAACAATTATTTTTAAACTTAATATTAAATTCATAAAGATGTTCGTAGAAAAAACAGCAGATGAATTAGCATCAATGGATGCTAAGAATTTACAAGAGTATTACGTTGCAAAACTTAAAAACGAAAATACTCTTTTAGAAGAAAGATTAGTAAAATTAGAAGGTGAAACTAATGATGTAGCAATTAAATCTTTAACTACTGAGGTAGAAGAATTAAAAGCACACAAAGTTAAATCTTTAGAATCAGCATTAGAAACACAAGGGATTATCTTGAAGAAATTACAAGATGGATCTTTATCTGGATCTTCTGTAAGAATGGCTGAGAATTCAGTTAGAAAAGCATTAGCTGATAACAGAGAAGACTTCATTAAAGCTAAAGATGGAAGACATTCTTTCAGATTTGAATTGAAGGCTGCTGCTGATATGACTATTGCTGGTAATGTAACTGGTGGTGATGTACCACAAGCACAAAGATTAGAAGGTATCAATGATATCGCTGAGAGAGAAGCTAAGTCTTATGCTTTATTTCCAAAGTTAAGAACAGCAGCAAACACTATTGAGTGGGTGTATGAAACTGGACAAGATGGTACTATTGATGGTACTGCTGAAGGTGCAGCTAAAGATCAAATTGATAATGATTTCGTTGTTACTTCTGTAGCTTTAGTAAAAAGAGCAGCTTATTTCAAAGTATCTACTGAAATGTTAGATGATGTTGCATTCATGGAAGGATGGTTAAGAAACAAGTTAATCGTAAGATTATTCTTAGATGTAGATAACCAAGTTTTAAATGGTAACGGTACTGCACCAAACTTAAAAGGTGTTATTGATTATGCTACTGCATTTGCAGCTGGTACATTCGCTAACGCTGTTGATTCTGCTAACGATGCAGATTCATTAGTTGTTGCAGCAAACCAAATCAGATTGGCTAATCACAATGGTGCTTTAACTATTATGATGCACCCATCAGATGTTGCAGCTTTAAAATTAGTTAAGTTATCTGCTTCTGATAAGAGATATGTTGAGAGATTAATGATGGTTGGTTCTCAAATGTCTTTAGATGGTATTCCAATTATTGAAAACACTAACATTACTGCTGGTGATTTCTTAATCGGTGATTTCGCTAAAGGAACAATTGTTGAGAAATCTGGAATTGAGATTGAAATCGGATTAGATGGAAATGATTTCACTAAGAACATGAGAACAATCTTAGCTGAATGGAGAGGTCAACTTTTCGTACAGAATAACGATACTACTGCTTTTGTTAAAGGTACTTTTGCTACTACAAATGCAGCTTTAGAGACACCATAAGCATGGAGTTTATTTAGGGCCAGAGCCTCACATCCTTAATTGGGTGTGGGGATTTGGTGGTAAAAGCATTTGATTATGGCTAAGAAGAAAGCAGTTAAGAAGATAGAGATTCCAGTAGTATGGGATAAGCTAAGAGATATAGATGAGGTTCAGATCGTAATGGGTGGTAAAGAATTTAAAGTATCTGTAGATCTTGCTAAAGCATTAATTAATAAAGGTAAAGCACAAGCTAAATAAGATGAGTGTAAAGATTATACAAGAATCTGATTTTGTTGGAGATGTAGAAATCCCAGTTGGAGAATGGACTGAGGATAAGCTAAATCTTTATATAGATCAAGTAGAGGAAGATATTCTTACATCATTACTTGGATGGACTTTATACCAAGAGTTAGAATCTAATCTAAATGTGCATCCATTTCCAGATAAGTGGGCCAATCTAATTGATGGTGATACTTATACATCTGGAGAGATAACATTTAAGTTTAAAGGCCTAACAGAGATGCTAAAGCATTTTGTATTCTTTTATTATATGAGAGATAATGAAATGGAGAATACTCAAATAGGAGTGGTAATAAATAGTGCTACTAATGCAGATAGAGTAACACCAGTTACATCCAATCTACTTAGAAGGCATTGGAATAAAGGGATAAAGATCTATAATGATGCGTGTTCTTATATTACCATTACTAATGAGCCAACAGAGGTTTATGCAGATTTCCATTTCACACAAAGAGAAAAGATTAGCATAGTATGATTACTCAAGTTAAAGATTTCATTAGCACAATTGTAGCAGATGTAAGGACTTCTACTTACGTACAAGGGAAGGTTGATTCTGGTAAGTGGCTATCTGGTGCACCATATTACTATCATGGTACTCCAATTGAAATTAATAACATTTTATCTAAGCTAAGAAAGGGAAAGGCTAAATTTCCAGCAGTATTATTATTTGAGCCTATTACTATGGGTGAGAATGATGATAGAATGAATAATATAGGGGCTACTCCACAATTACAAATCTATTTCATGAATGATTGGGCTGGGCAACAGCAATGGGATACTGATGACCATTATACCAACATCATAGATGATATGGATGCTGTAAAAAGGGAGTTTATAAAGAGCCTAAAGAAAAATAAAAACGTATTGGATATTTCAGATTATACCACAATAAGACATGCTAAGTATGGCTTATTCTTCAATAATGAAGGGTATAAAACACAAGTTTTTAATGATATGCTAAGTGGTGTACAATTAAATATAACGGTGGAAATAGACAAGATTATTGATGGTTGTAATTTGTTTGATGAATATAATTTTTAAAACTTTTAAATTGAAAAAAAATGGCTAATTGTTGTACTTTATCCAATTCACAAGGGGACGCTTGTCCTTCGATATTGGATATTGCCAAGAGAATAATCGTTGTACCAGAGGTAGATGCTGCTGGGGCGAAGAATGAACTGGCAAACGAAGCAGCTGTAACAAAGAGTGCTTTACAAGCTAAATTTGATGCAGCAGACAAGGATGATAGATACTTTCCTCTTTCTATATTAGAAAATGTAGAAGATGTTAGAGTGGAGCCTACATTCTTTGAATTCAATTCTGGAAGAAAAGCTAAGATTAAGGAAGGTACTCGTACTTTTACTGGATTTATTCCTTTTCAAGGGCCAGAATATTTAGGTAAATTAGAAGATTGGGCTTGCTCAAAATTTGGTATTTACGTTATTGACAAATCTGGAAACTTTGTTTATGCTACTGATGCAAGCACAAAAGTAAAGGTTCAGCCTATTATGGTTGATCAAGAATCTTTTTCTGCTGAGTTAGTTAAGAAAACAGATGCAGAGCCAGTAATGATTAAGATTACATTTGACTTTAGAGAAACTGAAAAGGATTCTTTAATCAGAGCAATTGATGCTGCTGATTTAGACTTTGATGGTTTATCTTCAAGTGATGTATATGGACTATATGATATTAAGCACGTAGCTTCTTCTATATCTACTACTGGATTTACTTCTACTATTACAGAGAATATCTATGGGTTTGGTATTGAAGGTTTAGTAGAGGCTGATTTTGCTATCTACAATAACACTACATCTTCAGCAGTAACTATTTCAACATTTGCAGCAGTTGATAACGCTTATACATTTACCTTTTCTGCACAAACAGCAGCTGATGAATTGAAATTATCTGTATCTAAAGGTGGATATGATGATTCATTGATTGAAGCTGAATTAGTAACCATTCCTTAATTATGGCTAAGTTCATAAAATTAGGAAGGACTTCTTTTAATGTTGATGAGATAAAGAAGCTAACTTTTGAAGAGTTCAAAGGTTTCTTCATGGGTAAATTGGATGTTGATATGGCTAAAGCCTATGAGCAAATAACCAAAAAGAAAGCTAAATCTAAAGGTAAGAAGAAGTAGTTTTTCGTATCATAGTTTTAATTTTTTTGTCTTAAAAGGGGTGCTTTACGGTATCCCTTTTTTGTATATTTATTATATGAAGTTTTATAGAACAATAGAAGAACTGCCAATCTGGAACTACAATAAAGTAAGTGAGTCTGGAGATGTACGCTATCTACTAAAATTGGATGATTACTTTGAACTTCCAGATAAGGGCTTTAAGTTAAAGGAATTAGCCCAAACATTTGTAAATATAGCAGATGAACTATTTGAAGGTTTTGGAGTGGATGAGAGAGCCATTACAAGCATGATAGAAGAAAAAGATATATTAATAATGAAATTAAAGTGGTTAGCTGGTGAGAAAACATTTAAAACATCGTATAAGATTAAAAGTAAGATCAAAAATGATCGGGAAGCTATGGTTGCGAATAAGAAACAGACGTTTGATGAAAGAATAGTTATGCTTGAAAGTTACTTTAAGAAAGATTTTGACGTATATAAGATGAGTGTATCAAAATTCTATACTTATTTAAATATATTTAAGAAGGGTAACAGATGAATATTTTTGCTGATAAATTGGATAATTTAATTACTAAATTGGAGGAACTTCCAATATTAGCAGAGATTGTAGCAGATGATGAAATGGCCAAGCAGTTTCCAGCTAAAGTAAAACATCAGATAAAAGAAGATGGAGAAGATGGTACTGGCCAGTTAATACAAGAGGGTTATTCTAATTATTGGGGTACAATAAGATCAATAGCTGGATTACAGATTGAATATGTAGATTTATATTATACTGGTACTTTTTTAAATAATTTAAATACTGCAAAAACTGGAGAGGATTACTTCTTAGAATCTTCAGTATCTTATTTGGATGATTTAAAATATAGATATCCAGATATACTTGGATTGCAAGATGACAATTTACAATTGATCATTGATGACATAAAAAAGAAGCTAATTAAAGAATTGAGAAATGGCAGATAAAATAAATAAGAGTGATTTATTTGGAGATTTAGATTTAAACGCTGAAATAAAGGCTTTAAAGGAACTTCTTGGAATAGTTAAGGAATTACAAGAGGAAACTAAAAAGATGGCTAAGAACAAGCTAAATGAGGTTGCTAAGATAGATGCATCCACAATAGCTGGTATCAAAAAGCTAATGAAGGAAAAAGAGGAAGCCCAAAAGATTGAGGAAACCAGTAATGAACTTGATAAAGAGCAGATAAAACTAAAGGAAAGATTAGTAAAGGCCCAATCTGAGCAAGGGAAGGAAACAGCTAAATTAAGATTAGAGATCCAAGAGCAGAATAAATCTAACAAGGAAGCAGCTAAAACTGAATTAGGATTATTAAGCACATATCAAGAAGAATCTAAGAGGCTTAATGAAATGAGGAAGAGGGTTAAGAATCTTCTACTTGAAAAGAAGAAATTAACTAAAGCAGATAAAGCCTTAATTAAAGAAACACAAGAATTAGATGCCAAATTAAAAAACGTAGATAAAACGGTTGGACAAACACAGAGAAGCGTAGGTGATTATGCTATTGCTACACAAAGGGCTGGAGATGCATTGAAATCAATGGCCAAGAAAGCATTAGCAGCCACTGGTATAGCATTATCATTAAAAGGAGTATTAGATGGTGTAGTATCATCCCTAAAAGATAATGAAGAAGGTAGTGAGAAGCTGAGAAGTGGAATGGCCCAATTGAATGCTGTAATGAGTGTCTTAAAAAATACTGGTGCTGGATTCCTAACTGATGTATTTAGTAGCATTGTAAAAATGAAAGATGCTGGTGCAAGTGGTACAGAAATTTTTCTTGAATTAGGAGATATTATTTTAGCTGCATCTGATAATTTTGATGGATTTAATGAGAAAGTTAGTAAGGCTGCAAAGGCTGCAAAAGAAGCTGAAGATGCACAAATAGCATTAGAGAAATCATCCAGACAACAAAGATTAGAGATTGCTAGATTATCAGCTGAGATTGAAAAGCAGAATGTGATTGCTGGAGATAATACCAGAACATTTACAGAAATAGAAGAAGCAATTAATAAAGCATCTCAAGCAGAGGTGGATAGGGCTAAATTGATTAGAGATATAGCTAAAGAAGAATTAAAAATCATCCAAGATAAAATTGATGCAAGAGGTAAAGATGCTAATAATCTTGAATTGGAGAATGACAAGATAGAAAAGCAAATTGAATTAAGAGATGCAGAAGCTGAATTAGATGTTGCTAAATTAGAGAGAAGAAAAGAATTAAATGAGAATACAAGAGATTTCTTTGAGAATGAATTAGATTTTGCCATTGATGCTTTTGATAACCAAAAGACAATAAATGAAAGAATTATTGCAGATGATAGAGTTAGTTTAAAAGAAAAAGAAAAAATATTTAATAGAACGGTTGAACTTTCTGATAGTAGTTTTAATGAGCAACAAAAGCTATTTAGCAAATTTGTAGATGATAGGATTGATTTAAATGCATTAGTTGCTTTAGATGATGAGAAACAAATAAGAGAAAGAGTTGCTGGATATGATCTTGATAAAACAGAATTTACCAGATTATTAGAAGTAATTAGAGAAAGAAAAACGGTATTGCAAGATAATGCTGATACTGAAAAATCATTAGAACAAGAAAGAAAGCAAAGGAATCAAGATAGTATTGAATCAGTTAAAAATACATTTGATGCTATCAATGAAATATATGCAGAATCCCAACAAGCAAGAAAGGATACTTTAGACCAAGAGCTGGAAGATTCTAAGAGCCAAGAAGAAAGCCTATTGAGATTAGCAGAGCAAAGAGTATTATTTGCAAATGAATCTTTAGCAGTAGAGAAAGCTAAACAAGCAGAGATCCAAAAGGAATTAGCTAAGACTGAAAAGAGAAAGCAATTATTAGCAGCTACACAAACGGCATTGGAACTAATGGGAAGCTATGCAGAAGGTGGAAGTAAAACACCATTCCAAGATGCATTTGGAGATATTACTAAAATGCTTGGTGCATTGAAAACTATTCAATTCTTTGCTGATGGTACTGAGAGTGTAGAAGGTGGGGTACAAGGAAAGGATAGTGTACCAGCTATGCTAATGCCTAAAGAAAGGGTTATTGATGTTTCTAATAATATGAAGATTGGAGGAATGAGCAATGATCAATTATCAGAATTAGCATTTAAATATAGAACTGGAAGATTAGATCAAGATTTACCATCCATTAAAGTTGAGAAGCAGAGATTTGAAAGTAATAAAGAATTGATTAGTAGAGTTAAGGATGTAGAAAAAGCAATTAGAAACATTCCAGAAGTATCTATTGATCCTCATGCATTAGCTAACTTTATTACTGAAACAATTAGAAGGCAGAATAAGGTGGATAGAAATCATTATAAAACAAATGAAATATTCAAATAGATGGCACAATTTGATAACGTAAAGTTTGAATTATTAGGAGAATCAGAAGGTGTAAGGGATTGGCAAGGACTGCAAATCATAGCTACTTTTGACAATGATAATAACCAGCCCAATATAACTACATCTGAATTAACATTCAGCTTGGATATGGGTAAGAAGCTAATTGAACATATTGATAATGGTTCTGGAATATTTCAAGGTGTAGACTTTGAGATGTTTCTAAATTCTCCATCTACTGATGTATTTAAAGGAATCGTTGATTTAGCTAATGATATAGAAGTTAATAGAGAGAAGCAAGAGGTAAAGGCTAAATTACTTAAATTGGATGGCTTAAATACCTTTGCAAACGTATCTGAGGCCATTACTATGGGCTTATTAGAATCAGAGGGTAGATTTACTTCATCTGATTACGTAGATATTCCTTACATTAAGGAAACACAATTTGATTATTTAGGTACAGCCATTCTAACAATATCTATATTTCAAATAAAACAACAGTTACAACAAATAATAAAAGAAGCATTAGATTTAGGTGCAGATACTACTGGAGAAGCTACTGGATCATTGTCTACTGGTTTAGTTGGTTCTGGATGGATACTTGTATTAAAAGGTGCTGCAAAAATAGCTTACTTTGGTGCAATGTTTTTTGTCCTAATAGACATGGTAAAAGAATTAATTGATACTTTATTTCCAATACCAAAGAAGCATAGAGGGATAAAGCTAAAAAGAATATTAGAAGTTGGATGTGATTTTGCTGGATATGAATTTATTGCAAGTAGCATGATTCCAGAATTGGATGAGTTGTATATTCTTCCAAGAAAGACAGAAGCTGGTAGAATTAATATACCTAATTCAGAAACTGGATTACCAGTAAGTGGTGGGCCATTATATACGCTTGGTAAATGTGTTGGATTAGTAAAGGATTTATTCAATGCTAAAGTTAAGATTACTGATGATAATAAAGTACATATTGAGCCATTAAAGAATAAAGGCTTTTGGGAATTAGATTCTGCTTATGAGATGCCTCCAATAAAAGTAGATATTGATAAGTATAATACCAATGAATTAGTAGGTACTAAGGTGATTAGTTTTACTATTGATAATGATAACTACTGGGATTTAGATAATTATAAGGGTACTTCTTATGAAATCAAAACATTACCTACAGCTTATACTGATTTTAGAAAGGTATTAATAAAGGGAGTATCTGAATTAACATTTCCAGTTGCATTAGGTACAAGGAAGAAACAAGGATCAATACTTGAGAGAACATTTAAAACTTTTGCTAAAGTTGCTGATTCATTATCTGTAATATTTAAAACTAATAATGATTTCTTTGGAACGGTACAAGCAGAAAGCAGAGATAGATTGCTTAGAACAAGTACAGATTTAGTAAATATTCCAAAGTTGTTAAGGCTTACACCAGAATTAAAAATGCAAGCTAATAATAGAGATATATGGAGTGCAAAATATTTATATGAAGAGTATCATTATGTAAATTCTTTCGTAGAAGATATAGCTGATGACCAGTATAATCAGTACAAAGTTTATCAGAAGATTAAGATGAATGCATCTTTTGAGGACTTTTTAAAGATTATAAATAACAATATTGCTACTGACGAAGATGGTAATAGGGTTGTTTTTGATTCAATTTTATATAATTTTGGTGGTGGATATTGGGAAGCTGATTATAGAATTCAATACCAATACACTACTAATTTAAAAGAAACATATACAGAGCCAACATAATATGGAAGATTTTAATTATATAACTAAGATGGTAGAAAAGGCAATGGCCCAGCTACAAGATAAGATGATGGAAAACTTTGCTAAGATTCCAGAAGGTTCAATGAAAGATAAATGTAAAATTATCATGGATGAATTGAACAAGGCTATGAGAGAAGGAGATACGAAGAAGTTGGATAGTCTAAAGAAGGAATTAGTAGAGTTACAAAACATAAAGAATAATGGCTAATATCAATGTAATATCAAGGAAGTTTTATAACCAGCTTGATAATGGTTCAGATTTTACTTCAAACACAAGTACCTTTACTAATTTTATTAAGGGGAATAGTGGAGGAAGATACAAAGCTATTCATGATATTGGAGTAGAATGGTTCAGTACAGCACTTCAAGTTGGAACTACTATTATTAATGGCTTTACATTTACAGCCACAGCAGATACAATTACAAGAGATAGTGGTAGTTGGGTTAGTGATGGTTTTAAATTAGGTGATACAATAAAAACCGTAACAACATCTGGAACTAATGATGGTACTTTTACAATATCCAATATTACAGATAGTGTAATTACTTGTAGTGGAACACCACTTGTTAATCAAGTAGATGGTGATGCTATTGTAGTTGGATTTACTACGCTTAATGATGTAGAATTCCAATTTGGATTGATTGAGAATAGTGAATCAATTAACTTTAATAGTAAAGTAGACGGTAACGTACAGAAATACAGATTACAAGGAGTAAGTGGTACACCAACAGCTATGGATGCAGTTGGTATTCAAAAAACATGGCAAAATGGTAGTGTTAAGGCATCTACTGGTGCTGGTAATCCAATTAATATTACTAATGGTGCATTAAATTATAGTGCTACACATACATCATTCTTAATTGAGCATGAATTTATTTTATTTCCTACCTATTTAGATGGTGAAATAGATAACATGGTTAACGGTAATCCTCCAGAATTATGGGCTACAGATAAATGCTTGAAGTATGTATTTAGTATTTACATGGCTGCTACTTTATCTGATCCAAATAGTTTCCATTATGGTCAAGATGAACTATTATTAGGGAATACTGGATGGATAGATGAAACATATAATGGTAATGCTGCTAATTTTAGTATCAATTCTATTAGCTATGCAGATATATCTGGTAATCCATCTTCTGGAATAATTAGAAGTGGTTCTACAGATGTTACGGTTGTAGTAGATACAGATTTAACAATTAATACATCAACTAAATTTGCATTAACACATTTCTTACTTCCAGATGAAGATCAGTATAAAGGTGCATCTGTACAATCAAGCACATTAGAAGAAAACTTCTTATTTGAAAACTTTGTTTCTCAATTTGGTGCTACTGATCCAGATGGAGATATAATAAAAAATGTAGTTGGTACGGTTGTTTCTGCATCTCAAGGTAGTATTACTTTTAGAGTGCAGTATGATTCAGCAGATCAATTAGATAAAATTAGATCTGGAAATTATTGTTTCTTAGGCTTATTAATCCAAGATGCAAGTACAGCTAATACTCAAATGATGTTAAAATTGGGTGTAGATGAAATGGTTGCAAGTGCATTGGGAGATGATGAATCTGGTTTAATATCATTTGCAGACTTCAATTTATACCAACATCCAGAAGATGATGGAGTAGTTACTGATGGTAGTACATCTGTTCAAGGGTATGTAGAGGATAAATTATTATCATCATTTACCTTTGAATTAGGAAATGGTTCAGCATTAGTTGATAAAGTAACTGCAAGATTAGTAGCATATAATTCTACTACTGGAGATTTCTTTGATATCCAAAAAGAGGAATATGATTTTACTATTTATCCAGCAGTAGGAGGAATACAACAAATTAATTTAGATACAACAAGAGCATTTAAATTAGCATCTGGTTCTGATTTCAATAAAGTAGATTGTTCAATTACTTCTACTGGTGCTAAAGATACTACTTATACATTTAATTGGGCCTTTTCTTTTGATTGGGCTGATTATAAAGCATTGGCAAGTGCTAATACTGCATTCTATGATTCATCTTTATTAAACAATGGACTTAATCAAAATTCAAGCCATTACTCAATGAATGTGGCGAATTGGGGAGTATATTTATTCTATGATTTTGATATGAATAGTAATGGCAATATTACTACGTATAGACAAATATCTCCTGAGTTGGATGTTTCTAATTATAATGAATACATTGGTACTAATATATGGAGTGTAACTAAGCAATTAACTAATCAAGCTGGTACAAGTACCAATAATAATATATTAGATACTGAGAATACCAAGATTAGCTTTGCATTTACCTCATCATTAGGAGATGTTGGAACTGATTACCAGGCCGTAATTAGATTAGAAGAGTATCAGAATGGTGGATTAAAGAATATATGGGAGATATCAAGCTATAAAAATAGATTAGTACGTGGTAATCCATTGAAGCCTTTGAGTGGAGAAACATTTGCAAAAATGACTAAATCTCCATCAGATACATTAACTATTGAAGCTGAAATTGATAAAGATTTAATAAATTTAGGTAGACAATACCAAGTTTCTTCAAGAATATGGACTGGTTTAGCACAAACTTACGTATTTGAAGATGGGGTTAACTATGAATTTGAGGATAGTGTAGATTATGATTTTGAATAAATAATATAAAAATGGGAAAATTAACGGGTAGAAGTGCAATATCTTCTAATATAGATGGAAACTTATTAATTCACGTAGTAGATACTACTGGAACACCAGCATCATTTAAGGCTACATTAAGCCAATTGTATGCAGTATTTCCAAAGAATAGTAGTGCAGGGGCTGGAGATGTAGATTACGTTGCAAGATGGACTGCAGCTAATGAATTAGGAAAGGGAATCATCCAAGATGATGGTACTACTTCCAGTATAAATGGGGCAACAAGTGCTACAGATCAATTAAAAATTTACTCTTCTTTAGATGCAGCTTTAAATATTGAAGCTACGGGTACAAATGGTATATCAATAACTGGGGATTTTGGTACAAGTAATGGTTTTGGTATAAATTCTGCAGTAGCTAATGGTGATAATGTATATAATATTTATGGCCGTCTTCCAGATACAAATGGAACTATTAGTGGTAATTATTATGGAGTATTTGCAACAGGTACACAAACTAATTCAGGACAAACAATAGGAGGAGATATATATGGAGTGTATGGAAATGCAAGACATACAGATGGTGTTTTTGGAGATGGTGCTGGAAATGGTGGAGATTTGTATGGAGTGTATGGACAAGCTAGTTATAGTAATACAACTAATCCAATGCATAGCTCTGAAAAGATGGTAGCACTATTTGCCTATTCATCAGTTTCATCTGGTGCAACAGCAGCTAATGGGCATGGAATTCAAAGCCAGTTTGATGTAGATGGTACTCTTACTAATGGATATTCATTTTATGCTGGTTCTTCTCAAAGTAGTGGTGAGATTACCAATTATCATGCATTTTATTCTAATGGATGTAAAGCAACTACTTGCTCTGTAGCTTATGGTTTAAGGCTACTTGCTCATACTACGGGTACAACTAAATGGGGAATATACCAAGAAGGTGCTAATGATAAAAACTATTTTGCTGGACAATTAAAATTAACACATACTTCTGGAACTGCTGGACAATTTTTAAAAGCAGTAGATATTGATGGTAATGCTGAATGGGCTGATGTTCCTGCAAGTGGAGTTACTGCAACAAGTGGTGCAGCACAAAGACTTGCTGTATTTGATGGAACAGATTCTATTGAAGGAGATGGAAATTTTACTTATGATGGAACAGGTTTAACTGTAACTGATGGAACAGATTACACATATACTACTGATGTATATTACCTAAGTAGAAGTGAAAGTGATGATGCTAATTTATATCTATATGGATATGGTGCTGGACATAAGGGAGAAATTGTTCTTGCTGCTGCAAACGGTACAATAGCTTCACCAACTGCAACAGCAAATACAGATACAATTGGAACAATAAGGGCTTTTGGATACACAGATTCAGTTGATAGATTTCAAGAATGTGGCCAATTATCATTTCAAGCATCTGAAGATCACACAGCAACTGCGCATGGATCAAAATTTATTATTGAAACTGCTACAAACGGATCAAGTACTATAGCAACAAGATATACAATTGATGGAGATGGAGATCATACTTTTACTGGAAATGTTAAGGTAGATGGCCAAGCATATTCTGATATTGCAGCTACGGTTACACCATCTGCATTAGCAGCTACAATTGATTGGGATAATGGTAATATGCAAGTATTAGATTTACAGACTGGTGGTAGTGTAAACACATTAACACTTAATAATCCTAAAGCTGGGGCTTCTTACTTTATTAAGATCATTCAAAATGGTGGGACTTCCATTGGATGGCCAGCAGCAGTTAAATGGGCAGAAAATGATACTTATGCTGGTTCTGCTAATCCAGGCGACATTGATGCAGTTGCATTAACGTATGATGGCACAAATTATTTAGCAAATTATTCATTAGATTATCAATAGACTATGCAATTTACACAACAAATGATGGGCATCCCAGCAGCAAGGGGAAAGGAATATGAGCCAATTCCACATTCTGGATCTTCTGATAGTGGTGAAGATGCAATACCAGTAGCACAATATTATAGACAAAGTTTTGGTGCGTGGATCTTAGAGAACACAGTTTTTCTTGACGAACTTGGCAACAGAAAAACAATTACTGGATTATCTTTATATAAAGAAAATAGAAGTGGAAGTGGTTCTGTAGCTATGACAAACCAATATATTAAGATGGCACATTGTCAAGGTACTCAATCATTTCCTGGTGGAGAACTTGATCCTACTGGTGCTACTGCTGCTGATGTAAGTTTATCCAATATCTTAACACTAACAGATGAAACTACGGTATTTAGTGGAAGTTTAACTTTTACTGGGCCTACTGGTGATTGGACTGATAAGATTACATTTGATACTCCATTTGAATATAATGGTAGAGATGGTATTGCCATTCTATGGATTAATGCACATAATAATTATTTCTTCAATAGATTTGAATGGGGTGTTGTAAATGGTGCTTCTGGTGGTAGAATGTTACATCAACAATCAGATGCTATTGATGTTGAAGATATGACTGCTTTTAGATCATCTATTCTTCCACAAACTAAATTTTACTACTAATGATTGATTTAACACAATTAGAAGCTGCGTTAGCAGAAAAAGGTACTAAAGTTTTATTATTTGAAACTGAAGGAAGAAATAGAATTGATGCTATGTATTCTGATATAAATGATACAAAAGAGGCTATTGATCAAGTAATTATAGATATTTATTCTGATGCATTTATAAGGAGTAGAGTAGATGATGGTACTTATAGAGCAAAAATTAGCCTAACTTTAGAGTAAATTTTTACGTATATTCAACAAAAAAAAAGGTAACATGAACAAGAATATTGAATTAACACCAGAAGAAGCTAATGGATTGATTGAAATGATGCATATTGCAGTAAAGGCAGAAGGGCTAAATGTAGCCGGTTTTTGTTCTGCAATGCAGATTAAATTAAAAGAGGCTTTCAAGGTTGAAGAAGCTGAGGAAGTAGAAGCATAATCATGATTATAGGTAATTTCACAGATACTGATCCAGCTGTACAAGGTGGATACTTGGATAGGTTAATAGCTACAGCAATAGAATTACCTACACAGCCATCAGCCCCAACATTATCATTAACAATACCAGAAATTTGTTGTGATTGTTTAGGTGTATTTGGAGGTGGTTCTGAGGATTATCAGAATGATAAATCCACATTCTTTTATAGAAGATCACAAGCAACAGATACAATTACGCTAAAGCTAAAGAAAGATGGTACTGAAGTAGCTACAATTACAGATAATACTTATGGTACGCTGTATGATTTTGGTACTTGGACAACAGAGCCACAGAATAATTACAAGATATTTATTATTGATTGGGATGATGTTTATACAGCTTTTGGTAATGGAGTATATTTAATTAATGCTGAATACTCTGTAATTGGAAGTTCATTTGAGATACCAAGCCAAGAGTTTAAGCTACAAGAGTATAGTGATTATAGAGCAGATGGAACGGTATCATTTGCATGGACACAGAATGGAAGGATTAGAAATAGTGAATTTGATTATACTGGTTTAGATATTACTCAATACATCAGATTAGATGGTAAATTTGGAGGATGGGAGCCAGCATTAGAAAAGGATGAAATAATCTATTCTAATTATGAGAGGAAGCAAGTACAAGATGAGATAGTAAATAGCTATTCCTTCCAATCTAAATTAGTAGATAGTTATATCTCTAAGCTACTAATCAATGATATGATGTTAGCAGATTCAATCAATGTAACAGATTTCAATTTATACAATCACAGAAAAGATTATATTAACTTCCAATTAAGGCAAGATGAGGTATCAATTGAGGAATTTCCATCAAGTGATAAGGCAGTTTTAGATTTGAAGTTTACTGATAAAGTTAAAAATCATTTAAAACAGCAATAATGGAAGCACCAAAGAATTCAATGGCATGGTTGCCAATTATAATACCAGCATTAACTTCATTCATGGTAATGTATTACGGTGCTAATCTGCAAGATGAAAAGGAAACTGATGAGAAATTATTAGAAGAAGTGCAAAGTATTAACAGAGAATTGCATGAAACTAATGTAACATTCAAAGGAATCCAAGTGGAGGTAAAGCATTTATCTGAGGGCCAGAAGAAGATGGAGGAAAGGATTGATAGAATTGAGCAAAGGATTAGAAGATGAGGCTGGAATTAATAAGGCATAAAGATAATGGTGTTCAAACTATTGGTACTTTATCTGTATGGGATGAAGATGTAGTTATCTTTACTTGTAAAACGCTTGAATTACCTTATAAGGACAATGCTAAGAGCATAAGTTGTATTCCAGAGGGTAAGTATCCAGTTAAGCACAGAGAGAGCAAGAAATACGGTAAGCATTTACACATTCAGAAAGTACCTAATAGAACATATATATTAATGCATTCTGCAAATTTCTTCCATCAGCTGGAAGGATGTATAGCAGTTGGAAAGGAATTTATGCATATAGATGATGACCAGCAGATTGATATAAATGCATCCAAAGTAACATTAAAAAGAATTGTATCTTTATTAGATATTGATGAAGAGCATAAAATTGTAATAAAAAATAAGATTATGATGGACAAAAAACAGTTATTTACAAGTATTAAAAAAGGTGCAAAAGAAGGATTAATTTCTTTTAGTCTTAATATTGGTAAAAATAAAAAAGATGGTGGAGAGAATCCAAAAGGGAAATTAAATAAGCCAAGACTTATAGCTATGGTAGTAAGCCAAGTAGCTAAATACTTTTTAGCCTATAAAGGTATAGAGTTTATTGCACCTGGAGAAGTGGATGTGATAGTAAATGGTATTTTAGGCTTGTTCTAATATATACTTTGTTCAACCTTTAGGGCCTTTTCTTTATAGTTAAGGCCCTTTTTTGTATATTGGTGTAGGTGGTTGTTTCAATGGGATGACTATTTTGTTCTATTGGGAGAGGGATAATTTTCGGATTATTCCTCTTTTTTTGTTTTATTTAGAAACTTTTTTATATATTTGATGTATAACAAAGAACAAAACAATAGAACTTATGAACTTACAGAAATTATCAGAAAGAGAATTAGCAAAGTTAATATCCCAGTTTAATGGACAAAAGGGTACTGAAAAGCAAATTGATAGGCTTGTTAAATTTTATCCTAATAAAGAGATGATGATTAATTTTCTAATGCCAAGAATATAAATCAATGAGCAAGAAACTGAATGCCCTTATCAAGATGATCCAAAAGATTGATACATCAGAAAAATTATTCTTAGGAGAATTATTAATTGAGAGAATGAGAGATAATCTTAATGATGATGAATACCAAGAAGCAACATTTACATTAGAATTACAAAGAATTAAAACAGAGATTTTATTTATTTAAATTTATTATTATGATCAAAATTATTGCAACAGAAGGAAACACTACAAAATGGGAGCCAGTAGAAGCTGGTACTCACTTAGCAAGATGTGTAAGAATGGTACACATCGGAACGGTAATGGAAAGCTATGCTAATGAGCCAGCTAAACCAAAGAACAAAGTATTTTTAACATGGGAATTTCCATCAATGTTAATTGAAGGTGGTGATTATGATGGTAAGCCAAGAGTTATATCTAAAGAATATACCTTGAGTTTACATCCAAAGACTACCTTATGTAAGCATTTAGTAGCATGGAGAGGTAAATC
>JAAHTH010001531.1_pt1 | contig 19768 bp, 25 predicted proteins | sample 6116091 | NCBI WGS metagenome assembly JAAHTH01 (sample SAMN13939990, study PRJNA603662) | sponge metagenome | isolation source: marine sponge | host: Mycale hentscheli | place: New Zealand | collected 2006 | reverse complement strand
AGGATAACTCCTGCGTAAGCAATTCGCTCACGAGTTCCAACTTCTTCGGCAGCGTGTTCTGTGTAGGTACAAAGTCGCCCATCAAAACAATGTCTTTCACCATCGATGAAATAAGGACAAGCGCCATACTTGCCGTGTAAATAGTCAATTAGTTGGTCTGCAGTCCAATTGGGGTCTTCTTGTGATTTCTCACCCGTCATAAAAAACAAATGTTCGATATGACTTGGCGGGACATGTTTATCTGTGAAAAACTCTTCAAAACCATAATATTTAAAATCTAATCCTTCGGTTTTAATCTTTAGAATAGCATTATCTTCTAAATAAGTCATTGGGGCAATCAAGGAAGCATAAATCCTTGCCTTATCATTAGTGGTCGCCCAAACTTTAGGACTTCCAACCCTTTCATCATAGCGTTCTTTACCGAACGCGTGAATCGAAAGTTCACCAATACGTGGTTCTAAACCATGTTCCATAATGGAATCTAAATTGGTTCCTGGCGTAGCATGATATAAGAATTCTGGAACTTCAAAACTTTCAGCCGCCGCAACAAATCTTTCATAATTTTCATCTCGGAATATCTCTGGGTTCGTTTCCATCAATTCAGATTCGTCTTCTAACAACGATTGCATTGATGGGTCAAGATTAGGCAACAAATAATCAGGATATTCCTCGTCAGTTCGTTCACCAGTTACCATAAACTCTAATTCAATCGCAGACAATGGAATTGGTTTGTTCGTAAAATACTCCTCGTAATTATAGTAGTGAAAGTCTAAACCTTCAGTATCAATCTTCAAAATTGCATTGTCTCGTAAGAAACTCATAGGTGCAATCTGACTTGCATACACCATCACCTTGCTTTGTTCAGTAGCCCAAATTTTAAGACCTCCAAGTTCATTAACAATCCATTGTTTATAGTGTTCAGGAGAAATTTCTTGGTCTATATGGGCTTGTTTGTATCTGGGCAAAAATGCCCGATAGGTCATGTAGCCAATTTGTGGTATCATGCCACCGTGTTCCTTGATTTGTTCCCAATATAATTCAGGAGTAGCATGATAAACATAACGAGGGACTACTCTTCGCTCACGAGTGCCGACTTCTTCGGCAGCGTAATAATTCAAGCCCTCATCCCAATCTTCAATATCTCCTAAGATGATGGCTTCGGTTATTTCAGATATTTTATCTCCGAGCGCAGGCCCTGGTTCGATTTCATACTCATCAGCCACCGTCATGGCATAACCTTTAGGAGGCTTACCCTTATAACGTTGCCGATAAGGTTTAAAATAGTCTACCAAATCAAGACGATTTGTATACTCTAACATCAACATCAATTCTGCATAGTAAGGACTCGTAACAATGGCCACAATGTCACGAGGTTCTTCGGATTCTAACGCCACAGGATACAACGCAATTAACTCCGCAATCATGTCAGCCTCAGCACGAGAGAAAGAAATAGGTCCTCGACGATATTGTTCATTAAACTCTTCCTTTGTGACTACGTTCTTAAAGAGTAACGCATATGCTATTGAAGGTTGCCAAGGTCGAGGAGTATAATTAAATTGAGACGGGTATGATTGGTCAACCATAGAATAACTTTGAATATCTGCTATAAATGAAAACTTAGGGTCTCCACCACCATAACCACGGTCACCCCAATAACCACCTTGGTACTGAGGAATAATGGTTTCTATAATGCCTTTATCGACTAAATCATAAACTCCTTCTTCTAATTTTAAAATAGAGTCTAATTCTCGACGAACTCGTTCAGGAGATAAAGTTAGTAACTGTGGCAAGTTCATGCCAATAGCCTCGTCTAACTCATCATCAATCTCCAGGCCGTAACGACTGGCAAATCTAACTGCTCTCAAGATTCGCAACGGGTCTTCTTCTAACCTTTCGTTCGCCGCTCCAACTGATACAAGTTGACCAAACTCAATATCATCTACACCATCGTGATAGTCTAAGATAGTGCCATTAAGTCTCCATCCTAAAGCATTCATAGTAAAGTCACGACGAAGGCTGTCTTCGTAAAATGTATCTGCAGCAACAGCCACAGGTCTTCGAGTACCTGCTTCATAACCTAGTTCTGCACGGAAAGTCGTCACTTCAACAACCTCACCCGAGGGAGGTAATACTAAAGTAGTCAAAACTCCTCGTGCCATTTGGGCTTCAGGAGTGGTTATGACTCGATAACCTGCTAACGGACTTACAACGTCTTCAACTTGCTCAGGAGTAGCATTAGTAGCCAAATCATAATCTTTCGGCTTGAGTCTCATGAGCATATCTCGAACTGCCCCGCCAACTACGAGGATTTCGTAATCTTCTGATTGAAACGCCTGCATCAATTTTTCAATTTCCGCAGGAACTTGGAAACGTTGTCCTTTACGAGTCCGAGTCAAAGCGTCCATAACTCGCTCACCTAATTCGGGATTATCAGTTAGAATAGGATGTTGTGAAACTAAACTAGCCAAGTGTAATTTAAAGCCTCTCATACCGAGACTTTCTCGTAATGCCATATCTACATAAGCCATTATTTCATGCCCTGCATAGTAATCGCCTTTGGTTTTATTGTTTTCCCTTGCCCAATCTAAGACTTCCTCATCAATGGATTGGTGAATGTATTCATGATTGATAATTTTCACGATAATATCTTCATGAAGGGCAATAAGTTCATCTTCACTCAAAGATTCCACATTGTAAGGTAAATTTTTCGACAAAATTAGATTTACTTCTTGCTCTAATTCAGCATACTCTTCAGGCGTCATTATATTAGCAAGACGCTCGTCTTCACCAGGAAATAAAACCTCACCAGGTAATTCATTTGCTCGGGGATTGCCTTTAATGAATCCGCCATACTCATCATCGAAATAGATTCTTTCAGCCGCAAAATCATCCGTGCGTAAATGGTTGATAAAATCGCGGAAAACTCCTAAGTTATCATAAGGGCTAACTCCCGTGCCCATCTCTTCAATCCATAGTTCCTCAGGCAGTAAATCTTCTCTATTAAATGATTCTGTCCAATGCCAAGTGTAATCAATTGATTCTTCTACCAATGGCCATTCTAAATATCCTTTCATCTCCTCCCAGTCAAAGAAATTATGCAATAGTCTTTTACGGTCTACTTCTCCGTCCGTCCAATACGTCATGCCCTCATAATACTCTTCCTTATCTCGTCGAGTGCCACCTCCATTAGCATCCCAATATAAACCATCCCATTCAATGACTGTATGAAGATACTTACGCCCTCGTAAATCAGATTGGAAGACACCCACTTCGAAAACCCCTCTAATTTGTCTCGGCACTTCATTTGGTTCCATTTCATTCACTAAGCGGTCGAAAACTAATAAATCTAATCCCATATCCCAACGTTGAAATGGTTGATTATACGCTTCAAGCAAAACCGAAATCCAATCGGCCAAAGTTTGACATTCTCCATGCAAACAAATGTAAGGATTGGTGCGGTCTTCTAAATAGGAATACAAAGCCTTTTGCTCATTTCCGATAACGTCAACTAAATAGCGGATGTATCTAGTCATATCTTCACGAGTCAAATCAGATTGACCTACGTTACCGTGAACCATAATTTAGAATAGATAATACAACTACTTAAAGACTGAGTTAGAATGTTTCGAAGAATTACAACCTCTGTGAGCAGGTTGTAAATTTTCAACCGTTGTTTCTCCTCCATCATCAACCGAGATAATGTGGTCCATTGTTATTTCATCAAGCAATGCATTATCGCAAATCCCGCACAAAACAGTACCATTTGGTTGAGTATATTTTTCCAAGACAGTTATTTTCAAATCATTAGGAATTATGCTTTCTTGCCCTCTACGAGGTTGGCTGTCAACCATTACTTCTAACATAACTGCCAGTAACTCTTCATTCCGAGCGATAAACTTTTGAGGCGTATTACCTTGCAAAATACGTTCAGTATTGTCTTCTTCGAAACTAAGGTATGTATCCCAAGCCAATGTCAATTCGGGTTGCTTTTGAATTAATTTGGCAGAACTGTATTTCTTACGAAGTTCACAAAAGACATAAGAAATTGGTTCAATCATTGTTTTTGAAACCTTTGAAAGTCGACCTGAAAATAAGTTATTCCGCCTAAATGGGGCTTCGCCTAAAATCTCTCGAGATAATTTCAAAACCTTCTTGTAGGTTTTGATAGTTTTCAAAATTTCTTCATTAGAGTTAAGTTCAAAAAACTTATCTAATGAGGATTCCAACCAAGATTTAGAACTTAGAGTACTAGATTCAGCACCGTATTCCATACTCATCAATCCTCGACAAAGCATTTCAGTACCCTTTTCTCTTGAAATTGCACTAGGTGTGAAATATTGAGTCCACTCTTCAGACTTAGCCATTTCATCGATGTGCCAATACCCCTCAAATTCAGCATACATGGCCTTTCGTAACTCCGCCGCAGTCAATGGATTAAGTCCACCATTGATGAGGACATAAACCTGCCAATTTGGCATACTATCATCAATATAATTAACCGACATTTCATAGTCTCTTTTGATTCTTTGCTTATGGTCTCCATCCAAGTCAGACCAAAAAATACCATCATAATCTGTAGCCGATAGACGAAGCAAATGTTCTCCATCTAATGAAAAATGACCATTAATAAATGCCTCAATAGTCCTTAGGCGTTGCTGACCATCTATCAATTCATCAGGAGAATCACGCTTTTGCATTACTAACAATGCAGGCAAGGGGAATCCACGAATAACACTTTCAATGAGGCGGGTTCTAAATTGAGGTTTGTATTGACCAACTTCTCCACGTTGATAACGGTCATTGATGATTAGTCGGTCACCCTCTTCGAGCCAATCTAACATCGTATGGATTTCATATGATTTAGACTTGGTCGTAGTTTCAGCAGGTAGTTTGGGCAGTTTTTTAGTGAGTAGTGTAGTAATCGTCAACATCATCATCAAAATCGTAGCAATCAATTGGATTTGGGCTTGCATGATTTATACGAAACGTTTTCCCTATATAAGTGCTTTGCAAGGGTGATTCAAACTAAATTAACTGTGAGCAAAACTAATAAACAAATAATTAATGTAAGTAATGGAAGGATAGGTTCTGGGTCATCATCCCAATGTCTATGAACCATAAAAAAACATTTTAGTTCAATCTATTTAATACTTTTGGGAGTCTCCATAAGTCCAATGACTCCACACCCTAATCTCTTTCCTGCATTTCCTGTTTTCAAAGATTCAGCATCTCCACCTAAACCTAAATCATCACGGTCTTTGTGAACAATAATCATTCGACCTAAAACCGAACAAATGTGACTTGGGTCTAAGGTTAAGTTCTTAGCCAAAATACTACCTTTAGCCCTACTTCCCTTAGAAGTAATATTTCCTAAATCGCCTTCGTGCCTGTCTTCACCAGTCAAACCACCATGCGTTTTTCCATAAGGGTTGAAATGAGAGCAAGCCCGCTCACAACCTTCTGTCAAATCACCGTATTCATGAATGTGGAATCCATGCTCACCATCGGATAATCCTGTAATATCATAATTAATCTTCAAACCCTTTCGAGTGGATACGAAATGAACCACACCTTCAACGCCATTATCGTTAGGTGCGAGAACGGCTACAGCGTAATCATGTTTAATAGGTGTAGATTCAGCCGCCTTAGTGGTTTGGCTCAATTTGTTAATGGCAACTACTGATAAACCTGAAAAGATAGCAGAAGTTACGGCCATAGCCGTTGCGTCTTTGGCATTAGGAAGAGACAAAGAGGGAAATTGAACAGGACCATCTTCTTGCCAAACTCCGATTTGATAGTGAATTAAAGATTCTATCGCAAACAGCGAAAAGGTAACTCCTAAAATAAGACTGTTAGTACTCATCTCAAACCCTGACCAACGGCAATTAAAAAGATAAGGCCACCGAATGCTAATGTGCTTAAAATTACGGTGCTGACACTTCCACCTTCGGCTTCGAAGGCTTTAGACTCAATATTGCCGAAAGTTTCATACTCGGCCTTCAACTTTGAGGCTTCTTCGGCAAGGGCAGGGAGTAGTCGGTCAAGACCAGATGCGTCTGTTTTTGCGAATGGTAAACCACCTAAAACTTCTTCCTTACTACCACCATCGGAGAAAAATTCATGTTGAACAAGCAAAGCCTTGTTGACTTGCTTGCCTTCTTCAACATCGTAAGACCAAACGAATCTTCCATCATCCGTTTGCTCGATTTCATTTTCAATGAAACGATTTGTATCAGCCTGCTTAGAAACTGTGCCTGTGCGGATGAATGGAGTACCATGAATAAACATACTACTAACTAAGGCGTTCGACTACTTAAAGCCTTTTGGAAAGTTTAAGCAATTCGTACCTAAGTCGAACGGAATTTCGTAAATTGGGGCATTTGCAAAAACATCGCCCAACGAACCCTTTGCCCGCATATCTGTCCAATAGTGATATGGGAAATTAGTTTCCCAAGACATATCATGATTTCGAAGACCTCGTTTTTCGACGTGAACGCTAATATCATCCGACCGAACAGGAAAAAATCCTTTAGGCAATACGCTTTGATTAAACTTAGCACGAAAAACCAAAACGTCCACGTGGTATTGACTGTACTCTTCGAGTTCATCAAATTTCCCATGAACTGGATTATACTTGATGTAAATTAATTCATTGGGAAGCCATCCATTAACTGGCAAATCCATAACTAGAGGCCCTGACAAACCTGAATGATGGCGCTTTAAAGTCAAATAAAGGGTATCGGGTCGCCAGTTCGGTGTTGGAAAGTAATCGCCCTCATTCACGTTCGTGAAATTAGCATCAGCCCACTGACGGAAATCACGTGGAGACTCGAAGAAGATATCTGATATTTTCTCACCGACTCGTGTCATTTGTTTCGGAATGATATGATTTCTCATTATATTAGATTTATTAGACCAAGTCATTACATTCACCAATAGTCATCTCGAATTAATAAGAGTACTGCCAATTCAACTACTTAAAGACACTGATTAATTTTCCGCACGAAGTGTAAATACTTTCATTTGATTGTCATCATCAGAATACCAAACTCGCTTGATACCTGCTTCTAGTAATGCCTTTTGACACGCTTGGCACGGTTTGGCCAATCCGTAACTACCATCGGCCAAAAATCTGTAAACGTGGAGTTCTGCACCTTCTGGATTCGCCTTGCGACGAATCATTTGAGACAAAGCCGCTACTTCGGCGTGAACTGAGCGGTCTCGAGACATTCGATTTACCCCTCGAGCAACGATTCGACCACCTTTAACAATCATGGCAGACAAATTATATCGAGGAACAGTAGATTTTACAACCTCAGTGCGAGCAATGCGTTCGTAACGCTGATGTCGTGGCATAATATCACCTAAGGCCAGTAAACAGAAGGAGAACTAATCTTGCAGCGTTCATCCCACTCATAGAATGCATCTACATGGGCAGTAACCTCGGCTACGCCTTCGCCTAAATCTATGATTGAACAAGGCCAACCTACGACCTCTCCTCTCCATTTAGTTTCATATTGCGTGGCTACGAACAAACAAGCCATGTTAATCGGCATTTTTCGCTTCATCAGTCTTACCACGAGGTAATTGCTATATAAGAGTATTGTCTAAATTATTCGTCCGATAATAACATTATCGAGAGGTCTCGCATATCGGCATGATAAGCGTAAGTTTCATCTGTTCTAAAGTTGGCTTCCCAACGGAATCTACCGATTTCAGGATTTAACTCAATGTAGGCTGAATCAAATAAGTCATAATCACTACCGCTGACACTAATATTTCTCTCACCGAGAGCAATTAGGTCTTCGAAGGTTTCGCAGTTTTCAATCTTGTCAACTAACTCAATCAAATTCCTTGCATTTACTATGATGGTTTGGAGCGCCGCTTCGGATGTGGGGTAATATTCTTGGTCTTGTAAAACTTCTAATAGCGCCTCGCAAACCACTTTGATTTTTCGAGTACTGACCTCCCAAGCATTTGTCGAATTTCCTCGCCAATATATCATCGCCTGCGTCGAGTCTGTATACAACTTAGGATAGTAAGTGTCTAATACATTATAATCGAGATAACTCTTATTAACTATGTATCGTTGCGACGTTGTCGCCATCAAATTAGGCCAATTAAGTGCTTTCATTCAAACACCCCCACCAAATATTCTTGATTGAAAATTTTATAAGGGTTGTCCTCATTACTGTATTCCCAACCCAGGAACCGATTAAAACCATCCTCACCAGTAACAGCCTCCTCTACTAATTCGTCTATACCACAAGTTACATTGACTAAGGCCATCACCGAACTTTCCCTGTCTGAGTCGTTCGCCGTCATACGTAAGCCAGTGAAAATGGCTTGAGGAAGTCCTGTTTGATTAGATAACCAATAGGCATCAAACTCTCCAATTAGAGGTTCGATATATTGCTTCGCCCTTTCTACGGCTTGTGCATAGGTGAATACTTGTACCTCCATTGTCATCACGTCAAACTCTCGAATACCACAAATGTCGAATAATGTCTCAGGATACTTGCCTAAAACATAACGTGAAAACGGAGCAGGCTCATCCCACGCGTTTCGGAATGGTGCATTAGGATACGGCTGGTTGATAAGTGTTTCATACTTCGTAGATGAATGCACCCAGTGTAAATCATCATTTGCTAAGAGTCTAGCCTGAGCAAGTTGTTCACCTAATGCCTGTTTCCCTTGTTCTCTCATTGAAGTGCCTCCAAGCAGGGCAGACTCTAAGGTCATTTTTAAATGCCGAATAGAAAAATCAATTAACTCTTCTACCTCCCTTACACTATCCTCGTCATCATAATCATTTAAAAATAAATCCATCAAAATAGGTTTCCATAACTTTCTAAGTTCAGGTTCTAAATTTTGTTTAAACTCCGTTTCGATGGCTTGACGCAAAAATCTATTAATGGCATTATTTGGGTGAAGTAAACCGTAGTTGTAATCCCCAATCTTGTATCGTTCCATGCCGATGTCTGCTATTACCATTCGTTTCGCCATCGAAACTAATTCATTAGTATACAAACGGTTGAAATCCACTTCACTGTATTTTAAAGCATTGTTTATAATTTCCATGCCTGGATAATTAGCGTAAGAGTTGACCACTGGAAAACGTTTCCGAGGAGGCCACTCATCCGATTTCGGATAGTTCAATGGCCATGAAGTAGTCTTCATGTAATTACATTACAGGTTCAACTACTTAAAGTCTACATCATCATTAGCATGGAAAGACACTACCTTGCCTTCACGATTTTGAATATTATACAAAGTTAAGTGCCCTTTTTGACTGGCAAATCCAAGCATATTCATGAAATCTGTTTGACCTTGCATGGTCGAAGAAACCACCATCGGAATCCCTCGATGCCATTCGAAAGCGTGACTGTGTGTGTGGCCTGTCACGAACACATCTGGAATGTCTTTGATAATCAACTGGTCGTCCTCCTCGAGAGAAAGTGCATTACGCTCACCCCATGAAGGAGCGAGATGTCGATGCTTCAACATTTCTTTCATGCCTTCAACACTAGTGTCGTAAGTAACGTGGTCCATCCTTGGAATAAGGTCGTCCATGCCTTTGCCGTGATAGGCTAAAACATCGATTCCATTTAAACCTACTCGACCAGGATTGCCAACGTGTATGGTAGAGTTAAATCGCTGTTGAATCAAAGGCTCTAAAACAGGTTGAGGCTCAGCAGGCCTTACGGCATCATGGTTTCCAGGCAGCATAACAGGAGTAATGTGGTCGGGCAACTCGTCTAATTTGCGAGCGCAAAACTCATATTGGTCGTAAGCATCATCAATGACTAAATTACGTTCTTGACCAGGATAGATGCCTGCTCCATCAACACAATCACCAGATAATACCAAATACTTGATGTTTTTGGCTAAGTCGTCAGTATTCATCCAATGCACCATTTTATCCCAAGTTTGTTCTAAAAAGTATTTAGAACCCATGTGAACATCACTAATAAAAGCAATAGAAACAGGGTCATATTCTACACCGCCTTTGTTTTCATTATGCATAAGGACTTCGGCAAATTGAACTCGATTCACCCAAAACATTCGACCATCCTTTCCAAAAGTTCCCGAGATGCCAACCACATCATCATTCATTAGCGATTGACTAGCAGGGTCATCAGCCCGAACGAAAACATCAATAGTTCCTGTAGGGTCTTCTAATTCAACCATACGCCCACCTGATTTCGTTCGACGAGTAGACATAACCATACCAATAAAATGATAGGTTTTATAACGCTTGCGCTCACGACTTGCTTCGGCAATTGAGTTGCTTTCTCTAAAGCCACATTGTTGACGTAAAATCTTTCGCAAGGTTTTATACCGTTCGGAAAATAAATGAACAATGTTTTCAAGTTTGGCTGCTCGGCGTGATTGGCCAACAGGTGCACCTAACTCGATTTCAGTGGCGTAATCAGATGCTTGAGCCTGCCAAGAATCTCGCAAAACGTCATGATATTTAGAACGAATTGTCTTGTCCATAAACAATACAAACCTTCAATACCCATATAAGGCTTACGATGAAACTGTGACAAACTCTAAGAACTCAGCAAACTCAGCGTCAACCTTTTTGATGGCGGCTTCGACGTCCTCGAAAGTTTTAGAACCTGAAATGACGCACTTTCCACTAGCAAAAATCAAGAATACAACATCGGGGTCTTTGATATGATAAATCAAGCCAGGGAATTGCTCAGGTTCATATTCCGAATGTTCGAAAGGCAAACTAATAACTAGTCTTTCTAAATCTAATCCGACACCAATATTGTGAGTGACAACAATGTTTTGCAACATGATGTCTATGGCATCAAAAGGCCATAGTTCGAAATCATGAGCCGCTAAATCATCGTATAAAATCTTCACGGCTTCGTGAACGTGAGTGATGTCTTTAGCCCCTGCAGCCACACAACGACCTGAGCGGAACAACAGTAAACAAACCTTAGGAGTGGCTACTCGATAAACCATGCCAGGAAATTGTTCCTGTTCATAATCAATTCCGAGAATATCGGAAACTTCATTCAAATCAATGCTTTGAGTAAGTCTCGTAGAGGCTACCATGTTTACAACTTTATACGTCATGATTATCTATTTGTAGGTATACCTTTATATACTCTTCGCTTTACATTGAGGACAATTTTCTAAAAAATTAGGATAAGTTATGTCACACACTTGACAACGTATTAATCCTTGCAAGTATAAAAGTTCTGCATCATCTACACCTTGAGTCTCTTGTCGACGACTTTGTCGCCACTGCTTTGTTTTATCTCCCATAATTATCCTATCCAAACATTGGGTCGTGAGAATCTGAATCAGCAGAATATTCTTCAATTTTATCTGGGTTTTCGTCGTATAAATCAATATGGAAAATTGTTTTCATAGATTGATAAATGAAATCATAAGAAAACAATCCTGCCATACGAGCATCTAAAGGCAAAGTAGCGTTGTCTAAAATCCATAAGGCTAATGATTCAGCAATATCTAAAATAATGGTAGATAAAACTTCAGGTTCTAAAGCCTCGTTCAAAGGCATATGGCTAAAGATTATTTCAAATATTTCCTGGTTAGGTTCGCACTTAAATTGTTCGTCACCAATAAATGAACACTCAGAAAATATCAAGTTTTGCATGTGAGAAACTTGAGCATCAATCTCTTCGAGACTTAATGTGATGCCATACTTGATAAAAACCTTAATATCCACAATATTCACTTCCTTGACTTGATACTTAAAGGTTCACGCCCCACGAGGTGATTGGAACACTAACTTTACATTCTACACCATATGGGACAACTTCGATAACTTCATTCTCTAAACCAAATTTAAAGACTCCATAAGTCTTGACAACATCACCAATACAATAATCAATAACTAATGACAATTTAGAACTATCTAAGTTAGATTGATATGCCTTAACTCCATCCGTCCAAATTTTAGGGGCATCCTTACCCTTTAAAGTCTTTTCGTTAGATGAGCCTAAACAAGATGTGATTAAGGCATTTAAGCCACAATTATGGCCTGTTTGTTGCTCAATATAGGCATGAGTGTCTAATAAATAACCCTTTAATTTAAGCGAAGCGTAAAGGTCTTGAGTGCCTAAATAATGGCTTAAAATTGGCCAATCAAATGTGTGGCCTCTATGGGTTAAAAAGTAGCGGTTTTTTGAAGCCCAATGATTAAGGGCTGAGGCTAAACTGCCAAGGCCATAACTTGAAGGATAAATTGGTAGAATATAATCAGCATTTGTAGTCTTAATCAAATCAGATTTAAGACGAGTAAATGATTGAGAATTAACTGATTCATCATGGCTAAACAACACCATTTCTTCGAAAGGTATGAAAACGTATCGCTCATCAGTTAAGGAGTCATAAACCCCTACACATGCAATAGTCCAATCTTCAGGATTGACAACTCCACCATTATTACTTGGACCTAAATTAGCAGTTTCAATATCAATAACAATAGGGAACTTTTCACTCAACACAGTCGTCCTCCATAGTGTAAAATAAAGAATCTCCGTGACAATCATCACAGTCTCCATCATAACTAGTTGGCTCAATATTGTCGCCATAATTATAAGGCTCATCCTCTAAGAACAAACAAATAGCACAAATATTTTGGACATCTATTAACCCTTGAGGATTACCATCAGGGTCTATGTGTTCGTACTCTTCGCAACGATACATACCTGTTGGGCTAAGAGGATAGCCTTGTAGAACTGCTTTCTCAAGTGCGTGGTCGAACTTTTTAAGCCTAGATAATTCACTCATATATTTCTACTCCTTAGTCCATTGTTCTGCCATTGCACGAGCAATCCCTGGGAATGTCTTACTTCGACCTTTACTACCCGAAGCAAACTTTTTACCCTTATAGTTCTTTCTATCAAGCCTACCTCCACCACCATTGATAAAGGGTTGATACTCATCAAGAACGTCAGTAGGTTCTAAATTAGGCAGACCTTTTAGCCATAAGTAAGTTCGCTTACTGTAAGGGTCTCCGAATTGATAAGGTTGAATCACTTGAGTCTTTTCAGGCAAGCCTACAATCTTCATAGGCATTGGATTCTCAATAGCAATACGAGGACAATCAGCATTATAAAATTGCATAAAGAAATCTTTAGCCTCCATGGCCTTAGCCAACCTAGCAGGGTCAACAACTCCCTTTTGAGGATACATACGAACTGCTCCTCCATTCGTCAAATAAGTGCAAGGGGGAAAAGCAATAATCATATCCCACTCTTGTTCGAGCAACTCAGAAACATCTTGTTGCAGATGCCATTCAGGGTGTCCACCCGAACAAGGGTATAAATCACAACTATAGGCCTCATGACCTCGAGAACGAAGTTCCTTCGTGACTGCTTGACTTTCTTCACAGGCCAGTAGAATACGCAATTTACTCACCCTTACACATGTCGATATAATCGGCTAAAAGTTGCAGTTTATCATAAGAGCAAGACCACATAAACTCTAATTTATCTTTAGAAAACAAGTCCCATTTTGGATTAACATAATGGTCTAAAGAACCTGGAAACAAGAGTAAAGCAAACTTTTCTCGATTTAAGCGATTCAAATATTTAGCATCATTTTGAGCCTGTTTCAAAACTTCGTAAGTATTCATCTTGAAATCACTCTTCCTCAGAGTCTTCACAAACTTCACTACTACAAGTCTCATTAGCGCAACAAGGCTTAGATTCAACAACAGATTCACCAAACTCCATCAAGCCATCTTCGGAAACTTCTACCGCATTCCTCATGGCTTCGGCCTCAGCCTTTAAACGCTCTTGTAAAGCCACCTTTTGGCGCTTAGTTAAGCGACGACCAGACTTACGTTGATTCACCATCATTTCATGTGTGATACGTCGAGGCTCATGAGTTTTAGGCACGTAGACTTGACCGAATTCATCAAGACGAACTCGATGAACAGGAGTGACTACTTCACCCGAAGTCCCATACTCAGTACACTCTCTACAAAGTCCTTTAAAGTTGGCTACATCATCACACGTCATACATTTCCATTTTTTTAGCATTTCAATCATCTCCATTAATTACTTTCACAAACTCTTTCCAAGTCCAAGTGTTGATAATCTCAGTGTCATACTCGCCTTCAATACCTAAAGTAATGGTTGGCGCATCTGTCAAACCGAGAATAAAATCATACACATCTTGAGGCAACTCTTCTAACGGGGCTACAAAGTTCAAACAATTAGCCTTACCGAAATCGACAAGCCTAAACTGCGTTTCTCCTAGTTGAGCATCATCACCAGATAATGCCCATCCTTTAGCGGCAAAATAGTCCCTCACTTGACCTTCATTCCAAGTTCGTGCTTCATTCCAATTCAGTGTTAACATCTCATTTCCCATGTTGCTCACAACCTTAACTTATGTGCATTCCTATATAAGCGTAACTATCGCTTGTCTTGTAGTAAATCAAACTCAGACATATTATCTAACCATCCAGTAACGATTTCAGTAGTTCCTTTGACAACTTGAATACGCTCACTAATATCTTCGTGAACCTTTTCATAAGGTAATGTCTTACCAACTACGAAATCTCGATAATTGTAGAAGGACATAAATGCATCCAACAAATCATGTAATGAAAGAGAATGAGCCTTAGTGGGTAAGTAAACTTGAGGCTTTAAATCATCTGTTTCCAGTAACTCAATAATTTCCGAAACAACTTGTTCAACAGGCGTAAAATAGCGCACACATTCTAAATTACGAACGGTTAAAGGAGTAGTAGCCATGGCTTGAGCATACCAAATCGGAACCACACTGCCATCACTAGCAAAAAAGTTTACGCCACGATAAGAGGCATACCCCATAACAGCGAACATTTGCTCCATTAGTAATTTAGTGTAACCGTAAAGGCAACTAGGATTTTCAGCCTTATCTGTACTTATGCCTAAAACAGGTATGCCTAATTCTTGACATAATTTAGCCACGTTAGCACTACCTGTGATGTTAACATCCACTGCTTCTAAAGGACGTTCCTCATTCTTTTCGATGTATTTATTAGCCGCAGCGTGAACTACGTGAGTAATGCCATGCCTCATTAGTAAGTAGCGAATCTCTTTAAGAGTGTCTACATCACAAATAGAACCTTTTAAAACAGGGATTAAAGGATTAGTTCGCCTTAACTCGGCAATAGTCGTAGCATTAATATCTACACCCATAACCTTATGGCCTTCAGACTCTAAAGTTCGAGCCAAGTGACGGCCTAAAAAACCTGAGATTCCTGTGATGAATACTCTCATATCCTAACATAGTTCGGATAACCTATTTAAGCCTTCGTGCAGGGTTTCCTGCATAAGTCCCAGGTTCGGTAATGTCTTTAGTAACTACGCTGCCAGCGCCTATAACTACATCATCACAAATAGTCACAGGAAGGATAGTAGCATTCGTTCCAATACTAACACGATTTCCAATCGAAGTGGATTCCCACTTAGTACGGTCACCCCCTGCAGGGCCACCGTCTGAGAATCTATCGTTGATAAACATCGCCCCATGGCCGATGAAACAATCATCACCAATGGTAACCATATCACAGATGAAACTATGCGATTGAACTTTAGTTCTGTCGCCAATAATGACACCTTTAGTTATTTCAGTGAAAGGTCCAATGAAACAATCATCTCCAATCTTGCATTCGTAAGCATTGACAGGTTCTACGATTCGACATCGAGTACCGATATCGACATCACGCAAAATACAAGGATATACCTTGACAGGAATGTAATTAGACTTCAAACAATCACCTCTCGATGCGTCTCAGCCGATTCATATAGGGCTTCAATAATTCGAGTAGTGTGTTTAGACTCCATAGCAACTGGCAAATCGCAATCTCCAGCCCAAAAGTATTTTACTACTTCATCATATACTTTTGCATGACCCGATAAGGCATCATTATCCATAGGAGGCAACTCGTTAGCCGTATTTGAGACTACTTCGGTTAGGCCTGCACCCGTTAATTTAATATTGCCTGCACTGCCTAAAACAGTAATGGCATTCTCAAAGTTTTGACCCCAAGCAGAAGTAGAGTAATTAAGCGTTACTAAAGCCCCCGACTCCATAGTAAAGTGAGCCACACCCGAGTCCTCAAAGTCAATGTAAGCATGATTAAAATTACGAGTAATGCAAGAAACAGAATAAACCGTACCAAACAAGTAAGTAACTAAATCAATGTAATGACTAAATTGATTAAATAAAGCCCCACCATCCATTGCCTTTTGACCTTTCCAAGGAGAATCGAAATACTGCTTACCACGATTCCAAAGACAATTCATTTGAACTAAATAAGGAGTTCCTATGCCTTCAGGAGTTAGTAAACTTTGCAAATATTGAACTGCAGGTGCATAGCGTTGTTGTAAGACTACCCACACAGGAGTCGTCGAATCCAAGGATTGTTGAATAATATCATTAACGTTCGCAGAACTCAACGCCAAGGGCTTTTCACAAAGAACTAATTTATCTGCCGCCAATGAATCTAAAGTCATTGAATGATGTAACCAAGAAGGAGTGGTTAAGGCAACGACATCAACTAAATCATCATCTAAAACATCTTGAAATAATACAAACTTTTTTGCATCTGTTTCTAAGGCATTTAATGCCTTATCATTAACATCGCAAACCCCATAAAGATTGAGACCTGTAGTAGACTCAATAGCATCGATATGACGATTAGCGATATGGCCTAAACCGACTACAACAATGTTAATCATAATTTATGACTATGTGTTTACGTATTTGAAGGTTCTCTAAATTTATCCCGCATCGATTCGATGTATGCCTGTCTTTCCTTTTTCCGATGTTTTCTATATAGTATACTTTTACTATTTTCCCAAACACGATAATTGAAAACTATTTTTGGGACATAATGTAATTTAAAGCCTTTAGAAACGCATCTTAAATGAAATTCATACTCTTCGGCAGTCCATAGTGATTCATCATAACCTCCTAACTCTCTCAACATCTCAGTCCGATAAAGAGTAGTACCACCATGAATAAAATTTTCAAATAATAATGCGTCCAAAGACATGTCAGTCACTACAGGAGTCCAATAAGTATTTTGACTTCCTTTGAAGTCACGAGCCTGGGCAAAAACTAAATCGGCATTAGTTCGTTCAGCAGCCTCAAAAAGGTCTTGTAAACAATTAGGTGTCAATAGGTCATCATCGGGAAGAATTTTGACGTATTTTCCTTTGGCTTGAGCCACACCTGCATTAAAATTTTCACCCAACGAATAAGTAAGATTATGCGATAATATCAACTCCGAAGTGCCTGTGAATTCTTGTGCCTCATAAGATTCGATAGCATCAAACAAATAACCACGGTCTTGATGATATGGAATTATCACACTTACATCTAACATCTAAATCGCTCCCGAATCATTTCAATGTATTCATTTCTTTCCTTCAAACGAGTTAATCTAAATTGCCTGCTTTTACCTCCAACCCATAATCGATAGTTAACAACAATTTTTGGCTCATAATGAAATTTATAGCCGTTAAACAAACAACGAAGATGAAATTCATATTCCTCAGCAGTCCACATTGATTCGTCATAGCCTCCTAAATCACGAAACATTTCAGTTCGATAAATAGTAGTACCTCCATGAATAAAATTTTCAAATAACAATTCATCTAGAGAAATCTGTGTAACGACAGGAATATAATATTGATTTTCATTACCTGCGAACTCCTTAGCCTGAGCAAATACGCAATCAGATTGAGTGCGTTCCGCCGCATCGAAAAGGTCTTGAAGACAATTAGGAGTCAATAAATCATCATCATGCAATATTTTAATGTATTTTCCATTTGCCTTTTTTAAACCTGCATTGATATTTTGACCTTGAGAAAATGTGGGATTATGAGATAATATCAATTCACTTGTACCCGTAAATTCCTGCGCCTCATATGATTCAATGGCATCAAATAAATAGCCTCGGTCTTGATGATAAGGAATAACTACAGTTATATCAACCATCTAGTTCACCCTTAATTTCCTTATCTATCAAATCTCCTCTTGTGCTAAAAGAAATACTCTCTACTTCATCCCAATCATCCCAATAAACGTAATCTTGATTTTCTATTTTAAAGGATTCTAACCAATCGAAATTATTGACGACTTCAGTGAGCAATTCCACGTCTTTATTAGATTCAGTTCTCGAAGACAAACTATTTACAAATGCTAAAACATCATTAGGAGTAGAAACATGAGAAACAAATGGATAATCAACCCTATCACAAACATACTGGCCCATCAATAACGCTTTCATAACGGATTGTGCAACCCCATCATGTTCTGTTAAGCGTAAAAATGCTTGGTGTTGTTTAATTTGTTCATTGAATTCCGATTCAGGTAAATAAGGGAAATGAAATACATTCGAAGTATCTTCACCTTCATAGCCGTAAATGTAAAAATCTACGTCGGCTTGGTCGGCAATTTCGTAAATCCAAGGAACGCCATAAAATTCATGACGCCCACCTGAAACCATGGTATAAACACTAGGTCTAGACTTAGGACAATAAATGTCTTCGAATTCATCCATGGGTGCAAGAAACAAAGGCCTAACCAAAGCATCAATACCAATTGTGGCCAGTTCTTGCTTAAGTAACTCATTTTGACAAACATGCCGACAATCCACTCCATCGACAATAGATTGTAAAAATTCGGAAGAAACAGGTTTTCCAAACATGGTTTGAGTCTTTAAAACACCTAACAAAATCAAAACATCCGACCCAAACCAGTATATAATTTTAGAACCAAAATGATTCCGAAATCTCATATAATCATCTAAATTATACAAACTCATCCAAATACAAGGTACATCTAATTCATTAAAATGGTCTAACCTTTGTAAACCTGTCAAGTCTAAAAACTTACTGACATGATGAGACATACCTTCCGAATGATAAACTTTAACCAATCTCAAACCTCCTTTATGAATGGAACTACAGGTGCTAACCTATTTGAAAGTTCTGCTAATCTATCTCGAGGCCATTCCGATTTTGAACGCACACTGTCATAAACATTAGACATAATGCCAACATGACTGACAGAATTTCTAATAAACTTCAAACGACCATAGTAAAGTAACCAACGACGAGCAAAATCGGTATCACAACCTCCTTGGTCTAAAAAGTTAACTACATCAAAACCACCTAAGCGATAAGCATCAGATTTAGCAAAACTAATATTACCTGAAAAAACTAAATGTTCCGTCCCTAATCCAAACTCAACGGCTTCTAAACCATCGGGTTCAAAACGTGTCCTAAATACTTCACGCATTTCCCCCATAATGACTTCTTCACAATCGAAATCATCCAACTCTACAGTTACAATATCTCCTGCTACCAACAAACCCTGTTCAAAATACTGTTGATGAAGTTCAATGAATGTAGGTGTAACTAAACAATCAGGACCAATGATGATAATTTGTTCTCCCTTTGCCTCGTAGATGCCTCTATTTTTGGCTAAAGCGACACCAAAGCCTTCGTAATTGGTATTGAAATACCTTAGCGTAAATTTGGCCTTATATGAGTCTAAAAAAGAAACTATATCACCACAACCATCCGAAACTACGACAACTTCAAAAGTACTAACAGTTTGTGTCTCGAAACGTTCCAAACACTCTCGCAAAAGGTCAACCTTTTGATATGCGGGAATGACGACTGATGACAACATTCAACTCAACAACTCAGCAATAGTATCAATAACTTTTGATACTTCATTATCAGTCAACTTAGAATGCATCGGA
>JAAHTH010001529.1_pt1 | contig 19788 bp, 29 predicted proteins | sample 6116091 | NCBI WGS metagenome assembly JAAHTH01 (sample SAMN13939990, study PRJNA603662) | sponge metagenome | isolation source: marine sponge | host: Mycale hentscheli | place: New Zealand | collected 2006 | reverse complement strand
ATCCATCAACTTCGGTTGCATCAATCCAATCAGTTGCGGTTCCAGTTGAGCTTAATAATTGACCAGATGTTCCGATTTCATTATTTGTGTCATATATTCCACCATCTAAGTATAAATCCCCAGAAGCACTTATGTTTCCAAATACTGTTAAATTTAAAGTGGTAACATCTGCACTAATAGTAGTCGTTTTATATAGTTCTATCTTTTCCCCGCCATTAGTAGTTATAATTCTTATATAAGGATTCGTACCCTCTTTAAACTCAAGCGCTGCTCCTAAATTATCTCCGAATAATATATCTCTTGATGCATTGCCATCAAATGTCAAATCCCCAACAACATGAAGAGCGGTATCTGGTATATTAGTACCTATACCAACATTACCATTCAACTGATAAATATTACTACTACTTAATTCACTTGTTGACTTCCAAATTGGTATATAATTAGTTGTACCACTTCCACTTATGAAACCATCAATATCAGTTGCATCAATCCAATCTACACCATCCGTTGTTGAACTTAATAATTGTCCATCAGATCCACTCGTATTGTTTTTATCATAAATTTGATCTGTTTTTATTCCACCGACAACATCAAGTGAATGAGTTGGATTTGGTGTACCAATACCGATATTTCCATCATTGTTCTGAGATATAACACTACTACTTAATTGGTTAATATCAGTTGCAAGTGTTAAATATCCTGTTGATAAACTTTCATTGCTATCAGGACCAACTATTACTAAATTTTGAGAGTTTGTTGCGGTGGACCCGCTGATGAAAAAATAATCTAATTTACTATCCCATAAAAATTGAGCAACTGCGGATGATCCACTATCATTCATCTCAATACCAGCATATCGTTTAAATGGACTGAATGCATTTAAAGTTAAAATATTATCACCGATATTTACATTACTACTTGTTAGATTAATGTAACTTGCACTTAAAAATATAGATTGACCTGTAACAGTTAAGTCTCCTTCAAGTAAACTATTTCCTACAATATTAAATAATTCAGATGGGGATGTTGTTCCAATACCAATGTTTCCATTAACATCTTCATATATAACACTCCTTGTTAACTCAGATGAACTTTTCCACTTTGATAAATAATTTGCAGTTCCACTCCCACTTATAAACCCATCAATTGATGTTGCATCAATCCATTCTATAGAATCGCCAGTTGAAGATAATATACTTTGAACATTTCCAGCATTCTCATTTACATCGTATAAACTACCTGTTAAATACAAACTACCTGTTATCTTTACATCTCCGTGGAAATTTGATGTTGATCCTGAAACATCTACATTAGATCCTATAAACGAACCACTCGCAACAATTTCACCTGAATGTTTGAATAAAAACGATTCATATGTCGCTGCGCCGTTTGAAGTTCTAAGATGTGTATCATATCTTTGAGTGTTTCCAACAAATGTTTGACCAATACTTAAAGATCTTAAGTTTCCACCAGCAATTTCAACTTCAAAACAGGGATCTGTTTTTGTCATAACCAAAGTCGTTGGATATGTTAAGGTTCCGATTGCAACAACATCCCTACGATTAGCTCCTTGGTCATAAATTTTCAAGTCTTTATTAACACCGCCCTCAATCGTCCAGTTACTCCAATTGTTATGTGCAGACAAATGAATTTCTGGACTATAGTATGAATAAAGATTTAGAATAGCAGATCCAGCATTCGACGCAATATTTTTACCTATATTTACTGTAACATCTAAATCTTTATCAGTTCCTATATTTACTAATCCACTACCTGTTCCGTTTAAATGTGACCCAGAAACATATAAAACATCATTTAAATTTAAAAGATTTTGATTGCTACTAGATACTTCAATAACATGCGTTGGAGTTGTAATTCCTACACCGAGGTTTCCATTAGTATCTTCATATACAACACTCCTTGTTAACTCAGACGAACTTTTCCATTTAGATAAATAATTTGTAGTTCCACTTCCACTTATAGAACCACTTATGCCAGATATATCAACCCAATCAATTCCAGTTGGAGTGGAACTTAAAATTTGACCTGTAGATCCAGATTCAGAATTAATATCAAATATGTTTGTAGCATAAATGTTACTAGCACTGAGTATGCTAGAAGTAATTTGTGGTACATATCTAGTATGTGTCCAAGCACCATTCGGTTGATATACCCACAACTCACCTAAATGTGCTTCGTATGATCCAGAATATCCACTGATGTTGCCGAAGTTTACTGGTTCTTTAATATTAACAAATACAAATCCATTGTTCGCACTTCTTACAACGGTCCCAACCTGTATAATTTCATATGGGAATGACGGTGGAATATTTGTAAGTTCGCCTGCGGATGATGAAACATATAATTCATCTCCAGCTTGAAAATTTGTAGTATCTACCCCTCGAACAATACCGAGTTCTGTAACATATCCAGTGGTATTATGTTCAATCCGATGAGTTGCTAATCCAATAATATGATTTTGAAACAATTCTCTTGAATCTGGATTCGCATAAAATTGTGTAATATCTTCTGCTACGGCTAAATGTGCAAGTGGAGTATCTCCTTGTGACCCCGAAATCTTTACCGGAGTACCATCTTGAATTGGAACCCCAGTTTCATTTCTTACTCGTATATAGAATTCTTGTCCAACTTGTAAAGAAATATCTTCTTCATTATTATATACAGTTAATGCTCCTTCTTCCGTATTATAATATATTCTACCTTCTCTATGTGGTGGAGCGTTTACATCTAATATAGGATCTAAATCAATATAACTAGTAGATATTGCACTCGATGTGATAGCATTAAAAATTCCTTGGTTAAATATTGCGGTGCTACCAGTTATACTCCCAGTCAATCCGTTTTCAAAAAATGCAGAATTTTTAACATATAATGTACTTGCAGATATAAACCCACTTGCAGATATATAACTTGATGTAATATTATTAATATCTGCAGAACTTGCAGAGATATTATTTAATATCAGATTATCTGTGAAAAATACGCGGTCAAAATCATCGACAACTACAACTTTTTTAAATGCAGATGTATTTTCCAATATATTTACAAACTGTAATTCTGAAGCAACATTGTCTGATGATCCGATTGCAAAGTTGCTTGATGTAACATTAACCTGAAAACTGGATGATATTCCATCCGGTGTAAATCTAATTTCTGTCATAATAATAGAATAAACATTCTAAAGTTAAACTTTAAAAGTATATTTAAATTATAAATATATTGCATTTAAAATAAAAAATTAATATAAAAAAAATATATATACATAATATGAGTAATTGTGGAGATCATTTAAATTTTGATATATTAAACTTGGATAAAAAAAAATATTTGGAGATTCGATCTGAAGTTAACGATTCGTCCTTACCAACATTTAGCAAAATCATAGATGATATAATAGAAAAGATAAAAGAATCGTCATGTGGACAAAGTTTCACACCGACTCGTATACCATATGCTGGACCAGATGGTTATTTAATAGACAATGAAAAATTATCAATTGTAGATGACGGTGGACCATTTACTGTTAAAACTGAAAATCTAGTGTTATCCAATGTTTTTACAGGCGGTGTATTTGAGAATGGACTACGAACAAAGGATTTAGGCGAGTTGCCTACTGGTAGTGTTGTAACATGGAAAGATGGAAAATGTGTAGAATCATATAAAAAAGGAGATCAATTTGTTATGGGTGTTGTAAAAAATGGATACGACGAACCAATTATACTTGGTGCTGAACCTATATTAGTAACTGGGCCTGTGGAAGAGGGAGATTATTTAATCACAAGTAAAAAGGCAGGACATTGTGAAGGTGTAAAACGAAGATTTTTATTCAAAAAGGATTTATTTGGAAAAGTGATTGCACAATCATTAGAAACATGTGATGGCGAAAGTAATTTAATAAAAGCTATGATAAGAAAAATGTAAAATATGGAAACAAAACTAGTTGAACAATCAGAATTAATAGCAATCCGTGTTCCACCCGGTGATAGGTGGAATTTAGTAACAGATACTAGGAAAATTATCCACGAAAGTCTCACAGAAGTATTAGAAGCATATTTTAATGCAAGTGGATTTAAAGGGGAGTATAGACTCGCCCCGCTTGATAGTAAATTATATGCAATTAAAGAAATACAGGAAAAAATTATTCCAGAAGAACCAAAGACCTTTAATATATATGGAGATCCAATTTAAACTATTATGTATACAGTTTAATATATCCTTTTTCAACTAAATCAAAAAATTTATTTTCTTTATATAACTCTGCAGGTGAATGATTACTTTTTAAGAACGAACCATTTTCTACTGAAATATTAAAAGACTCATCCCCGATTGGAACTAGATTTATAAAAATAATGTTGAATTTATCAGCATCCAAATCATCATCTAATTTGGGAATATCTTGATCCAAATAAAAAATATCATCTTCTGACCATTTATCATCTATTCTTGGACAAACACAGATTTTTTCACCATCATCGGTTTTTAATTTAAATGCGAATGCATTTGGCGTATCACTAAATTGTATTTTTTTCATTCTTCGGAATTTTGTAACGAATCTTTATTTGCAAGTGCATATCTTAAAACCTGTGTCATATATACTTCACAAAGATCCCAAGCACCTTTGAAAGTATTGTAATGTGTGTCTGATGGTTCTTGTTTATTAACATCAATGTATAATTCATATTGTTTGCGAATCATAGATTCTTTATCAGTATAAATTTCATTAGATTGATCCTCGTTGTTTGTATCAACAGGTTTTTCAGTTGTATTTGGAAAGTTAAAATCGGTTTGTATAACTTTTTGATTTAAATCGGATTGTTTCATATTCATATATAATTATTTTTAAAATAACTATATTTAATATAAATTAAATTTTGACATTTGTCAAAAATAAATTAAACTTTTTTATCATATATTAAAAGTTTAGGATTCATATATCCAAATTTTTTAACAAACTGTCCAGCAATTGAATTGGCATCATCTTCTATTTTTCCACCTATATCTGGATGTGGTTGGTTCAATAAACCAGATTCATTTTGCTGATGATGAATCAATTCATGCGCAACACTTCTTAAAACATCCGCTAAACCACGATTTTTACTATAAACTTTTATTAAACCACTACTTGGTTGATAATAAGCATATGTTTGTAAATCTTCACTTCGTTTTTTAGATAAAATAACCTCAAATGGTTCATTAATATTAAGTTCTTCACTTACAAACTTAATAAATTTTGTTAAACAGTATTGTATTTGTTTGTTCATTTTATTTCAAAGTTAATAAGTATTTCAATTTATTCAGTTTAGATAACATTTCATCTATTATATTAAATAAGTCAGTATCATCGTCTTTTAAGATTTTCTTCAAATCTTTAGAAATATATTTTATTTGTTCATCGATAAAGTTAATTTCATTATTACTTTTTAAATTGATTAAATTTATTTGAAATCCATTTTTATTTTCTATTTTGCCATACTTACCCATAAAAATTTCCACGAAGTCATCGATTAAATCCGATAAGTCCGTATATACATCGCCATATGCAACATGTGCAGAATATTTATGTGTTTGCCAATGAAAAATTTTTAACTGATTATGTAATGTTAATAGATTCGTTACCATACTTATTATAAATATTTAAAAAATTGTTAATATCTAAAAATATTAAAAAAATATAAAGATTGAAATCGACATGGAATATATAATTGAGTCCTCGAATTGGATTGGGAAAGTAGTTTTCAATGACAAAAATTACCAAACAGAAACATCTAGAGTTATTGAGTCGTGTACACTTGCATTTGAAAAAATATATTTAAATAAAAATATAAAAAATTTTCATATGGTATCAATTCTAGATTTAAACGGAGATGTGATAGATGAAGATATAATAGATGAAGAAGATACATTTGATCATAATTTAAAACTATCTTTGATAACAAAGTGTTATAATAAAAGAAATGCGTCAAAACCACATCTACATTATTATGTGTTAAATGATTTAATTATAAAAAACGCTTCAAGTGAATATTTATTGGAAAAATTTAATACACTGATGGATAAATCAAAAAAACAATATCCGGTTTTATATAAATTTGTAACTGAAAATTTTAAAGAAGAAAAGATATTGCAAGAAAAAGAAATTATTTCATGATTTGAACTCTACACTTTTTACTTTTCAAAAAACCTTCATCTATCAGGTATTTTACAACACTGTTTGAAGATTCTTTGAATTCAAAAAGATTTATGTCTTTCGGTTTCCAAATACGAACCGACGACACATCATAAACTAAAAATTTAATATTACGAACAAGTCCTTGTTTTTTTGTAAACATACAAATATAAATAGTTTTGAAAAATATATTGATACTATATATTATAGAAATGATAAAACCATCTCAGATCAAGTCAAATAAAAATCAATTATTAAGTATTTTTAAAAAATTTAATAGTACTTTAAATGAAAAAAACATTGATTTTTTTTTATCTGAAGTTCTTAGTAATGTAACAGTTATTAAAGAAAAAGGCGATGATAAAATAGATAATTTTTTGGATGATTTGTATTATTTTGAAAATTATAAATAGTTTTTATTAATATGTTGGATATACGTTTAACACAATACTTAAAAAAACATTTTCCAGATCAATTTAAATATAATATATCAATATCAATTGAAAATGGATGGTTTCCATTGTTATTAATAACATGTAGATATATTCATTGTTATTGTAATGATCAAAATAAACAATCGGAAATAAATCCAGATGAATACAAATCTGTTAAACATCCCAAATACACATATATTGGGAGAAACGAGTCTGGACTTTTGTACATAAAGGTGGATGATGGCGATGAGAGGATAAAAGATTTCATCGAATTTATAAAATTTATTTCTGGATATATTTGTTGCAAAAGTTCTTCTTTTTATAAAAATGTTTGTATAAAACAAAATTTAAACGAAACATATATAATTAATGAAAAATTTATAGATAAAAACGATTCTTTATTATTTAAAATAGATAATGAAGAACTTTTAAGTATAATTGATGATATACTTTTAAAAAACAATCATAAACAATTAGAATTTGACTTTAAAATATGAAAAAATACAACGATGTATCAACTGAAGACATTATGGATGAAATTATCAAACCGACCAATACACAATCACTAAATAACGAATTTTATTTTTATAACGAAATAAATGTTGAAAGTGTATTTACATTAAATAAATTTTTAAGTGATACTCAAAAACAATGTATGTTTCAAAAAATACAATTTGACTTACCAAAGCCACCGCCTATTAAAATTTACATTAACAGTGATGGTGGTGAAATATTTTCTGCTTTCACATCTGTAGATAGAATTAAATCATCTAAAGTCCCTGTAAATACATATGTGGAGGGTATTGTAGCGTCAGCCGCGTCATTAATAAGTATAAGTGGTCATAAACGATTTATAAATAAAAATGCGGTGATGTTGGTACATCAACTTAGAAGTTGGTGCGGTGGTACACACGAAAATATTAAAGACGAGGCCAAAAATTTAGAATTATTATCTGATAAAATTAAAAAAATATATTTGGAAAATACTAAATTTAAAGAAAAAGATTTGGAGGAAATGTTAAAACACGACATTTACCTTTCAGCAGAAGAATGTTTAAAATATGGATTAGTTGATGTCATCATCTGATAAAAAAAATAAAGCTGGATATGTTTATATAATTACGAATTCAGCATTTGATGGGTATGTTAAAATAGGCGTAACTAAAAATATTAAAAATCGTTTAAGAACATATCAAACATCATCGCCATTTCGTGATTATAAAATAGAATATTATATACGTCACCCGGACTGTTATCAAGCAGAAAGGGAAATACACGAAATGATGAATTATTTCGCGTTAAATAAAAAAAATGAATGGTTTAAAATTGATTTAGAAATTGCGAAAACCAGATTAGATGAAACATTATGTTCTGATTAACAATGAGGTTTGATAATAAAATCGTATGTCTGACATTAAATGCTAATTGGCAACCAATTGGTTATAAATCTGTAAAGGAATCAATGACAGATTTCTATGACTGTGGGAGTAATAATAGTCCATCGTTACATGCGATAGATTTTGATTATAAATTAGACGAAAACAATAATCCAATATATGATGAACTAGAAAATATGATTCCATGTTCATGGGATCAGTGGTTGAAGTTGCCTATCCGAAAGTGGGATTTATCAATAAAAACACCAAACAAAGTTATACGGATACCAACAGTTCTCATATTTTCTAATTATAAAGGTATGCCTGTCAAAAATTATGATCGGACCCCAAGTAAATATGACATATATACAAGAGATAGTGGCATCTGTCAATATACAAATAAAAAAATAAACCGAAAAGATGGTACAATCGATCATGTAATTCCAAAATCAAAGGGCGGAAAAAATTCATGGGAAAATATGGTTTTTTGTAGTAAACAAGTTAATTTAAAAAAATCAAATAACAACCTTAGAGATTTAAACCTAAAACTTATCAGAGAACCTAAAAAACCTAAATCTATACCAGTTTGTAATTTAATTAAATTATCTCAACACCCGTCTTGGAATTTATTCCTTAAAAATTAATATTAACACTCACATCGTAGTTATTACGACATAAATTTAATATCTTTGTTTTTTTCAAATCATAGTTATATTAAAATCACTGTTGTGTAAAGTTACATAAACAAGATACATTACTAACTAAACAAAAGAAATCATATGAAAAGTTTATTATCTATATTAATATTATCAGTCACACTCACTTTAAATGTTCATGGAGAAAGAGAGTCTAATAAACATCAAATATCTAACATAAATGAAGTTAGGAAAGTAAAAAAAGCATTCCAAGAAGATAAAGAGTTAAAAGAATTACTAGTTAAAGTTGAAAAAAGATTAGAAATTCTAGGAATTAATAAAAAATTTGCCGAGATGGTTGTTGGGCCAAAAAGGGGTAGGATTAGACCCCAATTTCAAAATCATCGTGGCGAACAAATTGAACATGAAAAACGATCAAAAAAAGATCGTAAAAGAAATCTTTTTAAAAGAGATAAAAAGAAATCAAAAAATCGTGGAAAACAAAAATTTGAACGCCGAAATGAAGGCAATCACGGTGTAGTAGTTGTTAAATAACAAATACAAAATCACAAAAATATAAAAACTTATGAATTTTATTCATGAGTTTTTTTTTCAATTAATATTTATTATCAATGGATCATTTTGAATATTTCATATCAGAAGTGTATAAGGGCGGATTAAAAGCTTGGTTTGGAAAAGGATCACTTGGCAGTAAATCTGGTGGTGGATGGGATAGATATAATACAACCGGTAAAAAGGTTGGTAAATGTGGAGATGCTAAAAAAGGTTCAAGTTATTCAGCATGTTTAGGTAAAAAATATGCAAATAGATTGCGATCAAAGGGTGGTAAAAAAGCTATTGCAAACTGGGTTAAAAGAAAAAAAGCTGCTCAAAGAAAAGCAGGTCGTGGAAAAAAAGGTGATGGTGGAAAAGGAAAAAAGCCAATCAATGTATCATATAATGAATATGTTAATATCATTTCAAATAAAATATTAGAAAAATTAATTAAACATTAATTTTCATTTTTAATTTATAATGTGTAAAACAGCAAATTTTTGCTGTTTTTTTTTATTTTATCAACTCGGTTCTTATATTAAAAAAACATATTTATAAATTAAAGAATAATATGAAATATTACGTGAGAGATTCTACGATTGGTCAAATAGTTGAAAAAAACAGTGTTTTAGAATTGGTTGCATACTTAGAAGAAGTTTGTAAACGACACTTCAAACAATCACGTGCAGTTTATATGGATGAGATGATAAGTCTTGGTCATGGATATGACGATAACGATGGAATGTACTTTACTGAAAGAATGTCCACAACATTTGATATAGGCGTAGTACAGGGTAGTGATGTATATCACAGGACAAATATTCATGAATATGCACGTAATAAATTTTTTAAAACAGAAACGGGCGATTAAGTTGTATGAATTTGGAATTCGATTGGCAAAAGCCAGTTAAAACAAAAAATAATAATAAATTCGTATATACACGTGAATGTATTATACCAATGTTTCATCGTCCAGAATTTTTTAAATATTGGAAGGTGAACAAATTAAATTTGATAAAAAAGGGATATTCTATATATAAAAAAGAAAAGGATTGGTTTTTAACAGAAACAAAAAATAAATTATCAGATTTTAAAATAAAAAAAGATGTAGATGAATCTTTACCAAACTATAAAGTAAAAAATGAAAGTGGTTTACGACCATGGCAAAGTCAAGCGGTAAGTAAGATAGTATCGTCTATAAAAAAATGGGGGTGTGCGATTGATGGAAGCGATGTTGGTGTAGGAAAAACATATACAGCATGTGCAGTCGCAAGGGAATTAAATTATAATATAATGGTTGTGTGTCCAAAGGCTGTTAAAGAAAGTTGGAGACGAGTTATAACAGACCATTTTAATTTGGGCGGTAAATGTATAGGAATTACAAACTATGAGTCGTTAAGAACTGGACGAAAAGACAGTGAATTCGCATCATTTGTTCGAAATAGAAAAACAAATAAATATGATTTTGTTTGGAAAATTCCTAAACGAACACTGATAATATGGGATGAAGCACAAAAATTAAAAAATCATAAAACAAAAAATAGTAAAACATGTATAAGTGCATTGAAAGATGGATATAAAATGTTATTTTGTTCCGCAACACTCGCAACAAATCCATTGGAATTAAGAACAGTTGGACAATGTATTCAATTATTTAAAAATTCAAATCAGTATTATAAATGGGCATATAATCATGGAGTTGTCCGTGGAAGGTTTGGATTAGAATTTGTTAATGATAAACCATCATTAAAAAAATTAAATAAAGATGTTTTTATTAATAGAGGTGTACGGTTAAATCGTGACACGATTCCAAATTTCCCAGAGAGTCAAATAATTGCAGATTGTTATGAAATGGATAAAGAACATGCGGATAAAATAAACAACATATACAAAGAATTAAATTCAGAACTTGAAAAAATCAAGAAAAAACAAAAGAAAGATAAAGAAAATCAATTAACAGAAATTCTTAGAGCAAGAGAAAAAATAGAATTATTAAAAGTACCCCTGATGGTGGAAATGGCAGAAGAAGGTATTGAAAATAATATGAGTATAGTTATATTCTGTAATTTCACACAAACCATTGATGCTTTATCAAAAAGATTAAATACAAACTGTATTGTAAATGGAAAAGTTAAAGATAAAGATCGACAAAAAAACATAGATGGGTTTCAATCTGATAAGGAAAGAATTATATTAATAGGATTAAGTGCTGGAGGCGCAGGGTTAAGTCTCCACGACATTAACGGAAATCACCCACGATTAGCACTCATAAGTCCATCATACTCAGCTGTATTAATGAGACAAGCACTCGGTAGAGTTTGGAGAGATAGTGCAAAATCAAAAAGTATACAAAAAATCGTGTTTGCTGCAAAAACAATAGAAGTTGAAGTATGTAAATCTGTGAATCAAAAGTTAGAAAATTTAGATTTATTAAATGACGGGGACTTATTATAACTTGAAATGTAAATTATATATGGTAATATAAAATTATGAATACTAAAAAATATAAAGTGTGGTCATCTAGTTGGGTAGAAACTGTTGAAATAGAAAATGGGTTTCTAGATCCTTTTTCAGAAGCATGTACTAGAATAGTTGAAAAATCACTAATTAATGATAATGAAGCATCTTTGAAAATTAATCCAGTTCTCATATGTAAATGTTTAGATACAGATGAACAAAAAACAATGAATTCTTATAAAATTTTACAAAATGCAGGTCTTTATAAAATTGCAGAATTTCTCAGAAAGTTTTTTTACAATGAATCCGAAATAGATTTAGCAGACGAACCTCTATCTTCATCCATAAAATATATTTAAAAAATGTTAAACGAAGACGAAATATCAGAAAAATTAAAAGAACTGGATACTTTAAAGAAAAAGGTTGAAAAGTTATTATCATTGAGTGATGTTGGTGGTGAAATTCGTGAAGAATTAGAAATAGAAGCTTATAAAAAATTAAAACAAAATGATGTTAATATTGAACACCTAGATAAAAAATTTGGAGAAAAACTATATAAAAGAAAAACCCGGCGTGGACAGAATCCAATTGTATTAACGGAATCTGAATTGTTAGAAGCACAAGAAAAAACAACATCCGCTGGTCAAGCAGCAAAACGACTTGGAGTTTCATATCCAACATACAAAAAATATGCAAAACAATATAATATACATAAAACACCGGGTTGGCCAATTAAAAAAGGCGAAGTAAGAAGAACAGGTCCAATTCATCCATATAAAGGAAAGTATCCATTAAATGAAATTTTAGAAAATAAACATCCAAACTTTCCAGCACATAGATTAAAAGATAAACTAATAAGAGCTGATTTAAAAAAATGTGAATGTGAAAATTGTGGTTATAATGAAAGAAGAGTTGTTGATGGTAAAGTGCCATTATTAATTAATTTCGACGATGGAAACGAAAACAACTTTTTAATTGAAAATTTAAAATTATTATGTTATAACTGTACATTCACATGTGGCAAAGGTTATATATCACGTGGCAAACGAACATTTGACCCCGATATGTTACAAGGTAGCAAAAAAGAATTACCACAGAGATTTTAATTATGAATTATACAAACCATCTTTTATCTAAATATAAAATATTAAAATCTTTTAATATTACAAAAAGAATAACACAATCGCATCTTAAAAAAATGGCAGAAAATTTAAAAAAATCAGACCGATTGAAAAAAGATTTAAAAGGTGACATTTATAATTTAATCGTCTCTGATAATGACAAAGATTTAAATATAGAAGAAATTCCAGGGATCATTTTAAATGAGCATATAGATGATGAAACAAAAAACAATGTTCAAGATGATTTCAATAATTTACCACATGAAAAACAAAAAATTATAATTCAATTAGCGGCAACTATAATTAATAGTTCCGATCAATCAAACTTAAATTCGTTGGATATATTCTTTTTAATACAAATTATATTTAATGAATTACAAATTTCACCATCGGATATGAAAAAATATAATGATAAATATTCTAATTCTACATCAAATCAAACCGATGAAGATGAAGATGAATATGAGGATTCGGATGATGATGAGGAGGATGACGATGATTTCAAATTTTAATATTTTAAAAAAAAAATAAATAAAATGAATATTTTAAATATAAATGATATAAAAATAAACAACAGTAAAAAATACATTTTTATAAGTGGTGTCACCGGTCAAGATGGTAGTCACATGGTAGATTTTTTATTGAAAAATACAGACTACGATATAATTGGAGGTGCACGTAGATTAAGTAGTAAAAATCATGTGAATATCAAACATTTAGAAAATGAAAAAAGATTTAAATTAATAAACTTTGATTTAACAGATTCACACAGTATTACTAAATTGGTTGAACACTTAAAACCATCTTATTTCATAAATTTAGCAGCACAAAGTTATGTTGGTAGTAGTTGGGATTTTCCTGTACAGACATTCGAATGTAACTCTACAAGTGTTATTCATATTTTAGAGGCTATAAAATCGCATGTACCATCGTGTAGATTTTATAATGCAGGTTCTTCAGAGGAGTTTGGGGATGTTGTATACCAACCACAAGATGACAAACATCCATACAGACCAAGAAGCCCATACGGTGCAAGTAAATGTTCTGCCAGACAAATTGTAAAGGTTTATAGAGATAGTTACAATCTATATGCAATTCAAGGTTTATTATTTAATCACGAAGGTATTCGAAGAGGTGAAGAATTTGTAACTAGAAAAATCACAAAAGGTATTTGTAAAATACATGATTGTATTATAAAACATAAATCATTCAACCCGATTGAATTAGGAAATGTATATGCAAAACGGGATTGGAGCGATGCCGAAGATTTTGTTGAAGGAATTTGGATGATGTTAAATCAAGAAAAATATAGAACAGATTTAGACGCAAATTCTTACAAGGTATCATCATTCAGTGATGAATTAATAAAACCTTTGAGAGAATATATACTTTCAAGTCAAGAAACACATTCTGTTAAAGAATTTATAGAAATTTCATTCAAAATACTTGGTATAGAAGGTGCATGGCACGGAGAACGAACCAATGAACAATACTCTTTATTAAAAGATTATGCAATTCATAATAATGCGGTTTCTTCCATATTAGTTAAAATAAATCCTGACTTTTATAGACCTGCTGATGTAGACTTGTTATATGGAGACTCATCTTTAATTAGAAATGAACTTGGATGGAAACCAAAAACTTCATTTAAGGATTTGGTTAAAAAAATGATAGAAAATGATATAATAAATTAAAAGATTAAAATTATGAATACTATAGAAGGAATGAACCAAACACCACAACTAAACTTTGGATTAAAAGATACTACACCTGTGAAATGTGAATCGTGTGATAATCAAGTTTTTCAAAACGGAGTTATTTTTAGAAAAGTTAATAAATTAATGGCAGGGACTGATAAAGATGCTCTTGTTCCAATTAATGTACCATATTGTACTAAATGTGGAGAAACACTTCAAGAATTATTACCGTCTGAATTAAAATCGGATAGCTCTACTAAAACATCAAGCATTGTAGTTTGATGTATTAATATATTGATATATTCTATCGATAATATATTTAATAATCTCATCATGATCAAATGCCATATTTTTATATGGTATTTGATCAAATTTATACCATCGAACATCGGATACCTCGTTTACTTGAGGAGTAAGTTCGTATTGATAACTTATTGGTAATAATCCAGAATATGTTACTCCGTTATATTTTCTATATTTCGATTGATTTGGAACATTATAAACTACTGGCTTCAATATATGACTAACTGAATTCAGATCCACTCCAGTTTCTTCTTTTAACTCTCGTATACCGCCTTCTAAAGGCGTTTCTTGAGATTCTATATGACCACCTGGTATACAAAGTTTACCACTATGATTATCAAACCCATTATCTAATCGTGTAGTTAATAAAACACTTGGAATGTTGTTTTCTATACGAAACAGTAAAATATCAGATGTTTTTATATTATCCATTTAAAACTTGTTTACTAGATTTTTCTTCCTTTACACCCATTTTGTTTTTTAACATATTCAGAACAGCTTTCGGATTCATATTTTTAAAGTTCACGCCTAAAATACCGTTTGATTTACAAAATTCTTCTAATTCTTTAACATCATCTACATCAAAGGATATTGTAGGAGATATAGATGGATTTTCTTGATTTTGTTTTCTTTGTAGTAAAATTTTATAGGGATCAAATCCTGGTATATCATTCATAATTCTTTAAAAAATAATTATAAAATTGTTCATTTCTCTGTTTAATAGGTTTTCCATCCGCAGTTCTAATATATTCTTGTTTCATTGTTTTAATATCTTTATTTAACAACGCGGTAAAGAAATTAGGAAATTTCATTAAAGTTCCAATATTATAAGCAAAATCCAAACACATTTGTTTTTCAAGTTTACTTAACTGATCGTAACTACTTCTAGCACCAGATTTTAATTTATTTTTATTTTTTGCCCATTCATATATGGACGGAATATTTCGTATAGATGTATTTTCAGCAATTTTCAAATCTTTTAATAAAAGTTTCATTGCTTCTGAATCCGTAATGCCATCATCAAAGTTTTCTCCTTTTTTTAATTTGTGACCATACGCGAGTGTATCTAACCCACCTTCGACACTTTTATGTGGATACCATTTTTTTTCATTTTTATTAAAACCTAAACGAATTCCATTTTCATTAAACTTAATATAATCAATAAAGTTATTATCGGTCATCGGATTTGTATCCGAATATGTAGACTTTTCAGGTTTAATATCTTTAAAATCTACGATCTTACCAGAATTATCAACAGGTATAATAATTTTATCGTCTATACTAATTTTATTCGGATTTTTAATTGAAGGATTTGCCTTAAGTATTGCATCTAACGATACATTAGATTTTTGTGCAATTCTTGATAAACTATCCCCACTCTGTACACTATAAACAGTGACGGGTGTGTTTTTAATAATATCTGCAGTTGGCTTAACATTTGAATTCGCAAATACATTTTTAAGTGTCAACGACCCAATTGTTCCTAAACCTATTAGAGTAGCTAAAGCGATTTCTTTAAAACCTTCATTCAAATCAGATTGGGTTTCCTCATTATCTGACATCTCAGTTTCATTATATAAAAATCTCTCATCTATTACACCATCATATTCTCTACCATCTTGATCAAAATAATCTATATGATGAAATATATCATCTAAATACTCCCCTGCCAAATTTAATTTAGCTTTAACCCAGTCTTCTAAATCTTTTTTTGGATCAATCAGTGACTGTAATTTTTTAGCTTTGAAGTTTATGTTTTTTAAATCACCAACTGCCATTTCAGATTTATAACTTTCGTTTAAAAATAAAAACTTTTTGAAATTTGATATTTCATTTACCGATTTATTCTTTTTGTTATAAAATCTCAGATAATTATAAACAGAATTTAAATAATCAGAAGCATGTGTTAGTTTAGCTTTAACCCAATCCTCCAACTCTTCATCAACATTTATCATTGATTGCAATTTTTCACTATAATTTATAATTTTGTGAAGATCGCTTTTTGAAATTTCAGAAGATTCTTTTAAATATTTAATCATAATTAGTTGCGCATAGTAACCCCCCCTTTCGGGGGGTATAGGTTTTTACATAAACTCGGATAAATGTTTGTATTACGATAGTTTACGATTTTTAAGATTAGAAACTATTCTCTTTGCTTCGGATATAGAATCTACGTCAGGTTCTTCAAGTGTCTGATTAATATCGTCAACAGGTGTTAGTTCAGACTCTTCCGATCCACCTAATTCATCTGTTTCTTCAGAACCTTCAATGTCTTCTTCTTCTTCAGGTTGTAAAGTTGACATCAATACATCATGTAAGGACTGTGCGAGTGCTTTATCCAATGTAATAGTTACTGTTTCATTTTCAGATGTTTCTTCATCTGAAAGTTCTATATCATCATTTTCTTTTAAAAATGAATCCCTTACAATTTTTTTGATTTCGTCTTTTAATCTAGATTTTTTCATAATATTAGAATCGTTTTTTAAATTAACACTTTTTTTAAAATTTTCACCAAGACTCTTTTCTTCAATACTAATTGAAGAGTCTTTCGTATTTTCTGACATCTTCCATTTCCCACCTTTGCCCTTATACCACTTAGCAGCCCATCCACTTGCATATGCAGATGGCCAAGTATCAAATTTACTTTTTGCCAAAGATTTAGCTTTTGCCCACAATTTAGGATTTTTAGGCTTTGGAGATTTTTTAACTTTTTCTTGTAATTCAATATCCAAAGTTTTATTATGTACAGGTTCACTTCGTCTACCATTTACTTGACCATCTGATGTATCCCCAATTGTACCACCCATATTTGTATTATTAAGCGGACCATCTCCAACTCTAGAATCATCATTAAATCCAGCATCCGGGTCTCCATAACCAGAACTAGCCTTACAATCAAAGTCACGTGAAAGTCCTGCTTTTGCTAATTCTGAATAATAATTTGGGTGGTGAGATAAATGATCAAGTGCAATTTCTTTTGCAATTTTTAAATCATTTGTATGTTCCATCTCAGTTTGTACACCGATTGCCAATTCAGTTGGACTAATATCATTAGATACTGAATATTCACCTAAATCGGAATTTATTAAATTTTTTAAGTTTGCCATATTATTTTTGATCTAGTTTATCAAAACTTTTTCCAGAATTAGCATTATAATCAATGGTCCATCTACCTTTCATTTCCTTTGCATTTATACTCGGATCGTGACACTTTCCATCGCCGATATAGTGCCAGTCATCTCCGATTTTACTAGGATTTCGATAACTAGGTTTTTTCATATATTATATATAGTTGAAATTATCTATAAAAATCGCCATTTTTTTGTGCATATTTTCTAGCTTTTAACAATGTCATAACTTCCATTATAGCTTCATTTGTTTCATCAGGGTCTATACCCATCATATGTAATTTACTATAATACTTGGAATCTTTTTTAAGATTTTGTACAACAATTTGTTTAGCGACAGATTTATCTTTTAAAACTAACTTTTTCATTTCGTAATCAATACCCATTAACACTTCGTCAGGAGTAACTTTATCTTTTATTTGTTCTACATCCTTTACATAATCCCAAGCACTATCTTGACTATAAGGAGTAATGTGTTTTTTAGTATCCTTCGCATTTAAATTAGATTTATCAGTAAATGTGTCAAATTTAGATGGAGTTTGAGTAACAGTTTTACTTTTAAAAGTATCATACACACCCGGTGAAGATGCACCGGCAATAGATCCACCCTGTCCATATGGAAGTCCTTGCATCATTCTATCACCCAAGTCTCCTAATTCATTCATCTTTGACATACTATATAAATATACTATAAATTACATTTTATTATAATTTATAAATTTATCAAAAAAAAAACCCACCTTTAAGTGGTGGGTTTGGTATTATTCACAATTCATTTATAATTTTTTTAATTTCAGCAATAGCAATTGTATATTTTCTATGTTTGTCAAAAAGTTCTTCATTTTCTTTTCTTAAACCTTCTGATATATCACATTGTTGTTTATATTTTTCTAATAAGTCTTGAACCTGTTGTTTTAACAATTCATTAAACCCAGCGTCTTTATCTTTCCATCTAGAATCTTCCATATTATATATAACTATTTTAAATTATTTTAAATTGTGGACAATGATTACTACAATCACAGATGCACATAATCCTATCATCATTCTGCCAAAATCTTTCGCAACGAGAGGAAAGACTTGTTTTGCTTTTCTTTTATGATCAGCTGCAGCAATCGCTAGCTCGCGACCAGTCAACAAACCGACGAACACCCAAGTAGTTGACATTGGAATATTATTTACTTCTTTAAAGATGAACAATATAATCCAATAAACAGTATCAATAATACAAGCGGATCTAATAAACTTAGTGCTGCTTTTATTAAGAACAATCTCTTGAATCTTACCGCCCTTCTCTTTGAACATAAACGCTAACCCTGCTACAAAAATAATTGAGATAAGAACCATTAAATCAGCAGGTACTTCTCTAGGTAGAAATACTGCAATGTTGGCCATATCATGAGACAACCAAGTGTACCATAAAAATCCTGTTGTCAACCACTGAGCTACTCTCCAAAAAGTTTCATGTTTAATATCAACAGCCTTGCTTTCATTAAGTACTTTTGTTAACCCAAACCAAATAGCATATGCTGCAACTGCTGCAACAGCATAACCCGCTATAGATTTCAATAGCATCTTTTCTAATACAAATGTAGAAGCGAACGCTGATAATACTAAAAATGAAGTGCTAACAGGCACACCTATGCGAGTAAGTAATACTAGAATTGCTGGTGCTAATGCATGATACCATTGTATATCTACAAAAGGTATTTTAGTTAATCTACCATATGAGATATCTCCTCCGTTTACTGCCCATCCATACCACAAAGTGAATAGAAGAACAATAGAGGCTCCAGCCCACATTGTAGTCCATTTAAACTTCTCGTTATTAGACGCTATCCAAGTACCGAGAGTTTGTACTGAGTCATTTGCTATAACTGAGTAGGCTGCTA
>JAAHTH010001528.1_pt1 | contig 19788 bp, 26 predicted proteins | sample 6116091 | NCBI WGS metagenome assembly JAAHTH01 (sample SAMN13939990, study PRJNA603662) | sponge metagenome | isolation source: marine sponge | host: Mycale hentscheli | place: New Zealand | collected 2006 | reverse complement strand
GCATATTTGATAATGACGAAGGATTTATAACGTCTTCATCGTTGCCAACAGTAAACAATAATTCAATTACTATAAGTGCAGGAACTAATTTATCAGGTGGAGGCACTTTTACATTAAATCAAAACTTTAATGAAACAGTTACCATAAATATGGAAACTGGCGGTATAGGTTCTGGAACATATGGTTCTACAGCTAATGGTACTAAAATAGATAATATAACTGTAGATGCTTATGGTAGAGTAACCGCCATAACTACAGGAGCTACAGGTAGTGGAAACGGAACGGTAACAGGCTCAGGCGATGCTAATTACGTTTCTAAATGGACGAGTAGTTCAGCACAAGGCAACTCTACTATATATGATGATGGCGATGTAGGAATCGGGACGAGTAACCCTGACGCTAAGCTTCACATTAACGGAGGTGACTTTTTATTGCAGGGTGACTACAGAAACTTTTATATCGGTGGTAAAACAAACAACTCAGAGGACGGCATAAGAATGTCAATTGACAACGCAGGTAATGGTTATTTTGACCACAGGGGTGCTGGTAACTTACATTTTAGAGTTGATGCTTCTACGGGTGCAAGTACTAGAATGGTTATTGAAGACACAGGCAACGTTGGGATAGGAACGACTAGTCCTGACGCTAAGTTAGATATTTTTAACACTGGGGGGAATGCAACCTCTTTATCTTCAGCAATAACATATTCTGGGTTAATCGTAAAACCATATAGTTCAGTAGACTCAAAATTAACATTTTCAGCTAATTCTGGAAATACTCAAATAATACAAGCCACAAACAACTCTGGTTCAACCGGGAGGCAAATTGCGTTGCAACCATTTAATGGCAACGTCGGGATCGGAACGACTTCTCCAGCTACAAAACTAGAGGTTGAAGGCGGTGATGGAACGCTACAATTAAGCACAAACTCATCTACAGGTAACCCATCCATGTGGTTTGCACAAGCTGGCACTAGAAGGTCTTTTATACAGCATAACGATACTTTGGATTATCTTAAATTGGCTAGCGAGTATGGTGGTATTAGTTTTTTTACAGGAACAGGAGGCACTGAAACTCAAAAAATGGCTATATTGTCAGGCGGCAACGTCGGGATCGGGGTTACGAATCCAGTTTATGATTTAGAAGTAGACGGAATGATTGCCGCTACTACAAGTACAGCCAATAGTGCATCCAAAGGTTTTGCTATGAAAAACGGAAACTACGGTACTAATAAGATTAATTCTTATTACGGTGCCTGGGTTTCCAGTGTAAGCATGTATATTGGAGGATATTTGGGATATAGCTACCAGCCTATAGCCGCCTCTGCTTTTAATGTTAATTCAGATTATAGACTAAAAAGCAACGTTGGGCCGTTAGAAAATGCTATTAGTAGACTAAACCAACTTGAAGTACATAGATTTAATTGGAATGATAAATTAGATGATCCTAAAGTAGATGGTTTTATAGCACACGAAGTAAAAGAAATAGTGCCTGAAGCAGTTACGGGTGAAAAAGATGAATTATGGCCGGATGGAAACCCAAAATATCAAGGTATTGATCAAGCAAAATTAGTACCACTACTTACAGCAGCGCTGAAAGAAGCAATAACAAAAATAGAAACATTAGAAACAAGAATACAAACATTAGAAAATAAATAACAACAAAATAAATAAAAATGGCAACAACATATAATTGGAATTGTAAAACAGTGGACGTATACCCAACAGAAGCAGATCACACAGATGTAGTATACAATGTACACTGGATAGTAACAGGCACGTCGGATGAGCTCGATCCAGAAGGAAATGAATATCAATCAAATACTATCGGTACACAAACTGTAACTTTAAATTCTGAAAGTCAATTTATTCCTTTTGATGAACTAACAAACGAAATAGTAGTTGAGTGGACTAAAGAAGCTATGGGGGAAGAACAAGTGACTTCTATAGAAGCCGGTATACAGCAAGCTATTGATTTAGAAATAAATCCTACTTCTGTAACTATGACAATAGGAGATTAAGTAAAAATCACTAAAACCAAGTGAGTATATAGAATATACCCGGCCAGGGAAATGGCAAACCAAATAGTAATTTAAAACCAAAACCAATGACACTATTTTACCAGACTCAATCGTGGAGTAGTCAACCACAAATAAGTGAAGAAACCATTAACCTTTGGAAGCACGTATCTGAAAAGAAACACTGGCGTATAGTCCAGCTACCAAACGGTTTCTACCAAACAGAATACCTAGATCCAAAAAAAGAAGATTCTTGGATCGACGTAACGAGACGCGAAACCCTCGAAGGAGCTGAGCAAGCAATAGATGCATCAATAGCGCACTATGAAAAAAAGCTTGGTTACTTACGCGGACCACAAGTCGTTAAAACCTTTGAATAAAATTATACAATACAATTAAATTAAATTAAATTATGACTGACAAAATTGTCAAAAATCTTAACTTTGGTCAAGAGGCTAAAGATAAGGTGTTTAAAGGTATAGATAAATTAACAAAGGCTGTTAGCTCCACACTTGGGGCTAGCGGCCAATGTGTAATACTAGAAGATGATCAGGGCAAACCTGTGATTACAAAAGACGGTGTAACTGTAGCAAACGCTATTACACTATTAGACCCAGTAGAAAATATGGGTGCTACGCTTCTAAAGGAAGCTGCTAGAAAAACTGTTCAAGAAGCTGGCGATGGAACAACAACGGCTACAGTACTAGCGCACTCAATTTTAACTGAAGCGTATAAGAATATCGATAAAGATAATATACGTAATATTAAAAACGGTATAACAAGTGCTGTTGATAAAGTAATTGATTACTTAGAAAAAAAGGTTATTGCAGTAGAAGGTAGCATGCTAGATGATGTAGCTGCTATTAGTTGTAACAACGATGCTGAGCTTGGCAAAATAATCGGTGATGCTTTTAAAGCTGCTGGTGAAAACGGTGTTGTTATAATGGAACCTACAACAGAGGACAAGACAGAATTTGAGCTTGTCGATGGTGTGCAGTACGAAAAAGGTTTAACAAACTCTCACTTTGTAACAAGCAAAGAAAAACGTATAGCAGAGCTTGACAACCCACTTGTATTACTAATTGAGTCACCTATAGAATCTGTACGTAAGATTCAGTCGGTACTTGAATACGTAATTAAAAACAAAAAACCTTTACTTATTATTGGTGATTTAGAAACCGAGGTGTTAGCTACGCTAGCAATGAATAAGGTTAAAGGTAATATAAAAGTAAATGTAGTAAACGCACCTACATACGGTATAAATAAAAAAGACACAATGTCTGATTTAGCTATGCTAACCGGTGCTACTGTTATCAATGAAGATCTTGGTGATGACTTAGACGTTATAAACCCAGACTTCCTAGGATCATGTTTTAAAAGCACAACTAGTGATACAGATACAATACTTCAAGTAGATACTTCTACTGACGAGATAAAGCGTTTAATTGATTCAGTTAAAAAACTAATATCTAAAGCTAAAGCTCCCGGTGAAATTATAAGACTTGAAAAAAGATTAGCTAGACTATCAGCGAAAGTTGCAGTTGTAAAAATAGGGGCTAACTCAGAGATAGAGTTAAAAGAAAAATCAGATAGAGTCGAAGATGCTATCTGTGCTACTAAAGCCGCGGTAAAAGAAGGTATAGTATCTGGAGGTGGTATAGCTCTTCGCGATGCATCTAATAAAACCAAAGGTAAAACCGTTGGTGAAAAGATATTGCTAGAAGCTATTAAAGCTCCGTTTAAAACTATACTAAATAACGCTGGACTAGAAGAGGTTGGTACGCCCGAAGAAGGTATGGGTGTTAACGTAGTTACAGGTGAAACTGTTCATATGGTTGATACAGGGATTATAGATCCTTTACTTGTAACTAAAAGCGCACTCAAACACGCGGCTTCAGTGGCTACCACTATATTGTCTACAGATTGTGTAATCAATAATTTAAGAGTTGGAGATGAAAGCAGTAGGTAGAAATATAGTAATAAAAAAGAAAAAAGAAGACACCGTCAAAAAAACTGACGGTGGTCTTATGTTAACTGGTAAACAAAGAGTTGATATTCGTTATAAAGAAGCGACTATACTTCATTGTGGTAACGACGTTAAAGGAATAGAAGAAGGTCAAACAATATTCTACGATAAAAACGCTAGCCACAGACTTGAAGTAGACAAAAAGGTTTTTTATGTTATACGAGATATAGACGTTGTAGTTGTGCTATGAGAATAGATGCTAGTGACATTAGGGATTTAAATCTTCTTAAACACTATCGTATAATACGTAAGTGGGCTTGTAAAAATAATGATTTAAACGATGCAGAGCTAGAGCTTTTAATATATTTAGACTGCATGGATATGTTTACTAGAAAAGATTTTGAAGACGGTACATATTCTTTTAGTTGGGATAATCGTAGATGGAATAAGCTTTTACAAAATGATTGGATTACGCTTTGGCGAAGAAACAATAGAACTACACAGAAGTATAATATATATAAAGTTTCTTTTAAAGGCAAACAACTAATATCAAGAGTATATAAAATAATGCTTGGTGAAGAGGATATACCCACTAGCACTAGGCGCAACAGTATAATGAAAGGCAAAAGCTATAGCGATAAAGTTTATTCATTTGCTATTAACAATGTTAATAAAGATAAAGAAAGATAATTATGTCTAAAAAAGGAATGAAGTACGACTATAAAAAAGCGCACGATAAAAATTTACCAATGTCCGAGAGATTTCACTACTTAGAAAACGCTAGGCATGACCAAGACACTGGTTCGCCAAACAATTTTTTAGGAGGACTAACCGCTGGTATAGTAGGTGGTAGAAGCGGAGTTGGTAATTTTGATAGGGCTAAATTTGAAACATTAGCTCAAAGAGGTGGAGTGTTTGGTAAATTAGGACAACAAGTATTAGATCAAAATCCCGTTGCGCCCGCTGCCCCAGTAGCACCTACAGCTGATATGTCTGGAGATCCTTCTCTAGCAGCGGCTGGAATTACTGGTGATGGAGCTATGGATCAAGCAAACCCTTTTGAAGGTAAAACATTTCAAATTACTCCAGCTAATATGATGGGTAATGCTAAACCTGTGTTTGGTGAAAAAACTCAAGGCATGGCACAGACTGCTTTTGGATCTGGTTTCGAACGACAAATGTCTATGCCTAATTCAGGTTCTGTTACGCAAATGAAATCTCCTTTAGAAGGAAACGCTTTTATTGGTGCTAAAATGGCTGCTGAAAAAGCTGGTGAGTCTACTTTTGAAGTTGATGGAAAAACATTTAATGTAAAATAAATAATTATGGATCACAATATAAGTAAATTACTAGGCAAACCTACACTAGAAGGTCAAGTAGGAGAATCGCATGTTTGGGACGGACCACTAGATACTAGCGGTTTTCCAATGGGTAAAGGCAGTAGCTCTGGTATTACAGGTATGCAGGTTAAAAAATATCCTTGCAAATCGTATAGCCTACAAGGGCCAATAACCCAACGGGCTAAAGGATTTTAAGATGAGTCTTAACGATTTAAAATTATACGCTATTAATACAACCACGCTTGGTGTAACTACATTTGCACAAATAGAAATGAGTTTAAAAGTATTACTTTTGATAGTAACTATTGGTTACACCTTGTCTAAATGGATTCAGCTTAAAAAGAAAAAATAATGTTTAAGTATTTTACTTACGAAGAGTTCGATTCGCCTGACGTACAAGGTAGCGGGCAGATGATGAGTAAAAAGCTTATAAGCATATTAGATAGTGTAAGAGAAGAACTAGGTACGCCTTTACGTATAACATCTGGTTACCGAACGCCTTCACATAACGAAGCTGTAGGTGGAACAAGTAAGTCATCTCATTTAAAAGGACTTGCTGTAGATATAGCTTGCAGCAAAAGTAAAGAACGTTTCTCTTTGGTTAGAGAATTATTAGAACACGGTGTAGACCGTATAGGTATTGGTGATACTTTTATTCACGCTGATATAGACGATGATAAATCACCTAATGTAATTTGGACATATGGCAACTGATAAGAAAACACTTAAGTGTAATAAACCTCGGCGTACGCCAGACCACAAGACTAAATCACATATAGTTAAGGCTTGTTCTGCAGGCAAAGAAAAAATTATACGATTTGGTCAACAAGGTGTTAGCACAGCTGGTAAAAAAACAGATGCTAAGTCTAAAGCGCGTAGAGCTAGTTTTAAAGCTCGTCACGCTAAGAACATTAAAAAAGGAAAAATGTCTGCCGCGTACTGGGCTGACAAAGTTAAATGGTAATGAAATCAAGAGGACTAGGAGACGACATAGCAAAATTTACTAAAGCTACTGGTATAAAAACTATAGTAGATAAAGTTTCAGAAGGTTTGAATATTCCTTGTGGTTGTTCTGCTAGACAAGCTTGGTTTAACGACAAAGTACCTTACAACAAATAATATGGCTTTTAAATTAACACCACCATTTTCAATAGACAATACTCCTATATACAGTGTAGATATGGAGGACGGTGTGTTAGGAAAAGCTAATAATAACGGTACGATTATTATAAATAAAAATGTATCACCTAATAAAATGCAAGAGGTTATTGATCATGAAATGATACATATAGACCAAATGCGTAGAGGTGATTTAGATTATGATAATAAAAACGTATATTGGAAAGGTAGGATAATACCTCGCTCGAGTATTAAAGAAGGAGCTAAAAACTTACCATGGGAAAAAGAAGCTTACAACAAAACAAAAAAATAAAACAATGGGTGATTTAAAAAAAGCACAACAACTGAGAGCTAGAAAAGAGATGGTTCGACAAAAACAACAAGCTGCTATAGAAAAAAGAGATATAAAAGCAAACACTACTCGTTCTGAAAATATAGCACGGAGAAAAAAAGCGGCGGAAAAAGTAGGTAAAACATTTTCTTACAAAGATACGGTAACGCCAAGCGTTGAAAGCGGTCCGTTAAACTATGGATCACCAATGAAAAAATCATCGTGTATTAAAATGTACGATAGCAAAGGAAAACCTGCTGGTCTCATGGCTGAAGGATCTATGGCTTACATGGAATCTATAAGTCAAGAAAAAAGTAACTTAATGCAAGATATGCCAATTGATAATAGAGGTATTAGTCAAATGTCTCCGTATAAAATGGATCACGGATCTCCTGCTAAAGAAACTGATCCAGATCCAAAAAAGAAAAAACAAAAAGAATCTACTCTTAGCGATAAAGACAAGTATATAGATAGAAAGTTAAATGAACTAGCAAAAACAAAACCTGATATGCCACCTTTAGAGAGACTTAAATATGCTAAGAACTCTTATGAAATGCTTCCTAAAAAAACAAAATAATTAATGAAAAAAATTCTTCAATTTATAACTGGAGGTCTCATAAAAGATATAGGTCAAGTAATAGATGATCTAGTAACTACAGATGAAGAAAGACTTGCGGCTAAACAAAAAGTTGAAGAACTGCTAGAGCAAGCAGATAAAGATGCTCAAGACCAGGTAACAGCAAGATGGGAGTCGGATATGAAGTCTGATTCCTTCTTGTCTAAAAATATAAGGCCAATGGTTCTTATATACCTTACCTTTATATTTTCTGTATTAGCATTTTTTGATGGTAACATAGGAGAGTTTTCAATAGCAGAGGATTATATACCTATATTCCAGTCGCTATTAATAACTGTGTATGGCGCTTATTTTGTGGGTCGTACGTGGGAAAAAGGTAAAAAAATAAGTAATAATAAGTAAAGTTAAATAACTTAAATTAAATTAAATGTCAAATTCAATTACAGCTGAAGAGCTTAAAACTATTAAAGAACAACAATCACAACTAAGTACTATTGTAAATCAGATAGGTCAGTTAGAAGCAAACAAACACTCGCTGCTTCATAAGATCGCTGGTATCAATGAGGGTATTGAAGATACTAAAAAACAACTAGAAGAAACATACGGGGCTATTAATATTAATTTAGAAGATGGCACATACACTGAAATCGAAAAAGAAGACGAAGGTGAACTAGCTGTAGTTAAGTCAGAAGACTAATGAGTACTGTTATAAGAAAAATCAGTATTGGTTCTGATTACAAAAATGATGCGATGCATTATGCTGTTGGCCAGCAAGTATATGGCGGACACGAGATATCGCATATTTTGTTTGAAGATAAAGATGCTTCTTATAACATATTTATAAAGAAAAACAACGAGGTATTGCCATGGAAGAAGTTTAATTCTAACATGGCTATATCCGTTGAATATGATTTAGAATATTAATGAGAAGTGTTTTTGATTTTATAGTCACACCTGTTGAAAGTAGGTATGACAATGAAGTTGATATAAATGGTAATAAACTTATAGTTAATTCTAGTATAGAAAACTTTAAGTTAATAAGTAGAAAAGCTATAGTTATTTCTACGCCATCAGCTTATTCAACACCAATAGAAGAAGGTGACGAGGTTATAATACATCACAACGTATTTAGAAGATATTATAACCAAAAAGGTAAAGAGGTTGATAGTAGCAAAACGTTAAACGACAATCAATACCTATGCCAATTAGATCAAATATATCTTTACAAAAATATATATCAATGGAAACCTTTAAGTGAACATTGTTTTATAATGCCAATAAAAAATACAGATAACTGGTCACAGGAAGTCGAAGTAAAAAATAAAGGTATAGTAAAGATAGGTAATAAAACCTTAAAAACTTTAGGTATAAACGAAGGTGATCTTGTTGGGTTTAAATCTAATAGAGAGTTTGAGTTTGTTGTTAACAAACAAAGACTATACTGTATGCAATCAAATGATATTTTAGTTAAGTATGAGTTCAAAGGAAACGAAGAAGAATATAATCCAAGCTGGGCAAAGAGCAGTTGAGGAATTAATAAAGGTAGCTAAAGAACCTATAGTTGATTCAGATGATGATATATCTGCTGATAGACTTAAGAACGCAGCTGCTACAAAAAAGCTAGCTATATTCGACGCTTTCGAAATACTTAACCGTATCGAAGAAGAAGAAAACATGCTTGAAGATAAATCAAGTAATAACAAACAAAAATCTTTTCAAGGTTTTGCAGAAGGTAGATCTAAGTAATGTACGAACAAAATTTATTTACTGTACTTACAGATCATATAAAACCTCATGTGCTTAAGAAAAATAACAAAAGCAAAAAGTGGGAGTATGGTTATAACAAAGAGTATGATATAGTTGTTATAAGTAAAACCGGTCAAATAGGTGAGATATACAAAATACAAAACCTTAAAATAGGTTTACCGCCTTTTAAAGGTAAAATAAACAAGGATAAAGACAAATGGTCTAGAGAAGAATATCCTAAAGAATTAAATAAAATAAAAAGTGTATTTGAGTGGAATAAATACCCAGAGCACTTCAAAGAAAGATGGTATGGGTATATTGACGAAGAGTTTAAACGGCGTGACGAAGGTTATTGGTTCAACAATAAAGGCGTTGCTACTTATCTTACTGGCACTCACTACATGTACTTGCAGTGGTCTAAAATTGACGTTGGGGCAGCAGACTTTAGGGAGTCAAACAGATTATTCTTTATATTCTGGGAAGCTTGTAAAGCAGACCAAAGATGTTATGGGATGTGCTACCTTAAAAACAGAAGGTCTGGTTTTTCATTCATGGCATCGGGTGAAACAGTCAACCTCGCTACGATATCAAGCGATGCAAGATTTGGTATATTATCAAAGTCAGGGGCTGATGCTAAAAAAATGTTCACCGACAAAGTCGTACCGATCTCTATCAACTATCCGTTCTTCTTTCGACCCATACAAGACGGTATGGACCGACCAAAAACGGAACTTGCTTATAGAGTCCCCGCGTCGAAGCTTACCAGACGTAAGCTTGATCAAGGTGAAACCGCAGAAGAAGTTGTAGGACTTGATACAACTATTGACTGGAAAAATACAGGTGATAACAGTTATGATGGTGAAAAACTAAAACTGTTAGTACACGATGAATCAGGTAAATGGGAAAGACCTGATAACATATTAAACAACTGGAGGGTTACAAAAACCACACTGCGATTAGGTAGTAGAGTTGTAGGTAAATGTATGATGGGTTCAACATCAAACGCTTTGGATAAAGGCGGTGAGAATTTTAAGAAATTATATTATGCATCAGATGTTACACAAAGAAACCGCAATGGACAGACTAGCTCAGGATTATATTCTTTGTTTATACCTATGGAGTGGAATTACGAAGGATTCATTGATGCTTATGGACACCCTGTCTTTGATACGCCGACAAAACCAGTTGAAGGTGCAGACGGAATTAAAATTGAAGTAGGTGTTATAAGTCATTGGGAAAATGAAGTAGATGGTCTTAAGAACGACCAGGACAGCTTAAACGAATACTATAGACAGTTTCCACGTACAGAGAAACATGCGTTCAGAGATGAAGCTAAATTATCTTTGTTTAATTTAACTAAGATATACGAGCAAATAGATTATAACGAAGACATGAGGAATAAAACCTTAGTAACGAAAGGTAATTTCCAATGGACTGGGGGAGTAAAAGATACAACAGTTAATTTTATACCAGAAAATAATGGTAGGTTTTTAGTATCTTGGATTCCACCTGCAATATTACAAAATCGTGTAATAATAAAGAATGGAGTTAAACATCCGGGTAACGAGCACGTAGGTGCTTTTGGATGTGACTCGTACGATATATCAGGTACAGTAGATAAGCGAGGTTCTAAAGGATCTTTGCACGGGCTTACAAAGTTTAGCATGGAAGAAGCTCCTTTTAATATGTTCTTTTTAGAATATATATCAAGACCTCCAACAGCTGAAATATTCTTTGAAGATGTGCTTATGGCTTTACATTTTTATGGTATGCCTATACTAGCAGAGAATAACAAGCCAAGGCTATTGTATTATTTAAAAAGAAGAGGTTATAGAAACTTCTCTATAAATAGACCTGACAAAACATTTAACAAGCTTTCAGTTGCAGAAAGAGAAATAGGTGGTATACCTAACTCTAGCGAGGATATTAAACAAGCGCATGCCGCTGCTATAGAATCTTATATAGAAGATCATGTAGGTTTAAAAGAAACTGAGTATGGTCAAATGTATTTTCAACGTACACTTGAAGACTGGGCTAAGTTTAACATAAACAATAGAACAAAGTTTGACGCGACGATAAGTTCTGGTTTAGCTATAATGGCTTGCAACAAAAACAAATACTCACCAGTGGCTGAAATAAAAAAAGAGCCAGTTAGTATTAATTTTACAAAATACGATAACACAGGTTATTCTTCAAAAATAATAAAATAAATGGTTTATACTAATGTTAATAGTTCTTTTCCAAGTCAGGTAGTACCAGACGCAGAGAAAAATACTTATGATTACGGCTTAGCTGTAGGTAGAGCTATTGAAAACGAATGGTTTAGAGGTGACAAGGGTTTAGGAGCTGGTGGTCGTTTTGGTAACAATTGGCAAGATTTTCATAGATTAAGGTTGTACGCTAGAGGCGAACAGTCAGTCGCTAAATACAAAGATGAATTATCTATTAACGGTGATTTATCTTATTTAAATTTAGACTGGAAACCAGTAGCTGTTTTATCTAAGTTTGTAGATATTGTTGTTAACGGTATGACTGATAAGGGTTATGAAATAAAATCATTTGCATCTGATCCTTACGCTATTAAAAAAAGAACTAATTTTGCTAATAGAGCTTTAAGAGATATTAGGCAAAAAGAAAAAATAGAAGAACTAGGTGGTTTACTAGGTAGAGATCTTAGTGCTAGCGATGACGTTTCTAAACTACCTGATAATGTTGAAGAGCTTGATTTGTATCTTCAGTTAAATTATAAACAAAGTATAGAAATAGCGGAAGAGGAAGCTATTAATAACGTTTTAGATTATAACAAGTACGAAGAAGTTAAAAAGCGTTTAGCTTACGATCTAGTTGTTTTAGGTATATCTGCTGTTAAAACAAATTTTAATTTAGCAAATGGTATTACTGTTGAGTATGTAGATCCTGCTAATTTAGTTTATTCATATACTGAAGATCCTAACTTTGAAGATATATATTACGTTGGTGAAGTTAAAAGTATTAGCTTAGAAGAAATTAAAAAACAGTTTCCTTATTTAACAGATTCAGAATTAGAGGAAATACAAAAATATCCTGGTAACTCTAACTATACTAGAAATTATTACGGTCAAGATGATCAATATAATAAAGTACAGGTTTTATTTTTTGAATATAAAACGTATCAAAATCAAGTTTTTAAAATAAAACAAACAGAGCAAGGTCTTGAAAAAGCTTTAGAAAAACCAGATACTTTTGAACCGCCTGAAAATGATAACTTTGAAAGAGTACATCGGGCTATAGAAGTTTTGTATAGTGGGGCTAAAATACTAGGCCATGAAAAAATGCTTCAGTGGGAGTTATCTGAAAATATGACTAGACCTTTTAGCGATCAAACTAAAGTTGAAATGAATTATTCTATAAGTTCACCTAGAATGTACAAAGGTAGAATAGATAGTTTAGTTTCTAAATGTATAGGGTTTGCTGATATGATACAGTTAACACATTTAAAAATACAGCAGGTGCTAGCGCGTATGGTACCCGATGGTGTTTTTGTAGATGTAGATGGCTTAGCAGAAGTTGATCTTGGTAATGGTACTAATTATAACCCGCAAGAAGCATTAAACATGTATTTCCAAACTGGTAGTATTGTGGGTAGAAGTTTAACTCAAGATGGTGATCCAAATAGAGGTAAAGTACCAATACAAGAACTTCAGACATCTTCTGGTATACAAAAAATACAATCGTTAGTGCAAACGTATCAGTATTATTTACAAATGATACGTGATGTAACCGGGCTTAACGAAGCTAGAGATGGTAGTAAACCTGATAAAGATTCATTGGTTGGTTTACAAAAGTTAGCGGCGGCTGCTTCTAATACAGCTACAAAACATATACTTCAGTCACTTATGTATTTAACAATACGTGCTTCTGAAAACATAAGTCTTAGGTTAGCTGATATGATGGCTTTTCCTCTTACTAAAAACGCTTTGTTGAAATCTATAAACAGTTTTAATGTAGCTACTTTAGAAGAAATTGAAAACCTATCTATGCATGAGTTTGGTATATTTTTAGAATTAGAACCTGAAGAAGAGGAAAAAAATAAACTAGAACAAAATATACAGATAGCTTTGCAAAATCAATCAATAGAATTATCTGATGCTATTGATATTAGAGAAATACAAAATTTAAAACTAGCTAATCAATTTTTAAAGTATAGGCAAAAAATAAGAGATCAAGAAAAACAAAGAGCTAATATAATGAATATACAAGCTCAAGCTCAAGCCAACTCACAGTCAGCCGAAAAAGCTGCTATGGCTGAAGTTCAAAAGCAACAAGCTTTAACTGAAAGCAAATTACAACTTGAACAAGGTAAGTCTCAATTTGATATACAAAAAATGGAAATGGAAGCTCAAATAAAGCGGCAGCTAATGGAGCAAAAGTTTCAATACGACATGCAGTTAGCTAGATTAGACGTAGAAGCTCAAAAAGAAAAAGAAGATAAAATAGAAGATCGTAAAGACGAACGTGCTAGAATTATAGGTACGCAACAATCAGAAATGATTGCACAGCGTCAAAACGATGAACTACCTAAAAACTTTGAGTCATCTGGATTTGACTCACTAGGAGGATTTGGACTTGAACAGTTTGAACCTCGTTGAAAATAAAATCCTTTAATTTTATACTATTATATTATGTCAACAGAAGTAAAACAAGAAGGAGAATTTAAAATGAAGACTCCTACTAAACCTAAAAACTTAGGTAAAAAAAACGAAGTAACTAAAATTGAAATACCTAAAGAAGGTATTGAATCTCAAGGAGAGGTAATTCCTGAGGTTACTAAAGTAGAAATAAAAAACGAAGATGCCGTTCAAACACAAGAGACAGATGATAGCAATGCTATTATCGAAGAGTCCAAAGACAGTGGCAACAGCGAAGAAGTGGTTGAAGAAGTACGGACCACCGACGAAGGAGTAGAATCTCCTTTAACTGTAGTTGAAGATACTGAAGAAGAGCAAGAAGTTGTTAAAGAACAAATACAACAACCAGTTGTAGAGCAAAAACAACTACCAGAAAATATTGACAAGCTAGTTACTTTTATGGAAGAAACTGGTGGAACTGTAGAAGACTATGTTAGGCTTAATGCAGATTATACCAATGTTGATAATAAAACTTTAATTAGTGAATATTATAAACAAACTAAACCACATTTAGATTCTGAAGATGTAAGTCTTTTATTAGAAGACTTTGATTACGACGATGATATAGATGAACCAAAAGAAATACGCAAAAAGAAAATTGCGTTCAAAGAGGAGGCTGCAAAAGCTAAAGACTTTCTTGAAGGCTTAAAAGGTAAATATTACGACGAGATCAAGTTGAGACCGGGCGTAACCCAAGAGCAACAAAAAGCATTAGACTTTTTCAACCGATACAATGAAGAACAGCAAGCTAATTTAGCTAAGCATGAGGTTTTTAAACAAAAAACTGAACAGTTATTAAACGATGATTTCAAAGGTTTTGATTTCAATGTAAGTAACAAAAAGTTTAGATATGGTGTTAAAAATCCATCACAGGTAGTAGAGCAACAATCTGATATTTCAAATTTTATTAAGACGTTCTTAAATGACAAAGGAGAAATACAAGATGCTAAAGGCTACCACAAAGCTTTATACGCTGCGCGGAACGCTGACACTATAGCTCAACATTTTTATGAGCAAGGAAAAGCCGACGCTGTTAAAGATGTTATGGCTAAATCGAAAAACATTTCGACTGAGCCTCGTCAAACAGCTTCTGGTGAAGTATTTGTTAATGGGATTAAAGTTAAAGCAATGAGCGGTGTTGATTCTTCAAAATTGAAAATCAAAAAAGTAACAATAAAAAAATAAAAATAAATAATTATGGCTTTAAGTCCTTTATTTGGGAGTATAGTCCCAAGTCAACAACAACAATTGCTAGACACAAACTTCCTGTCTTTTAACGGAGGTGCGGGTGCTGGTGATTCTGATACATTTGCACAGCAGTATCTACCTGAAATCTATGAAGCAGAAGTAGAGCGCTACGGAAATCGTACGCTTTCTGGATTCTTACGTATGGTAGGAGCTGAAATGCCTATGACTTCTGACCAAGTAATTTGGTCTGAGCAAAACCGTTTACACATCTCTTATGATGGTTGTACCAACGATCAAACAAATACAATTACTATTCCTGTAGCAGCTGACGTTAAAAACGTTATTTCTCCACAGTCTACAATTGTAATGCTTGATGGTGCTGGCAACGAACTAAAAGGTGTTGTAACTGCTTCTAACCTTACTACTGGTGCGCTTACTGTAGCTCCTTATGATGCTACTACTACAGCTGCACTTGCTACTACTGGAATTAAAATATTCGTATTTGGTTCTGAGTATGCTAAAGGTTCTACTACACCTAACAACACTTCAGCTACTGCAGCTGATGGCTATGTAAGTGTAGATCCTGCTTTCACACAATTTTCTAACTCACCAGTTATTATCCGTAATAAATACGTTGTATCTGGTTCTGACACAGCTCAGATTGGTTGGGTAGAAGTTGCTACTGAAGACGGAACTGGAGGTTACCTATGGTATCTAAAAGCCGAGTCTGAAACTCGCCTACGTTTCGAAGATTATCTTGAAATGAGCGTAGTTGAAGGTGAAAAAGCTGATACTACTTTAGGTGCTGGTTCTGCGGCTGCTGCTGGTTACAAAGGTACAGAAGGTTTGTTTGCTGCTATTCAAGGTCGTGGTAACGTAGAGGCTGGATTCAACGCTGCCGCAAGTGCACTAGGTGAATTTGACAATATCTTACGTAACCTAGATACACAAGGAGCAATTGAAGAAAACATGCTTTTCTTAAACCGTGAGACATCACTAGGATTTGATGATATGCTAGCTGGTATTTCTAACGGTGCTAACGGTGGTACTGCTTATGGATTGTTTGAAAACTCTGAAGATATGGCATTAAACCTAGGGTTTAGTGGTTTCCGCAGAGGTTCTTACGACTTCTATAAGACTGACTGGAAATATCTAAACGATGCTTCTACTCGTGGTGCTATTAGCGATGGGTTGATTCCACCAGATTATGGCGTAAGTGCTATTGATGGGGTATTAATTCCAGCAGGTACATCAACAGTTTACGATCAAGTTCTTGGTAGTAACATCCGTCGTCCATTCTTACACGTACGATACAGAGCGTCACAAACTGACGATCGTCGTATGAAGTCTTGGTTGACTGGTTCTGTTGGAGGTGCTTTCACATCTGATCTAGACGCTATGGAGGTTAACTTCCTATCTGAAAGATGTTTATGTGTACAAGGTGCAAACAACTTTGTATTGTTTACTAAGTAGAATTACTTTATGTAGTATTTACCCTCGTCTTATCGACGGGGGTAGGTATTACTCTTATCAAAATTTTTATTATATTATATTATGTCAAAAACAAAAGAAGCCCCAACTGTAGAAAAAAGTTGGGAAATTAAAGATAGAACGTATCTAATAATAGGAAGATACAAACCATTAACACTTAGAATACCATCTAAACATAGCGCTAGAAAACCTATGCTATGGTATGATAGTGAAAAAAACACACAAAGAGAACTTAGGTATGCTACAAATATGAATTCACCATTTGTAGACGAGCAAAAAGGCGAAGTAACATTAGGCACTATACTATTTAAAGACGGTGCTTTATTTGTTCCAAAAGAAAAACAAGCCTTACAAAAACTGTTATCTTTGTATCACCCAATGAATGGAAAACGTTATAAAGAGTTTGATTCTGTTGTTGAAGCAACCGACGAACTTGATATGATGGAACTTCAGATAGACGCGCTTAACGCTGCTAGAGGTATGGATGTAGAGCAGATAGAAGCTATATTGAGAGTTGAGTTTGGAAGTAAAGTAAATGATATGTCATCTAAAGAATTAAAAAGAGATGTGCTTATATTTGCTAGACAAAACCCAGTTTTATTTATAGAACTAGCTAAAGACGAAAATGTTCAACTAAGAAACTTTGCTATTAAAGCTGCTGAAGCTAAAATAATTAAGTTGTCAGATGATCAACGATCTTTCTCTTGGGCATCAAACGGTAAAAAACTTATGACAGTACCATTTGATGAAAATCCTTACTCTGCTATGGCAGCTTTCTTTAAGACAGATGAAGGCGTAGAAGTTTTCAAATCTATCGAGAAAAAGTTAAAATAACATGTAACAATAGTATAGGGCCCGTTCACTCGGGCCTAATACGCCCAACAAAAATAAATAATTAAAAAATGGCTATAAACGTAAATCAGGTATATAAATCAGTTCTTGTAATATTACAGCAGGAAAAAAGAGGTGTGCTTACGCCTACTGAGTTTAATAAAATTGCTACTCAGTCGCAGCAAGAAATATTTACAGAATACTTTGACGAGCTTAACCAATTGTTAAGACAACCTCAAACTAGTCTAGCGTATGCCGATAGATATGCGTTATTAGACGAAAAAATATCTTTATTTAAAAGAAATGAACCTGTAACCTTTAACTTTGGTACAACAGTAATTAATGTACCAAACAACGTTCAAGAACTTGGTACTGTTATATACAACGATAGAGAGGTTCAAAGAATACAAGAGTACGAAGTATATACAACTAATCAGTCTCCACTTACAAAACCATCTGAGTTTTACCCCGTATATAAATACGAAAATCAAAAATTAACTTTATACCCTACCACTTTAATAGGAACTGGTGTTACTTTAAATTATTTAAAATATCCATCAGATGTTAAATGGGGCTTTACAATAGATACCGAATTGGGTAACTATATTTACAACCCTAATGATTCTGTAGATTTTGAACTACACCAATCAGATCAACCATTGCTAGTAGATAAAATACTAGGATATGCAGGCGTAATGACTAGAGATCAATTAGCGTTACAGCTAGCAGCAAGCAAAGAACAACAAATAGACATTGACGGACAAAAATAATAGACATGGCAGATACATCTTTATCAAACGCTTTTATATCATTGAATGATGTTATAAACAACTTTTTAATATCTTACACAGGACCTGGTAAATTAATACCAGACGCTGTAAGAACTGAAGTAGTATTCCACGCTAGACGTTGTCTGCAAGAGTTTGCTTATGAAACTTTAAAAAGTCAATTTACAGAAGAAGAAGCTACATTTACCAGCCCACTTGGTTTTCCATCTTCAATGGTTGCTATTATATCTATAACAGTAAATGCCCCACCAAATACTGAAACACTAGTAGAAACTTCTAGCATTACTCCAGCGGTGGGTGAGTACTATGTAGATTACGCTAACAAACAAATAGTTTTTAACGCTACAGACGTAGCTAAAGGAGATTTAGTTTTAAAATATTTATCAAATGCTCTTACTACTGACGAGTCAGCTGCTATACCTAAACTAGCAGAAGAAGCATTATATTCTTGTATGGTGTATGCATTATTAGCAAATAGAGGTGACACTAGACCAGATGTTTTACAAAGATTACTTATAGAAAAAACAGATAAGTTAGAAACAGCTAAATCAAGACTAGTCTTTACTAACTTCGACTAAAATAAAATAGCATGGCGATTAACGTAAACAACGTGTATCAAACTGTGTTGCTTATATTAAACAAAGAGCAGCGCGGTTATATGACGCCTGATGAGTTTAATAAAACAGCTACACAGGTTCAATTAGAAATATTTAAAAAATATTTTGAGGACTTAAATCAATCTAGTAGAGTTCCTCAAAATGATATGGATTACGCTGATAGGACTGATGGTATAGATGAAAAAATGTCTTTATTTAGAAGAACAAAAACTGTTAATAGAGATACAGATATAGGTAGTGACGTTTATAGATTAGGAACTGTAACTTATGACGGCACTGTAGGCGCTGCCGCAGGTTATAAGATTGAATTACAAAGACTTCAAAGAAACGCTTACTATAACGTTTTAAAATCAGATCTTACTTTACCTAATGAAAATTATCCTGTATATCTTTTTCAAGACAATAAAATATTATCTAACCCAACCAGCATAACTAGCGTTAATTTAGATTATATAAGAAGACCAGATGATGTTGTGTGGGGTTTTACTAAAGACATAACTACACAGGTTTTGGTATACTCTCCTGGTAATAGTACTGATTTTGAAATAGACGAAACAGAACAAACTGAAGTTGTGCTTAGAATATTAGCATATGCTGGTATAGTTATAAGAGATCCACAAATAGTACAAGCTGCTAATCAAGCCGTTCAAGCTGAAAACGTAAATGAAAGAAGTTAATAAATGGGACTATTAAAAGAAAACAATAGACAATATTACGAGGGTGCTCAGGGTTTTAGAGGTGATGGATCTAGTACAAGTTTTACAACAACCTTCAATACAGATTTAGTTTTTGGATCGGCGAGTAATACTAATGTAAACTACTCTTTAAATAATTTTAAAATATATACTAGTACTAACGCTCAACCGTCTAATTGGAGTGAGGTTACTTCTGGTTATACAGTTGTTGGAAATACAATTACTTTTAATACAGCACCAGCTAATTTACTATATATAGTTGTTCAGCTTAAGAAACTAGACGGAGGTAACTACGCTAGCACACCGCAGGAAAAAGCTTACGGTAATACTGTAGAAAAAAACTACGGATCATATAGTTATATATCTTTAGATGATGTTGTAAATAACTTTTTAGTAGCTTATGTAGGTGATGGTA
>JAAHTH010001526.1_pt1 | contig 19802 bp, 16 predicted proteins | sample 6116091 | NCBI WGS metagenome assembly JAAHTH01 (sample SAMN13939990, study PRJNA603662) | sponge metagenome | isolation source: marine sponge | host: Mycale hentscheli | place: New Zealand | collected 2006 | reverse complement strand
CCCAGTGCTGCGATGGAACGCCAGGAAGCCGCCACTGGATTGATGTCACAAATCTCAAAGTTGCCAGACCGGCAGCAAGAGGTGCTGCGTCTGAAATTCAATGCGGGTTTGAGCTACAAGGAAATAGCAGAAGTGACAGGGCTAACCAGCAGTAACGTGGGGTTCATTCTCCATACTGCGATTGCCAAGTTGAGACAAAGATTAGTGCCCGCCAGTTGATGTGTTTTTGAGAAGAGACAAAGTCCATTTCCATTTCAGTTTTTGAACTGAGCATTTGATTCCACGGAATCCTGATCACGAATTTGTTGAGTGTGATCGAATACTAAGGTTGAACCATGATTAATAATGACGATCCTCGCCTGACCAGTTATGTCTTGGGTGAACTTGATTCAGCAGAACACGAATTGATTGAACAAGCTGTGCTCGCTTCGCCGGAGTTGGCGGAGGCGGTTGAGGGGATCCGCCAACTAACGAAGGTGTTGGATGCTGCTTACCAGTTGGAAGAGCCACTTCATCTGACCGAAGGCCAACGCGCCGAGTTGGATGAGATGCAAAAAAGAGAGCACTATGCAGGTGAGCAACAGGCATTCTCCGGGCGTTCATGGGGCCCATTGGCATTAGCGGCGAGTTTACTGGGGCTTTTGGTCGCTGGCGCATTTTTCTTTAGTGATCCTCAAGAGAATCGTGTTGCATCCCTTCCAGCGAAATCTACAGGACCGGAAATGAGAGCGTTTGAATCGGAGGGGCTGGAGAATCCAGGTGCCGATCTTTGGTTCGATTCCAGCGAGGAATCAGACCAGATGGCAGGTGAAGCGAAAGGTGCTGAAATTTTACAATCCCAGGCACTTGGCAAGGAGGAAGAGGAGGGCTTGGATGATGCCGCTGAGCTTGAAATGGGAATAGGAATGGGATCTGTAAGTGGTGGGTCACGTGGTGGAGGATTTTCAGGGAGAAACAGAAGCGCAGCTGGAGATGCCACCTCTCCTCGCATCGTCGCTGCTCAGGCTCCTGACACTGAGCTGCGGAATTTTTCAAAGAGTTTAGCTCCATTGGCAGGTGAAGGCAGGTTGGTGGAGGAGGAAGCGGCGCAAAATGCGACCGGGGATATGGCGATCGAACAACAGCCGGGAGACGGTCGTGTGGAAGTCGAGACAATGATGGATCGTGTGGAAGTCGAGAGAATGATGGAGGCAATTGACTCGCTATCAGCGAAGAAGATTGAGCTTAACGCCACCGCAAAGCCGGAGGCGGCAGCAAATTCGCTAAATAGTCTGACCAAAGATAAAACAAATTTGGCGAAATCAAAACCAAAGCAGCGGACCTGGAAACGTGTGGCAGCCAGCCCAAACACCAGCCGCCTAATGGTTGGTGACAAAACGGAACTGGATCTTTCAGGAATGCAGGTGAATGTGCAGGTCGATGGTTTTCGCGCCCGGGTATTGCTTGATTACTTTTATTACAACGATAAAGACCGACAGCTTGAGGGAGATTTCAAGTTGCGACTGCCCGATGATGCCTCGCTTTATTATTTTGCATTTGGAGAGAGTGTTTATGGTTTAAATTCCAAAGGTGCTCCCTTAGCCGATGAATTTTTTGAGTCCGATAAAGATTGGGTTTCGCTCAAAGCAGACGATATTCGTCAGACGCGAAAGCAACATTGGATACGCGTCAAAGAATCGCGGATGGTGCCCAAAGAAAAGGCAGCGCATGCTTTCCGGGAAACCGTCCGCAGAAAGGTAGACCCTGCATTGGTCGAGTGGGCCGGCGCCGGCGTGTTCAATGCGAGAGTTTTTCCATTGGCTCCTAAAAAACTTCACCGAATTGTGATTGGTTATGATGTGAACTTGAAGCAGGTTGGAGACGACTGGATCTACGATCTGGACCTGCCTGAGCAGACCGGGAAAATACAAGTGGACTTAAATGTTCAGGCGAATCCTGAAGCAAAGTATGAGATTGAACCCTCGGTGGAGTCAGAGAGGAATGAGGATAAGGGTGGTCAACAGCTTCATTTTCGATTTGATGAAAAACCGGGAAAACCGATTCGCTTGTTGATTAAGCAATCGAAAGAGACGTTGCTTTCACATCGCGGTGAGTTTTGGGGGTGTCAATTTACTCCGAAGCTTCCCGCAACCAGTAAGGTTGTGAACTCTCGTGGCATCTTCATGCTTGATACTTCGCTCAGTAGCAATCCCGACAAATTCAACGTTTGGTTAAAACTGTTACAAGCGACTCTGGAAAATAACCGAGATTCCCTCAAGCAGTTCAATGTTTTGTGGTTTGGTGTCGACGGGCACTTTTTCAAAGAAGCTTGGGTGGAAAATAATTCTGAGAATGTACGTCAGTTAATGGAGCGTTGCGGTGAAGTAACTCTGGAAGGCGCTACCGATATTTACGGTGCGATTGAGAAAATAAAAAATGCGCCATGGTTAAATGACGGAGGCGAATCAAATTCGATCGCGCCCGATTTGTTCCTGTTGAGTGACGGTGCTGCTACCTGGGGCGAGACAAATTTGCGGTTAATCGGATCTTCGCTGGCAGCAAAATCGCTGGGTAGCTTGTTCGCCTACCAAACAGGATTAACGGGAACGGCGATCGCGAGTTTGCGATTTCTAACCGATCAAACAGGCGGCGCGGTTTTTAGTGTGGTTAACGAAAGTGAAATTGCCATGGCTTCGCGGGGTCATCGCAACCGTCCCTGGAAATTATCAGGATTCGTCGCCGATGGAGCGACAGATATTCTCACCGCCGGACGCATTCAGTGGGTTTATCCCGGTCAGTCTATTTTATTGGTCGGGCGTGGCAGCGTGGGAGAAACGTTACACTGCGAATTTGAACAGGGAGGCGAAACTCATAGCTTCACACTGAAACCCACTCAGGTTGAATCCGAACTCGCAAGCCGTTTGTACGGCCAAGTTGCGGTTGGGCAATTGGAAGGCCTCGGAGACGGTGTATTTGACGTCTCTGCCGCGTATGCGAGGCATTTTCGGATTACCGGTAACACCTGTTCTCTGTTAATGTTGGAAACGGAAGCCGATTACGAGGCGTTTAATATTAAACCGCAGGAAGATTTATTCGTCATCAACACCAAGTCTGCCAATGAGGTGGTCGAGGATGCCATGCAGCAATTTGATTCTGAGCTTTCAGAACCAAAAGCACAGTTAGAGGCGTGGTTGACTCGTTTAGAGAGTATGCCCGGGATGAGTTTTAAAATGCCGACAGCGTTAAAACTAGCGCTAGAGGACATCGAGGTAACTGCGATTTCAGAACCGCTTGAAACTACGCTGGAGATACGAGCCGATTTACCGAAAGCCTATTTGAAAGGTCTTAATCAATCAAAACTGAATTACGATTTGATTGAAAAGGAGGCTGAAAGGCGGGCGGTCGTTTCGATTGACGATGCCGTTAAGGTCTACAGTTCGCTCGTCGAAAGTAGTCCGGGCGATTTAGTTATTGCCCGGGATGTTGGCTACACGGCGCTTCAGCTGGGGCGCCCAGCACAAGCCTATCACCTCTTGCGGAAGGTAGCTCTGGCCAGGCCATTTGAGGGGAGTATCTACTTGGGGCTCGGTCATTGTCTTGCTGAGTTGGGTAAACCGGACATGGCTATTGTTTATTACGAAATTGCCTTGAATGGCGAGTTTCAGCGAACTGGAAGTAATTTTAAGCAAATCGTCTCGGCCGAATATTTGCACCTGTTACGACAAATTGAAAAGAAGAAACTGAATAGTTCGCTTCAGCGTTTTGCCGCAGCCAGGTCGAAGACCTTAAGGGATATTCTGAAGTTCGACGAATCAGATCTGTTGATTACGCTTAGATGGAATACGGATATGACCGATGTCGATCTGCACGTTCACGAACCCTCCGGAGAGGAGTGTAGCTATCAAAATACTCGCACACGATCCAATGGGCAGATCAGTTCGGACATTACTACGGGTTTTGGGCCCGAGATGTATTTCAATGTAAAAGCTCCGCAGGGCAAGTACGATGTGAAGGTCAATTATTTCGCACAAGACAACAACCGAATTGAGTTTCGCAGCAAAGTCTACGTTACGGTCTATCGAAATTTCGGAAGGCCAAACGAGCTGGTAACGCGAGAGACGGTAAGCTTGAAAAATGTTGGTGGAAAAGAGACGGTCAGCACCATCGGAGTTTCGGGCAAGTAATCAATCGGTTGTTTCTCTGCTTTGCCAATGACTTGATTGTCAGTTAAGCCCTGCTACTATTCCAGGAGACTGGATCAAATCGGCATCGAGCCTGGGTTCTCTTGGTCGTGAATTGCGCGTTTTTATCGTTGCAACCGGAATAACCGGTCGCATCGTTGGCACTTTTTCTTTTTATTAAAACCGTGCAGGATATAACGATTCTGTAGATTGTCGGTTAAATTCACCTGAGCTCGAAACGACTAGACCCAGCGTCTACCACGCCCGATAAGTCTTATTACACAGTGAATCGAAGGAGTCGAATCCCCTTATCAACGGACAAGTGGGGCGCTGGAAACCAAACGTTGGTTATGTCATAGTCGCACTCGCACTCCGGTTAAGGAAAGATTCATATGTCGTTGAATAAGCAGATAAGAGTAGTTACGCGAGCGTCCGACGGATCGCTTCGAATCAAGGACTTCGAAGATTTTGATCAGATTGCGACACTTCACGACCAAGTCGGAATTGATGATTGCAGTACCGATTTAACACTTCGTGGAATGCCACTGTTTCGAGGATTGATTGGGCCGCTGGCGGAAGGGAAATCCATAGTTCGCTACGAGTCTCCCGAAGTGTTTGAAGCATTGACGAAAGAGTGGAGCGTGGCCAAGACCAAGCGTCGCCGCCGCAAGACCAAACCAGCAGCAGGAACCGTTCCAATTCCAAACGTGCCAATGGCATCTCCTTTGGGATCGGGAACGATGGTTCCCTAAAACGAACAGCAAGATACCAATCCGGCTTTCTTCTTCATGGAAGATTAACCCGGTAACGCCCCTCACTGACGGGGCGTTTTTTTATGCGCTGACGGGTCGTTTAAATTTGGCTCGGTTGTAGTTTTTACATGCTCTTAGCCTGTATTTGGCACAGCTGTCGGGTGATTGCTGGTGCAGTCTCTTGGGAGGGAGTTATGGCGGGTTCGATATTTTTCGAACCACCTGCGAACAGGCTTCGTAAGCGTTGTGACAGGGATGAACCGCAACTCAATACAAGCGTCTCATTTTGACAGATCGTTGTCATCGTAACGCTTTTCTTAAGCTACATGGATATTGCGGATCGCGCCGGTAAAAGTTGGGTCAAAATTTTTGACCAACGGACAACCGTGGTCTATTTTTTAAAGGCCATTTTGTAGTCGATTTTTGCTCCACTGTTGGACACTCGATTTGGCCGTTTTCTGGTTTGGCTCAGAACTCTGTTTGCTTCGCTCCCAAATTCAAAGTAGCAAGCAGAAGGATCCGGGTTACCTTCGAAGGATGGCGATTGAGAATGGATTACTTGTTACTGGCTAATCGAGCGCGCTTGCTCGTGAAATGTAAATTGCCTTGTGCTTTGTTAGTTGTATTCCTTTGGGGTGCCTTGCTGACACAGGGTCTGTTGGCTCAGTCTGCTTCCCAACCGAAAACTTCGGTCGCGGATTCCGCAGGAGAACCCGGCGTTGGCAATTCTGTGCGTCAACAGGGAGAGATTTTCGAGAGCCAAAAGCAGTGGGGAGAAGCGCTTGCTCTCTATCAGAATGCCCTGAAAGCAAACCCTGATGATCGAACTCTTCAACTCAAGCGAGCCTTTGCACGGATTCACTTTGATCTCGACCGGCGGTATGCCGACACCAGTTTTATCAAGACGATTAAGTCAACTGACGCTAACACCTCGATGAATGTGTATGCCGAAGTACTTTTGAAAATCCAATCTTACTATGTTGATGACCCAAATTGGGCGAACATTGTCAATTATGGATTAACCAGTTTGAAGGTCGCGATGCAGTCCGATGGCTTTCGGCAGATCAATCTCCCGACAGTTTCAAAGGAGTCTGCATTAGAAGTTTATTTGCAGGCCGAACAGCGGCTGAGTAACGTTGCGGTGCGAAGCAGAAACGACGCTTTCACGGTTGCCAGAGAGACGGCTAGTTTTTTGAATCAGCAATGTGGCATGAGCTCTCAAGCAGTTATGTATGAATTCGTCTGCGGAGCCATTTCCGCTCTTGATCCTTACTCTGCTTTTATGTCCAGTAATCAATACAGTGAAACGATGTCTCAAATCGAAGGAAACTTCGTAGGATTAGGTGTTGAGTTGCGGACGCAAGCTGATTACCTGGAGATCGTCAGCGTTATCTCCAAGGGTCCTGCTGGCATGGGTGGGATTATTGAAGGTGATCGAATCGTTGCCGTGGATAACCAGTTGGTTTCCGAAATTGGAAGCAACCGTGCTGCCGACATGATGCGTGGCTTAGAGGGATCTCAAATTTTGATCAGCCTTGATCGTGGTAATGGAATAAAGACGTTACGTCTCGAGCGGCGAAGGGTCGACATTCCCAGTGTCGATCAAGTTGGGCTTGTTGATAAAGCGTCCGGCGTAGGATACATCAAATTAACGAATTTCCAGAAGACTACCGCTGCGGATTTTGATGCGGCATTGTGGAAGCTTCACGCTCAGGGAATGCGATCATTGATCGTAGATGTACGAGGCAATCCTGGCGGTTTGCTTTCAGCGTCCGTAGAGGTAGCGGATCGGTTTGTGCGAAAAGGGGTAATTGTCTCTACAAAGGGCAGAAATCCTATGGAAGATTTCGTGCACAGAGCTAATCTTTCCGGGACTTGGGACGTACCTTTGGTCGTTCTTGTCGACGAGAATTCTGCAAGTGCGAGCGAAATTTTTGCTGCTGCAATGAGAGATAATAAGCGAGGTACGATCGTAGGTAATCAGAGCTACGGAAAAGGAAGCGTGCAGGGTATCTTTCCCTTAAACGTATCGGGTGGAGGTGTTCGGCTGACGACAGCAAAGTTTTATTCTCCAACTGGACAGGCGATTAGTCGGGTGGGCGTGAAGGCTGATATTGTTATTCAGGATGTGCTGAGACCTGGCGAGACAACGGATTCACGAGAGGATACCGGACTTCGGATTGGAATCAAAACAGCCCAGCAGAAAATGGTTGATCGAAATGCGGCTTTGCAATCTCAAGTTTCATCGGTTGGGGGATAGTCCTGTAAAAGGTCAATTCTCTAGCTGTCAGAGCATTAAAAACACTGTTTTCAATGAATGAGTTTCAAACGACGTGTCATCTGGCTCGTCGTTTTTTTTGATGCGACGCTTGCCGTATGGTGCAGACCGGACTTAATTCGATTCTTTCGGCTTAGTTTGGCGGAGCGCGGTTTCATATTTTTTTAAAAGAGATACCATTTCAAGAAGTGATCGGTCTCTTTATTGATGAGATAACATGCAGGAATTTTCTGAGTTTGAGTCATTGCTGTCCCGTTCGGTACAGGAAAAGAATCTTGAGTTTCAGCGACATGGTCGTTTGAAGCATCTGATTGCGGCTTCCCAATTGACCCCGGAATTATTGGAAAAACTCTGCCGTTCGGCGGATCTTATTCGCCGTCTGAGCCGTAACCCCGAGGGAAATCGACGATTGCGTGATCTGTTGGCTCATAAGAGAGCCATGCTGTACTTCACCCAGCCGTCGACGCGTACATTTCTCTCGTTTATGGCTGCCTGCCAAATCCTAGGCCTCTCTTGCAATGAAGTTCGTGACCCGAAAACATCATCCGAGGTCAAGCGAGAATCGAGGATGGATTCGATTCGAATGTTTAGTAGCTACTTTGACGTGATCATTATGCGATCACAAATAAGTGACTTCGCTGAATGCTGTGCCTATTTAATGAGTGATTTAGAGCGACAAGAGCGTCGTTCGGTTCCCATTGTCAATGCGGGCGCTGGAAGCGACGAACACCCGACCCAGGCACTTTTGGATATGTACACGATTATTCGTACATTTGATTTCGACGAAAATTCCGAGAGCCGTCCGCCGCGACTGAATGAGTTGAGACGGTCATTTCCATCGTTGATTTGCGGACCGAGTCAGAAAACCTACACGTTTTGTGGAGACATTGGCCGAGGGCGCACGGTGCGATCGCTGGCTACCGTGCTCTCTCAGTATGAGGGTGCACGAATGATATTTGTGTCACCCGAGCATGACGTTTTGGTCATGGACGATGAACTCAGACAACGGCTTAAAATGACGGGTGTTGAGTTTTTTGAGGTGCACAGCCTTGATGCAGAAATTGACGGCGCAAGCGTTCTCTCTCAGACCGACTGTCTCTATATGACACGGATTCAGCGGGAGCACAATTCGAAGGACACCGAACAGGAAATCGCCAAAATTGACTTGGAGCCATTTTTGCTCTCACCTCAACGGGTTGGCGTGTTGAAGTCTTACGCCCCAATCCTGCACCCCTTCCCTCGCGACAGTGTCGTTGGCGAGATTCCGACATGTATCGATTCGGATCCGAGGGCAATGTATTTTCGTCAGGCCAGAAATGGAATGTGGGCGAGGGCTGCGTTACTGGTTCATTTGTTCGACGCTGCTGATTCTTTGTTTTTCGCATTTACAGATGTCTTCCGATCACCAAGGTAAGTCCCTTTTTGAGGAGGGATGGTCCGAAACGTTTGCAAGCAGCGGCCCCCGATGCAATTTTGGTGGAACTCCTTTGAAATGGCAGGCAACCGAATATACCGATTGCCAGATAAAACCGGTTTTGACGGTCAAGTAAGATAGTCCTGCGAATCCGTTCAGTGGGGTGGCAGTCCCTCAAATTTGGCACAATGCCTCGGTTTCGGCAAACCATGTGTCTTGGATGGTCGATGGTACAAGTGTGAGCGGAGCATGCTGGAATTCGTAAGAATTGTCGATATTTCAACAAAAGAATTGGCACGCTAAAACTCATGGAAGTATACTTTTATGAGTCGACAGCTCGCAGTTTTGCGTGCCAGGTTGACTTACAGCGAGAGTTGCTTTGGTTGCTTTCGGTGTATTTTACAGTGAACTGCAGACTCGCAATTTAATTTGGGTAGAGTCGAAGAGTCAGCTAGTCCTTTCCAATTTGGTCAACTTTAAGGCCACAACGAGGTGTCTTGATGAACTTGATGGGCAAAATATTTACGCTTTTGATTTTCTTCATGAGTATTTGCTTTTTAGTAATTGCTCTGATGGTGGGTGCCACTCACCGCAACTGGAAAGCGATCGCTGTTGAGAAAAACAGCGAAGCTGCGAATTACAAGAACGCGTTGGTTGAGGCAAAGTCCAGTACCAGCGACAAAGAGAAATTGTTGGAAGCGGAGCGAGCAAGCCGCGCCATGCAACTCGCACAGCTTGAGTCGCAACTCAAAGTTCTCTCGGACTTGAGGGACTCGAAAGAGTCTGAGCTTCGTGTTGTCGAAGAGCAGAGCCAGAAACAACTGGACGAACTCGAGAATGCTCAAAAACGAATTTCGGATCAAGACGTTGAAGTTGCTGGTCTAAGAGCCAACAACAAAAAACTGATTGATGATATCGCGACTCAGTTCTCGCTCGTTCGGAATCTGACCAATCAGTCGTTCGAGCTGAAGAATCAAATCGAGTTATTGAAGAAGAAGGAAATGGATCTCGTTGCGAACTTGGCTATGTCGAAAAAAGTTCTTGATCGTAACGGCCTGACAGTAAACTCACTGACCGACCACATTGTTCCAAAATTGGATGGTCTGGTTGTTAAGACTTCGTCAGATGGGTTGTTCGCGATCAGCCTTGGTACGGATGACGGTCTTCGTGTTGGACACGAATTAGACGTCTACCGTAAAGATCGATTCGTGGGAAAAGGAACCGTCATTAAAACGGAAACAGATTTGGCAGCGGTTAGAATCAACCCTGATTTCAACCTGGATACAGTCCGGGAGGGCGATCATGTCACTAGTAAATTCTGAATTCGGTGACGAGTTTGATGCACCGCAAAACGAACAGGATGGCTTTGTCTCGAACGAACCGGTCGTTTCGAAGCCTTCTTATCGGAAGCAGAGTTTCAGTATTTATTCACTGATGTTGATTCTGTCGTTCGTATTCCTTGTGGTTGCTGCGATCTTGTTTTCGGTCAACGCGAATGAATTCTCTAAATAGTTCGAGCTGGTTATGTCTGATATCCCCCAAGAAAATGAAGAGCTAGTAAGCGACCTCGATCTCGAGAGTACGGAATCTGAGGAAGTTGGTTTGACGTCTGAAGAAACCGATCAGGATGGCGAAGAGAAAAAGTCATTTCTCAGTACCTTGACGGTTTTCGACGCAATGTTGCTGGTCGCACTTCTCTGCGTATCCGCAGCGACGGTGTTGATGTTTCTAGAGTTGAACACCTTCGGCAGTTTCCCTAGCGATTTTCCTTGGAAGACCGATGGCATGGGCGAGGTTTGAGCCCAGCAAGTATCAAATAGTTGAAAGACCCCATTGGGGTCTTTTTTTTTGCGCCCGACCACTGTCTTGGGTGAGCGATGACTTTGGGGTCGAAAGCTGATTGAAGATCAATTTTGGATTAGCTATTTGGGATTAATTGATTCTCAATAACGGCGAGAATTTGGCTTGCGATCGTCGCCTTTGGACCTTTGATTGACTTGATTACGGTTCCGTTGGGAGCAATGATCTCAACTTCGTTATCAGAGGCGTTGATCGCGGCAGGGCCGTTGAGAACAACAAGATCACAATTCTTTTTTTGCAATTTGGTAATCGCTCGAAAGCGTGCGTCCTCAGTTTCAAGCGCAAAGCCAACGGTCCACTGATGGGGTTGCTTGTTTGCGCCTAGCGAGGCAACGACGTCGGGGGTTTCGATAAGTTTCAGTTCAAGAGCCTCACCCGTTTTACGGATTTTATGGTTGGCAACTTCAACAGGCTTGTAATCGCAAGGCGCAGCGACGCCAATCATCCCGTCACAGTCTGCAAAGAGCTTCGTCGCAGCGTCGAGCATATCCTCCGTGGTCAGGACTGGAAATAACTCTGCTTCCGGTGGATATTGAATATCGACAGGCCCGCTGACTAAAACAACGTCGTGCCCGGATTCGATTGCTGCTTCTACCAGGCAGCAGCCCATCCGCCCGCTTGAGGCGTTACTGATATATCTAACCGGATCGATATACTGTCGGGTTGGTCCGGAGGTTATAAGGATGCGAGCCATGAAATCTGCTATTCAAATGAGTCTCGAAGAACCGCCATTAGCGGCTGATTGCGGGATCGGGTCGGGTTAAAGACGGTCGTTGATGGCGGCTGCAATTGACTCGGGTGATGCCATTCTGCCAATTCCTCGAGTCCGGCAACTCAACCAACCTTCTTGCGGATCAATGAACTGGACTCCGTCCTGAGCCAATTGTTGATAATTTCGCTGGACCGCTGGTTTTTCCCACATCTCGCAATTCATTGCCGGTGCGACTAGTACAGGTCCAGTGAAGCAAAGGTAGAGCGTGCTTAGCAAATCATCCGAGGTACCGGTGGCAGCTTTCGCCATGAAGTTCGCAGTCGCTGGCGCCACACATAAGAGGTCGGCTGAACGGGCTAATTCAATATGAGCACCAAGGGGAAACCGAGGGTCAAAAACTTTGGATGCAACTGGATTTCCAGTCAGCGCGGCAAAGGTCGCTTTTCCGACGAACGCCTGAGCAGATTCTGTCAGGACTACGCTGACCTGGTGCCCTTGTTGCGCTAATTGGCTAACGAGTGCGGCTGCCTTGTAGGCTGCAACTCCGCCCGAGACAGCGATGATGATTTCTTTTTCGGCCATTAGGTGACCCTTTTCGTTCGCGCTTATCTGCCCGGGCGGTTGCTTGAGTGTCAAGCAACCTCTGGGCTAAAAAACGTTAATCAATCGCCAAGGATAGTTTCTGACGGTTGTCGGCGGTTTACAGATCGTCCAGATCCAACTCAGGCATATCAGGCACGTCCGGAGATCCGGTACTGCGAAGATTGTCGGTGGTGTCCAGATAAATTTTGTCCTGGAGGATTTCTTCGAGCACGATCGCCATTTTGTCTTGCGATTTGGTTTCAACCAGAGGTCGAGACCCCTGATTGAGCTGAACCATTCGTTTTTGAATCAATGTTGATAGTTTGAATCGACCGCCGACTTTGCGGACGATTTCTTCTTCTTTTAGTGCGTCGTACATTCAGTTTTTCTCCGCTTGTTGCAACAACTTACAAATGTCGTTGACGGTCTGTTGGACCGATTGATTGGTAACGATGTGTTGATATGAGGATGACGCGTCGAGTTCCCGTTTGGCAACGGCGAGTCGCTTTTGCAGAACCTCCTCGGATTCTGTGCCTCGGCCACGTAGTCGCTGTTCGAGTTCTTCCAGACTGCCTGGGTGAATGAAGATTGTGATTGCGTCGGGGTGGTGTTTCAAGACCTTAGCTGCACCTTCAACATCGACCTCTAAGATTACCCAGTTTCCGGCTTGAAGGCCAGTGGTAACTGGTGCTTCCAGGGTGCCGTACCAGTGTCCGTAGCCGAAAACCTCGCAGCATTCTAAAAATTCCCCGTTTTTGCGGTGTTCCTCAAATTGTTCGGGCGAGAGGTAATAATAGCTCACCCCTTCTGTTTCACCGGCTCGTCGAGGACGCGTGGTTGCTGAGATGCTCGCTTCCAAGGGCAGGTCGCACGTTTGGAACAAGCTTTTTAAGACGGTGGTTTTACCGACACCCGAGGGGCCGGAAATGATGATTAATTTCCCCGGCTTGGCGTCCGCCGACGGTTGGTCATTTGAGGTTTGTGGTGACATGGTACTACTCGACATTTTGAACCATTTCTCGAATTCGCTCGATGCATGTCTTGATCTCAACAACGTGGTTAGCGATTTCGACATCATTCGCTTTAGAACCAATTGTGTTGGTTTCCCGCAGCATTTCCTGAACTAGGAAGTCGAGTTTTTTTCCGTTGCTACAATCCTCTTGTATTAATTTATTGAATTGCTCGATATGGCATCCAAGTCGAACCGTCTCTTCTGAGATGTCACATTTTTCGGCAAAAACGCCGACTTCTTTGACGATGTCCGTCGCGTCAATCGACGTGTTGTGGGGTTCGAGCAGACTGTTGATTCGTTCGGTCATACGTTTGGAGTAATGGGTGATTACGCGAGGAGCGAGCGATTTGATCGATTCGAGGTTAGTTGAAATGACTTCGCAATTAGAAACCATATCCTGTTGCATCACAGAACCTTCGAGCTCACGCATTTTGTTCAGCTGCACCAAGGCTTCCATCGTGGCCTGCTCTACCGCTGGCCAGACTCGTTCATTTTGGTCGTCGCGTACGTTATCGGCGACAACTCCCGGCAATTTTAAAATGGACTCAACATTAATTGACTGATTTGAGCCGGCGATTTCCGAAAGTTGAAGCCAATAGGCGCGAATAACATCGGCGTTCAGCTGGTAGTTGGATTCTCCTCCGAGAATCTGTGAATTGATCCGCAGATTGATGCTGCCTCGATGGACATGCTGCTTAACGATCGCCTCTAATTTTGCCTGGTGAGCGGCGTCGAGGTCACAATTAATGGATGTTTTCAAGAACCTGTTGTTGACCGCCCTGAGCTCGGCGACAACACGAACGTCATCATTTTGGACGGAGGCCTGTCCGTGGCCGGTCATGCTAAGTAACAAAACAGACTCCCGTATCGTTAAAGCGTATTCGGGTTGAAAATCAAGAAATCGAGTGTTCTGCGGTTCGATTGGGATCCGCAGCGACCACTAAGCAGTTACTTTTTTTCAACATCGGACTTGGTGTCGGTTGTTTCCCCCGGGGTTTCCGGTTGAGCTGCGGGCTCTTGGTTCGATGAATCGGTATCTGTTGTTTTTTTGTCGGCTGCACCCTCTCCAGAGGCATCCGTCTCTTCACCGTCGCCATCGGCTGGCGTTTCGCCAGTATTTAATCCCTCGGTTTCGCTGTTTTCGCCATTGTTAGCTTCTTCTCCGTCTTCGGATTCTTCGCCCACTGTTCCGCTTAGAACCGGATCGTTGTTGAGCGTTGAAGCGGGAGCCGGAGGAGGGTTGAATAAAGCGATCGTCATCATGCAGAGAAAGATCCAAATCGCCGCCGTTACAATTGTGATTTTCGTGAAAGCATCACCGGCTTTCGATCCGAATGCGCTTTGGCCGCCCATGCCGCCAAGGGCGCCAGTCAGACCTCCACCTTTTCCTCGTTGGACAAGAACCAGCGCCATTAAAAACAGCGAGCACATGAACAATAGAATTTCCATCACGAAAAGTCCGAAATTAAACTCAGACAACAGTAAGGAGTTTTCAACTAATTGGAATTGAGCCAAAATCATTTTAATTTCTCGTACCACCCAAGGTGATTTGTTTAGTGATTTATTTGTGTTCTTGTCTGTCGCGAGGTGTCAATTACGCGACGTTTTGGTTGGCTGCGTTAATGATCGCTGTAAATCCATCGGCTTTCAAAGATGCACCTCCGACCAATGCTCCATCGATGTCCGGTTGTGACATCAAATCATTTGCATTGTCCGGTTTCACGCTTCCGCCGTAAAGAATTCGCACTTGCTCAGAAGTCTCGGAATTATAGCGGTCGTTTAGTAGTTTGCGAAGGTCAGCGTGGACTTCCTGGGCCTGTTCGGGGCTTGCCGTCTTACCGGTTCCAATTGCCCAAACAGGTTCGTAGGCGATGACGGTTTTTTGGACTTGTTCGGGAGTTAAGTCTGCTAGTGAGCCCTCAAATTGTGTTTTAACGACAGCCTCAGTATTTCCCGCCTCTCGATCTTCGAGTTGTTCTCCGACACAGAGCACAGGGGTTAGCCCTGCTTCGAGAGCCGCTTTGACTTTCTTATTAATCAAAGAATCGGTTTCACCCATGACATGCCGTCGCTCGCTGTGGCCGAGGATCACGTATTGGCAGCCAACATCGCCAAGCATCCCGGTGCTGATTTCACCCGTAAAGGCTCCACCCGCTTCAAAATATACATCCTGAGCTCCCAGCGAAATCCTCGAGTCGCCGAGGGTTGCCGCAACGGCATCGAGGTAAATATGAGATGGACAAACCAAAACGTCGACGTCGCTTGATTTTTCTGCGTTTACGAGATCGCTAGACAACGCAACGGCGTCAGCGCGATTGAGGTTCATTTTCCAGTTGCCGGCAATTAGGGGGCGTCTCACAGATTCTCCAACTCAAAAATAAATCAGCTTTTAGGGCAAAAATCGAATCGGTAAGTCTACCAGAACATCGGCATAAGATTAACGGCTCATTTTCAAGGAAACGCGGTTTTTCGAGCATGAAACCCCGCGAAAGGGATCTCAGAGCAGGATTTGATGGAAATCTTGCCGGTTTTCCGTTGTTTGGGGGCTAAGAATTGTCTTTCAGCTGTCGGTGACCCGGAGTCAATCTCACATTGGGGACGAATTCTGCACCAGAATCGATCTAGTTATTGATCGGAATAGACGCGGGTCGACTCCTGTTTGGAAACCGGTGAAGTTCGTCCGTCGGTTTGCATACTTACGACGACTCGATGATCCCCAACCGATTGGCCTCGCCCGTTGATCATGAAGCTGAGTTCGTCATTTGGATTCATGCTGTTGATCGGTTCAAAAATAATCTGTTGTCCACGAATTGCATGCCGCAACGAGCCGTTGACGGAGGTTGGGGTCAAGCCAACCGGGAAATCGATTTGCAGCCGAATGTTGGTCGCCGCCTTCGTACCTTGGTTTACAATTCGAACGCGGTAGTTGGTGTCGCCGCCGATCTCAATCGGGTCAATGACATCGTCAATTTCAAAGAAGACATCCACTAGATGCTCAACCGAGAGGTCGTGCTCTAGTGCTGATTTTATATCTAAATCAGCAGTTGACTCAAAGTTGATTGGCTGATTTCCAACGTCGATCGGCATCGTTTTAAGTTCAACCTTGGCTTCTATGTTTTGGGCGAGTTCAGCGAGACTCCAGTAGACTGCATGGCTACCGGAATCGTATCGTCCCTGGTTGTTTGCCTGAACGAAGCGTAGTCCATTTGGTAGTTTTGCAATTAGCTGAACGTTGGTGGCATTGGCCGTTCCTCGATTAGCCACGCGAAATTCATGTGTGGCACTTCGCTTCAAAAATCGTTTTTTGGGGCCAGAACTTTGGGTGACCAGTTTGGGCGCGATGACTTCGATGGGCAGTTCATGTTTTGCACGAAGTCCACCTTCAGCGGATGCATACATGACACTTTGAATTTTGCCGATGTTAGCCGCCTTGAGCGCAAGTTTCACCCGTTGTGATTTGCCGGGCATCAATGTGCCAACTTCATATTCAATCCCCCGGCTTGCGTTTGGCAGGCCATCCGGGAATTCGAGTTGCTCGGGTACTTTTTGTTGAATCAGAACATTCTTCGCCGGACCGTCGCCTTTATTGATTACGATCACATCGAGAACGACACTGTCTCCAATTAAATGGGTTGCCTCGGTCTGATGAACAATCTCAAGAACGGGCTTGGTGACCAATGTCCGCATGGATGCCTGTGTGGCAAATGTAACCTGAGCCACACTTCCCATTTCTCCCGGTTGCGTCGGTTTTAATTGAAACGTGATTTTTTTCTCTTGTCCCGGCCTGAGAGTCCCTAGTTTCCAGCTTAGGTTCTGCAGTTTTCCTTGGGGTTGAGTTTGGGGAGTCGCTCCAACAAACTCACAGCCTGCGGGTACCTGGTCGATCACTTGAACTTCCTCTGCCGTAACACGACCAATGTTGCGAACCACAATTTCGAAAGATGCTTTTTGGTTCAGCTGGATTTCGACAGGCGAAAGCTTTTCAACCGTTAAGGAAGGCGCTTGAATGCCTTCCAGCTGTCGATCGCCAGGGGTATCCCGTGTTAATCGAGGTGCAGGAGTTGCGGCGATTGGCTGAGTGGGAGATCCCTGACTGGCGAATGATGAACGCTTGGGTTGAATGGTATTAACTGGCAAAGTCCGGTTCGGCGTGAAGGATCGGGGCGCTTGAGAGTTGACTGGAGTTGCCTGTGGCTTCGATCCTGGTGGAGTTCCCAATGGCCCACTTCCCAGTTGCCTTCGAGGTAGTTTAAAGGGTTCGGTGGTTGGCGACGGAGTATTCCCAAAAGGAGCCTGCGATGCCGGAGTGCCTGGCACATTCGTTGCAAATGAACTCGAGTTCTTCTTGTTCAAATCAGAGCCAGGTATCGTCGGCACTGGCTTGGACAAGATGCCATTTGGGGTCGTGGCAGTTTCATTGACTGGGCGGGTGCGATTGTTGAACGATTCGATGTTGGTTGGCGCGGAGGTATTCGCGGTGCTTGGGGGCTTTTGCGAGTTCGTTAGGTTGGGTTGAGAAGACCTGGTAGCTGGTTGAGCAAATGACTTAGCAACGGGTTTGGTCGTTGGTTTGGCGAAGCCATCTGCTAATGGTTGCGGGATTGGCCGAGTCGATGGTGAATCATCAGTGACCTGATCGAGCAACCGTGTGGCTGAGTTGTTTGCCATCCCCGAGGGTGACGTCTCGATGTTCGAGCTATCACTGCTTTGCTTGGGAGGCGTGCTAATTTGAAATGGATCTGGCTTTTTTTGTTCGGTCTGCTTGGGGGCAAATTGGGTGTTGGCCGAATTTGGGATCGAATTATCGGGTAGTTTAAAACCGCTGCTCGGATTGGAGAATGGAAGAGGAGCTCCCGCGGAAGCAAAACGTTCGGGTGGGCTTGCTGGAGGTGTAGCTTTCACTAACGGAATTCCATCGAATCCAGAGCCAGAGTTGCCGGCTGATTTTTTCGTTGCAATTAGAGGCTCATCTAGAGGCTCATTTTTCTGAGTACCAAAAGCGGAGGAGCTGGTTGGGGAGGGAGGCGATACCGGTTTAAATGCGAAGGATGGTTGGGGGGTCGCAGTATTGACCAGCCCAGTTGAACTTGGCTTTCCGGTTATGAGTTCGGCAGAAGTATTCTTGCTCGCGGCTGACTTTAGAGGTTCTTTGAACGCGGAAGGAGGTTGGCTGGGAGTCATCTCTTTATTAGGAGATTCGTCCTCTAAGGTTGGGCTTTCCGTATCCGATGCGAGTTGGCTAGGGGCTTCATTTGAATCAGATGATACGTATTTCATCGATTGAATGACGGCAACCGACCCCAGAGTGACGAAGAACGCCACTGCCGAAATTCGGATAATGGTTGCCTTGGTAAACCGAGGGCCAATTTCCGGAGTAGTTTCAGATTCGGACATGTTTGTGTTTCCATCGTGAATCTGCTGGAACAGCAAACTCGATTTGGGAAATATTGGCATGTCGCACCGAGCACCAATTTTGATGGGCGGATCAGTTAAATCCGGTCGTTCAAAACACTCGTCGGCTTCCATGCCGTTAATTCGTTGGCCAACGCCACCTTGAATCTGGTTTGAGTGCCAGTTTTATTCTGGCGCACAGATACACGACGTTTAAGGCGTTGGTGGGATACCAAAAAGAAAGGTTGTCGGACAACCCCAAATGAATTTGCCCCATTCTTTAAGGGCTGCGGGGGATGTTTTTGAGGTTGGACAGCGCGATTGCTATTCGTGCTAGCTGGTATCTCGATAGCTGTTTTGTGGGAGAGAATTCGTGTTGATCGAAAGTTGGTTGAGACATCCGACTTTCCCACCTCAGGCAATCTAAGATTGATTTTAGTCTCGACGGAGGTGCCGCGTTAAGCGATCGAGGAAACCGGTTTTCCGGGCCGGCCCATCGGGGCAAGCTGCCAGTTTCGATTCAAGTGCTTCGCTTCGACGTTCGAGGTCGACTTGTCGAGAGGCAATTTCGGCCTGTTGTTGGCTGATTTTCGCTCTTCCGATTGATAGTTCGATTTCAGCTTCACGAAGCTTTTCGTTGAGTTCAGTTTTCAGCGCATCGATATCAGCGGAATCATGATGATCGATCGAATCTTGTGGGGACGGTTGGCTTGTTGGTTTCTTGTGAGCTTTGGTTGGGCTGGCTGGCTTTGTGCTTGGAGGAGGGGATGATCCATCGGTTTCGCGATAATCTGAGTCGATGCCATATTTTGAGAGCATGGCTTCTTTTTGTTTCTCCCACTGCGAAGTGTCTTCGTCGTTTTCTGTTGTGTTTTCGTTCGATTGCTCGGATTGCTCAACTAGTTTTGAAAACTTTTCTCCCATGTCTTGGAGGACATTTTCAAATCGCGTCTCAAAAGAACCAATGATGAATTCGGTTTTTTCAGTGATTTGTTCGGTAACCGAAGCCAAGTTAGTTTCGAGTTCTTGTTTTTTGTCTTCCTGGAATAGCCAGTCAGCAGATTTAAGATCGTAGACGCCGCTGGTTTCAAGAACTTTTGACTGGTCGTTGAATGATCTTGAAAGAGAGTCAATCTTGCTTTCAAGTGTTCTAAATTTTAAGTCGATCAGACTTTCTAGTTCTCGAAATCCGCTTTCCTGTTTTCTTTGCAGGCTCTCCTGATCCAAAGCCACGTCGGAGCCATTCTGTTCCTCGTGCAACTCGACGAGCAATTCGATGTGCTCAAGGATGACAGCAACGTCATTGTGCTTTTTTGAATCTGTATTGTCTTTTGTCGAGGTTGGCATGGTGTGCCTGCTAAAGCGGAGTTGAATCAATCAAATAGGTACCCAAAACGCGGTTCTGCTTTTTCAGTTAGTACCTCGTTAAAAACATAGGTCAGGAATTCGTGCAGGTAGGAGAAATAGGTGGTTTTCGCATATTCCCGAAAAACCGTTACAATCCGTGATTCCTGCTAATTTCGTGCTGAAGAATGTAATCGTCGGAGAAGGTCGCGAACGGTTTTAACAGTGGTTCCCCTGTGACGTTGAGCGATTAGGTCAATAGTCAAAATCGGATGATTTGTTACCATCAGTCGGTAA
>JAAHTH010001524.1_pt1 | contig 19822 bp, 32 predicted proteins | sample 6116091 | NCBI WGS metagenome assembly JAAHTH01 (sample SAMN13939990, study PRJNA603662) | sponge metagenome | isolation source: marine sponge | host: Mycale hentscheli | place: New Zealand | collected 2006 | reverse complement strand
CCGTGAAGGCGGTCGTACCGTCGGCGCCGGCATCGTTGCAACAATCATTGAGTAATTTGAATTTTCGGGTGAGGGCATTGCTTCTCACCGGTGTTCTTTAAGGAAATAACTTATGAACGGCCAAAATATCCGCATTCGCCTAAAAGCGTTTGACCATCGTATCCTTGATACTTCGACAAAAGAGATTGTCTCTACTGCGAAGCGTACAGGTGCGCAGGTGAAAGGACCAGTACCTCTTCCGACACGTATCGAAAGATATACTGTTAACCGTTCGCCACACGTCAACAAGAAAAGCCGCGAGCAGTTTGAAATGCGTACGCACAAACGTCTCTTGGATATCGTTGACCCAACACCACAAACAGTAGACGCGCTTATGAAGCTCGATCTTTCTGCTGGTGTTGACGTCGAGATTAAACTTTAAAGCTGATTTGCCCAGTAGGGCGGTTGGTTAAAAATTGTAGCGGGAACTCTGGGCCAAAAATATAAAAGGCTTACTTCCCATAAAGGACACAGAACAAATGCGTTCAGGTTTGATAGCACAAAAGCTGGGTATGACCCGCGTCTACAATGACGCTGGTGTACAGATCCCTGTTACGGTGCTGAAGGTAGATAACCTTCAGGTCGTATCCCAGCGTACAGAAGAAAAGAACGGCTACACAGCTGTCCAGCTTGGTGCTGGGCTTGCTAAAGTCAAAAACACAACCAAGCCAATGCGTGGCCACTTTGCAGTTGCAAAGGTTGAGCCTAAGCGCAAGCTGGCTGAATTCCGCGTTTCTGCCGAGAACATGCTCGATGTAGGCGTGGAACTTTCTGCAGAACATTTCGTAGAAGGTCAAAAAGTTGATGTGACAAGTACTTCAATCGGTAAAGGTTTTGCCGGTGCCATGAAGCGTCACAACTTTGGCGGTCTTCGCGCTTCACACGGTGTGTCGGTTTCTCACCGTTCGCATGGTTCAACAGGTCAGTGTCAGGATCCTGGTAAGGTTTTCAAAGGCAAGAAAATGGCTGGTCATATGGGTTCAACTCGTATCACTACTCAAAACCTTGAAGTTGTCCGTACAGATGCTGAACGTGGTCTGGTTCTTGTTAAAGGTGCTGTTCCTGGTTCAAAAGGCGCATGGATCCTTATCAAAGACGCAATGAAAATTGCCCGTCCTGATAATGCTCCTCTTCCTGCAGGTCTTAAAGGTGGTGCATCAGCTGCTGAGGCTGCTCCGGCAGAAGTAACTGAGGGAGCTGAATAATGGATATCAGTGTAAAAACTCTTGAGGGCAAGGCTTCTGGCAAAGTATCAGTATCTGATGCTGTGTTCGGTCTGGAATCTCGCCAAGACATTCTATACCGCATGGTGCGTTATCAATTGGCTAAACGCCGCGCAGGTACACACGATGTGAAGAACCGCGCAGAAATTAGCGCAACAACAAAGAAAATGTACAAACAGAAGGGTACGGGCTCAGCACGTCACTCTACTAAGAAAGCCCCACAGTTTCGTGGTGGTGGTCGTGCATTTGGTCCTACACCACGTGATCACGGGTTTGATCTTCCTAAGAAGGTTCGCGCTCTTGCACTACGTCATGCACTTTCTGCAAAGCGTGCTGCTGATGGCATCGTGGTATTGGACGATCTTGCGATGAAAGAAGCAAAGACTTCAGCACTTCGCGGTCATCTTGCTAAATTGGGTCTTGAAAATGCATTGTTCATCGGTGGCGCTGAGTTGGATAACAACTTCCGTCTGGCAGCACAAAACGTGCCGCATGTCGATGTACTGCCAGTTCAAGGTATTAACGTTTATGACATTCTGCGTCGTGAGAAGCTTGTGCTTTCCAAGCCAGCAGTTGAAGCACTAGAGGAGCGTTTCAAATGAGTGATGTAAAACACTACGATGTGATCGTTTCTCCGGTCATTACAGAAAAATCCACAATGGCATCTGATGCTAATCAAGTGGTTTTCAACGTTGCTCGCAACGCAAACAAGCCTGAAATCAAAAAAGCTGTTGAAGCTTTGTTTGGTGTAAAAGTGAAAGCAGTGAATACATTGCTTCGCAAAGGCAAGGTAAAGCGCTTCCGTGGCATCATGGGTAAACAAAACGATGTCAAAAAGGCCGTTGTGACACTTGACGAAGGTCAGTCCATCGACGTGACCACAGGGCTTTAAGGGATAGTATCATGGCACTTAAGAAATTTAATCCACGGACACCCAGCCAGCGTCAGCTGGTAATCGTAGACCGTTCTGGTCTTTGGAAGGGCAAGCCAGTCAAAGCTTTGACTGAAGGTCTTTCCAAATCTGGTGGCCGTAACAACACTGGCCGTATGACATCTCGTCATATCGGTGGTGGACATAAGCGCTCATACCGCATGGTAGACTTCAAACGTCTAAAGCGTGACATGACTGCAACTGTAGAGCGTATTGAATACGATCCTAACAGAACTGCATTCATCGCTTTGATAAAGTATGAAGATGGTGATCTATCATACATCATTGCGCCTCAGCGTTTGGGTGTTGGTGACAAGGTTATCTCTGCAGAAAGTGCAGACATCAAACCTGGTAACTGTATGCCAATGCGTTCAATTCCAGTGGGTACAATCATCCACAACGTTGAAATGAAGCCAGGCAAGGGTGCTCAAATTGCCCGTTCAGCCGGTTCATATGTTCAGCTTGTAGGTCGTGATGGTCCATATGCAATTCTTCGTCTTAATTCAGGCGAACAGCGTTTAATCCATGGTGAATGTATTGCAACAATTGGTGCAGTATCTAACCCGGATAACTCTAATACCAACAAAGGTAAGGCTGGCCGTAATCGCTGGCTTGGTCGTCGCCCTTCAGTTCGTGGTGTTGCCATGAACCCGGTCGATCACCCACATGGTGGTGGTGAAGGACGTACTTCAGGTGGTCGTCATCCAGTGACACCCTGGGGTAAGCCTACAAAGGGTAAACGTACTCGCGCCAAGAATAAGGCATCCGATAAACTAATCATGCGCACACGTCATCAGCGCAAGAAACGATAGGGAGCCAGTATCGTGGCACGTTCTATTTGGAAAGGTCCTTTTGTCGACGGTTATCTCTTGAAAAAAGCAGATAAAGTTCGTGAAAGTGGCAGAAGTGAAGTAATCAAAACTTGGAGCAGACGTTCAACTGTCCTGCCTCAATTCGTTGGCCTTACTTTCGGTGTTTATAATGGTCTAAAGCATATCCCTGTGAATATCACAGAGGACATGATTGGCCACAAGCTCGGTGAATTTTCGCCAAGTCGTACCTATTACGGTCACGGCGCTGATAAAAAAGCGAAGAGGAAGTAATTATGGGCAAGCAAAAACGTGATCGCGTCCTAAAGGACAATGAGGCCCGTGCAGTAACCCGCACGATCCGCACAAGCGCTCAAAAGCTAAATGATGTTTGCATGCTGATCCGTGGTAAAAAAGTTCAGAAGGCTCTTGCTGATCTGGAATTTAACCAACGCCGTATTTCAGACACTGTTTTGAAGACTTTGCAGTCAGCGATTGCAAATGCTGAAAACAACCATGATCTTGATGTTGATAGCCTGATTGTTGCAGAAGCACATGTCGGCAAGTCGATCACAATGAAGCGCTTTAGGGTGCGTGGTCGTGGTAAATCAACTCGTATTTTGAAACCGTTCTCACACCTGACTATCGTGGTGCGTGAAGTGGAAGAGGAGGCCGCGTAATGGGTCAAAAGATTAATCCAATTGGCTTCCGCCTCGGTATCAACCGAACATGGGACTCACGCTGGTTCGCTACAAAGGGCGAGTATGGCAACCTTCTTCATGAAGACATCGCAATTCGCGAGTATCTTGAAAAAGAATTGGCTGCTGCTTCAATCGCAAAGATTGTTATTGAGCGTCCACACAAGAAGTGCCGTGTAACTATTCATTCTGCGCGTCCTGGTATCATTATTGGTAAAAAAGGCGCTGACATTGAAAAGCTTCGTCGCAAGCTTGGTGAAGTGACTTCTTCTGAAGTTCACATCAACATCAACGAAGTACGCAAGCCAGAGATTGATGCAACAATTGTAGCTCAGTCAATTGCTCAGCAGTTGGAACGCCGTGTTGCATTCCGTCGTGCCATGAAGCGTTCAGTACAATCAGCTATGCGTCTTGGTGCTCTTGGTATTCGTATCAACTGTGCGGGTCGTCTTGGCGGTGCAGAAATTGCTCGTATGGAATGGTACCGCGAAGGTCGTGTGCCGCTACACACATTGCGTGCAGACATCGATTACGGCGTTGCATCAGCAGCAACTGCTTATGGCATTTGCGGCATCAAGGTTTGGATATTCAAAGGCGAAATCTTTGAACACGATCCATATGCATCAGAACGTCGTGGAAACGCAGCACAAGAGCAGGGTGGTGGTGGAAACCGTCGTCCAAACTCAAATAATAAACGGGATTAAGAACAATGTTGCAGCCAAAGCGCACAAAATTCCGCAAGCAGCACAAAGGTCGCATTAGCGGCAAGGCAAAGGGCGGATCACGCCTTACGTTTGGTGCTTACGGTCTAAAGGCTCTTGAGCCAGATCGTGTTAATTCACGTCAGATTGAGGCGGCTCGCCGTGCAATCACTCATCACATGAAACGTGCCGGACGTGTTTGGATCAGAATTTTCCCTGATCTGCCAGTATCAGCGAAACCTACTGAGGTTCGTATGGGTAAAGGTAAGGGATCAATCGACTATTGGGCAGCTCGGGTAAAACCTGGCCGTGTAATGTTCGAGATTGATGGTGTATCTGAAGAAGTTGCTCGTGAAGCGCTTCGTCTAGGTGGCCGTAAATTGTCAATTAAAACCCGCTTTGTTCAGCGTATTGTCGACTAAGCGAAAAGTGATTGCAGGATGGCCGCAAACAGGTTATCCGTCGCCAGTCACGATAACTAAACGAGAGAGTTTCAGCCATGAAGGCCGATGATATTCGTACCAAAACACCAGACGAGCTCATGACTGAGCTTGTTAACTTGAAGAAAGAGCAGTTTAACCTGCGTTTCCAAAGAGCAACTGGTCAGTTGGAAAACACAGCACGCATGCGTCAGGTTCGCCGTGACATTGCGCGTATTCAGACAATTGCTGCTGAAAAGCAGTCAGCAGAAGCCAAGGCTTAACAGCCTTAAAAAGGAAAGATTGAAGACATGCCAAAGCGCGTTTTGCAGGGTACTGTTGTCAGTGACAAAAACGACAAGACAGTCGTCGTTAAAGTTGAGCGTAGGTTTATCCATCCGCTCTTCAAAAAGACTGTGCGTCGTACGAAGAATTACAAAGCCCATGATGCGGCTAATGTGAAAAAAGTTGGAGATGAAGTGTTCATTGAAGAATGCGCGCCAATTTCCAAGGATAAACGTTGGACCGTAATTGAAGGTCAAGCGTAAACAGTTTGGCAGGCACTGTAAGGCAATCGCTTTACGGACATTAATACAAAGAAGAAGGTAGCCAGTCATGATTCAGATGCAAACAAATCTCGAGGTCGCTGATAACTCAGGTGCCCGTCGTGTTATGTGCATCAAGGTACTGGGCGGTTCCAAGCGGAAATACGCCTCAGTTGGTGACATTATTGTAGTTTCTGTAAAAGAAGCTATACCACGCGGACGCGTGAAAAAAGGTGACGTGATGAAAGCGGTTGTTGTACGTACTGCTCAATCACTACGTCGTGCTGATGGCAGCATGATTAAGTTTGATGGCAATGCTGCTGTTATCGTTGATAACAAAAGCGAGCCAGTTGGTACCCGTATCTTTGGCCCTGTGCCTCGTGAGCTACGTGCCAAGAAACACATGAAAATCATCTCACTCGCACCTGAAGTGCTGTAAGGGGTAGACATTATGCAAAAGCTAAAAAAAGGCGATAGCGTTGTCGTTCTGACCGGCAAAGACAAAGGTCAAACAGGCGCAATCATGCAAATGTTGCCAAAAGAGGGTAAAGCCCTTGTATCTGGCATCAACATGATTAAAAGACACCAGAAGCAATCTCAGGCTCAAGAGGGCGGAATTGTTTCTAGAGAAGCAGCAGTCCAGGTTTCAAACTTGGCTCTAGCTGATCCAAAAGATGGAAAGCCAACACGTGTTGGCATCAAAGTTAAGGACGACGGCAGCAAAGTGCGTGTCGCAAAGCGTTCTGGAGAAGAAATCGATGGCTGATACGAATTACGCACCACGCCTGCGCGGGCATTATAATGATGTTATTCGCAGCAAAATGGTCGAGCAGTTCGGCTATAAGAACCCTATGGAAGTTCCTAAGATCGATAAAATCGTTCTTAACATGGGTGTTGGTGAAACAACACAAGATTCCAAAAAGGCTCAAATTGCAGCTGATGACCTGACACTTATTGCTGGTCAAAAAGCTCAAGTTACACATGCACGCAAGTCGATCGCTACTTTTAAAGTACGTGAAGGTATGCCACTTGGCGCGAAAGTAACACTTCGTGGCCCTCGTATGTATGACTTCATTGACCGTCTGGTTACAATCGCGCTACCACGCATTCGTGACTTTCGTGGTCTAAACCCTAAAAGCTTCGATGGCCGTGGCAACTTTGCTATGGGCATTAAAGAACACATCGTGTTTCCAGAGATCAACTACGACAAAGTAGACAAGATCTGGGGCATGGACGTAATCGTCTGTACGACTGCTACAACGGATGACGAAGCCAGAGCTCTTTTAAAAGAGTTTAACTTCCCATTCCCTGAAAAGCAGTAACGGCAAGCGTGAAACAAAGGAAAAATTAAATGGCTAAAGTTAGCGCATTTACTAAAAACAAGACACGCGTAAGGAAGGCTAAAAATCAAGCCGCCAAACGCGTTGCTCTAAAAGCGATTATCATGAATCGTGAATTGCCAATTGAAGAACGCTTTAAAGCGCAATTGAAAATGAACGAACTACCACGTGATGGATCAAAGATCCGCATCCGTAACCGCTGTGAAGTTACTGGTCGTCCACGTGGTTACTACCGCAAACTTCAAATGTCTCGTATCGCACTTCGCGAACTTGGCAATTTCGGCAAGATCCCTGGTCTTGTCAAATCAAGCTGGTAAGAGGATAATCCATGTCAGGTATTACTGATCCACTCGGTGACATGTTGACTCGCATCCGTAACGGTTTGATGCGCAACAAGTCTAAAGTTTCAAGCCCTTCTTCAAAACTGCGTGCAAACGTATGTGAAGTTTTGAAGTCTGAGGGTTATATTCGCGACTATTCAACCGCACAATTTGATGACGGCAAGTCAGAGATTGTGATTGAATTGAAATACTACGAAGAAAAGCCGGTTATCCGTGAAATTTCACGTGTTTCTCGTCCTGGTCTTCGCGTATATTCTTCTGTCAAATCCATCCCACATGTGGCGAACGGTCTTGGCATCAACATTCTATCAACACCAAAAGGTGTTATGGCGGACCACGAAGCCCGCAGACAGAATGTCGGTGGCGAAATTCTTTGCCGCGTATTCTAAGGGAGATTTGAAAAATGTCTCGTATTGGTAAAAAACCAGTTCAAATCCCGGAAGGGGTTATTGCAACAGTTGAAGGTCAAACGGTTACTGCTAAAGGACCGAAAGGCGAACTTAACTTCGTTGTAAACAAAGAAGTGCTAGTAAAAATGGAAGAGGGCGCTATCCAAGTTGATCCACGCGATCAAACTAAAGATGCGCGTTCAAAGTGGGGCATGTCCCGCACCATGGTTGCTAACATTCTTGAAGGTGTTAAAGACGGTTTTGAAAAGAAACTGGAGATCAACGGTGTTGGTTATCGTGCAGCAATGCAGGGTAAAGACGTTCAGTTGTCTTTGGGCTTCTCACACGAAGTGGTCTACAAAGTGCCAGAAGGCGTAACAGTTGCTTGTACAAAGCCAACTGAGCTCATCGTCACAGGCATCGATAAACAAAAAGTCGGTCAGGTTGCTGCTGAAATTCGCAGCTACCGTCCACCAGAGCCATATAAAGGCAAGGGTGTTAAATACGCTGACGAAACAATCTTCCGCAAGGAAGGCAAGAAGAAGTAAGGCATACGCATTATGGGAAACAAACTATCCACTGAAGCGCGCCGTGCTAATCGTGTACGTCGTCAGCTTAAAAAAGTTGCAAATGGCCGTCCACGCTTAAGCGTTTACCGCTCTTCGCAAAATATCTATGCTCAGGTAATTGATGATGTTGCAGGTCACACTCTTGCATCAGCTTCAACACTCGACAAGGATTTCAAAGGCAAAAAGGGTTGCGATGTTGCAGCTGCTGAAGCCATTGGCAAACTTGTTGCAGACAGAGCATCAAAAGCAGGCATCAAAGAGGTTGTATTTGACCGTGGTGCTTACATCTATCATGGCCGTGTGAAAGCATTGGCTGAAGCAGCTCGCGAAGGCGGGTTGAGCTTCTAAGGCTTTTCATTTATTTGAAATGCGAACAAGAGAATAGGGGGCGCCATTTTTAAATGGCCCCTCAAACCCAGTTTGGTACTTGAGTATAAAAAAATTATTCAAAAGGCCTCGCTGATTAAGTCTAGTGCTACCGGAAAAGAACAAGGAATAGGTAAATGGCACCAAGAGAAAACTCCCGTAACCGGGACCGCGATGAAAAAGATAGCGAATTTGTTGACAAACTCGTTCACATCAATCGCGTTGCAAAAGTTGTAAAAGGTGGTCGCCGTTTTGGTTTTGCTGCACTTGTCGTAGTTGGCGACCAAAAAGGCCGTGTTGGCTTTGGTCATGGTAAGGCTAAAGAGGTTCCTGAAGCAATTCGCAAGGCAACCGAAGCTGCAAAACGAAGCATGATTTTCGTTCCATTGCGCTCTGGCCGTACACTTCACCACGATGTTAAAGGCCGTCACGGCGCTGGCAAGGTTCTCCTTCGTGCAGCACCTGCTGGTACTGGTATTATTGCCGGTGGTCCAATGCGTGCTGTTTTTGAAACACTTGGGGTTCAGGACGTTGTTGCTAAATCACAAGGCTCATCAAACGCATACAACATGGTTCGCGCCACATTCGATGCTTTGAAAAACCAAATGCACCCAAAAGACATTGCTTCTCAGCGAGGTCTTAAATATTCAACTCTTCAGGAGCGACGTCGCGACCTGATTGGTTCAGAAGACTAAGGGACAGGCATCATGGCTAAAAAAACAGTAACCGTTCAACAAACAGGTAGCCCGCTACGCCGTCCGACCGATCAGCGCGCAACTCTTGTTGGCCTCGGACTTAACAAAATGAACCGTCGCTCTACACTGGAAGACACTCCAGCAGTACGCGGCATGATCCGCAAAGTGAGCCACATGGTTCGTGTTGTCGAAGACGACGCTTAAGGATCAGGAGTAGGTACGATGAAACTCAATGAAATTAATGACAATCCAGGCTCATCTAAATCACGTCGACGTGTTGGCCGCGGTATTGGTTCAAGCAAAGGTAAAACTGGCGGACGCGGTGTAAAAGGCCAAAAGTCTCGTTCAGGTGTATCAATTAACGGCTTCGAAGGCGGGCAAATGCCAATTTACCGTCGTCTTCCTAAGCGCGGTTTCTCAAATGCAATGTTTACAACAGACATGAAAATCGTTTCTGTTGGCACCTTGCAAAAAGCAATCGACGACAAGAAGATTGATGGCAAAGCTACAATTACAGCAGAAATGCTTGTAGAAGCAGGCGTTCTGCGCCGTGCTGGTGATGGCGTTCGCATTCTTTCTGACGGTGATCTTAAAGCAAAGCTTACCTGTGAAGTTGCTGGTGCATCAAAAGCTGCTATCGAGAAAATCGAAAAAGCTGGTGGCACTGTTAAAGTGTTTGAAAAGGTCGTTTATACTAAAAAAGTATACGTTCCGAAGGACGCCTAATAAATTTGTCGTAAAAGACAGTTTCGGCCTCGCAATTTAGGGCCGAAACACCTATCTTGTCCCGAAGGACGTAATCATCAGCCTTTTTAGGCTATCGGGAGATAAAAATGGCATCAGCCGCCGAACAACTCGCCTCAAATCTTAGCTTTTCAGCATTCTCAAAAGCTGATGAACTCAAAAAGCGCCTGTGGTTCACACTTGGCGCTTTGATTGTTTATCGTCTTGGAACATATATTCCGCTGCCAGGCATCAACTTCAGCGCTTATGCTCAATTGTTCAGTGGACAGGCAGGCGGTATCGGTGGACTGTTAAACGTTTTTAATGGCGGCGCAGTTGAGCGCTTGGCTATCTTTGCACTTGGCATTATGCCCTATATTTCAGCTTCAATTATTATGCAATTGATGACTTCAGTGGTTCCTTCCCTGGAACAATTGAAAAAAGAAGGCGAACAGGGCCGAAAAGTAATCAACCAATATACGCGGTACGGCACAGTTTTACTCGGTACTTTGCAAGCCTATGGTATTTCAGTAGGCCTTGAGGCTTCCAATATTGTTGCAGATCCAGGCTGGTTCTTCCGTATTTCAACCGTTCTAACGCTGGTTGGCGGCACAATGTTCCTGATGTGGCTTGGTGAGCAAATCACTGCACGTGGCATCGGTAACGGTATCTCATTGATCATCTTTGCAGGTATTGTTGCTGCAATGCCTTCTGCAATCGCTCAGTTGCTGGAACAGGGCCGCACGGGTTCTATCTCTACAGCAACAATGCTTACCGTACTTGTTGTGGCAGTAGCACTTGTCTTCCTGATTGTATTTGTGGAACGAGCCCAGCGTAAGTTGCTAATTCAATATCCAAAGCGACAAGTCGGCAATAAAATGTTTGAAGGTAACTCTTCTCACTTGCCGCTTAAGCTTAATACTGCAGGTGTTATCCCGGCAATCTTTGCTTCATCACTGCTCTTATTGCCTTTGACAGCTGCTGGTTTTACAGCAGGTGGACAGTCAAATCTGCCAGATTGGCTTGCATTCCTGGTCAGCTATCTGGGTCGCGGTCAGCCAATGTATCTTCTATTGTTTGGTGCATTGATTGCTTTCTTTGCATTCTTCTACACAGCGATTGTTTTCAATCCAAAGGAAACTGCAGATAACCTGAAGAACCAGGGTGGTTTTATTCCGGGTGTCCGTCCAGGTGAACGTACAGCAGAGCATATCGACCACGTGTTGACCCGTATTACAGTTGTTGGCGCAATTTATCTTGTGTTTGTATGTTTGATACCTGAAGTGTTTATGAGTAATGTAGGCATTTCGGCCTTCCTTGGTGGTACATCATTATTGATTATGGTGAGTGTAACCATGGACACGGTTTCTCAAATTCAAGGTCATTTGCTAGCACAGCAATATGAAGGCCTTATGAAAAAGCAGAAATTGCGCGGAGGCAAGCGTAAGGGAGCAAGACGCAAATGAAACTAATTCTATTAGGTCCTCCAGGTGCCGGTAAGGGTACTCAAGCCAAGCTGATTGTAGATAAACACTCTATTCCTCAGCTTTCTACCGGTGACATGCTTCGCGAAGCTGTAAAATTCGGCTCAAAAATTGGTAAGCGCGCCAAGGCAGTCATGGATGCAGGCAAGCTTGTTTCAGATGATATTGTTATTGGTATTGTTTCTGACCGCGTTGATATGGAAAATTGCAAAAACGGGTTTATTCTCGACGGTTTTCCAAGAACGCTGCAACAAGCTGATGCTCTTGAAGCCATGTTCGAAGAAAAAGACATGGCGCTTGATGCGGTCATAGAGCTTGAAGTCGATGATGATGCACTTGTTGAACGCGTTGCCGGAAGGTTTACCTGTGGTACGTGCGGCGAAGGATATCATGACAAGTTCAAGCTGCCGGTTACTCCGAATAAGTGCGATAAATGCGGTGAAAACAACTTCGCTCGTCGTGCGGATGACAACGAAGAAACAATGCGCTCGAGACTAAGGGCATATTACAAGGAAACAGCTCCACTAGTGGGGTATTACTATGCAAAAGGGTTCCTTCGAGGCGTCGATGGAATGGGTACTATTGCTAAAATTGCGGCAGATGTCGACAATATTTTAAAATCTGCCTAAGAGATTCAAATAAAACGACTTTCCTCGCTTGACGTAGGCGCGGAGGAGCGTTAAATGAGAAGCATTCGCAAGCTATTTGCTGGTCAGTTCCGATACCTTTTCAAGGATTTGGATGCTGGCCTTTGATGTGTTTGAAACCACTGTTCGCAAGGGCCGGCCTCCACCGGACGCGAATTTAACCGAAAGATGGAGTAATAAGTATGGCACGTATTGCCGGTGTAAACCTCCCTACAAACAAGCGCGTAATCATTGCGCTACAATATATTCACGGTATCGGCCCAAAAGGGGCTGCGGGCATCATGAAGCAAACTGGTTTTGATGAATCACGCCGTATCAACCAATTAACCGACGCTGAAGTGCTTCAAATCCGCGAAGTAATCGACCGTGATTACATGGTTGAAGGTGATCTTCGTCGTGAAATTTCCATGAACATCAAGCGTCTTATGGACCTTGGTTGTTACCGTGGTCTACGTCACCGTCGTGGTCTGCCTGTACGTGGTCAGCGTACAAGCACAAACGCACGTACACGCAAGGGCCCTGCAAAGGCTATTGCTGGTAAGAAAAAGTAATTTAGGGAAAACCCTGTTCAAGAATTTGAAGAGCCTTTTGGTTTTTCAGGTGGAGCTGCTGGAATAACGGCAGTGTAGAGATCGAAGAAAAGGAACAATAAATGGCAAAAGAAGCCGGTAAAGTTCGCCGCCGCGAACGCAAGAATATCACATCGGGCATGGCTCATGTGAATTCAACATTTAACAACACAATGGTTACAATCACAGACGCTCAAGGAAATACAATTTCTTGGTCTTCTGCTGGTGCTCAAGGGTTCAAAGGCTCACGTAAGTCTACTCCTTATGCAGCTCAGATTGCTGCTGAAGAAGCTGCAAAAAAAGCTCAAGAGCATGGCATGAAGTCTTTGGAAGTTGAAGTTCGCGGTCCAGGTTCTGGTCGTGAATCAGCACTTCGTGCACTTCAGGCTGCTGGGTTTGTAATCACATCAATCCGTGACGTGACTTCAATTCCACATAACGGTTGCCGCGCTAAGAAAAAGCGTCGCGTCTAATTCCATATCCACCTGCAACAAATCCACATTGCAGGTAGATGTCTTGAAATTTGCCACGAAGGGATGGTGGCAATAAACCAAGGATTTATTTTATGATACAGAAAAACTGGCAGGAATTGATTAAGCCGAACAAATTGGACGTAGTTTCAAGTAACCAATTTAAGTCTGTAATTATCGCTGAACCACTAGAACGTGGTTACGGCCTAACTTTGGGCAATGCACTTCGCCGTGTTTTGCTTTCTTCATTACAAGGTGCAGCGGTAACAGCTGTGCAAATTGATGGCGTTCTGCATGAATTCTCATCAATTGCCGGTGTTCGTGAAGATGTTACTGATATCGTTCTTAACGTTAAAGAAATCGCTCTTCGTATGGAAGGTGAAGGTCCAAAGCGCATGGTTGTACGTAAAGAAGGACCAGGTGTTGTAACAGCAGCTGACATTCAAACAGTTGGTGATGTTGAAATTCTGAACCCAGAGCATCAAATTTGTACGCTCGACGAGGGTGCTGAAATTCGCATGGAGCTAACTGTAAACACGGGCAAAGGCTATGCACCTGCTGAGCGTAACCGCGCAGAAGATGCTCCAATCGGCCTTATTCCGGTAGACAGCCTTTATTCACCAGTCCGCAAAGTTTCTTACAAGATTGATAAAACTCGTGAAGGTCAGGTTCTTGATTATGACAAGCTGACACTAACAGTTGAAACTGATGGTTCTGTAACACCCGATGATGCTGTTGCTTATGCAGCTCGCATCATGCAGGACCAACTTTCAATCTTCGTGAATTTCGAAGAGCCACAAAAAGAAGAAGTACAGGAAGAAGTGCAAGAACTTGCATTCAACCCGGCACTTCTCAAGAAAGTGGACGAATTGGAACTTTCTGTCCGTTCTGCAAACTGCTTGAAGAACGACAACATCGTATATATTGGCGATCTTATTCAAAAAACAGAAGCAGAAATGCTTCGTACACCGAACTTCGGTCGTAAGTCATTGAATGAAATCAAAGAAGTTCTAGCTGGAATGGGCTTGCACCTGGGAATGGAAATTCCTGCATGGCCACCAGAGAACATCGAAGATCTCGCTAAGCGTTACGAAGACCAATACTAATATCAAATCGGGCTGAAAACAGTCCATAACCAAAGGGATGGTCTTAAGAGCCAGGCCATCCTGTAAAAGAAGAAGGGGAGCAACTCATGCGCCACCGTTTAAAAGGCCGGAAACTGAACAGAACTGCAAGCCATCGTAAAGCGATGTTTGCAAACATGGCAGCGGCACTAATCCAGCACGAGCAAATAGTGACAACATTGCCAAAAGCCAAAGAGCTTCGTTCAATCGTTGATAAACTAATTACACTTGGCAAACGTGGTGATTTACATGCACGTCGTCAGGCAATTTCCAGAACACGTGACGTTGAGCAGTCAAAGAAACTTTTCGATGTACTTGGACCACGCTACAAGGACCGCAATGGTGGTTACACCCGCGTTCTAAAAGCAGGTTTCCGTTATGGCGATAACGCACCAATGGCGGTTATTGAGCTTGTGGATCGCGATGTTGAAGCCAAAGGTGCAATTGATCGTGCGCGCATGGAAGCAATGGAAGCGGAAGAGGGCACTGTAGAAGAATAATTTTTACAGACCTCATAATTATTTTAAAGCCCGAAGCTCCCGCTTTGGGCTTTTTGCTTTTAAGATGAGGATTACACAAAAATCACGAAATTGCTTGTGTTATCGCCTCAAGTTCTTAGATACACTCTATAAGGAAAGAATTTTTGCGACGGCAAAATAGGAGAATATTCGCTGTGTCAGTATTAAACTTGAAGAGTTTTGTAGCGCTGGTGTTCTTGTTGATGACGCCTTTTGCCTCCGCAAATGCACAAACAACACAGGTGCCGGAAAGTCTGGCGGAAATTCAACTCTCATTTGCACCCTTGGTGAAAAAAGTAGCTCCATCAGTTGTAAATGTTTATGCTGCGCGAAAACCAAAGCAACAATCACCCTTTGCAGGGGATCCGTTTTTCGAAAGGTTTTTCGGTGGACGTGGCCGTAGCCAACGTGACCAAAATTCATTGGGTTCCGGCGTGATCGTTGATGCATCAGGTATTGTCATTACCAATCATCACGTCATTAAAGACGCTGATGAAGTAAAAATTGCGCTCTCCGATGGCCGGGAATTTGAAGCCGAAATCATTCTTAAGGATGAAGCATCTGACTTGGCTGTTTTGAAGACACTGGAAAGAGATGATTTTAAAGCTATCGATATTGGCAATTCGGAAAATGCTTTGGTCGGTGACCTGGTATTGGCAATCGGTAATCCATTTGGTGTGGGTCAGACGGTAACAAGTGGCATAATATCAGCGGTAGCCCGTTCAACCAGGGGTGTAGGAGATTTCGGCTTTTTCATTCAAACGGATGCAGCCATTAATCCAGGGAACTCTGGCGGCGCATTGATTGATATGAAGGGCCGTCTAATTGGCATCAATACGGCAATTTACTCCCGCTCCGGCGGTTCTAATGGAATAGGCTTTGCTATTCCTTCCAACATGGTCAATGTGGCCATCCAATCTGCTGAAGTAGGTGATGTACTGCGCCGACCTTGGATTGGTGCAACATTTCAAAATGTCAGCCCGGAGATAGCACAAAGCCTGGGTCTTGATCGACCTCGAGGTGCGCTTGTGACAAGTGTAGTAAAAGGTGGTCCGGCTGCAAAGGCTGGCATAGAGCCTGGAGACATCATTGTTTCAATCAACGAGAAACGTGTCCAGCACATTAATGCTCTTGGCTATAGGCTGACAACAGTCGGCATTGGCAATCTTGCAAAAATCGAGATTCTAAGCCGAGGTGAGAGTGAAGCAACCGAACTAACGCTTATGGCTGCACCGGAAACTGTTCCGGCAAATAAAACAGAATTGCCCCGGCGCTCTGCAATGGGTGGCGCATTGGTTGCAAATCTGTCACCGGCAATTGCCCAGCAGATCAAAGTAGCCACTGATAAGGAAGGCGTAATTGTTTTAAACGTTCAACGCGGTTCACCTGCGGCCGCAAACCGCTTTAGCCCAGGCGATATATTGCGGGAGATTAATGAAGTCCCAATTGCACGTGTTGCTGATATTGCTCCCTTGCTCGATGAAGATCGACGCAGATGGATATTCGTAATAGAACGTCAGGGGCGCGAATATGTGCTGGACCGCAATGGTGGTTTCTTCCGGCAATACACAAGATAGGGTAATCTTTTGGGTGACTTGTTTGCATCAGATGAAGAAACAGATAAAGCGCTCTCACCGCTCGCTGAACGTCTTCGCCCAAAATCCTTGTCTGAGGTAGTTGGACAAGATCATTTAACAGGCGAAAATGGAACAATCAGCCGAATGATTGGCTCTGGCAGCCTTGGCAGTATGATCTTCTGGGGGCCACCGGGAACCGGAAAAACCACAGTTGCAAGGTTACTTGCTGGTGAAGGTGATTTAGCCTTTGAACAAATTTCCGCAATCTTTTCTGGCGTTGCTGATTTGAAGAAGGTGTTTGAAACCGCAAAAGTCCGGCGGTTGAGTTGCCGTAAAACACTTTTGTTTGTCGACGAAATACACCGGTTTAACCGCGCTCAACTGGACAGTTTTTTGCCCGTAATGGAGGACGGTACCGTTGTCCTCGTTGGGGCGACCACAGAAAACCCATCTTTTGAGCTCAACGCTGCTTTGCTGTCACGCTCAACTGTTCTCACCTTCAATAGCCATGATTGTGATAGCCTGGTTCAATTGCTTTCACGAGCAGAAGAACTTGAAGAAAAAGATTTGCCACTTGATGATGAAGCAAGGGCCTCCCTGTTGCGTATGGCGGATGGAGATGGCCGTGCAATCATCTCATTGGCAGAAGAAATTTGGCGGGTAGCAAAAGAAGGTGAAATTCTGGATGCTGAAACCTTGCAGGAAGTGCTACAGCGCCGAGCCCCAATCTATGACAAGGGCCAGGACGGCCACTACAATCTGATTAGCGCTCTGCATAAATCTGTCAGAGGTTCCGACCCTGATGCTGCACTTTATTATTTGGCACGTATGATGGAAGCAGGAGAAGATCGCCGCTTCATTGGAAGAAGACTGGTTGTCATGGCCAGTGAAGATATCGGCAATGCTGATCCCCAAGCACTTGTAGTTACCATGGCAGCTACGCAAGCTTTTGATTTTCTGGGCGAGGTTGAAGGTGATAGAGCACTCGCACAGGCGGCAGTCTATTTAGCCTCAGCACCTAAATCCAATGCAGTCCATGTGGCCCATAACAGGGCAAGACTTGCAGCGCGGGAAAATGGTTCTTTACTGCCGCCAAAACACATACTCAATGCACCAACAAAGCTCATGAAAGACCAGGGTTATAAAGACGGCTATCTTTATGACCATGATCAATCAGATGCATTTTCGGGACAGGATTACTTTCCAGCAGATATGGGCCGGCAAAAATTCTACCACCCGGTAGAACGTGGCTTTGAACGTGATATAATAAAGCGGTTAGAATATTGGGATAAACTGCGGGCGGAACGGGGATCCAAATGACCAATCTCTTTTTGGTGGCTTTAGGCGGTGCGATTGGTGCTTCACTGCGTCATTTATCTGGTATTGCGGCACTTCGCATAATGGGTACAGGATTTCCATGGGGAACCTTGTTTGTAAATGTATTTGGCTCGCTCATTATGGGATTTTTCATAGCCTGGCTAACCAAACGAACTGGAACATCAAATGAAATTCGTTTGTTCATTGCAACCGGAATTTTGGGTGGTTTTACTACCTTTTCAGCGTTTTCACTGGATGTAGCAAACATGGTAGAGCGCGGTGCAATGACCAGTGCTTTCAGTTATATCGCTGCTAGTGTTGTAATTTCTTTGGCTGCGGTGTTTATCGGGCTTTGGTTTGGTCGATCTTTCCTATAAGACAAAGCCAACAAACAAATAAAGAAAAGTACTATGGCCGGAATTGAATCCAAAACCGTTGATACAGATGAAGCAGGCATGCGTCTTGACCGTTGGTTTAAGCTGCATTTCTCAGGTCTTGCCTTTGGCCAATTGCAAAAGCTCCTGCGCTCTGGTCAAATTAGATTGGACGGAAAAAGAGCAAAATCAGACACACGCGTAGCGGCTGGCCAATCTGTACGCTTGCCTCCACAAGTAACCTCACTGGGAAGCGAGCCAATAAGTGGACCATTGACGAGAAATACAATTCGCGATCGCAACGATCTTGATGTTTTACAATCCATGTTGCTGCACGAAGACAAGAAAGTTCTTGTCTTTAACAAACCTGCAGGTCTTGCGGTGCAGGGCGGTTCTGGGGTGAACCGACATGTGGACTCAATGTTGGAATCCATGCGTAGTCAGAAGGGCGAAAAACCAGGTCTCGTACACCGGCTTGATCGTGAAACCTCTGGTGTCCTGGTTGTGGCCCGTACCCGCGGAGCAGCTCAAGAGCTAACCAAGGCATTTCGTCACCGAACAACAGAAAAATTCTATTGGGCGATTTGCAGAGGTGTGCCGCGTAAGCGTGAAGCACAGATATCAACCTATCTTTTGCGCGAACAAACTCCAGACGGTGATAAAATGCGTGTTGCCAGGCACGGTGAGCGCGGTGCGGACCATGCGGTGACAAAATACCGGGTGGTTGATAATGCAGGGCCCAATATATCGTGGCTTGAATTAAAGCCAATCACCGGGCGTACTCACCAACTTCGTATACACACAATGCACATGGAGCATCCCATACTTGGGGACCCTAAATATTTCGATGTGGAAAATTGGGAGTTTCCTGGTGGTATTCAAAAGCGATTGCACCTACATGCAAGACGTATTCGCATCCCACACCCGTCAGGCGGTGGGATGTTAGAGGTAAAGGCACCATTGCCCCCTCACATGGTCCAGACTTTTAACCTTTTAGGCTTGAATGAATCAGATGCTGAAGATGAAGAGTTTACCATCTGATTTGAATCAATAATTTCGGAATGAACTACAATGCGTGACATACTTGAAGATGCAGAAGGCGCAGCAGAGCGCGGTGATATTGGAGCTGGTAAGGCAAATCGCGAACGCGATCTGCAAAAATTCCCAAAGAAGTTTTATAAACAAGCAACTGTAGAAGAGGCTGACGGCGGTTTTTCTATTGCGCTTGACGGACGTCCGGTAAAAACACCTGGCAAGCAGGTTTTGATGTTGCCAGGTCAATCTTCCGCACAAATTGTTGCGGATGAATGGAATGCAGCAGAAGAGGTCATCAACCCGCTTAAAATGCCTGCTACACGGCTTGCCAACACAGCTATTGATGGTGTGAGCAATGAAATGCAGGCTGTAATGGAAGATATTACACGCTACGCAGCATCTGATTTGGTATGTTACCGCGCAGCAACACCGCAAGGGTTGGTTAAGAAACAGCAGGACCATTGGGATTTAATTCTGGATTGGGCGCAATCTGAATTTAATGCTGGGTTCGAAACAGGTGAGGGCATCGCGTTTGTTACCCAGCCAAAAGAAGCAATTACTCTTTTTGGCGCAAGATTGCAAAACCACGCAGATCCGTTCAAACTAGCTTGTATTCACACCTTTACATCAATTTCCGGCTCCGCTCTCATTGCTTTGGCTCTTGCTGATGAGTATCTGGATGCTGATGCTGCCTGGGCTGCAGCACACGTTGATGAAGATTGGAATATCTCTCAATGGGGTGAAGACTTTGAAGCTCAAGAACGTCGTAATCAGCGAGAGATCGATTTTAAGTGTGCCGATAACTTGCTAAAAGCCATTGTTACTGATGCATAAACAACAACTGAGTAATTATCTGCCTTAAACCAGTACTAGACTCTTGATCTGAATGCGTTGTTGAGTTTAGGTTTTGAACGCTTTC
>JAAHTH010001522.1_pt1 | contig 19841 bp, 14 predicted proteins | sample 6116091 | NCBI WGS metagenome assembly JAAHTH01 (sample SAMN13939990, study PRJNA603662) | sponge metagenome | isolation source: marine sponge | host: Mycale hentscheli | place: New Zealand | collected 2006 | reverse complement strand
GGTGAGGTCTCGTTCCTCAACTCTCCTGACGCGGAAACCAAACAGACTTATCAAATTAAGATCATTGCCACGGATGATGCCGGAAACGCATCAACTCCGCACTCAGTCCTAATCAGCATTAACAACCTCGATGACACGGCGCCGACGATCACCTCGCCTAGCGACGTCGCCGTCGACGAAAACATCCCCGCTAGCCAAGTCGTCTACACTGCTACCGCCAGTGACTCGGCAGATGTTTCCAACGGAGTCACCTTCGCAATTAGCGGAACCGACGCGGACAGTTTCAGCATCAACCAAAACACTGGTGAAGTCACGATCCTCGACTCGCCTGACGCGGAAGTAAAAGACAATTATCAAATCCAAATCACCGCAACGGATGCAGCAGGCAACTCGTCAGCTCCACACTCGGTCCTAATCAGCATTAACAACCTCGATGACACGGCACCAACGATCACCTCGCCTACCAACTTCGCCGTCGACGAGAACATCCCTGCCAACCAAATCGTTTACGTCGCGACCGCAGATGATTCCGCTGACATTTCCGACGGAGTCACCTTTGCGATCTCGGGGACCGATGCTGACAATTTCAGCATCAACCAGAACACTGGTGAGGTGTCGCTTCTTGTCTCGCCGGATGTCGAAACTAAAGCTACCTATGCTTTCACCGTTACCGCGACGGACAGTGCCGGCAACGCCTCAGATCCACTCGATATAACGCTGAATGTCAACGACATTAATGAATCTCCAACTGCAATCACCCCTTCCGAAGTCAACTTGCTTTCGGGTACGAACACGACCGATGGAATTAAAGTCGCGGACTTAGAAGCCACCGACCCCGATATTCTGGAATCATTTACGTACAGCATTGTTGACGACTTAGACAGCGGCAGTTTCATACTCACCAACAACGTCCTCTTCTTCGATGCAGGAATCGTAAACGGCCTTGTAAAATCGACGTACTCCATTCGTATTCAAGTCGCCGATTCAGGAGGAAATGTATTTGAGTCCACATTCACTTTAAATGTAACACAGACTAACCAACCTCCCACCGCGATCACGCCCGGCACGATTTCAATCAATGAAAATATCGACACAACGGGAGGCTATGACCTGGGCTTGATTTCAGCAACTGATCCTGATGTGTTTGATACATTTACGTATCTGATCTTACCTGGAATGGACGCAAGCCACTTTTCGCTGGGCGGATCACAATTGAACCAGCTTATATTTGACGCTGGCACACTCGACTACGAAACAAAGCCTAATTACTCAGTAACAATCAAGGTCACGGACAGCCAGGGCAACGAACTCGACTCCACTCTTTCGGTTCATGTCGTCGATCTAAACGAAACACCATCCTCGATCACACTTTCGAATTCGCGAATTCCAGAAAATTCAGACACCTCAAATGGATATGCGATTGGTGACCTACAGACCACCGACGAAGATTTCGGGGACACTCACAACTATACAATCACTGGCGGCGCAGATCAAAACAATTTCAGCTTGGGTGGCAACAACGGGGCGACGCTAATCTTAAGCGATCTTCTAGTCGATTTTGAAACTCAATCAACCTACGAGGTAGAGATTACGGCCACTGATTCAGGGGGAAACCAAATCCAGGGAATCCTGACGATTAATGTCGATGATCAAAACGACACGCCTTCCGGAATTAATCCTACAAACTTTTCGATTCTTGAGAATCAAGGTCTAGATGCAGGCGTCGTATTAGGCGACCTCATCACACTCGACCAAGACACCAACGATTCCTTTACCTATTCCATCATTGGTGGAGTGGATAAAAACGTTTTCCAGATAGGCGGAACTCTAAACGATCAGTTGATAATAACCGAATCTAACATCGACTATGAAACCCAGGACTCCTACTCCGTCATCATCAGAACCACCGATGCATCGAATGCACACCACGACTCGCTTATTAATATTTCAGTCGTAGATCAAAATGAAGCACCCTTCGATTTAACACCGACTGAATTTTCAATTCTCGAAAACACACCTGTATCAACCGGAATTGCAATCGGCAGCCTAAACGCATCTGATCCGGACTTCAATGAATCGTTTAGCTTCAATATCGTAGCTGGGTTCGATTCCGAAAATTTCAGCATCACCAACTCCACTCTCTATTTCACTCACGACGCCGTAGATTACGAGCAAAAAACAACCTTTCAAACGTCCATTCTCGTTCAAGACAGTGGCGGTAATCAGTTGGTGGAGCTAATCACCGTCGAAATTATCGATCAGAACGAAGCCCCTAGCGACCTGCTCAATACTAATTTTCAGATCGCAGACAATGCTGATACGACCACCGGCCGAAGTCTCGGCACGTTGAATGCTGTTGACCCCGATGCGAATGAGACATTTTCATACGAAATCCTGGGTGGCACCAATTCATCGCTCTTCAGCATTGGTGGAACCAACAACGACGAACTCATTCTCACCGCAAAGACACTTGACTCGGCTTCCCAACCTCTGCTTTCAGTAGATGTCAAAGTGACCGACAGTGGCGGCAATTCTCATACTGAGTCGATCGCCGTCAGCATCATCAGTTTCAACTCTGCGTTTCTGCCGCCAACATTCGAAGACAATGCCCCTGCCATCATCGACGACGCGAATTTAGAAAACACTGACGAGGCCCCTTCATCCAATGATTCCGAGTTAATCATTGAAGAAACTATCCTCGAGACAATCACAGAAAACACTGAAATAACTGCGATTGCGTCGGCGCCGGTCCAAATGGACGTTGGAATGATTCAAACGATGAATGCAATCACTCGTTTTGACAGAGGGCCTCAATTCACGGAATTAGTTCAGGAAGATTATATCTTTGAAAAACAGATCACGCTCACTTCCGCGATTGAAGAAGCTTCGGAAAAAGAAATCAAAACTCGGTTTTCATCCGCTGAAATTGCCGCCAGCAAATTTGAATCAATTTTTTCAGGTTCAGCACTAACTTCGCTAAACGCGTTACAACTCGAGGTCAGCCAAGATTCACTCTTCAGTAAATCTATCCTGGGAACGACCACCATTGCCAGCGCATCGCTAACCGCGGGCTATGTGATTTGGTTGCTACGAAGTGGAGTCCTGTTCAGCAGCATGGTCACTTCACTTCCCGCCTGGCGAACGTTTGATCCACTTCCGGTGCTTGGCTACCTGAATGAAATAGACAATGAACAAATAGAAGACGACTCTCTGGAAACCCTCGTCATTAATTCGAACCGTGCTTCGAAGGCTGTTAATCATGAAATTTAAACCATCAACTCGATTCCGCGTAGCAGTAGGTCAAGTCGGCCTTCTGACGAGCCTCCTGCTACTTGCCGTCTTGCTAGGCTTGGTTCCTGATCGGCAATCGGAAATCCGGCATGGTCGCGCTGTACTTGCTGAAGCAATTGTCATCAAGGCAACGCCCTACTTTACGCCTGACGAATCCCGCAATCTGCAATCGGTCATCAAGGTCTTCGTCTCGAGAAACGAAGACTTATTATCAGCAGCGGTTCAAAGACAGGACAAAACCACGCTGCTCACTGTCGGGGACCATCGGGACAACTGGACTCCCATGAACACTGAGTATTCCTCCAACACTCAAGTGCGTGTCCCTATTTACTCGGGTGACGAGCGTTGGGGCCAATTAGAACTTAGATTCAAACCGGCCGATAAATTTTTAGGATTTAATTTTTCACAAGCTCAAATCGTTCCTTTAACACTGTTTTTGGCTTGCAGTAGCTTTTTTGTATTCTACCTCTATCTCGGGAAAATGCTCAAAGCCCTCGATCCAACTAGCGCAATTCCGCCCCGAGTCCGTTCCGCTTTCGACACACTTGCCGAAGGCCTGATGGTGGTCGACCTAAGTGGCCAAATTGTCTTGGTCAACGAAGCCTTTGCGGATTTAGTCGGAGAGGAGTTTAATGACTTAATTGGACAAAAAGCGTCGGACTTCGCGTGGGAAGCAGCTGACGGATCATCCATCTCAAAACAAGATCTGCCCTGGTCGCAATGCCTCAAAACGGGCGAGCCACAGCGGAATATCGAACTTCAACTATTAGATCACCAAAATGAAAAACGGACCTTTAGCGCCAACTGCACCGCAGTAATGTCATCCGGCACCAAACACGGAGGTGTTCTGATTGGGCTGGACGACGTCACCCAACTCGAAGAAAAGAAAAAAGAACTTGGCGTCGCCAAGGACGCAGCCGAAGCAGCCAACCAGGCGAAAAGCGATTTCCTTGCCAACATGAGTCACGAAATCCGCACGCCAATGAATGCAATTCTCGGTTTCACTGATGTCTTACGTCGCGGATACGGCAAACAAAACGATCCGAAAAAATATCTCAACACGATTCACTCTAGCGGAAAACATCTTCTCGATTTAATCAACGACATCCTCGACTTATCAAAGGTCGAAGCGGGCAAAGTCGATATTGAAAACATTCCCTGCCAACCCCTGCAAATCATTCGAGAGGTTTTTCATATCCTCTCAGGGAAGGCAGCTGAAAAATCGATTCAACTTGATTTCAAAGCCTCAACGCCAATCCCAGAAACCATCTTTAGCGACCCTCAAAGAATCCGACAAATTCTTACTAACATAATTGGCAACGCAATTAAATTTACTTCCGAAGGAGGCGTTCGGGTGACCGTCAGCCTTCTTGAATCCGCACCAAATCAATTGCAAATACAAGTGCGTGATTCGGGAATTGGCATCTCAGAAACCCAATTGAATAATATCTTTGACCCCTTTGCCCAGGCTGACACCTCCGTAACCCGCCAGTTCGGAGGGACTGGTCTCGGACTTACGATTAGTAAAAATTTCGCAGAATTGATGAACGGTGATATTATTGTTGAAAGTAAAAAAGGGGAAGGAAGTACATTTACATTCACGACTGCCACCGGCGACATTTCTCAAGCAACGCTTATTCAACCTCAAGGCCTGGAAGCAACTGAAACCGAACTGGCGAAAGAATCCATGGTTTGGAAATTTAATGGAGAGCGAGTGCTCATCGTGGATGATGGCAGAGAAAACCGTGATCTCGTTCGGCTCCTCCTCGAAGAGGTCAACCTGAATGTTACAAGCGCTGAAGATGGACAGATTGGTTTCGACAAAGCAATTCAAACTCCATTCGATTTAATCTTCATGGATATGCAAATGCCCGTCATGGATGGCTACACCGCGACTCGTTTGCTCCGCAGTAATAACGTCAATACACCAATTTATGCTTTAACAGCCCATGCGATGAAAGGCTTTGAGAACAGTTGTCGCGAAGCTGGCTGTACCGGCCACCTCACCAAGCCGATAGACATTGACAAATTACTGGACACCGTGGGCCGCGAACTCAATGGTAAACGCATCAAATCAGAAAAGCAGGCTTCAAGAAAACAACCTATGAATCCAGCCCAAACCGAATCCAGAATCGTATCAACATTACCTCAGGGCATTCCAGAATTCGATTCCATCGTTAAATCATTTGCCATCCGACTTACTGAGGAAATTGACAAACTTGAGATTGCCATTGAGGCTCAGGACTTTAAACAAATTGAACATTCCGCGCACTGGCTTAAAGGTTCCGGTGGTACCGTCGGCTTCAATCAGTTTACCGACCCATCCAAACGACTCGAATACTATTCAAAACAACGGGACACTGACGAAATGGTGTTAGCCTTTGAGGAAATTTGCGAGATCTCGAAAAAAATCCAACCCGATCCAAACTTGGTCTGCGACCAGACAAGTTCGACCAGTTCGACTCAACCCACGAAAGAACTCATAGAGCCTGACAAAGGACAAAACACGCAAGCGTCATCCAAAGAATTCCTTCCAGATGCCCATGCTCAAATCAAAGGCATGCTCGAGGCTTGGCAGGAAAAAAGCTACGGAAAACTAAGTCGATTGGCAAATGAATTCGCTGCCGAAACCGAGTCACTCGGCTTGCCACTCCTCCCGGCCTACTCCCGATCTCTCGCTTGCTCTGCAGATCAAAACAACAATGAAGAAATTCACGAAACCTTCCTCAAATTCTGCAAGTGGGCAGAAAGTGTGGAAACGGGCAACCTAAAACAGACCATAGAGGCGGGAACATTCCCAATTCTTACACTGCCGATGACAAATTTACCTGACGTAAACCTGTCACATTAATGCAGAAAAACGCGGAGCTCCATCTTCCACCACGTCTGACAAAAACCAAGACTTCAGTCGGCCGAAACGGCGTCGTGGAAAGCCTGTGCCCGGTGGGGCACCAGAGATAAAGATACACCTAGGCGCAACTGCCCTGGGCTTTGTGCATCCGTCCGTCGGGGTGGCAACCGGGCAGATCAGAATCATAGAATTTCGCCAGCACCGATTCCCAATCTTCGCGAGAACGAATTTTCACAAAGGCCGCCCTCACTGAATCGTGTTCAGGATGCAAAATGGAATACTTGATTCCAAACTTCCTCATTAATTTACCCACGCGACTCTCACCGTAGAGCGACTCCGCTAACTTATAATGCTCCAACATCACCTCTCGCTGTTCACGAAGCGACGGTGGCTCAGGCAGGGGCACACCGGCAGCCAACGCCCGTGCTTGTTGAAAAATCCAGGGATTACCAATCGCACCTCGAGCGACGGTTACACCATCGACACCCGTTTGTTCAATCATGTCCAAGCAATCCTGAGCGGTAAACAAATCGCCGCTTCCTAAAATTACTTTATCACCGACGCGTTGTTTCAACTCCTTTAAAAACTGCCATTTACTTGGACCGACGTAACGCTGGGTAACCGTCCTCCCGTGCACGGTGATTGCCGCGACCCCTAGCTCAAATGCTCCGTCTAGAATTTCAAAAAAGTTATCTCGGCTTTCGGGTGAGTCATCAATACCACGCCGCATTTTTACCGTGACGGGTATCTCCGATGGGACATGATCGCGGGTCTGTTTGACAATCTCTAACGCGACTTTGGGTTGACTAAGATGGAACCCACCTCGACAGCGGCCAAGGACCTTTTTCACCGGACACCCAAAATTAATATCAATCACATCAAAACCAGCCTCGACCAACTTCATTGCCCCCAAGGCAAACTGCTCGGGTTCGGCACCCATCAGTTGCCCACCCACGGGGTGCTCCTCATCGGAAATATGCAAAAAGTGGCTGGTCCGTTTGCGTTCTTTTAAATTAACCAGGAATTCATCCAGCATGACTTCGCAAATAGAATACGGCGCACCAAGTCGCCGTGCGATCACCCGCATGGGCCAATCACTGTATCCAGACAGCGCAGCCTGCACGATAGGGAACCCGATTTCGACGGACCCGAGTTTCAGCGGTTTCAGACTTACAGATTCCATAGAATTTGTTGAAAACAAGTGTTTTAAGCATTTGAGCCTTGGGTTCGCAAAAAAGAAAGTCGATTTTTTGCCAACGAAAACCCAAATCCGGATTAAGAAAATAAACAGGATTAGTTAATCTTTGATTATCTTACGTCGATTTGCCATTCTGAGATAGAGTTATCCTCTAACGAATTGTGCGAGTTCTCTTTTTGTTGCCAAAATCCGAACTTCCAATTGGTTCCCAGCGAATAGCATCCTCCACCCCCGCCTAACAACTGACAACTTAAACCTGCGATCTTGGAAAACGAAACATCGGAGCGTCTTTGCCATGGAAACAGTAATAGAAAGCCTCATCACTTGGTGGCCATTCTGGTTGGGGTTGGCAATTCTCGCAGCCTTGGTCCTCTTGATGCAGATCTGGGCACTTCCCCGAAATCTGCCCTACCTCGCCCGCGGTCAACTGGTAACCAAAAGCGAACTGAAATTCTACAAATCACTTTCAAAAGCAGTTCAGGATGATTTTCAGATCTTTGCCATGGTTAGAATTGCCGACTTATTACGAGTCGAAAAAAACAACAAACACCGTCGAAAATGGCTAAATAAAATCCTCGCCAAACATATTGATTTTGTCCTGTGCGACCCGGGCTCACTCAAACCGTTGGTTTGCATCGAACTCGACGACATCTCGCACCAAAGACCCGAGCGCATCGAACGAGATAAATTCGTCAACCTGGCTTTTAAATCCGCCCAACTCCCGCTGCTCAGAATTCCAACGCAACCGGAATATCGATCTCGGGAAATCCGTGAACTAATCGAGAGCGTCCTCTAGGCAAAGGCTTAACTCGCAATGCCGATTTATAAAAATGAGAAACAGTTTTTTCATCCGGCCGCTCAAACGCATTGAGACCCAAAAGTTTCATTGCCACAGCCCTCTGCATCGTTGTCGCTAAACGCCCAACTCCGTCCCAATCAACCGTCCCCACTTTTCTACATACAGTTTAGTCCTAGCTATGAGCGATTTCCCGAAACGTGCTGCGGTTGCCGTAATTGTTGATGGCCCTCGGTTTTTGACCATCCTCCGATCGCAAGCGGTGCGTGCACCGGGGCAAATCTGTTTTCCAGGCGGCGGAATTGAATTAGCAGAGTCGCCCCAAGCAGCCACAATTCGGGAGATGCGCGAAGAGCTTGGAGTCAACGTCATCGCCCAAAAGGAAATCTGGAAGAGCGTATCTCCGCGGGGCCTTGAAATTCACTGGTGGAAAACCGTGATCGAAAAGGGGCAAACCATCATCCCCAATCCCGACGAAGTCGAATCATATAGCTGGCTATCCGCCAAGGAAATCGTTGCGTGTTCAAACTTACTAGAAAGCAACCGCCGCTTTTTTGAGGCTCTCGAGGCGGGTGAAATTTGTACCTGATGCACTGCCCCGCCCCTCGAAACGGTCACCGCTGCCTCAGCTCCACCCAACACCTCTTCACCTTTCCCATCCATCCGAATTGGGTTAGCAGCAGCTCGCGAGCTCAAAATTTCTCCCCTAACAGAATTTGATACCGACGCGGAGGCAATACTGCGCCAGAATTCGATGAAATTTGCGTTCAAGCGACGTTCTAGGCAGCATTTACGATTGTAAAAGCCTCAATGAACCGATATATTTTGCATCCTCAAGGTGTGGGATTTTCCCACGCATAACAGCTTTAACCCTTTTTGATCCCATCGGTGCTGCTCCTGCCATAAGGACAGTAAAGGCAATTTTTGCCGAGAAAACCGGTAGTGATGGAGTAAATTCATGGCAAATGCGCTAGTCCAAGATCTTATTGATGCGGGTGTTCACTTCGGCCACAGAGCCAGTCGTTGGAACCCAAAAATGTCGCCGTACATCTACGGTCGTAAAAATCAAATCCACATCATGGATATCCGTGAAACGGTACGTGGCCTCTTGCGAGCCAAAAAGTACGTTTCCCAGGTTGCCAGTGGCGGAAGTCTCGTTTTGTTCGTCGGAACCAAGCGACAAGCCTCGGCCGCAGTTCAACGTGAAGCCGAACGCTGCGGTATGCCTTACGTCAGTGAGCGCTGGCTCGGCGGTGCCCTAACCAACTTCCGCACAATTCGCAGTCGAATGGGCCGCCTCGAAGAACTCGAAGAGATTCGTGGAAGCGACAAAATTGAAGGCTACTCAAAAAAGGCACAGTCATCTTTGAATCGTGAGTTCCGCAAAATTCACCGAAACTTGAACGGGATTCGTACAATGAACCGCAAGCCGGAATGCTTGATCATCGTTGACCCGAATAAAGAAAAAAACGCGGTTCTCGAAGCTAAAAAGCTTGGAATCACGACTGTTTCTTTGATCGACACGAACTGCAATCCTGATCTGATCGATTTGCCAATCCCCGGTAACGACGATGGTATTCGCTCAATTGAATTAATTATGAGCCACATGGCCGATGCCGTTCTTGCAGGTCGAAAAGCAATCGTTGCGAAAAACGAAGGCAAAGAATCAGGCGCCAAAACAGAATCCGCCCCAAAGGCAGACGCTGTACCGGACAAAGACGCCGAAGAAACCGCAGTTTAATTCTGACTGCTTAGTTTTGAAATAATCAACCGACAAGGCTCGAATCCGGGCCAGTCGGTTCTTTGATTCCGATAGAGATCAACCAAACAATTTTTCTTTTAGCTGCGAGCGTGCAGCAATTGAATTTCAATCATATCCCCTTACGACACCGGTAGCACGCAAACCGGATTGCAATCGAACCGAACCGATTCGTTGCAACTGTCGCGACAATTGATACCAAGAGAAGGAAAAACAATGAGCGTAACCATTTCAGCCAAAGACGTTAGCGAACTGAGAAAAGCGACGGGCGCCGGGATGATGGACTGCAAGGAAGCACTAAAAGAATCCGGTGGCGACATTGAGGGTGCCCTCGACTTCCTCCGTAAGAAAGGGCAGAAAGTAGCTGCCAAGCGAGCGGGGCGTGACGCCAATGAAGGTGTCGTTGTCGCACTCACAAACGAAGCCGGCGACACCGGCATCATCCTCGCACTCAGTTGCGAGACTGACTTTGTCGCCAAGAACGATGATTTTATCGCGTTTGCCAACAGCATCGGTCAAATGGCGCTTGAAAATCTTCCCGAAACCAAAGAAGAGCTACTCGCACTCCCCTACGAAGGTACACCGCTCGCTGAAAAACTCGTCGAGCAAACTGGAAAGATCGGCGAAAAGATCGAGGTCTCAGGTTACGGTAAAATGAGTGGCGAGAGCATCTCCACTTACATCCACGCCGGTAGTAAGATCGGCGTCGCCGTCTCTTACAAATCCGGAGGAAACGACGAAGCTGCTAAATTTTTCCGCAGTATCGCGATGCATATCGCAGCCATGAACCCTGTGATTCTCTCTCCGGAAGAGTTTGACGCCGAGTTCGTCGCTAAAGAAACTGAAGTTATCCAAGCTCAAATCAAAGCCGAAAACGAGCTAAATGAATCGGAAGACCTCGGTAAACCAATGAAGAACGTTCCTCTTTTTGGAAGTAAACTTCAATTGACACCCGAGGTAATGGCAAAAGCAGAAGCCGATATCAAAGCGCAATTAGAAGCAGAAGGAAAACCCGAGAAAATTTGGGACAAAATTGTACCCGGAAAACTCGAACGCTTCGTTGCCGACAATACGCTCCTCGACCAGGAACGCTGCCTGCTAAGTCAGTTCTTCGCACTGGACGATAGCAAAACCGTCCAAACAGCCATCAGCGACTTCGCCGATGCCGCCGAAATTGTTGAGTTTAAGCGACTGTCGGTTGGCTAAAGCAACCAAGACGATCAAATTTCCGACAAATTAAACGTTGTCGTAGAAGCCCTGCTGTTTGCAGGGCTTTTTTTGTATTCTAATCAATTCTGACGATCCAACTTACAAAGGCTGTGGCGAATTCCGCCACTCGATAAACAAGCTTCCTGGTTGGCATCTGTCCGCCCAGTTTATGAGACCGACTCACTGAACCCCAAAAAAATCGAATGACGCAAACGGCAAAATACAAACGGATTATCCTGAAACTGTCAGGTGAGAGCTTCAGCCCCTCGGGAGAGCGCGGAATCAGTATGGAGGAAGTCGTTCACATCTCCCAACAAATAAGCGAAGCACAACAGCTTGGTTGCCAGATTGCAGTCGTGATCGGCGGCGGCAACATCCTTCGCGGTAGTCAGTTCAAGGCTAAAAATGAAGTTGTTCACGAAGCGACGGCCCACTATATGGGGATGATGGCCACCATCATTAACGGCCTCGCTCTGCAAGACGCACTGGAATCGGTCGGCTGCCAGACTCGATTGATGAGTGCCATAAAAATGGATGGCGTTTGCGAGCCATACATTCGCCGCCGTGCCCACCGGCATCTCGAAAAAGGACGCATTGTCATTCTGGGCGCCGGCACCGGAGGTCCTTTCGTAACCACTGACACCGCCGCTGCATTACGAAGCATGGAACTCGAAGCCGACATCTTAATGAAGGCGACGCGCGTCGACGGAGTCTACAGCGAAGACCCTGAAAAGAACCCGCATGCCGTGCTCTATTCGGAACTTGAGTTCCAAACGTGCATTGAAAAGAACCTTCGCGTGATGGACTCGACCGCAATCTCCCATTGCATGGAACACAACATGCCGCTGATGGTCTTTAACTTTCGAAAAGACGGAAACATCATCAAAGCAGTTGTTGGTGAAAAAGTTGGAACCATCGTCAGCAACGAATCAATTGCAGACAAATAAATAATCTAACTAAAAACGTTCGCCATTTATATATTTCCCCTTGTCGACACTAATGGGAAATTACGCGTATAATCGTTGGTGCCTCTCGGCAATCTTCGGAATCGATTTTCGATTACCAGGACAGTCAGTCGCCTTGAATTTAGCAAATTAATAAAAAACAGTAGTTTTACTGAACGGAGAAACCTATGCCTGCAGCCGCAATCATCGAAGATGCCGAACAGAGGATGGATAAAGCAATTGAGGTTTTAAAAAAGAGCCTCGGTGGAATTCGAACCGGGCGAGCCAACCCGGGACTCGTTGACTCACTTCGAGTCGATGTCTACGGTTCTCCCACACCCATTAAACAAGTTGCCCAAGTCGGTGCGCCAGAACCAACTCAAATCGTGATTCGACCCTACGACGCCGGAATCATCAAGGAAATTGAAAAGGCGATTGTTGCCAGTGACCTTGGCTTCAACCCCCAAAACGACGGACGCGTGGTTCGAATCAATATTCCACCACTCTCTACCGACGTAAGAAAAAAGATGGTCAATCGAATCAAAGAGCTCACCGAAGAGGCGAAGATTTCGATTCGAAACGTTCGACGCGATGGCAACAAAGCAGCGGACGTCGCAGAAAAAGATAAAACGCTCTCTGAAGACCAAAGAGATGACGTGAAAGATCAGGTTCAGGAACTGACCAAAAAGTTCGAAAGCCAGGCTCAGGATATTGCGAAAGCAAGAGAATCCGAGGTCATGGAAGATTAACCCAAGTCGGAACCAAACTCCTAAAAGGGCTCAGACCATTATTCAGTCTGAGCCCTTTTTTTGTGTGGCAACCGATACGCATCCACCCGCATTTGCCGACTATCAAAATGGCTTGCTATCGCTTTTCGCTTCTATCCAGTTAACTCCCTAAAACCGACTGTGTAACATAGCGCCACCCGCGGCAACGACTTGAAAAGTCAAACTATAACGGTCGGCGAAACATTTCCCATTAACCAAGCAAACACGATAAAAACTAACCTATTGAATTATCCGACCGCAACACTCCGAAGCCTGACTATAGCTAAGAACATTTCTACACCGGAGCGCGATTCGCACTTCGAAGTGACCTACTGGTTGGAGCACCCAATGAGAATTCAGACTACATTCCTCGCAACACTCTTAACCGCAATCACTGTCTTTGCGACAGATTGTGCCGCACAATCTCACGCACTCCAGCAATTACCAGCCAGCCAACAAGCAGACGCTACCTCGCCCAACGCGTCCCGATTCCGATTCGTAACCGCACAACAAAATACAAACTCGGTTCCATCGGTCAATCCAGCGATTCAAATTTCTCCCGTAAAACACCCTCAAACACGCACGGTTGCTCCGGTAAAATCTCGCCCACGCACAACTGAATTAGTAGCGGCGACCTTCGAAACCTCCAATAACAACGACTTTGGTTTGTCTCTCAATTACAACGATCGACAGGCAAGCCTACAGCCCACACCAGCGAACTCCTTTCAATACCAAGCAGCAGTTGAATCCCCCTCCTCAACTCGCACCAATATCTTTGGAATTGACGAAGACCAATGCTGCGATGAATGGGAAAATTTCACAGCCTGCGGAGGCTTGAAAACAAATCCCGGCCACTATGGAATTCCCTGGTTAACCGGCAAGGACAATTGCGAAGCCGCACGTGGCTGTGGATGCGGCATTAAAAGGCCAGGACTTGGCTGCGGCACTCCAGCCTGTGACTCAACAGCGATCAGATGCACAAAGCTCAAAGGAATCAAGGGCTGGTTTAAGAAGTCAGATTGCCAGTGTGATTCTTGCCAAACGGAACAACCGGCAGCCATCGAATACGTGGAAGAAAAATAGACAGAATGCTCAATAACCGAGCCCCTAATCCCTGTCGCTGAATCACGCTGTCGAACCCCGCAGCAAACGGACGGCCGGAGCCGCAGCTTACGCTCCGGCCGCATCCGAAGGCCTAGAATCGATAATTTCGCTAAAACGGCGGAACTGCGTTAATCGCTCCGGACTATTCGCTCCAGACTATTCGCTCCAGACTATTCGCTCCAGACTATTCGCTCCCGCAACAGGGGCACTCAAAACCGGTGCGTCTTACCGCTTGATTCAATCTGCGGCGACGCCGTATCTCGTTTGGTTGATTTCAAGTAGCAGAAGAGTAGAAACAACGAAATCAAACGGCACTCCAATCGAACAAATCAAATCTTTCTCACGGTCAACAGCTCACTCGGCTACTCACTCGTTCAAAAAGTTCCCACGGAATTTGGGCGACTCTATCTCATTGACCAACCCTGCGGAACTGACCCGCCCTGAGTCGGCGGCGGCGTCGACTGGAAACCTTGTTGGTTTGACTGTGGCAAAACCGGGTTAACCATGAAATTCTGCTGAGCTGCTGGAGCGGCCACGCTATTAGGAACCGTCAAATTTCCAGGTACCGTCAAATTTCCAGAAAATTGATTACTGGAACCAGGAGGTAACGTGGCTACTCGCGGTGTTCCAACAAAACCACTGGGCGCTACGACTGTCGATGCATCATTGACGGGCAGTCTCGAAAGATCACGGCTATCATCGATTTGCGTTGACGCATAGTCGACCGCTTTGGTTAACTTAGTTTTCACCACAGGAACCGATGGCGGTGTAAGTCCACTATTTACCACCCTCGGAGTTGAGGCGGTTCCCGTCGTCTCCACGAAACCTGAATTAGAGGCAACCATACCGTTTATCGGCTGACGTAGATTCGCTGCGGCCATTCCCTGTCGCGTCCATGCCCCCGCCGCCTGGTTGACCGGAATCGGTGCCCGCTGGTTGGGATTAACAACCACGGACGACCCCGTCAGGGAATTTGAGGGTGAATTAGTATTCATCGATGGAATGTTCATACTGTACGCCCGTGGAGGCTGTACCGTTGTCTGACCGGCAAACCAATTATTTGGCTGATTACCCGATGTTTGACAACCAGTTGCCAAAATAAGACTGCAGGCACACAACAGAAAATAATGAATGCGAACCATCGTGGTTGTCCTTTAAAACACTGCGATCATCTAAAAAAATTCTTTTTAAGCTCAAGTTTTCAAAATTTGAATTACTCGAGGCGGCGTACGATAGCAAGTTGCGATGCCTTCGCAAGATCAGTTCCCCAATTGCCCCTGTAATGCAGTCAACTTTCATTAACCAAAATCCTTGAAAACGATGGTGCTTGTGACAAAATTAGGGCAAAATATTGGCACCTTTACAAACGATAACCCGCACTCCCCACGGAAGATCGATGCAACTACTTCTATCTCACAAGACTGCTCTCCGGTTCGCACTCTCGCGAAAAACGCTAGCAGTCCTTTTCGCCTGTATTGCAAGTGCCCTGCCCTCCGCACCGGCTTGCGGACAACAACAATCCGCAGATCTTGTTTTAGTTGGCGGTAATATTTATACGGTGGATCAATCGCGCCCTCATGCAGAAGCGATTGCTGTGAACGCTGGCCGAATTGTTGCCGTTGGATCCGACAAGGCGATATCGGCCTACATCACCCCTGAAACGCAAGTTATCGATCTCAAGGGTAAGTTTGCAATGCCTGGATTCATCGAAGGCCATGCTCACTTCATGGGCCTGGGTGAATCTATGATGATGCTCAACCTTCACAAGGCAAAAACTTGGAATGAGATTGTACTTCAGGTTGAAAACGCGACTCGCACGACGCCCCCTGGGGAATGGATCATCGGTCGTGGCTGGCATCAGTCTAAATGGGATCACGTTCCTTCACCCAACGTCGATGGCTACCCTACTAATTTCGAGATGAACTTAGCAACGCCTGACCACCCCGTATTATTAACTCACGCAAGTGGCCACATGAGTTTCGCCAATGAATACGCAATGAGGCTTGCAGGTATTGATGTAGACACAGTCAACCCCAGAGGAGGAGAAATTGTTAAAGACGAAAACGGCAAGCCCATTGGGATTTTCCGTGAGACGGCTCAGGCTTTAATTCAAAAAGTAAAAACACGTGCTGATAGCCAAAGGCCTCAATCAGAAAAACAGGCGTATTCCCAACGCGCAGCTGAACTTGCCTCGATGGAGTGCCTTAAAAAGGGGATCACCAGCTTCCAAGACGCAGGTTCCACTCTTGCCACCGTCCGAACACTTCGCCAGTTAGCTGACAAAGGTAAACTGGGAGTTCGTCTTTGGGTCATGATTAGAGATGACAATGAGCGGCTACGCGGGCAACTGGCCAACTTCAAAATGATTGGTTACGCGGATCAGTTTTTGACGTGTCGAGCCCTGAAACGCTCTATCGACGGCGCTCTCGGCGCTCACGGAGCTTGGCTACTTGCTCCCTATCAGGATCTACCCACCAGCTCAGGCTTGAATACCGCTTCCATTGAATCTGTCACCGAGACCGCCAAACTCGGGATTAAAAATGATTTCCAAGTCTGCGTTCATGCAATCGGAGATCGAGCCAACCGTGAAGTCCTCGATATTTACGAAAAGATGTTTCGCGAATTTCCAAGTCAGTTTCCACGCAGATGGCGAATAGAACACGCGCAACACCTGCATCCCGACGATATCCCCCGGTTTGGAAAATTGGGAGTCATTGCATCGATGCAGGGAATTCACTGCACATCAGACGCTATTTTTGTTCCGCAGCGATTAGGCATGCGCCGCAGCGAGGAAGGCGCTTACGTCTGGAAATCACTTATTGAGACGGGCGCCATTGTCACCAACGGAACCGATGCACCCGTCGAGGACGTCGACCCAATTGCATCGTTTTATGCTTCAGTTACACGACGCTTAACGGACAAATTCACATTTTTCCCAGAGCAGGTGCTTTCGCGGGAGCAGGCTATTCGCTCCTACACAATCGACAATGCCTATGCTGCTTTTGAAGAAAACATCAAAGGGTCTTTGGTCCCCGGAAAGCTGGCTGATATCGTGGTACTCAATAACGATCTTATTCAATGCGATGCAGAACAAATAAAAAACACTCGCGTCGAGATGACCATCATCGATGGAAGAATTGCGTTCCAAGCACAAGCAACCACAACGAACTCGGAATAAACCACTCGGGACTGCGAGCAACGCCAGGCTTTCATTTCAGGCTCCAATGCCCATCGCGAGACGGATCGTCCAATGATACCAAGCTCTGCACTTGAATACTGACTAAGCCTTGATGCGTCGGTAACGCCGAAAACAAACCGCAAGCGCTAACCAACCCAACATGCTTCCAGGTTCGGGAACCGCGGAGAAGATGCGGTCGTATCCAATCGCATCTAACGCCAGCAGATCCATATTGTAGAGTTCATTTCGAACTCCGAAATCGGTCGTCGGGTCCATAATTCCAAAACCGCCTTCTATCGCCCAGTGACTTGCTTGCTCACCATCGCCATAGTTGACTCCTTTAGACCAAGCAGACGCGACTCCTGCCGTGTTGGTCAGTCCGCCGTCGATCGAAAGATACTTATCCCGCTCATCAGCAGTCCAGTCAAGATCTGCACCCACGGCCTCGCTGTCGGTTGAGAACCTGAGGAAGTCTAGGCTATTAACATAATTAAGTTCGTCATCTGAAAACTGACCGCCACCATTGTTATCCAGCTCATCGACACCACTTGAAAAACCCAGAGTATGCCCAATCTCATGCAACGCAGTGCCAAAAAAATCTAAATGGTTGGCTTCAATCCCGTCGCTTGGGTCGAAATCCCAGTCGTAAAGAGCATTGAAATTAATGACCCCGTCAACGGTCGAAGCATGGGAATCCCTCAAACCAAGTGCTTTCGCATTAGCTGTCGTAAGCGACACGGTGGTATTGTTTAACCCACCATCGTTATCGAGATAGCCCAATTCAAAATTCGACCCCGGCGCCTCAGAAGTCTGGTTGGTGTAAATCGAAAAAGAAGAGCCCTTCGCCAATCCATTAGAGAATTTGACATCGTCGGCGGTCGAGACATCGTTACTGATCGCATTCCGAAATTCACTGTAGGTGAACGAGTCACGAACGTAGGTCGCAGCGCTAACAGTGCGTTGGTCTAACGTGACGAATCCAAAATCAAGGAAGATCGTAATGTTGTCATGGAATTCACTACCCCAGGTGTTGGCAGCTCGCTGGAACGATCGATTGGCCAACGCATTCGTTCCGATACTCGAACGGATATTCATTTGGCCTTGGCAGGCGGAAACCCACCCGACAATCAAAATAATTAAACCAAAAGAGAAACGATTCATCGATCAGAAAACCAAACAATTCAGAATTGAAAAATTTCAAGGAGGGGAGCCACGACAAATCATTCATCGCCGAGACCGATGCTCCTAGAATACGCTCCCAGACACCGATTTTCAAGGATAAACGACTTATAACAACCAAACCTGAGGCAACTCACACGAATTCCCGTTGAATTTCACCTTGTTCTTTGGCAAACCAACCCCGACCACCTATTCCAGATGCACGACACTTCGGAGTACGTTTTAGGAGAGAAGTGATAAAAAGCGAACTGAACCTTGGACTAACCCAAACCGTTCTTCGAACAGCAATCTATGAAAGAGGTCATTCCAAGAGATCCAGCAATGGTTTTTCCACCTTTGAAAGCGCGCCCTCAAGCTCCAATAGCCACCTCTTCGTCCCCACGCCGCCCTGGGTTGAAAACCCACCCAGCCCGCCGCTGCGCACAACTCGATGGCAAGGAACGATCATGGGAAAGGGATTTCTTTTCATCACAGTCCCCACCGCTCTCGCCGCGCCGGCATGCCCCACCTTGTCCGCCAAATCACCGTAGGTCAAAACCTGACCACGCGGGATGTTCCGGCAAGCCTCGGTCACCGCCAACTGAAAAGCAGTCATCCCAGCTGTATAGATTTCGAAGCTGTCAAACCCAACCTTCTCTCCCGCAAGATACTTCCGAACTTGAGTCCGAAATCGCTTCATTGGCTCAAAGGACGATACGTCGCTGAGCCCAGCTTCCTGAAACGCCTGGCGTACCTGTCCCGGATCGTCGAAACCGAGCTTAATTGCCAGGACAATTTTCCCAGAATACAAAACGCCAAACCAACCGATTACCGAATCGAAAATATCAAGCGAAACTTCCGGCGGCTGAAACGATTGACCCATCGATAATATCCCTGTCCGATTCAACTAAGGCGTTGCTCACAGTCCAATCGGATTCGTCTTTACCGACGGCCCCGACCGTTGTCTTTATTGCGATTGCCACTGCGGGCTCCATCTTCGTTGCTGCGTTGGTTGCCACGTGAACCACCATCGTTCCCGCGGTTATTGCCGCGAGATCCACCGTCGCTGTTACCGCCCCGGCTATCACCACGCGAACCTCCTTCGCTGTTGCGACTGCTTCCTCGTGCGCCGCCTGCACCACCGCGACCGCGACCGCGGCCACCGCCACCACTATTACCGCGACGTCCACCACCCGATTTCTTATGATTCTGGATGTTCGATTCGACCAGGACTGTGATGGTCTCTTCCCACGTTGGAACTTTTACACGCTTTCTAGCCGGCTCCCCACGATCCGCCGAATCAAACTGATCATCGTCATCACGTGAGTCTCGGGCTTCTGCCCCTTCGCTACGTTGGCTTTCGCTGTGAGTGCTCGACTTCCTCCTGCGCGACCGTCCACGCCGACGGGATCGGCCTTCACCCTCTTCCCCGCGTTGGCCGCGACCACGGTCCTTACGCTCGACCACGTCTTCACCCGAATCAACTTCTAAATCTGGAGCGAAATCTTCGTCGTCTAGTAGGCCGGAACCAAATCCATCGCTCTGAGGTCGGCCGCTGCTTTCTGCAGTCCGCTCTGTCCGCTCTG